>Ga0160505_101575_pt1 | contig 10664 bp, 3 predicted proteins | sample DIDeMG_FD_108225 | JGI IMG/M metagenome (GOLD analysis project Ga0160505, IMG submission 108225) | Enriched chicken feces microbial communities from UW Madison campus, WI, USA - DID2874_E49_Stillage MG | ecosystem: Host-associated > Birds > Digestive system > Large intestine > Fecal ...
AGAAAGGAATATAAAAAAAAAAATTAGAGAGTTATTAATAATAGTATTAAAAAAAAAAAAAAAAAAAAAAAAAAAAAAAAAAAAAAAAAAAAAAAAAAAAAAAAAAAAAAAAAAAAAAAATTAATAATAATTATAATTAAAAAAAAAAAGAAAAAATATTTTTACTAATTTTATATTTAAAAAAATACTCCTACAGATATTAACATTAATATAACTAATCTAGGTCTCAAACAAACCATGAAAATAAAACACCAAACAAGAATAAATAGATTAATACAGAATACAAAAAACCAATGTGTGTATAAATATCTTTTTTTTTCAAAATTTTTTTTTTTTGTTTACTGAGTGCCATATCCCTCATCAAGATCGCACTCGTAGCCGCCAAAGTACTTGTTCATCTCAACTGACTCTCCAATGAGGTTGCGGAGTCTGCTAAGAGAAATACCTTCTTGGGCACCAGTGTTGCCACCCAACCACACACGAGCCACGGCAGAAAGATCCTCAAGCTTGTTGCGGTTGGAAGCGCACTTGCGCTCATGCATTTGCTTCAAAACCTTCCAAATGGCAACAAATCCAAGAAGACCGATATTCTCAAGCTTATTGATTTCAATCTTCTGAATAAGTTGAAGCGCAGCGGAGGTGGAGTTGCGCGACAAGTAGCAAATGATCAGGGCACATCTGATACCAATGCGTGAATCCTGGGAAACAACAAACGGAGTTGTGGTAGTCTTAACACAAGACGACAGGAAAGCAGCATCCTCACCACGCTCAGTGATAACAGAGTCGGAATCAGACATGTTAAGTTCACCGCTCATAATACTGCTGCTGCGGCTGCTGATTGTAAAGTCGTCTTCTTCAACATCAAGATCATCTTCGTCATCAAAGTCGTCGATGTCCTCAACATTGCTGCCCAGGGTGTTATGGGCAAGGGAGCTAATGTTAGTAGTGGTTGTAGTCAGGCTGTTACTTCTATTGGTTCGCGACTGAGCAAGCTCTTGTGAGAACCATGTCTGTTGGTCAAGCTCCTCCTTTAGCATATCCATGGCATTCTTAACGTATGAAGCATCCTTGGGGCCAAGCAACAGAGCTTCAATGATGGCAACGCGACGGGCCACAATAGAGCGGGGAGGAGCGATCTTAGAACAAAGAGCAAGAGTCTTGAGGTCGGGCTCACCGTCGTCCAGAGCAGTAACTAACACGCCATGAAGCAGAGAGTTAGCGTGAACGGCAGCAAGAAGATCAGACACAGAACGAATAGACTTGTCAATAACAACAGAATTGTAACCCTCGTCATCCTCACCAGTCAGACAGCCATCAGACACAGGGAGGCCATATACGACATTCTGGAGTCTTTGATTGGTTTCGGGAGAGTCCAAGTTATAATTGTTCAAAAGAGCACAAGTATTCTTAGGAACGTAGTTGCTATCTTCTTCAGAAAGACCCACCGAAGATTCGTTTGCCATAGCCTTAGCCTTGTTCCACAAGTACATGGTAAGATAAGAACCAGGCTTTTCAAACATTGTTCCGTTGCAAATCACGTTAAAGTGAAGAGCCTGGTTGAGGTAACGAGTAGACGAAGCTGGCAAAATAAAACTCTTGATAAAAGTGTAAATTAATCTGACAAGATCTGGAGAGTCATCGCCACCGCACAACTGGGCGTCAATAGCACGAGAGAGTGAAGCACGCTTTTCAGAAAGCTGCTCATTATCAAAAAAGTTGGCAAAAGCAGCGTAAGCATCGACACCAGCAAAGTTGACAAGTACAACCTGGAACATGCATCTGAGAAAAGAAAAGGCTTGAGAAGAAAAATTGGAAGAGGGAATGCTGAGGTTTCTGGAATTTGTGATCCAAGTCTGCTTGCGCATCTCAGACAGAGAGTGAGTTTCATCAGAAGCTTCTTCAACAGAGTACTCCAATTGGTGTTTCTTGTCCTTAGGCGCAGAAGAATCAAACAAACTAGGCACAATTAATGATAAAACAGTACCAAGAATGAGAGTAAGCTTGAAAGTGAAAAGGAGCTGCTGACCAGTCCAGGGACCAAATCTAGCAGTGGAGGAGAAAAATGAAAAGAAGGGAAGAGCAGACAACCCTTGCATCTCACCATTATTCATGAGGCCAGCACCCATCATACCGGCCATGGAAAGCATCATTGCTTTAGACATGTAGTTGGGGTTATGCTGGGGTTGGGGATATGCAGGCATGACATTGGGGGGAATTCCACCCATGTTAGGCATCATTTGCATGTCCATGGTAGCAACACCTTGGGCCTGGCGTGTCTCGTTAAGCTCCTTCATAAGGAGGGCATTACGCTTCTGCAGATGTAGGATGTATTCGGTAGCCTTGGTAAGAACAGTGGCCTTATTGAGCTTGGATGCTGGGGTAAGACCATCCAAATCTTCGCTAGGTCTAGTACCACCAGTAACCACACAACGCAGAGAGGGAACACAATCACGAAGAGCTAAAATTTTGTCATTAATGTTGGTTCTGTACCGTTTCTCAATCATGTTGTGAGAAGTTTTTTCCTTCTTTGGCTTAGTGATCTTGCCAGACTTGGTGTCGGCGCTAATCTTGTTAAACTTTTTTAGCTTGTTCGCATCGGTTGGCTTGGACTCTTCCGTGTCATCTATTTGGTCAGCAAGTTCTGAGGCCTCCTGCTTGAAAGTATCAGCAATTGGAGAAGAAGTAGTGTCGTCGGCTATCGGCACCGCTGAGTCGGCTTGGCTAACGACCAAAAAGTTCTGAGGGTCGTTGTATGAATAGTCCTCTTCGGGAGAGGTGCCAGGTTCGCCAGACGAAGACTCAGCAGAGGGATATGGTGGCGAGACCGGGTGAGATGCAAGGGTATTGTATGGGTTATCAACTGCAGTGTTATTGGTGAAAAGTGAGGGTTGTTGCAGGATGGTTTGTGAAGGCGGGTAACTTTGCGGGAAAACCGGCTGTGCTGAAAAATTTGCAGTGTTGTCTGTATCAGAAATGGAGTTTACAGACATTGAAGGTGACGAGAGGGGTGACGAAGCAGAAGAAGACGATTCTGGGTTATTGTAATAAGAAGTCTGTTGCGGAACAAGGTAGTTGGTAGAATCAAGATTCATGGAGTTGAGAATATATGGCTGTTGAGCGGTGGGACCATTATGCTGTTGTTGTGGTTGCGGTTGTTGCGGTTGTTGCTGCTGTGGCTGCTGTGGCTGCTGTTGGGCAAACATGTAGGAGTCCTGCTGATTGAGGACCCAGAGGTCGGGGTTTGCATTTGAAAAGTTTGTCATTTGATATGAAAGTTGTTGCTGTTGTTGAAACTGCTGTTGTTTCTGATGGTGATTAGGAATGGCGTTGCAATTATTGTTATCGTCTAGCGATGTAAGAAAGCTATCGCAGTCTTCGAATTCAAACGGGATAGAATTCGTGGTATCATTCATTTTTGAAAACAAGAAGCAGATGTAGAAAAATAAAAATAAAAAATAGTATGACTTTTTTTTTGTTTAAAGAGCAAACAGATGCTTGGAGAGAAGCCTTAGTTGATGATGCGATGTAAGCTCAATAGAGGGCCTAGAGTTTTGGTGAGACACACAAAAAAAAAAGTCCAAAAGTTGCTGTAAACTTAGCGGAGACCAGACCGTTGAATAGACGAGTGGGGTGTTGATACTGGTGATGTCCTAAATCCAGAGTTGTGAAAGTAGTAGTGATGGATTATAGAAGGAAGTTTATGCGGTTTGATCAAAGTGTGGTGTGGTAATGATGTCTCTAATGTTAAAGGTGGTGTGAGAAGGAGGAAAAGTGGTCTTTTTAGAAGGTTTGAAGGAAAAGAAAAAAAAAAAAAAAATTTGAAAAATAACAAAAAATGGAAAAAAAAATTAAAAAAAAATTAAAAAGATACTAAAAAAAGTTAAAAAAATTTTTGTGTAAAAATAAAAGTTAAAAAACCGAAAAAGTGGTGTGAATTACGGGAAGTAAAAAAAAGAAAGGAAACCAAAATATATAATTTCTTTTATGTTGTATTATGTAGGTATTTACAGAATAGGATTAGACTAGCTTGTTCAAAGCCCTGATAATTAGGGGAAAAAGATTCCGCAAAGGATTCAACAACAACAACTACAACTACAAAAACAACTACAACAACAACAACTATAATAACAACTACAACAACAACAACAACTATAATAACAACTACAACAACAACAACAACTATAATAACAACTACAACAACAACAACAACTATAATAACAACTACAACAACAACAACAGCTATAATAACAACAGCAACGTATGCCTGTGTATATTTATACGTTCATCTTTAGGGAAACCCAATGGCTCTTACCTTCACACTGTATTCCCTTTCTTTGTGCACCCTCGTTCCGGACCTGACTCGCTTAGAGACTGGTCTGAGCAAGACAGGGCGAATACAGCCGAGGTTGGTTTTATTTTCGCTCTACTCACCCATTATTCGCCGGCATTCGTGGGCCGTGCTCCCTTTTTGAACGCATGAGACTTTTAACAGCAGTTGTTTTGTTTAAACTTCTACTGACCCTGGAGACGGCGATTTATGATCAAGCATGCTTTTGCACCCCTACATTGCCAGTATATAAAAATAAATAAAATAAAAAAAGAAGCTAAATAAAACCACTAGCAAGCCTTAAACATTTATTTTACTAGGGGCTTGTCTAGTCAACTTCAAACCATAGTTTTTAATTATTAGCGTTGCTTATTCTGGTTCTTTTTTAATTTGCTTTTAACATGGGTCTTTCCCCCCGAAAAAGAATTAAAGCTAGCGGCAATGCCGAATGCTACTCTATAAAGGTGCGAACCTTTTAGGATACTACCTCATCATTCAAGTAACTTAATCCTGCAAATATAGTTTCAATATGAAAGTAGAACACGAAAGCATACCTTCCATGGCCAGAAGATTCTTAACCAAAGCATGGTAAGAAAATTTTTTTTAGTTGAAACAATGCAGTCAACTCAACAGAAGCTGACGCCTTCATCTGCGCTAGAGATTAATTACTGCATCTTTTTTTTTGGAAATTCTTGTCATGGAGTCCTCAGGTGGATGAAATCAAAACGGCTCTCTAAAATGGCAAATAGCCCAAGTACAGGCCTGATAGACTACGGGAAAAGAAAAATAGCCAACGGTCCAACCGGCATTTCGTATCCATGATGTAACATTGTACCAGCGGTTTGCTACGGCGGCCCGTGCTTACACAGTCGAAAGCCTGGGATGAGGCCGACTTGAGTTTCTGGGGCAGGTGGAAGCTATGTCGTTGTGACTGTGCACCGAAGACAAGATAAATCTCAGTCAAAAGGCACTGTGCATTAGAGATCTCTGGATGCTAGTTTAGCCTACACTTGGTAAATTGCCAAGTACCAGTACTATTAGCCATGGTATCTCGTATCTCGAGAAGCTTTAATTTTTCCAATTGCCTAATCCCAGAATATAAAGACAACAAACAGTTTACAGATTCGACGTGCTGGTGTTTTTGTTATGTGGGCCACTAACAATAACAAAAAAAACCAGTTGAAATAATGTGCCAAGTCACCATCTCCAGTCTAACTATTTTGGGGTTGTCTCTTTTTATTGACAGTTTAAGGTTTAGGGCTACATGTAAAAATCGAATGATTTTCTGGTTTAGACCAAAGCCGGCGCCAGGATGGTACTTGACGACAGGCCAAGTACTATGGATATCTCAATGCGACTTTTTTTGTAAAGTATACGATGGTATAGCATTGACAGTCTACGTCAACAACAAAAAAAAAAAAAGCAAGAATTTTATTGTTAAAAAAGAGTGATTTAGAGAAAGAAAGAAATGTAAAAATCTAAGAATCACTTTTGGAATAATAAATCCAATGTAAGAGGTGTTTTATTTGAAAGGCAGTATGCGGCAGGGGTAGGGGACACCTATATACTTTTAAGCTTTTTGTCTTAGTTCCCAATAATTGTCCCAATTTTGCAATAAACTTATTCATTCTTTTCGACTTTTCCTTTTTCCACTCAGAAAAGATGATACTCTTTCGAGAAAGATACAAAACAGTCTTGTCCTATAATTTCTGCAATTGTTGTTTGCATAAATTTTGTATTCACATGCTCTGTTACTTTTTTATTTATTCTGAATGTTGAACCGTTTACCTGCCCTAAAATGAAGACAATCTCGTTAAAGACCTTATCTTCAAACGGTGAACTTATGCATGATTACTGATTGCTTTGTCATTATATCACATGACTTGTTATTAAATTACCTCTTGAGCTAATTTATCGTAGTTTAGGAGGCTTTGGTAAGGATATAAACTGATTCTATCCAGTAGGCTTCTATGAATTAATAAAACGACTGTTTTTGATCCATACTTGTAAAAACAAGGCTGTAGAGAAAATAAAGTAGCCGTCATAATATTTTTAGTGTTTTCATAGAATCCAGAGATCTCTTTTATGAGTCCCAGCTGGCGTATCTGCGTGCAGAGATCAAGCAGATACATCGAGATTGAAGGCGGAAAGTTCTAGACCATTCCCCACTATCTAGATCCTAGTCAAGTTTCTTTGCAAAATCTGGCCTGCGTAGCGTTCTTTTTTATTTTGGATTAGTGCTTCCACAAGGAGTTTTTTTTTTTTTTTATTGTTAAGGCTAATGTTAATAGAGCGGATCTTGAAATCGTAGCAGATAACACTATAAACATATACAAGGCTTGGGTAAAGCCACAACGCAAAATAAAAAAGGTTCAATCAAGCACCACAACTTTCATACAGAAACTCCATTTATATCTAAATAATGCTGTCTGTAGGTATCTTTGTTGTTTGTGTCACTTGTTTAATTTACCGGTTACAGTCTCTTCTTTTTTGTAGTCCCCCGTCGGTTCCTTAGCCCGGCACCCCAGCCCAATGTACTCGATTAAGAACAGATTTTACTAAAACAAGATTGCTTGCCACTCTATCCTCAAGTTTAGGTTAATTAATCCCAACTTTGAACCTAAGGCTTTGCCGTACCATGTAACTAGGGTCCTAGTTTGAAACTCGAGGCCTTTGAAGTAACCGTTTGTGAACTTCATATACTTTGTATGATTAAACTGGCAATGGGAAAACGGCAAAGTTACTTTGCCACCCAAAGTAACAAACACAGTTCTACGTTACCTTATGGAAACTGTTTCCAGTAGCACTCTGGCTGTAGCCATGTCTCAGAGATGGGTGTTAGATCTAAACAGTAAGCATAGAGCCCGCAGTAACCACTATATGCTGCTAGCTAGTATACCCCCACGTCTTCAAGACCCGACTGGCTACAGATCTTTTATTTTTCTTTTTTGGCTGGTTATTGCGATTAAAAATTTTTGAATACTCATCACACCCTAGTTTCTTGTAATTTCTCTCTCTCTCTCGATGTTATTTATTTTTGGAACCTCCTGATTCATATTGCACCCTATATAGATTTCGGGAATAGCCCCGTGTGTTAGATCCATTTGGAACCATTACTGTCATTGCCTTTATTAGTATTCTTGTTTCGTTCTGCGCGCAGTGGCAACCCATCCTGTAATTACAAGTCCTTATTTTACTTCACTTGTTTAGCGGCGGTAGACGGCTTCAACATTAGGTTGTTAATTATTCTAAAGCAAGCAAGATTTCAACTTTGTTTGGTTGCCTTCACTTTTCTCCCTTCGTACCAGGGTCTGGGCCCTCTGCATCTTACTCTAGACTGTTGGTCACTTATTAGTGGCAGTTGCCACCAGAAAGTAGGGCGGATCTTGTATACATTGTTTTGCAGGTCTCGACTCTGAAATCGCCGAAAGATGTCAAATTGGATGGGGGTTTCTGGACTTTTTTTTTTTTGTTTGTTTACAAGCTACGGTACAGAAGCAGTATCTAATGGAAACATGTAGGTCTGTCTCCGTGGAGATCTACCCTCATTTGCTTTGATTCTAGGTCACTACTATACTGTGTATACTATGGATTCTTGAGCCTTTTTTTTTTTTTTTTTTTTTTTTTTTTGTTTTTTATTAGACGTCTAAATAACAAGGTTTATAGTCTAGACACTACAATCGTAGCACACGCAGCAACAATAGTATTTACCTGCAAGTAATAAACTAAGTTTGGCCACAATCAATCTTGCAGCCTAAAGTTGTCATGGTGGAAAAGGTATACTATTCTAGTCATTATACCCGTACAGCCCAAGTATTCAAGAGCTTCCCAATACTATGGTTTTCATGCAGTTGACTATATACTGCCTTTGTACTAACATCTAGCACAAATTGGAATAAAAAAAATTAAGGGGTAATATACCCAGCTAATGATAATGAATAGTGTGGGCTTGTCCCCTGTGTAGCCACTCTAATTCATTATGGAAAGTCAACGATTTTTCGTCTCGAGAATGGAAAAATAATAATACTAATCATAATTAAATCCACAATTACCAACGCTAAACTCAATATAGTCTAATCAAACGCCGCGCTTCCTCATTTAATTTTTTTTTCTTCATTACACCAAAATATAATAGTTTAGGCACGTGAAGCTTGTTGTTTATAATGCATGAATGCCGTATTAAAAAATATATATATATTAGTCTTAGCAAGTATAGCCAGCTTAGAAGTAAATACTAGCAGTTGCCAAGGCACAATGAAGCGATTATTTCATCTTTGGTTGTTTTTGGTCCAAAAAAAAATTTCATCTAAATGTTGTAAATTACTGTTGCAACAACTAAATAGGGGAATATGAGAGAACTAAGATACTCTCGGTATAATCTGTTTCACTATCTTGCATGGAATTCAAGCCAACAATAATTATCGCGGCAGGGGCTATGATATATTGATTTCTAGCAGCATATTTTTCTTAATTTTGTCTAAACATTGTTTCAATAAAACAGCAACAATAGCAGAATTATCAATCATGGTTTCCTTGAGATCTGAAATGCTAGTCTGCTGGACAGATTTGGGACGGACTAGAACTTTGAATTGAGGTGTCTTTCTGTCCCATCCAACCCTTGTTTGTCGGTCCAGCTCCGAGATACACCAACAGATTGAGATCGTTTACGACTCAACCTAGCAGCAAATGCATTGGCGATCGCAAGTTTACATTAGTTGGTCTGATTTTGGTGCCATTAAGTTTCATCTTCGTTCAAGGTGCGGGTAGCAGCGCACATCACCACGCTGTTCACGGCCGAGATTTGCGGTCTTGAATGCGTAACAGCGGCTATGCACGCTTTCAGGGTCCCTCATAGTCTTTTGCAAGCATGTGAAAGCCACCCAAAGGCCCTATCACAGATTGTCTTCACAGTATTAGAAGAGGGCGCTGTTGTCCATTTTGTAATAACTTCGTCATTTGTAGAGTGCCGGTAGTCTCAGGTGTCTGTAAGTTGAGCCCACACAAAAATATTCTCGCATAATAATGTGCCGGATTTGATAATGTGTATGCAAATGCCAATCACCACTTTTGGTTTCACGATGACGTACATGGCACAGTAGGTTTTTGTTACTCCTTTTCGTGCACTTTGATATGGTTGTATTCTATTTTTTTTTTTTTTCTGTTTACTCGTTCCGTCCCTATAACTGCAGCGAGAGTTCGGAACTGGCACAAAAAAAAAAAAGTTCTTTGTTTTTTTACTATGTTTTACTTGATCGGTTCAGCATCAAAACAATTGACAGCTAGGAATGATTTCTATGGCCACCTATTACTTATTTAACCCGAACTGCAGCTAATATCAACGGCATTAGTATTATTTACACGTAGTTGTAGCTAGTGCGCTCATATGAGTCTTTGGCTTGCTCAAATATATGTAGATAATATATCATAATGGGTAGGTCCCCAATATTTAGTTTAACACAACATCTACAAACGTTCCTGGCCCAAGTCCCGCAAATATATATATGTATGTAACGCTGGCAAGAGCCCTAGTAAATAAATGAAAAGGTTTTTGAGCAAAGTCTACAAATTTGGGAGCTAGTTGATCATATTTTATGTCTTGTAAAATGTCTTATCACGATTAACGCCTTTTTATTGAAAAAAAAGGAATAATAATAAAATCTTTTTGAATAGAGTCTTACTATAATGTGTAAAAGATGTAAACCCCCACAATTCAATTGGCTGCATATTACCTCATAGTTCTAGCCCCTTCCCCTATTTCTTAATTATCACTTAATATCTTCACTGTCGAAAAATAGAACAAATCTCGGACATTCATATTGTTTAAGGCCCAGAAAATTCCAAAAAAAAAAAAAAATAGACTACAAGCATGCATGCAATTTTATTTACAAATCTGAGCGTTTGGCCATTGGTTGATAGTGGCTATTCGAAAAATGAATCAACAAACCCCGATAGACAAATATTGGACGTTTCTATTGTAGTGTCTTATGTTTTCAAACCTTTAAATTTATTACATAACATTTCCTTGTTACTCTACGGCCCATATTCTGTCAAATCATTTCCAATACCTTGGAAACCCTTCTCGCTTTTTGGAAGTTAACATAGGGTGTATTCTCCATAGTAATTGTTGGCTTTGTTGTTTTTCGTGATTAAAAACCATGCTTAAATAATTCATTTGCATGGTTTTTGTGCTTGAATAGTTTTGAACACAGGCCTCAGATTAGTCTTCAAAAATAAAAACTTTCACATTTTCGTGTAAGCCAAAAAAAAAAAAAAAAAAAAAAAAAAAAAAAAAAAAAAAAAAAAAAAAAAAAAAAAGAAAAAAAAAAAAAAAAAAAAA
>Ga0160505_101576_pt1 | contig 10664 bp, 11 predicted proteins | sample DIDeMG_FD_108225 | JGI IMG/M metagenome (GOLD analysis project Ga0160505, IMG submission 108225) | Enriched chicken feces microbial communities from UW Madison campus, WI, USA - DID2874_E49_Stillage MG | ecosystem: Host-associated > Birds > Digestive system > Large intestine > Fecal ...
TACGTGATCGCGTGACGACCCACAAGTGTGGTACTAACCCTTGCAGTGTCGCGATGATTGTCCTCTTTGGCGACTCAGTCCACACCCTCTTCCCCGAGGTGTCCGAGGACACATGTAAGGCCTTTGGCTTCCTCCTTGTCCTTCCGACCGTCTTCATGCCCCTCAACCTCCTGTCGGTCCCGTCCGTCTTCTCCTCCCTCGCGACTGTGCTCCTCGTCCTTATCATCCTCTTTGACGGTTTCTGGAAGACCCAGGCGCCGGGATCGATTCTCGACCCGATGCCGACCAGCCTCGGTCCCGAGCTCAACCACATGAACTGGCTCGGCGGTATTGGACTCATCCTCGCCGGATTTGGAGGCCACGGCGTCATGCCCAGCATTGCCCGCGACATGAAGCACCCCGAGGCTGTGGACAGGATCTTCAACATGGCGTTCACTGTCGCTGCGGCCATCTCCATGCTTGCCGGCGGCGCGGGATACCTCATGATGGGCGACAAGGTCTCAGACGAGATTACGCGCGACATGATGAAGCCAAAGTACGGCTACCCCAAGGTCCTCAACTACATCGCCATCTGGATGATCATCGTCACGCCCTTGACAAAGTTTGGTCTCTGCACCCGCCCGCTGCACATTGCCATTGAGGGATTCCTCAACCTGGCGCCTGCCGCCGGGGTCGTCGCCCCTCCACCCCCGCCTCAGCGCCAGCGCGCCATGTCCATCTCCCAGGCCATCAGCTCGAGCATCAGCCAGACGCTTTCCCACGTCGCTACCTCCGACTACGCCATCACCGACGAGAGCGGGTTCGACATGCCCAAGACCCCTGTTGAGCCTACGATCATGGAGGTCGACCCGGTCAAGGAGAGCTCGAAAGGCGTGCTCCGCATGGTCTCCCGTACGATCCTTACCGCTGCTTGTGTTATCGCCGCAATCGTCCTCCCAGGCTTCGAGAAGGTGATGGCGTTCCTTGGCAGCTTCTCCGCCTTCCTCATTTGCATTATCCTTCCCGTGAGTCTGAGCTGCATCTGCCAGTATACTAACTCGCGCAGATCATTTTCTACCTCCGCCTCGGTCCCAAGATCACCATGGAGCACGACGGCGCAGCGGCGTTCGTCGCCTCGCAACTCCAGCACACCTTCCACATCGTCACGCTCATCATCTCCGTCATCCTCATGTCTCTCGGCACCGTGTGGGCCTTCCTCCCCACCTCGGGACGCGTCCATGGGGACCTGTAAGCACGTCTCCATCTCACGTATCACACCTCTCATCCATCATCACGACCACATTTTCTCTTTCTTTGTCTCGGTTTACGCCCTTTGTCTCGTTCCATTCTCAGTCTCTTCGGTCCTGACATCTATTGTCTTTTCACTATTATTGCCTTCATCTCCACCTCATTTTTACTGTTACGTGTATGCAGCCGGGTTCGTGACACGCGTGGTACGAAAGCTCAAGCTCTTGGTCGCTGCGCTGCCAAAACATCCCCCAGCAACCAGAGAATTTGTTGCAAACGCTGTAGATAACGTCAAATTTCCGGGCCGGGGCATGATCTCATCAACGTCGTTACTGCTCTATAGTACTGGTGCACTCGTGGTTCTGGTTTTTCTTCTGGTTCTGGTTCTGGCATTCCTGGGCAGTAACTCTATCAGCACCGCTTGACCCGTTCAGCCACTGAAGCATTCATCGACGATGGATCGCCTTGAGCCCAAGTCAGATTCCATGTCGTTGGCAGGTGAGCCTCCATGCCTTGATCACGGCAAGAGACGATCCTGGGTCATCTCTGTCGCTTATCATCGCCCTCGAGTAATCTCGCACCGCCGGGTTGTGTCTGCACGACCCGGGAGGAATCCTCGGGCTCACCTGGTCATCATATCCTTCTCCCAAGTGCATCCCAGCTTTCTATCACAATGTCATGGTCCCATGAGGTAGATTGGTGTTGTTATCCAAGTCGAGTGGCAGTCCCGTGAGTGTCGATCACCTATACACCTCATACAGATACCCGTTAGCGATCTAGTACACCATCGTATATACCTCTGCCTCTACCATAGACTCTAGATTAAGAATCACGTCTCCTACGTCAAGCAACGTCTATACCCGCGTATGCGTTTGGTGAGCAGGGAGCGCTCACTGGGACAGACTGACTGGAGGCCGGTTCGCCGACGGTGAAGTTAGTTCCACCAAAGTCCTGAGGTAGCAGGGTGCACCTCTATCTTGCAAACTCTGCTTGTGGATCTACAGGCAGACAAGTGCAGGCTGAACTCAGCCCCACGACGACGCTTTGGACTCGCCACACGGAATGCGACGAATCGCGGAGAGCGAGCAAGCTGTCGGTCGTCGACGCTTTGGCTTGCCATCGTCCGCCATTGCGGTGAGTTTCTTTGGTGACACCTCGGTTACCCCCTTTGATACTGTTAAACCCAGTCATGCGGCGTATTAGAGGCGCCGTAGAGAGAGCATGAGAGCACGTACACCTGGTAATTGCGAACGATGGGGACAACGGAGCCCCACGGCCAGATTCTACTTCGTCAGACAGGGATAGGGTTCAAAAAAAGGTCAATGAGCTCAACGCTCTTCGATCCAGCCTCGTATGGGGCTCGAACCCATGACATTTTGATATCTTAGTAGTAAGAGTCAAACTATCTACCGACTGATATAACGAGGCTTGGGTGTTAGGATCGGCGGCACGTGATCGCCACAGCGCCGATCACTCTCAGCCACCGCATTGATCAATAACAGTCAGTCTGCAGTCCGCAGTCAGTCCGAATGCCATGGAATGCATCAGTCTAGTACGCCATCCACATCTCGGGCGTGAACACTGCCGTCAGCCAACTACGAGTGTTGAGCACTCACGCTTATCGATGCGCGTCCACGTCTCAACCGCGTCGTTCCAGTACTCGAGCTTGTCGCCGCTGCGGAGGATCATGTTCTTGTCCTCCCAGTCTCCCCGGAGCAGGATCGTGTCGAGCGGTACTTCGTGGGTGAGGAACGTGGTGTAAATGTGTTGGCGGAGCTGCGAGCGGCCGATGTCGTCTTCGACGGGTGCCCGGAAGGTTAGGAGCGGGTCGTATGCGCGCGCGCAGACAAACACCTATACTGTCAGCAAGAGTTGTATAGTCGTACGCACCATATTGCACGGCTCATCGCGGCGCTGGAGCTCCGTGTCCGAGAAGGCGCGGCACTGCGGGAAGACCTCGAGCAGCGTGCGGATCACTTTGCGCGAGGCCTTGCTGTCCATGATCCCTGCAAAGTTCTGTACTTATTAGCGAGAATTTCGAGCCCGTGGACGCACCATGACGACGAGGCCGTCGTCGGAAATGACGTCCTGCACATCCTCCCAGAACTCGCGCGTGAACAACTCGACGGGGAGCGAGCCAGCTGTGAAGCAGTCCTGCACGACATAGTTCCACTTCGGCGTGTCGGGGTTGTTGCGCTTCGCGACCGCCGCATCGTGCACGTACTCTACGCCGTCGGTGATCGAGTGTGATCGCGGCCAGCGCTTGCCGTACGAAAAGTACTTTGCGGCCGCGTCGTATACCACCTTGTCGTATTCTGATGAGTGTTAGTGGAGAGAGACGACGCAGACGCGGTCCCGTGATCTAGACTTACCGACAACGTCGACCCTCAAGCCACGCTGGATGAGCTGAGTCGCGCCGATACCGACACCAAGGCCACTGAGGTATGTCAGGGAACAGAAAGTGATGCTCAACTTACATCACTAGAGCAGACTCGCCCTTGGACGGACGCAGGGGAGCGTCGCGGTCGCCACGCTCAGCCAAGAGAAGCACCTCTTGCAGTGGGAACGCGGCGAAGATCCTGCGATCGTCAGCGTCGATCACTCCACACTTGGCAGCCGGCTTACGAATCGCCAAACTCGATCTTGGTACCGCCTTTGCCGTCCGACACATTCCAGAGCCACTGCCCGCCGAGGATCGAGTGATCGGCACGGAGGTACCGGTACGTGTATCCTGAATCGGTGTGTGCGTCACCGACAACAATACGCCCGCTGTTACTCTTCTTCGAGAAGAGGATATCAAGCTGAGAGTTGTGACCATCAGGGCACGTAAATGGTGCCAGTGGACGCTGGAACAATCGGACGATCGCGACGAGGAGCACAGGCACAGTGACGAGTGCGATCTGGACGCGAGTAACCGTGATCCTAGTCGCGGACCCTGGCCTTGCCTCGTGGGTGTGGGACACAATGGCAAGGATTGTAAACAGCACACCGAGAATTAGTGTCTACTCCTGTTAGCATCAACACCACAAGGCGCACTTGCGAATGTCTCAGGATCAGCAGCCATGCGTCGGCACGGGATGCAGCCTGTGAGCGCAACAAGCATGCGTCCGAGCTTTTCGCCAGTCCACAGTGTGCCTGTGATCATTGCAGCCTGCAACACAGCAAGCGGTGGAGATGTCTTCCGGATGCCCTGGAGCCAAGTCAGTGATGTCTGCAACCGAGTCCGAATGTGCCTCAAAGCGCGAGGCGGACTGAGCCTCACCACTGTAAGTCGCGCGACGGCAACGAGCGACCCGAGTCCCAGCAGCGCAGAGGCGGCCGCCGGCGCCCACTCGGGTCCCAGCAGCTGTCCAAGCTTGCTTCCGACCCTCCGTCCGTGTGTTACCGAGTAGTCGCACGAGAGGGCAGCCAGTGCAAGCAGTATTCGGAGCGATTTTGGTCCGGGAACAAGCGATGAAACTGCCACGACGCCAAAGACGCCGACCCAGCGCGACCAGCGCGTCAGAGGCAGCGTATTGAAGAACGGGGACAGCAGCTCAGTCTGCAGAGCCAGCTGCAGTCCGACAAGCGACACGATCAAGAAAATGACAAACGGCTCGGCTGGCGGGGGCGTGTAGCTGTCATCGACCGCCTGTGTTGATTTCTCTTTTGTTGCTGCTGCCGCCCTTGGTCTTTGTTGTCTGGTCTCCATTGTGCTCTTGGACGTCCCTGGCACATCTGGCGCCTGACGGCGTTTGGACGCCTCGCCCCTCTGGCCTTGGTGTTGTGTGCGTGCATGTGCGTGTGCCACTGCGATATCAGCCGCGTCGTCGTCGAGTTCGGAAATCTGGGCCATGGTGGGATGGATGACGAGGCTGGGTCGACGACTGTTCTTATAGTGTCAATAATGTCGTCGATTAAGTCGTGTGCGTCGACTGCTGTGAACTGATAATTGCAGCTCGAAATGGATTGGAAACAACAATCAGCAGCCATGACAAGCCAGTGGGCCTGCAGGCCGGGGCGCGTGGAGGCCGGCTTTGACGTCACTCTCCCTTGTGTGAACTCGCCCAACTCGCCCCCGGCGCCGTGCTGCTCCATCTGCATCCCTTGTTTGCTCCTCCCCCCTCCCCCTGCTCTTGATCATTGTTCCCGTTCAGATTTCTCTGCCCGCCACGCCGAGGCTCTCTTGTTGCTGCATGCAGAGCAGAGGGTGGCGGTGGGAACCAATACCAAAACAGGGGAGGGCCGAGGACCGAGGGGCGATGTGACGCATGGGGACCGAGGCCCTGCTGGTGTTGTGCTGGCAGGCAGGCAGAAGTGGCTGGCCAGCCTGGGTGGTTATTAAGGGGGTTTCAATCTGACACTCTGCGCACTCTACTTGCAGCGTCGGGAATTGATCGATCCACCCACTTCTTTTGGCTCATCCGACAGTCGTAGGCTCCAACAATCAATCAATCAAGTCTTTTACTCTCTCTTTGCTCTTCGCCTCATCCATCTCTTTAAACATTTGTAACACTCGAACCTGTTCTGTGTCCTTTACATCTCTCTACCATCAGCTTTTATTCCACTTCACCACGCTCCCTCGACCGTCTACACTCCCTATAGTCGCTAATTAATCCACACTCATCATGTCTTGGTTTGGGTAAGTCGGTCAACCAACGGCCAATGTTCGCCGCTCGCTACCAATCGGTCGATGGGTGCCGGGTGGCAGGGCAGGGTCGGGTCGCACGGCTGCGAGGTTGGGCGTCGTGCATGTTTGAACATGGCGGGCGTCGGGCTCGGCTTGTCAGAAGCTCGGATCACATTGCATGTCATCGCATCGGATCCACATCCACATCCACATCCACATCGGATCACAGTGCATATACTTACCCAAACAGCAGCTCCGGAAAGAAGGGCGAGAGCAACTTCTTCCCCGTTACCTCGTACCAGAAGGGCGGTGAGAAGCTCACCGAGGACGACACTGCCGTGAGTATTTGGGCGAACACGAGCATGGAGTGGAGCATGGGCTCGGACTGACATGCGCAGTGGAAGTGTATCTCGAACCACGGCTTCCAGACCGAGACCCACACGTACTACTCGGTCCTGAACGATGGCTCGATCCTCATGCTCCAGGTCATCTGGAGCTTCCTCGGGTACGTCCGGAGCAGCACTCGTTTCCGGCAACTAACTTGCGCTCAGCGTCTTCCTCCTCCCCGCGACGTGCCAGATGACCTTCAAGCTCTGGAACCCCGTCACCAAGAAGCAGATCTGGAGGTCGATCAACGTCAACGGCTTCAAGCACGACGGCCGCAACTCCAAGTCGGACGCCTTTGAGATCAAGCACACGGGCACGACTACCACCGAGGAGGTCTACCACATCACGGCCACCCTCAAGGACGTGCTTGTCGACGTCAAGTTCACCAAGCTCGCCAACGCCGCCGGCTGGAAGTACGGCGACGGCTACTCCAACTTTGGCTCGCAGGACCCCCACAAGCGCGATGCCTTTGTTATCCAGTAAGCCAAGAGCTGCTGTCCGTGTCCTAACGCTTGTAGCCGCTTCCACCCCGTCTGCGTCTCATCGGGTAGCATCACCCTTGATGGCAAGGCCGTCGACATGGGCGGCCAGGCCATGTTCGTCCACGCCATGCAGTCGGGCATGCGTCCCAACCTCGTAAGTGTCCACCCGGAGTGTTAAGACACCTGTCACGCTCGTTCGACCGTTACAGTCTGACTGACACGCAGATCGCGTCCCGCTGGAACTTTGCCTTCTTCGCCGGCCAGGACGAGACGCTCGGCAAGGTCAACGCCATCCAGATGGAGTTCACCACCACGGACGACTACGGACCCGGCGGCAAGAACTCTGGTCGCACAAAGGTCAACATTGGCTGCATCTACGCCTCGGCGCTCCCCGAACAGGGCCTTCTTATTGTTGGCCAGACCCAGGACCCTGGAAGCACCTACCCGGTGCCCAACAAGGACATCAGCACCGCCGAGCACCTCCACACCGAGGAGGACAAGGAGACGGGCTACATGGCTCCCCACGGCTACAGCTTTGTCTGGGAGGGAGACCGCCTCGACGGCGCTGGCCGTGCGCGCGCCACTGCCGTCATTGACGATGTCTGGTCGGGCCTCATTGAGAAGGTCGACGTCCTTGCCGAGATCCCCAAGGTCCTCCGCAAGGCGCTTGCCAGCATCTCGGGCACCAAGCCCTTCATCTTCCAGTACCACAGCCCGGCCACTCTCAAGATCGAGGCCGGCGACAAGACCTCGATTGCCAAGGGCTGGATCTTCACTGAGGCCTCGTTCATTTCTGCTTAGATAAACGATACGCTATAATACATGTCACTAGTATGAGAGAAAACGGGAGTGGGGGGAAAACTATGGGCACAACTGAACAGCGAACTGCAACTAATGACACCTTTTATACCGCGGTGCTCTCCACCTCCTCCTCATCGTCGTCGGCCACCTTTTCGACGTCGCTCTCGTCGCCAATGCCCTCGAATATACTCTTGGTCGGGAGGCCCAAGACTTCGCCGGTCGGGCGCTCGCGCATCGTCGCTCCGACAGTGTCGAGCCAGCGACGGCGGAGCTGGACCTTGCTCTTGAGCGAGTCGGGGACGGGCGGACGGCCGTTGCCAGAGATGACACCGTTCGAGATTGTCTTTTTGCCACCCGAGCCGTGCTTCTTTACGCGCTTGGCCCACGAGGCCTCGATCTGCTTTTCCAAGTCGTCCAGCACGCCCTGGTACTCGCTGAATGCGAGGCGCTGGCGCGCAATCTCCGCCAGGCGCGCTTTGCGTGCTTCGTTGAGGACCGTCTGTTTGGAGAGCAGGCGTTGGCACTGTCGGAGCGCTGACGTCACCTCATCGTCTTCACGGTTGTTCGGGTCGAACTGGATGATCAGCAAAGTAATGACGGAGGCCGGCACTCACCTCTTCATGTTCTCCGAGCAGCATTACCGATCGCAGTTCCTTCTTGACGCGGTCCTCGAGGTCCACGACATCCACTTTGGCAGCTTCTGCCGGTCCGTCCTCTGCCGGCTCGGGATTCTTTTCCGCCGCCTCCTTTGCGGCTTGCGCCAAGTCGTCGCCACCGATCACGGCCGCTACAATGCGTTCCGTCATGGGACCTAGACCGCGGTTCTCTTCTTGCAGCTGCGGATCACGCACGTCGGACGCAATGAACGGCTGTAACGGAGGCGTCGGCCCGCTTCCGCGACGCATACTCGGCACAGGGAAGCGGGGGGTCGTACCGGGTGGGTTGCCGTCCTCCTCGTCCCAGATTTCCGTGTAGTGCTTGCCGCGCGGGGGAATGACATAGCTCTCGGGCGTATCGGCCTTGAAGTTGAGCATGGCGAGATCGTCTTCGCGGATATCACGAATGTACGGCTCGATATTCTGCCAGAAGGTCTGCACGGCGATTTGACTGGGCGCCTTCTTATCGCTGTAGTCCTCGTCCACATCAGCCTGGCGCTTCGGACCGGGCTTGAGGGGCTTTTGGATACCGGGCCGTGGGGGAACCAGCGGGCGCGACGGTTGCGGGGGCACGCTCCAGTCGATTGCGCTACCCGGCTGGGGTCCCGTTGCCGTTGCGCTCGACGGTGTCGGACTGGGGTCCGCCTGCGACGGGGCGCGCGACTTTTGGTGTCCGCCAGGCGGCAGCTTGAGCTTGAGGCCGGACGTGCTGGCCGAGTGGGGCGGTGGCGTCGGGTGTGCAGCTGGATTGTCAGCGGTGCCCTGCTGCGTCTTGTTTGTCCACGCACTTGTCCCCTCGTCGTCAGAGTCGAGGACACGCTTCGGCTTCTTCTTCTTGTTCAGCATGCCGCCGTACGTGTTCTGGCTCGAGTTGGGTCGAAACGACGCTGATGAAGCGTTGGACGGAGCAGGCGAGACTGGGGTGTTGTCAGAACTAGTTTCGGGGGCTGTGACTTTGGGGCTGGGGCTTGATCTCCAAGGTGCCTTCCCTCTCCTTCCCTCCTCGCACAGGATGGACATGTACACTCACCTCGCTCTCGTTTCACCTTGACATCGCTGGAATCAAACCTCCGGCGCTCGACAGCCTCGAGCGCGATGCCCGCACGCTCGTTGGCCGCGAGGGCGGCGCGCTCGGCGCGCTCCTCGTCGTCGCCGCGCTCACGATCCCGCGTGTCGCGGTCGCGTTTCTTGTCGTTCTTCTTGCTTCCTTTCCGGTTATCGTCGTCGAATGGTGTCGTGGCCGCCAGGCGCTGGGACACGGCCGACGACTGCGCAGTGAGCGCCTGGTGCAGCTGCTCGAGGTCGTCAATGCTCGGTAATGGCGGGTAGCTCGTCGAGCTCATGAGCGAGAGCAAAGTGGTCGCGCGGGGCGCCATGGTGGGCAGATGCTGCGCGGCTAGAAGGAGGGGGCGTGCTCTCCTGCACTGTTGACGTGGAGAGCGGTGGTGCTGGCGAGATCGAGGGTGGTGGAAATGGGGATATGTAGAAGAGAGTTGTTGTGTTGTGCAAAACAAAACAAGAGTGGGGTCAAACGAGCCAACGTCGGGCGACAAGGAGTGAATGAGTGTTGAGTGAGCGGTGAGCTGAGTGAGTGTACTGTGGGTGTTTTGGTTGCCGCCCTCGAGTCCACAGCGTGAGGGAGTGGCAATAATGAGACCCTGAGAATAGGGAAAACAAAAACCATGGGCCGGGTGGGTGAGAAGCGGAAGTATTTTTTTTCTCTCACCCACCTCTGCCGTCTCTGCTCAGCCAAAGCCAGCCCAGCCCAGCCCGCATGTGCGCTTCCACCCAGGCTTTGAGATTTCCACCCTTTGCGGATGTAGCCAAAAGTGGAAGCTCTCACAGTCACAATCCTGGCCCAGGAACATTTGACATCGATTTTGCACATGACAAAACAACAGTGGCATGGACGCGTCGAGACAAGTGCACAATGCTCGAGTAAACAATAAGAAAAGAGATTGGAGCAGAGCAGACGAGCATCGAGAGACAGTTGCCACCACCTCCAGCTCAGCTCGGCAACACGCCTTGAACCGCCAGTGGACTGATGTTGCCTGAAGCCTCTGCCTCCGGTTCTTACTCGCAGGCCCAGACCCCTCGCCAGTCTTCACCGTCTGGATGCCACAACTATGCAGAAACCTAGCCTGGAGCGCCGATACGCATCCGCACAGGCGTCTACTGCGTCTACTGTACTACGCGCTACGCTACAGCGGGGTTAAAGATAACACCTGACAAGACCCTTTCCGGCCTCGGCGCCCATCGACTTTGCGAGACCGTCGACCTGACCCTGGAGACAGATCATCTCCAACCTAGAGGGCTCCTTGGTGCCCGTACGGAGCTCGGTCGAGATGATCGGGAGCTCGGGCTGGCCGGCCTTGCGCCTGCGGGCGTTCTCCTCCTCGCGCTCCTTGATCGACGCCTCGTGCTTGGCCTTCTCACGCGCAATCTGACGGGTCATGAATGCAAGGTTGTTGGCCTCGTGCGTGTGGAGGGTGAGGGCGTCAA
>Ga0160505_101577_pt1 | contig 10660 bp, 5 predicted proteins | sample DIDeMG_FD_108225 | JGI IMG/M metagenome (GOLD analysis project Ga0160505, IMG submission 108225) | Enriched chicken feces microbial communities from UW Madison campus, WI, USA - DID2874_E49_Stillage MG | ecosystem: Host-associated > Birds > Digestive system > Large intestine > Fecal ...
AAAAAAAAAAAAAAAAAAAAAAACCACTAATGTGCATGCATGTGCGTATGCAGATTAAACTTTGTGCAAAATGCAAAAAAGAAATACAACTAAGAGCAGACATAATACCGAAAAAAGAAAATATAATTTTTTTTTTTTTAATATTGACCGTTTCCTGCTTGTATTTTGGTTTTTTTTATATTTTTATTATTTTTTTTTTTTCTTTTTTTTCTTTTTCTTTTTTTTTTTTTTTTGTTCTCTTTCATACCTTCCCACTCTCTTTATCATCTCCGTTTTCAACATTCTGGTCATTGTACACCCTCTCTAGCGCTGCCTCGGTTTTCATTTACACGTAGCTTTCCGTGTTTCGCACGCACTAGAATTTTCTATATTTCCGATTGCCCAGGATGTTCGGCTCACTCTCCAAGAAAAAACACTCTCCGAAGCACTCATCATCAGCAATTTCAACCGCTTCGTCATCCTCGAGCCACTCTATTAGAGCACATATTTCTGGCCCGACAAGCGTGTCTATCAATGGGTCTGCCGTTGGAAAGAATCCTCAACTGCAAACCAATGGCGTCCATAACCCTCTCTCGCATTACTATTTTACCAGCCCCGACGCAGCTACAGTGGCATTTGCCGCACAAGACGGATCAACTCCTATTCAACCCGTAGTGACGTCCCCTAGCATTGGGTCCACTTCAACCTCATCTAGTGCTTCCTCTCGTGTTCCTATGCGGTCTGGTACCGCCGACCTGAAACCTACTCTTACGGCTACCTCTGTAAATTCGAACTCAACAATTAACAATACCAATGGCCATCGCCTCATGCACTCGCCATCTACATCGTCGCTCTCATCAAATACATCGTCACTTTCATCATTTTCGTCGCAAAGAATTATTGATCAGGTTCGCGCTTTGCATAGCTACTCCTCTGAAAAACCACACTCACTTAGTTTCAAAAAGGGCGATGTGCTACGTGTTTTGCTCAAGTTAGAGTCCGGTTGGTGGGATGGTGTTAACGCACAAGGCCAGCGCGGCTGGTTCCCCAGTAATTACACAGTATCAATTCCGTTTGAAAAATCTGCTCACCCGGTCTTGGAAGTTTCGCCGCTATCTACGGCTGGTGTTGAGCAGAACGTAACAGGCCAGCCTGTCATGAAAAACTCAGAGGTGGACACAGCCACTATTTCATCCTCGTCATCCAAAGTTGACTGCGCTGAATCCAAGTCTTTAAGCTCCGGACTCAGCAGCACTAACGACTACAAATACGTTGAAATCACGCTCGACTCGGTCAAGGGTAACCCAGAACTATCTAATACCAACTGGATTCCGCAGACAGATAGTGCTGGCAAACTTCTGTATTTCAATCCCACGCTGAAAGCGTACGCTTCTTCACTTCCATTCGAAAATGCGGCCAACGGCGGTGCCGAATGCCAAGTGGAGCCCACATTTGTAAGTGTCTCCTATCATTTAACTTTTGTGATTTGTTGCATACTAACTATTTTTTTCCCCCCAAGAATTCCGACAGTTTCAAATCGTGGCCAGAAGTCTCGTCCAAACTAGACCGCTATGCTATCACGCTGCAATCCAAACTAGCACAAAAAGACTCTGCATTAATTTCATCTCTCCACGATCAACTATCATCTTTTATTAGTTTTATCTCTTTGTTAGCTGGTATTCCACCTGGAACTTCGCCATCGCTGGATACCGACTCTGGTGTTGCCAAAACGCACCGACACATGACAACGTCTCTGCGGAAACTTGGCCTGCTTATTTCCGAATTAGCACATGAGAACAGCCAGAAGGACGCCGAGGTTTCGTCAACAGATATTTTTCAAATATGTCTCAAGGAGACCAATAGTGTCGTTTCTCATACCAAAAGTTTCATTAGCGCATACTGCATATTCTCTGGTACTGATTCAATTTCCAAGCAGCGTCCGGCCGTGTCTACAGTTAAGCAGTTCAAAGCCGGTATGTGGACCGAAATCGAGGTCGACAGTTCAGCATCTTCTACCGATTTGTTGAAGACATCTAGTAAAGCTATTTCATTAGAGTCGTTTGACACGTCCATTTCCATCGATTCCGAGGTCATTACGGTACTTGAGAATCAACGAAACATGGTCGTCAGCATCTTGCGCCAGATTTTCAGTCTCCTTGATATGAAGACAACGATGGTTCAGCAAACCGGTAACCTTTCTTCTGAGCAGTTTTACAGAGATAGTCAGCGGCTCTTTTCATCGTTACTGTCATCGCTGATCACAATCGTCACCAATATGTCCAATTTGATTGAGTCTTTAGATCTGTCCATATTTCAAACTAAGCGTAGGTTCAAGTCACTTTTTTTGCTTTACGACTTTTTAGAGCTGAAACAGAACTTGTACAACAATATTGTTGCGCTCAAAATCTCTCTTGAATCTTGCAAGGATGACATCATCATCGACTCGCTGGCGCAGACACTCAAGGAATTAGCTCTCAGTAGCTCACAGCCTTTAGAGGATAATGTAACTAACGAAGATGTCATCAAAAAGCGCACGCTCGAAATTGGTGTATCCATCGGCTCGATTTTGCAGCACGCGACCGCGCTGGCACAGGAACGCGCGGACCTTCTTGGTGGCCCGCGTCTGCTTAGCAGTGCCACGTCTATTGAGTCAGGCAATAGCGGCCAAAACCGTAGACTGGCGCATTCACCATCTAACAGTAGTCTTGCTACATCCCACCTGTCGGCCTCTGGTAGCGGCACCAATATGGGCGCACCGCCATCCAATGATGAGCCTTGGTACCTCCAGCTTGATCATCAAAATGAGCTCACTTTTGACTCTAAAGGTCATTTTCGCGGTGGCACTTTGCGCGCTTTGGTGGAGCGTTTGACGCAGCATGATATCACGTATCGGTCATTCAACTCAACTTTTTTGCTAACTTACACTAGCTTTTCATCCGCACAGGAAGTGTTTCAGGAGCTAGTCTCGAACCGCTATGACATCAAACCGCCTGCTGGTCTGACCTCTGAACAGATCTCGCTGTGGGTAGACCGCAAGCAACGTCCAATCCGTGTCAAGGTAGCTAATATTATAAACCACTGGCTAGATGAATTCTGGTTTGAAGACTGCCTCTCAAAGCCTATCAAAATTTTGCTTGCTTCGATGCTTGCCTTTGCAGAGCGTCTGGGTGCTGACGATATGCCCAACCATGAGACTATCACCGAGCTGATTGAGGACAAACTAACTAATAATACATCTCGCGGCAAAAAGATCACCATTTCAGGAAATCCCCCAGCACCTATTGTGCCGCGCAGTTTTAAGAAGGCCAAGATCACAGATATCGACCCATTGGAAGTAGCCCGACAACTCACCATTAAGGAATACAAGATTTTTGAGAAAATTAAGCCCTCAGAGCTATTGAGAAAGAAAGAGCGCAAAGCATTGCGCACTATTAGCGAGGAAATCCGATTTGTCGACGCATTTGTGAGCAATTCCAACGAGCTAACCAACTGGGTTGCACAGGTGATCTTGCGCAGTAGCGAGGCTAAGAAGCGTGGTCAAGCAATCAAGTTTTTTGTCCAGGTGGCTGACCAATGCCGTAAGCTAAACAACTTTTCTTCAATGATGGCTATTATTTCTGCGCTTTACAGTGCCACCATTCACCGCATGAAGCAAACATGGGCAACAGTCAGCACGCGCACCCATGAGACATTAGAGAATATGAACCGACTTATGAACACGGCGCAGAACTTTGCGGACTATCGCAGCATGTTAAAATCGATTGCTCCGCCCGCAATTCCGTTTTTTGGTGTGTACGCCGGTGACTTGGCAGCATTTGCTCAACAGCCTGATGACCGCCGCAACAACGCAGTGATTTTATTTACCAAGATACAGATGCACGTAGCAGGAGTTATTCGTGACATCACACGGTTCCAGGATCACAGATACAACTTTGCGGAAGTAGCAGCAGTGCAGGACATGCTGGCAGAGGGCTTTGAGCACTCAGTACCGATTGACGCGCAGTATGAGACATCGTTGACATTGGAGCCACGCGAAAAGGCAAACGACCGCATGGCGCGGTTGCTTTCGGAGACGGGCTACTTGTAGACGTTATCACTGCTATCATTCACATCGGGTTTAATCATTTACATATTTTTGTTGACTTTTTTTTATAAAAAAGATTTGTTTTTAATTTCTAATAATAATAATGATATAATATAATACACTCATTTCTTTTGTCTATTTTCCAACCTCTTGTAAGTATTTGTGTAATGGACCTGGTCTGATGAGCCCAGCTACCATTCATGCATACAAGCACCTGGGATAAGGATCTATGACATAACCCTTGAGACAGGACTTAGGACTTTGCTTAGTTAATCTCAACACCTTACTTAGTAAATTAACCTCAGCTAAAGTCACTGCGAGCATGCTACTTCGGTTAAACTAACTTCGTCTTAGATTCCTTCTGTAAGACGGGCTAATCCTGTCTTCTTAATTAGCGTTCCCCATTTGAGAAGGACTTGTCCAAATTAAATCTATATATTGAAGTTGTAACGGAGTTGGATTCATAAGCCCACTGACTCTTAATAGATTTTCTGATCTTGTCCTACTGATTTTTCCCAACCAATGATATTCCATGTCTTGGTCATCTTTAATCTAGTTAGGATTCTATCTTAACATGCTATATCATATTTAATGTTTATTGAAGACCCCTTGTAGAAGTGTTAGCGTACACCTTATCTAGCAAGCCTGCAGAGGCCATCTTACCTAATCACCAATGAAAGACTTAGAAGCATTGTCTTAAGTTATATATCTGGATATCTATGTCCTATTTCCGTTCCCTAGCATCGGCAAGCATGGAACCGTCTAAGCTGACTAAGTGTGCGCCCTGACCCAATTGCTAGCTGATATTCATGAAGTACTTTTTGAGGATTCGACTCATTAACTGATTAAGCATATAGTTAAAAACCCCTTACTAGACATTAGGTCTACAACTAATTTAAGACACTTGGTATTATGTCTTGGTAGTCCTCGGTAGCCTTCTTACTCGATTGGATACAAACTTACATCTAATAATCTTTATTCTTCTAATTTTTTTTAAAAAAAAAAACCATCGTTACATACGGCTGTTTTGTTCCCATCGATTTGGTTGCTTTTTTTTTTTTAATAACTTTTTTTTATATTTTTCAATTTTCTTTTCCACTTCCTTTTTTTTTTTTCACCATCCCTTCAAACTGATTCTCTTGTTTTCTTCTTCTTCTTCTCTCTCTCTTTACAACAAACCCATACTGCTTCTTGGCCCTCACCGCCTTATCGCAGCATCCATCGCGACTTTCGACATCATTTTCAAATGACTAACCGCAGTAATGAGGGGTCGGCTATTAACTTGCACGTCCCCGACAATGGTCTCCCGCACGACCACACCCTTAACACATTAGCCAACCCAATCAATATTGCACAATTCCACCCAGATCTAGGAAAGCCAGTGCACATCCAGTCGCACATTTCTCAGCAACAAAAGTTCAGCCACATCCCACCGCCATCCATTCCTGTCATTAAGGAGGAGCCTATCTCGCAGATGACTCCCTCTCATATCCACAGCCAACCCCAGCTTCAGCAACCCCAGCAACCCCAGCTGCCAGCACATCCACCACAACAACTATTACCCAGGCAAAACAATCCAATCATCATAGAAAAACCGAAAAAGGCCCCGGCAAAGCGTAGGACAACTAATAACGCTGCTCAGCGGAAACGTAAGGACCAGCTAAAGGCGGAAGTTGAGGCTGAAGGCCAGACAGAGTCTTCTCAGACGGATGGTTCAGGTGCAGTTTCTGCAGCACCAGTCAAGCGGAAACGGATGTCTGTGGCATGCCTTGGATGCCGCGCTCGAAAGGTCAAAGTAAGTTGTGCTGTATCCAAGGCTAGATGTTTTATTTTTTTTTTTTTTGTACTTTATTAACGTTTACTGTTCCTCTCTAGTGTGATGGTCGCAAACCTCGGTGCCTGAACTGTGAACTTTATCGCGATGAGTGCACATTTGTCTTTCACAATGACAAGCGCAAGCCCTACCCAAAGGAATACATTGACGCGCTTCACACACGCATTCATATCCTTGAGGGTCTGCTGAAAAAAGCTGATATCGACTTTGACAACGACCCTCAACTGCCACCGATTCCGTCGTACCCCACGTACGAGCACCAGAGTGGCAACAGTACTGTAGAATACGGCTCGACCTCACCGGAGCAGCCTGAAACCGATGAGTATATTGAACGACTCTCGGATCGCATGGGCCAGCTCAGCGTTACGCCTAGTGGTCTGAGATATTTTGGCCCCACCTCGAACCTTCACTTGCTGTCCTCAACCATCTGGACCAAACGACCATACAGCAATCTCGACTACCGTGGCCGTGCTGCAGTAGAGGGGGCCGGGCTTAGCTTCGACATCGACCCGGCCAAGAGAGATCACTTGCTGCAGCTCTACTGGACATGGCATCACCCATTTTTTAATCTAGTTGAAATCAGCCTGTTTCTACGCGACATGGACCTTTACGATCGGGGCCTGTTCGACCAGGCCAAGTACTACTCACCTTTGCTGTTGAATGCAATCCTGGCTGTGGCTTCACTACTCGACGATACTTACACGGATCGTGAGCAGTACCATCTCAAAGCCAAGATTTTATTAGACGTTGAGCTAGAAGAACCACGCATCACGACTGTGCAGGCAACGGCGATTCTTGGATCGCATGAGGCGGTGTGCGATCGTGACAGCCGTGGTTGGATCTACGAAGGCATGGCAATCCGCATGGCAGTTGACTTAGGTTATCAGCACAATTGTGAAAAGTGGGTAACACAGAAACTGATTTCAGCCGAGGAGGCACACATGCGCAAAGTGACATTTTGGGGCTGTTTTGTGCTAGACAGGCTGTGGTCAATGTATATGGGCCGGCCCGCCGCGCTACGGTTGAGTGATGTGCTCCTGCCGCGTCCAAACGAATCAGATGCGATGATTGGCGATCAGGACAGCTGGGTGCCATACTGTGCACCAGACCAAAAGCTAGCTCCGATCTGGAGTGAATACACGGCCCCTGCTTACTTGAATTTAACACGGATCCATTTGATCAACCTGATTGAGATGATTGCACAAATCCAGGAGGTCATGTACTCGGGTACTGAGGAGTTGGGTCCTGCGCTTTGGTCGTTCACATCAAAGATGCATGTCAAACTTACTAGCTGGTTTACAAATCTGCCGTCACCACTGCTCTGTTCGCCAAATTCGCAGCGACCGGTGGTGTCGCATATTGTGGTTCTGCACATGCAGTATCATGCGACCTTGATCATGCTGCACCGACCATTCCTAAAGATGGTGGCAACAGACCCGTCGCTTAAGCACGTAAAGGAGATTTGCCAAGTGGCGGCGACAGCGATTTCAAACCTCCTGGAAAAGTACCAAAAGTATTGGTATTCGATGCGACGTATTAATGTGATCCCCGTCCATATTATTTTCACGGCAGCAACCGTTCATCTCTTAAATATTTGGAATGAAACGGGGTTGAACAAGATCAACGCGTCGCGTGGCCTTAAGATTTGTTTTGACTCGTTGAGTGAAATGTCCTTGGCATATGAGACAGCCAAACGGACCCTGGCGGCTTTAACACATCTTTCAAAGCGTGGGCAGAGTAGCACCCTAATGGAGTCAATGGGAACGTTGCCGTACCAGAATCTTACCGACGACCTTTCTATGATAGAGAATGTTTGGAAACCGAGCATGGAGCCCCAGGCACCGGCAGTGGCCCAGAAGTCGACTCCTCAGCAGCAACAAAAACAGCAGCAGCAGCCACAACAACAGCAACAGCAACAGCAACGACAACAACAACAGCAACAGCAACAGCAACAGCAACAACAACAGCAACAGCAACAGCAGCCACAACAGCAGCAGCAGCAACAACAACAACAACAACAACAACAACAACAACAACAACAACAACAACAACAACAACAACAACAACAACAACAGCAACAACAGCAGCAGCCACAACAACAACAGGAACCGCAGTCACTGCAACCACCTCAGCAACAGCAAGAAGCAACCCCTTATATGAATGATGAGGCGTACGTGAATTCACTCAACCCTCTAGTGTTTGCAACTGCGCCTGGCACGTTCACCGGCGACAAGACTGCTATGACTGGCAACACAAACACGAGCGGCCACGGTACAGTAGCCGCATGGGAGGCGTATGCTGCAAGCGCCGGGGCGCGTGCACAGGACGCTGCAGTGGCGGCAGCTGTAAGCAACGACTATTCTACCATTTTTGGTGATCTCCCTAACACAGAAACCGCTAATTCGGACAACAATAATCCTTGGGCAACCTTCCCACCAAAGACAGAACCGGGAGTATCACATTTTTATTAATAGCTTTTATCAGTCGGATATTTCTTGTACAATAAGTTATTCAAATGACCTGTGCTGCTGGATACACGCACATTCAATATTTTATTTCTTAGCGAAATGTTGATTCTACCAGAGTAATTATTGCAGTGACAGAATCAGTCTGGTAGAGATTCTAAACTGCAATATTCCTCAAAGCCTACAAGTTCTCTCTTTTTCAATCAATTTGGGCAATATTTCTGGAATTCACTGGAGCTAAAGAATTTCTGGTTTATTTATGAATGAATATTTATTTATAGTTTTTTTTTTTTTTGTAATGTATACTTGGTATACTATTATGTATATGCATAGTCCCTGAACAAAAGCCTATGTGATTTTCTGCAGCTACAAAAATATCTATTTATTCAAATTGAAGTAGCGTAATCTGACACAAGCAGTCGGATATTATTTTTATAAGGTGTTTGCCTTGATGACAGTTGAATGCCGTAAAAATAATGATATATTATCTTATATTAGTAGCATTGTATACTATCCTTTTGCTTCTATAACTCCATTCATTTCCCATAGATCTTTTCAGGGTATCATAATAACCGTTGCCTAAATTTTCTCTGGTATCCTCAATTGCAGGATAAAAGTTTTCTTTCAATTGGGGGATTTTTTTTAGCTTTGTCGAATGACTAATAATCTGGATAAAGCATATAGTCGCGCACCCAGCTTAGCTCAGTCATGCTCAACAGAGTTCAAATCGAGTGTGAGGCCAGTTAACAAGAAGAATGCCTTTCTTATCAACCAAATTCTCATAATAGTGTATGAATAAATGCATTATTTTGTGTGAAATTTATACCAGGATCCCATATAGCAGGTAAATAGTTTTCAAAAATTTGCTGATATGAGCATCTAAAATAGCTCCTCTAAGCAGATTTCTTATTCATACGTATTTAAATAAAACATATTTACGGCCAATAAACCAGAATTCCGCCCAAATCATAATCGATATTTTTTTTTGTTGATTACTAGAGAATATTGTTTCCTATTTTTGTGATGCTAGTTGAGTCAACCTATTAACTGCTTTTTCTTTTCCTAAACTTAAGAAAACATGTATCACTCCAAATATTCTTGCTTAATTTAAAAATAAATCTGTCGCTCATCATAATCAAAAAGGATCTTTGCCCATTTAGAACAAAGGTGAGATGGCCCTAGTGGTAGAGGGCTGATTTATTTCAAGGGAATGTAAGAAATATATTTTTGCATCATTAATCAATTAGATACAGGTAGAACTGTATAATCCATATTGTTCAGTATATATATTTAGACATATAAGCAAAAATACAAAAAAGAATCATAACCAATGAGCTGAGTTAGTTGGTTTACGGTGAAAAGTATTTAATAAAACAAACCATAAACATATATTTACAATACTAAATAATTTAGACCACAATAAAGACTGATGTTCTAGGTAATTTTTGTTTAGCAATCTTTGTTTCAACTGCTTATTTCAGTTTACCATTACCTAGATTACTGAAAATCCTCGTCCCAAAGTGTCCATCTGTAAAAGACTTCCTAGTAAAAAACATCCTTTTCAAGAAAACAGTATCAGAGTGGCATTTAACAATTGACCTTTAAGTATTTTTCAAACAAGAAGTTTGAGAGCGATATATTTGTTTGAGACCCTTCACAACGAGATACTTTTAACCCAGAAGAAAAAAGATTCGATATATACAATCTAAAAAGACTACTGAGGACTAACAGCACATAATACTAATTATCATAAGTCAGTTGGGTACATTAGGTCTATTAAGGAGGTATCAGTCATGTGGCTGATGAGTTGATGGCTAGAAAAATCCTTGGGAACATTTTATGAGTATTATTTAACAGTTAAATTAATTACATACACACACTCTTAGCTTAGGCGGTTAGGTTTCTCGCCTACCGATACTAGGAAAAGAAAATAGGAAATACATGTCTAAACAGATAATAGAGTAAAATTGAGTCTTGTCTCAATAGTTAAGTAATATGAATCCCCTGGACTTGCTAGAAAGAATACAAGATAGGTGTGCCATACGCTGATACCCTTATGAAGGATCTTCAGTTAACGTCAAATATAATATAGCATGTTATAGTAGAATCCTACCACTTTCTGGGCGGGCGAAAAAATAGCTTAATTATCGACGGCAAGGTAACAGAGCCGAGACAAGTGGATTCGGGAATTCCCCAAGGTTCGCCTATCTCTCCGCTTCTGTTTTTGATTTACACGAGTTCTCTGTATCGTAAGATTAAAGAGGCTGGTGCTCATGTTGTTGGCTTTATCGATGACAT
>Ga0160505_101578_pt1 | contig 10657 bp, 7 predicted proteins | sample DIDeMG_FD_108225 | JGI IMG/M metagenome (GOLD analysis project Ga0160505, IMG submission 108225) | Enriched chicken feces microbial communities from UW Madison campus, WI, USA - DID2874_E49_Stillage MG | ecosystem: Host-associated > Birds > Digestive system > Large intestine > Fecal ...
AAAGGCAAGCCCCATCCAAAAAACAAATGGTATTTTTCTTGTAGAGAACACAAAAAAAACAAAAAAAAAAAAAACAAACCGGACCCAATTTTTAAAAAAAAAAAAAAAAAAAAAAAAACCCGCACCTTGTCAGGGCAGTACCATTCTGTTACAGTTTGACATTGCTGCAGCGCAACAGCTGGAATACGTGCAGCTCACGTGCATTTACGATTAAGTTAGGCCCGTTGTAGTAATTCCCAAGTCGCGTGCCCGGCACGTCGCCCTATTTACAATAACCGTTTTCTTTTGTTTTGTTTTTTTCGCTTGTTTGTTTTAGTTCTCTTCTATGCCAGTATTTGGACCCAGAACACCAACAACACGAACATCCGTATGGACCACTACTCTCAGACATTCAAGGACCCCTTGCCAAAACTTGAAACTCTGGATATTGGCCGCACCATTGGCTTTGGTTCCTATGCATTGTAAGCCCAACCTATACCATTATAACCCTTTCTCCCACACGACTTCTTCTAACAATTTCTTGTCAGGATCAAGGCCGCACGTGTCCGCAACAAGCATAAGCCGGCGTTTGCGATCAAGTTCATCAATAAGCACAAAGCCGCGCGCCGCGGTGTCTCGGAGCGCGCGCTGGCGCAGGAAGCCGCGCTACACAAATTTTGCACTCCCCATCCTAACGTTCTTGCATTTTACAAAACCGGCGACGACCACGCCTGGCGCTGGATCTGCATGGAACTCGCCCTTGGTGGTGACCTCTTTGACATGGTCGAGGCTGGTCGCGGCCTCGCGCCCGACCTTGTCCATTTCTACTTTCGCCAGCTTATCAATGGTCTTGATTTTTTGCATGCTCATGGCGTCGCGCACCGCGACATCAAGCCGGAAAACCTGATGCTTGATGCGGCTGCCAACCTCAAGATTGGCGATTTTGGGATTGCAGCGCTGTTCCGCCTTCAAAAGCAGAAGGGCCAGCGCCGCAAGTGCACAACCGTGTGTGGCAGTCCGCCATATGTCGCACCGGAGGTGCTGGCTGCGACGCCCGCCAATGGTGGCTATGACCCCGACCGCGCCGATATCTGGTCTGCAGGGATCGTGCTCTACGTGCTTCTTCTTGGTACCACGCCGTGGGCGGCGGCCATCGACAGCGACCCAGAATACTATGAATACTTTCCCACAGCAGCACTATCATCGTCAGCGCCAGTTGAAGAGCAAGTGGCACGTCCCTCTGCGTGGGATTCCCTCGAGCTACCGGCTGATGCGCTGTCAATGCTCAAATGTTTGCTCAAACCAGATCCTGCCACGCGCATGGGAGTGCCCGAGATCCGCACACACCCGTGGTTTCTGCAGCACAATCCGTATCTTGCGTACGGCGGCGGTGGCGAGGTCTGTAGTGATCCTGATGGCCTCTTGGCCCGGGTACTTGCCAACTTTTACGTTGACTTGACCGACGCTGCTCATGAACGTGCTGCTCCTTCTACACAGGTTGCAGCGGCACTGCCGCATGGCATTAGCAGCAGCATCCCCACCACTATTACCACCACGACTAGCGGGGAGACTCGTGGTGTTGAACCCCCCGTTTTTGCATCACAACAACTCCTCCCGCGTGACCAGGAGCAGCTCAATCCGGCCGAGCGCCATTACCTGCGCTCACTCGCGCAGGACCCGCTGCTTGTGCAGTTCCGCGCCCAGGACAACCCCGCCGCCCGAGAGCTTGCGCTCACGCAGCTATCGCAACAGTACACGCAGACGCAACGAGAGCAGGCCTCCCTTTCGGACCACCAAAAACCCGCGTCCAAGCGCGCAATTATGAACGATCTTTTGCTGGGTCGTGTGTGGACCAAGTTCTATTCACTCACGTCACTCGAGGCGCTGGTGCCAGCAGTGGTTGATGTTCTGTTCCAACTGGGCGCGACGGTGCGCACGACGCGGGACTCGATGGCGTATCTCAACCAGAAGCAGGCGGATGTTCCGCTGCGCATGGTCGACCGGCGCGGCCGCGTTTTGCGTGGTGTCATTGAGTTTGTCAAAATCGAGCGCTTTGCAGAAGTCTCGTTTATCCGCACCTCTGGCGATAATCTCGAATGGCGGTTCATGTTTAAGCGTGCCGTGGTGCTCTGTCGGCACCACCTTTTCCTTGGCGACACCGCGGCCTCTACTACAGCCCTCTAGAAGCTGGCCGCATCATTCGGCATCACATAGCTGATTTTTTATGATTAAATTAATGAACACTTCTATTTATAACTATTAAAACAACGGTAGACGTTGGGAAACTACTTTTACAGTATTTTACAAGGGGGTTTTTGTCGACGGCTCTTGCAAGAAAAATAACGAGCCGAGTTTGGACGATCTCCAGTCATCCGTCTTAACTTCGACGCGCTCTACATTCTCGGATTCTCTATCGCTGTCCTCAATGTCTCTGGGGCCATCAACATGTGCAAACGGCGACACCGCTTCAACAGGCTTGTCCAGCGCGGTGAACGGCGCGCCAGTCACCATCGAGTAAATCTTCAATACCGAGAGTCTGATCACTAAAGTGATAGCGCCAAAAATTAAGCCGCCAAACGGGGCCGCCACAAAAGCGCCAAAGGCACTCCAGTCATCGACGTAGAGACCATTCTCAAGAATAATCAGCTTCGCGCCCTCCAAGGCTGAGCCCAAGTAAATGGTACCAAAGATAAATACCGTGAGGATACCACCAAGTCCCGATACAATAACCTCTACACCAGAAATGAAATACAAGCGCTGCCAGAGACCAAGCATCAACGAGGGAACAACAGCGGCTGAAATCAGATCCGAGATGAGGAAGATCTGAAGAACGTTAGGGGCACGGAGAGCAACAACGATTGTAGGGATCATAACCAAAACCACAATCAAACGGGCCCAGATTGGGCGCAGCTGGTTGCGGAACACATCGTTCGAGATGGACGAGACCATGGCCGACTGCAAACTATCAAATACAGCTGCACTGAGTAGCATAATAAACACGAGCACAAAACCGACAACCCAGTTGGGCAACTGAAGTAGAACGATAAAGAAGGCATATGACGAGTCGGTTCCATCATCCAGCAAGCCAGTCCAGGTCGCAATCAGGCCAGTCACGCCAGTAACGACCAAGAAAATCAAGATGACGACAGTACCAATAGAAGTGCCAATGAATAGGTCCTTGTTTGTCTTGGAAGCAAATGTACGCAGCCAGAAACCTGACAAGAAAAAGTCATTAGTTGCAATAGCGACAGGGAGAATGTAAACTAGTTGCCAGCCAAGTAGAGATGAGTGAAGCAACGGGCTTTCTCTAACTACGGAGCGGTCAACATCAATGTTAACACCCATGGCAATGCTGCAAACAATCAAAAGAATAAAGACCATGGCACCCTGGATATTATCAGTGACAAAGGACGTATGAAAACCACCCCACGAAGTGTAAATGGTGGTAACAACACATTCAATGATCATCACGGGCAGCGCATCCATGCCAGTGAGCGTGGTAATCGCCATTTGTAGCGATGACAACTCACCAACCATGTAGAGAAACATTGTTGCGATGGTGAAAAACGAGAGGTAAAGACCAGTGACAACACCGTAACGCTGTCTAGCCCATTCAGTCAGAACAAAGCCCTCTGGGCAGCGCTTGCGGATGATGGGGCCAAAGAAGCCAAAGAGGAGGATAGGAAGCGAAGAACTGAGACCATAAACCAGGAGGCCCTGCACGCCGGCGATAGCTGCGATCTGAGGGTAGGTAGCAAGAATACCACATCCCATTGCTAGAAAAGGTTAGTATATGGAAATATGGAATTACGGGGTTGACGGCCAATCCCCAGCTCACGAGTCAAAACAGTCTAGTCGTTCATGCTTTATTGCGAAATTATCATAAAGACAAAATCTAGATCGAAATTAATTGAAATTCTAGCCAGGGCCAGTCCAGATATTCGATAAATACTGGGTATCTGGAGCCAACGTCGATGAATTTCTTTCAGTGGATGTTACGATCCACGGTTCCCAGAAGTATAATATTGCAAAGCAATATATATGAACCGTAACACCCAAACTAGGCCAAACATATCAACGTTGACGGTCTAGCATGAACGATTTCGACTTTTTCTTTTTGACTGTAGTGGTCCGGGGTATGGCGCCAGCCAAAGCAAATGTTTAAAGAAGCCAGCACTATTCTCACGCAAGTATTATCTTGATCGAGTTCACACGGTATGATCTCAGCCAAACACATTCCGACTAGCGTGAATTACTAGTCAAAATCTGATCAGCACCCGCTGTGCAAGCTTGTTTCTACGATTGTCTCATAAATAGTGCAGTCCTCTTGATAAACAAGGAGGAGCTACAAACCTGATGCAACGAAATTCATAGCCAAAGGGAGTCCTGTTGTAAACTGTTAGCAATGATAAAAACCTATGAGTAATAATGAACAAAAACTTACCTCTCTGGGTACGGTTACTGCTGAGAAACTCATTGCGCTTGGAGTTTTTCCAAGACACAAAGAGACCCAACGCAAGCATGGCAACAAGCGACATGTAAATTAGGGCGTTTGAGGCTTGGGTCGATGGCATTCCCATTGTGAATAAATTCTCTATGAATGAGTTTAATTTTAATCAAAAGCTGTCGAAAAAAAAAAAGCTATTGTTTATTGTTAAAGACAGAAAGAAAGAGCCGATAATTAGACTTAAATACTTTTTTTTTTTTTTATTGTGGCCAAACGGGAATAAAAATTTTGCCAGCCTAACCTTAATGGATGTTATGTATGAAGAGGCTTACATACATCCGGAAAACAGCTTTTCAAGGCCCAGACAAACGTAAACATCAAAGCTACCGGCTTTAACAAGACTCAGCGAGGCTACCTATTGTTTGTTTGTTTTTTAAAAAAAAAAAAGAAAAAAAAAATAGACTTAAAGAAGCACGGACGTGACTGATCCTGATGAACTATTTTCCTTGCACAGTATTGGATAAAATTTTTGGCTCTGTGCACCTGGCCACTTTTGAAAAAACGCCATGTCGCTTGGGAAAAAAATTTTAACAGTTTTTCAATTTCAGCCGGGCACGGCTTTGACAGACTTTAGGAGGCCTAATGAGTCAAGAGCAATGGGCTGTTGGCATTGTTGGGAAAATACTGTTACTGCATGATTTTCTGATCATTCTCAGAATTAATATACGTAGATCTCTATCATTGATGTCTATTGTTTGGAGTACAACGCTTTACCAGCACTGGCTTTAGTGGTATTTGCTGTCTGAATTCATACGCTTGTAGCCTTCTGACGACTGATGCAAACGCATTCTTGATTTTAAGACATGAGTCTTTACCAGTACAATCACTACTGAAGAACTGAGATGTACTGAGTAATTCAGCTGTACTCACATTGTGGTTTTCTATCAGGGTTTCTTACGATCAACAAGGAAAAAAATGAGTGTTTTTGGTAATAAGATAACCAGATTTAGACCAGGCCGCCGTTCAAAAATCATATAGCTTGTCATAAGTTGGCAAAGAGAATAGAATGGGCATTTTTTTAGGCATCACGTATAAATTTCCTTTGCTGATTAAAAACCCCCCTATTTAATTTTTTTCTCCTATTCATATAAGGCCAGAAATCAAATTTATTTTGTAATGGGGGAGGGAACATTTCTACTAGATATTACTACGTCTAAAGGGAAGAAGACAGGATTGCCGCGTCTCATAGAAGGCATCCAAGACTAAGTTAGTTTTAACCGAAGTAGAGTATTCAGGATAACGCTTACCGATGTCAATCTCCTAAGAAGTCTAGATTGGTTAATTAAGCAAGGTCGTAAGCCTTGTCTCAAGTGTTATGTAATATGTCATTATTTGAGAATCGGATGTTTATATACACGAATGAAGTGTACGCTGAGGCTTCCACGGGAGCTCACCAATATATTCTCTGATATTATGGACATCCTTAAGCTAAAAATAGTCTTCAATGCTCAGTTTTTGCTGTTCATAAAGTACTTACATGAAATAGAATTGATAAATATAACCTAGAACCAATGGTAGCTGGGCTCGTCAGGCCAGCTCCGTTACATATTTGGTATTACTCCTGCGGAAAATTGAGCTCAATTATCTAAAGCTTCATCTGACATTGCAAATTTTCAACACAAACAATGAATTTAATGATAATCTGGTAAAGATTTTCATTAAAAATAAGGATATCTGAGCTCCTACAACATACATAATTCTACATCCTTTCCATTCTTCAAGCCTTTAACTTAGATCCTTTCAATCCTACATCCTACAATCACACAAAATCCCCTTTTTTCTTTTTTCTGTAAGTGCTGTTCCTAAGACACGGACTCAAACTACTAAATGCTAACATGCTTGTTATAGTAAAATAAACTTGGTTTTTCTATTTTGATCTCACTTCTCTGGGCCTAAGCTTAGTAATTTCATAATATGATGTATCACGTGATAATTATTTTATTGGGTTTTTTCTAATTTGTATTGTCATAATATTTCTCTTAGGGCTAGGGCTTGTTTTTATTATTGAATTTTTTTAAAAAGTCCAAGTCTTATCTCATCTTCTAAGTTCACTTTTCCTCTTTCTAGATCTTGTCTCTTGATCAGTATTATTGACCAAAATACCCAATATATTAGCGGACGTATCGTCAGCTTAGCCGGCTATATCTAAATAAAAGGCTTAAATATATGAATATAAACTCGTTTGGGTTTGATTTTTATTTTTATTCTTCCTTTACGATATTAAAACGAGTATTACCTAGCGACATAGGCACCCCAATCCCGTAAAAACGACATGCCAATTCAATCTATACATAGTAATGATGGCGGCAAGATTTCGTCTTCGTCATACTCGAGCAGAAAATATCACGTTGAAGATATTCCTGCAATTGTTGATGGGACTTATCATGGCAGCTCATCCGTGGGACTGGCAGTGTCACGCCGACACAGAACCAGTAAAGTTGGGACCCCAAGCAGCACCAACAACAGCATCAACACCAACCGATCAAAACCTAAAAATAAGAAAGGTATTGACAGCAAGATCGATGGTGATAAAAGTTCTCCTAGTTCTGGCAGTATAGCAGAGTCTCAGAAAAGTATTGATGATGAGCTGCTGGAATCCTACTTTAGTGGAAGTGCCAACCCCGGGAGCTATGAGGACGAAGATATGATGATGGATATTGAGTACGAACCTCCTGTTGTGCACTCGATGGTGGACAATACCAGCCGATCATCGCTGTCACCCTCTACAGCCGTGGCGCGTGGCAGTCTGGTTATAGACACCAACTTTCTCATTTCACATCTTGACTTTGTCGAGCAGCTTGCGGGACTACTCGTGCACATGCGCACAACAGCACCTGGAACCCCAGCCGGTCAGCTCACCATAGTCATTCCTTGGACAGTGCTTCAGGAGCTTGATAGTCTCAAGACCAACCCTCGCAAGTCTAAAACCGTACAGAACCAAGCACGTCATGCCAGTAGTTGGATCTTCGAAACGCTTGCATCCAACAATGCCAGTATCGGCTTGCGCGACGAAAGTCCTGGTGCCGAACCCATAGTTGTGGGCCAAAAGCTCACAGAGAGAATTACTATGGGGCTAGAAGCTGATGATGCGATTCTTGACTGCTGCACATACTTGCATGATATGAAGGGCCGCATGACGGTCATCTTGACCAATGATCGCAACCTTTGCAATAAGGCCCTGGTGAACGACATTCGCACAATATCGCACCATGCGCAGCTTACCGTCGAGGCCGTTGTCGAGGTGGTCACTACTGAACTTTCACAGCGCTGGGAGGCCGGAGACATGGTCATGGCTGAGGAGGCGGGCAGAATTGCCCAGAGCGGGACCAATACTACCGGTGAAAACAGTAATGACGATGAGCAGAGTGCTTACAACAAAATAGATGAAAAGCTGCGAGGCGCTAAGAATGGTACAGAGCTACTCACTGTCATTAGTGACACGCTTGTGACCGAAATCTGGGCCGCGGCACACGCAATTCTCCGGGTTGAGTTTAACGACATTGACTACAAACGCTACATTCTTGATACGCGTGAGTGGAATCCGGCCTCAGCCAATGTTAACCTCGCGACCCTCACGGAACTACTTAGCAAATTCCGCATGCATTTCTCGGACTACCTTACCACGGCCCGGCCAGATTATACATTCCTTGGCAGGAAACCACCACTCTCAGGCACAGCAGAGGATTCTGCACGGGTACTTAAATTTGTCTATGATTGGGGTATTATTTGGATCCAACTTCAATCGGGCCTTGCTGCTGCAAATGAACAATCTCATAATCAACAATACCCGATTGGTGGGCGGAGCAAAGCTTTTGTGCAGGCAGTGATTGATCTTCTTCAAAGCTACATTCAGCGTCCATGATGGGCTCGATACTACTCAAGGCTCGCGTTATCTCAGCATCATGACGAGCTTACAGCTAGACTTATTAGTATACACATACAGTCCCACACATTAATAATAAAACCAACAACAACTCGCTTTTATTTGTGTTTTCACATTATTCAAATTATAGAAGATTGCTGTAAACTCTTTCTCTCCACGGTAGCTATTTCTAACTATGGAAAAACTAGAGCTTTGCGGCCTTTGAATGATCACCACCCTCGCCGGTAAGTCTATTGCCAACGACAGCAAATTTATCAAAGCTGGTGCGCGAACGCACTTTTTCAAACTGAGCCAGTGTGATGTGACGTGCTTCTACCGCTGGGTTATAACCGAACTTGGATTTGGCATCGGTAAGTGCCTGGGCCGCGTTGGTTGTACCGTCGGTGACACGCTTGTAAAGGGTCACTACAACGGCGCCGCCCAGTCCAAGGTTGTGCTGGAGGCAGTAGCGTGTATGTGGCAGCCCGCGGTTGGTAGCGAGACCACGCAAATGCCAGACAAGCTCGGCCGCCTGCGCCAGCCCCGTGGCGCCAAGCGGATGGCCCTTGGAAATAAGTCCACCGGAAGGGTTAACAAGGTAGCGCGTTTGCGCACGGTCAGTGGTGTCGTAGGTTATCTTGCCCTCGTTGACAAGGTCAATGACCCTACCGGGCTCACAGAGCCCCAGGGCATCAAGCACGCAGAGTTCGTTGGCCGCAAAGCAGTCGTGTACCTCGTAGACCTGGATATCCTTCGGGGTGACGCCGCCTTGCTTATAGACTGATTCGGCCGCACGTTTTGTCATATCGTAGCCAATAAGATCAATGGCGCTGCCACTAAAGACCATGGGTCCATCAGTTTGTAGCGACTGACCGGCAATCTCGATGGCCTGCGCGATGAGATGGGGGTTCTTGTTCAGGTAGCGGCCTGAAACAACCACAACTGCGGCAGCTCCGTCTGACGTGGGGCAGCATTGTAGCTTGGTTGTCTGCTTAAAAACCTTAGGTGACTTTTTAATCTGCTCCAGCGTGTACACGTCCTGAAACTGAGAGTAAGGGTTATTGACCGAATGCGCGTGGTTGATTTGTGCAATGCGGGCAAGGGCGTCGGCCCCATCGGTCTTATTCTTGGGACCATATAAGCGGATATACTCGTCGCCACCATTGGCAAAAAACTGGCATGCTGGGGACACTTTGGATGAAAAGGAGTCACCCATCCGCTCTACGAAGCGGTCTAGAGGGTCGGTGCGATCTTGAAAGTTGGATCCAAGCGAGCCCCGCTTCATCTTCTCAAACCCCACGCAGAGCACGACATCAGAAAGTCCGGACTCTACAAAGTCGCGGCCCATGGAGAGTGCCGTTGACCCCGTAGAACAGTTATTGTTAACGTTATAAATTGGGATGCCAGTGATGCCAAGCTGGTAGAGTGTACGCTGGCCAGAAGTGGAATCGCCATAGACGTAGCCGGCAACGGCGCGCTCAATCTCGTCATAATTGAGGGTGGAATCGAGCAGTGCCTTAACTGCTGCCTCGAGGCCCAACTCTTCGTAGCCATACGTGTCACGCGGCTTGATGAACTTGGTCATCCCCACGCCAATTATATACGCCTTGTTGTCTGAAACCATTGATGATGATTATGATGATGATGAAAAAAAAAAAAGATATTTGTATGTTAAACAAACTTGAATTACCGAGCAAGAGAAATTACAGACCTTATATGTTAACTTTTTGCGCAGATTTTGATGATGCTGAGGGGACGGTAAAGAAGTCGTGGAACTTACTTGATTCGTTTACTAGGAGTTTGCATTCATGTTCAAATGTAAGTTATTCTCAATGGTCCAAATACAAATAACCGCCGATTGGTCCGAAAAATGCGGAGAAGGGAACACAAAAAAATTTTTGATGATAAATTATTAGGTAATACAACAATAACTTTTTTTTTTTTTTTTTTTTTTATCGCTAAACAATCTATGGGGATCAAAAAAATTTTATAAATTAATAAGTAATAAAAAAATAAATTTTTTTTTTTTTTTTTGGTTTAGCACCAAACAATCTCGGGGGATCAAAAACAATCTAGAAATTACAGCAATGAGAAAAATCTGCCAGGCACGTGAAAACCTTAAATTAGTACAGGTTTATTTTCTTTTCCGCACAACCATTGATAAGTTGCCCAAATAAGCAGGTCTGCGAGATACAAAGATATCCGTACTCGGTCAATTAGTTGCCGAAAAGAGGTAAATGCCCAAAAACAAAAAAAAAAAAAAAAAAAAAAAAAAAAAAAAAAAAAAAAAAAAAAAAAAAAAAAAAAAA
>Ga0160505_101579_pt1 | contig 10651 bp, 10 predicted proteins | sample DIDeMG_FD_108225 | JGI IMG/M metagenome (GOLD analysis project Ga0160505, IMG submission 108225) | Enriched chicken feces microbial communities from UW Madison campus, WI, USA - DID2874_E49_Stillage MG | ecosystem: Host-associated > Birds > Digestive system > Large intestine > Fecal ...
GTCATCAGACCTCGTGAGCACGACTGGATCCTCGACAACAGACAACTTTTGCCGTCCAGGAGGCGTTGTGCTGCGCCCATTGTCTGTCTCCTCCGGCCCGACAATCAAGTGAAATACAAAAAAACGACGCTGTGAGTTGTTGATTGCTCCTCGCATGTCGTCGTTGCAGATCACATTCTTGATCCATGTCTGTACCCCCACTCGCAACCTTGTTCCGTTTTCCGGTCGTGTGTCCGTTGGCCCTCACCCACACCTGAAGCGGTGTCGCAAGTCCCATCTCTGTCTGCCCTCCCGTCATGCCTGCCGTCTGATGTCCTCGGCTGTCGGTATCTCTTCACCACACCCTCTCTGCCCTGTCGTGTGTCGTCTACCCCTCATCCGCCTTCTCGGTTCAAGACGAACAGCAATGGGGGGCGGCGCCGCTTCAGACCGCTTATGAACCATCAATCCCACACTTGTCTCTTTCACTCTAAATGCCATTCCACCGCCCCCTTCTTTCGACTTGTCTCTCGACGCCCTTGGGATCCATTCTTTCACTTCCCTTCATCATCCGATTCTTCCTCTCGGCTTCCTTCCAAACGGGCTAACACTATGCCAGTTGATACCGCGACCGACCCTTCATCCGCAGGCTCACCCCTGAGCCCTTGCCTGTCCGACCCCGACCCAGACCTGTCGTCATCCCACTCTGCATCGGGTCCCGTTTCGACTGCATCGTCGCCGCTTTTATTCCACACTGTACCGCGATCTCTTTCACCTAGTGTGCTGCAGCACTCGAATCCACCGTCTCCGTCGCCATCGTCGTTCACGTTCCCCAATCAACTCGGCTCCATGTGGCACAACCAGCAGCCTGGCGGCGGGGTGAGCAGTTCTGACTTGCTGCTGATGAGATCGTACTGACATCGGCTCTTTAGCCCGTCCAGTTCGCAACACCTGGCCAGTTCGCTATGCCACCCCCTAACAACGAGGAAGGTGCACCGAACGCCAACGGTAACAGCAATGGTACCACGAGCAGCCTCGGCCTTGAAGGCACAAACGCTCCGGCTTTCGGCACAATGCCGCAGTACGATTTCAACCTGATTGCAGCAACCGCCGCCGCCGCCGCCTCCGCCCACCAACAGCAGCAGCAGTTGCATCACCAGCAACAGCAGCAGCACCACCACCAACAGCCTCCACCGCAGCAACACCAGCAACAGCAACAGCAGCAGCAGCAGCAGTCGGCATTTCAAATGGCCATGTCAGGACAACCCCACCCCGGTGCCGTTGCTCCGCCCGCACACCTCCTCCACGGCCATCCCCGTCCGGCCCTTGCCCTCGACACCACTGGGTCTTCTTTCCAGGTTCACCAAACTCAGCCACAGTCCGGGGCCAGCAGCTCGGGCGCGCTTGACTTTGGGGTCGCTCCAGAGGTCCTCACGCCGGGCATGCCGTACTTCAGCCCCTATCCTATCAACGAGTATGCGCCTATTCCTCCGCCCATCGCCCCGCCCTACAATTACTACCCCGGGACAATCTCTCCTAGCCAGCTTCCCCACCAACAGTTACTCAAGCCCACCAAGAGCTTCAGCGACCTCATCTTCGAGAGCAGGCAGTCGTCGGTATCAGCTTCCTCGACTGAGCATGAGTGGACTGGCGTGGAGGACCTCTCCATGCCGCTGCGCGCTTTAATGGTGGAGCAGAAACCCAACATCCACGCTCACCCTTCTATGCAGCAGCACCACGGAGGCCACCAGCACTCTCAGTCATTCGACCTGAACGCGCTCACCAGTCCCGCCCGTGGGTCTATTGTCAACCAGGCGGTCAGCATGTACATGAACGCACCCAACCGCCTCGCACTGGGTGAGCGCAAGATTCTGATCATGTCGCCCAAGGTCGGACAAAAGAGCTACGGCGTCGAGAAACGTTTCCTCTGCCCTCACCCGCAAGCAACCCTGATCGGCCAGTCTTGGTTTACGCAGAGCAAGGACGACTGCCCCGTCTCGCCCCTCCTTCCTCCCCGTGTCAACATCAGTTTGTCTGGCGAGGCGACGGTCAAGGATGTTCACGTGTCGTGGACGACTCTTGACAATAAGTCGCTGGATGACAAGATCAACGCCCATCCCATCACCAAGGAGGATAAGCCCTTCCTCGGTAATGTCGCGGGCAAAAACCTGCACATTTCCGATACCGATTCGAAGCGGCGAGAGGTCAAGGCGCTGGTGACTGTCAAGGCGCCGTTCACCCACCATGCCGGTCGTCACGGTTGGGGTCCTGCAAAGGGCACCATGGCGGACATTTCGAATGACACCATCCTGGGTACCTTTGAGAGCAAGGAGATCAAGGTGATCTCGAAGCCCAGCAAGAAGAAGTCGAGCTCCAAATCCGCCGATCGTGAGTTACCCCTTGAGGTGTTCTGCGCTGACCTCAGTGACTATCCACCACGGCACCACCGTTGCTCTGTTCAACCGCGTCAAGTCACAGACGTCGTCCACCCGTTACCTGTCGGTCCCGGTTGACATTACCCGCCATGCCGGTTCGGATGGAAAGCCTGTCACGGGTTCGGTGCCCCCGATCATCCCCGAGAACCCTTCGCTGTTCCGTGGCTTCACGGTGAACCCTAGCGTCTGGGAGTCGTGGATCATCTACCTGGTCGACCCCACCAAGCCTACGGAGCCGAGCAACGTCAAGTCGCCCAACCCTGGATGGCCCAACCTTCCCTCGAACGTGATTGCTACCCACATCACCGGCCCTCCTATCCGCTACAACCAGACGATTGTGCTCCAGTCGCTCCAGACGGGGCGCATCTCGCCGGTGCTGATCATCCGCCGTAGCGACGAAGGCTCTGACGTGGTGGGCATGGACGGCACCAACAATGACCCATCCATTGCTTGTGTTGATGGAGAGATCCCCGGCCTCGGCGTTACACAGCTTCAAAAGGTCGCCTTTGAAGTCTACAACCCTCGCAGCCGGGCCGAGCAAGCTGCCGACCCCAACCCCAGCAGCCTTTGGCTGTCGTGCGAGCAGGAGATGGCCAAGGAGCTCCTTGTCGGGGCGGAACGCCGTTGGACGCCCATGCCAACGCAGACTCGCAGCAACACGGGCGTTTCTCGCCCTTCGTCGTTGCCCAACACGCCCCAGTCTCGCTTTGGTGTTTTGCCCGTGCTTCCGATGACGCCCCACAACAACACTGTCGGTCTCCCGTCCAACCCCTCGAGCCCAATTTCGTCGTCGTCGTCGGGCGGTGACTACTTTAGCAGCCACAGCCGCAAGTCGTCATCCTCGGCGCTCTTCTCCCCTCTCTCCGCTGAGCTCAACCTTCCTTCGTCCACCGATGGCGGACCCGTCCGTCGTCAACGCACTGGCTCGGCGTCGCGTGGCCCACTTCAGCGCCCGGCGATGCACAAGAAGCGCGCGTCAGCCGACATCACCTCGCACAGCTCGTACGAGTACATTCCGAGCGCTCTCAACACGCCTGGCATCGAGAAGCAGTTCTGGACGCTCAACGTGGGCGACATTTGCATCTGGAGCATTGTGAGCACGGAGCAGGTGTCTTACACCTTTTACGTGCCCCCCTTTGTCTCAGAGCCCACGGAGCCGATCGCGCCCTTCCCTCAGGCCAACAAGTGTCTGCCACCCCACATGAGCGCCGAGTCTGTGCCGTCCAAGTACAACCACCAGTTTACGTCCATGGCCAACATGCCCCTCGTTACGTTCTACGGCAAGAACTTTACCCGCAAGCCGGACGGAAAGGCGTGCTACCAGGTCTACTTTGGCGACCAGCCGGCGCAACACAACGAAGTGCGGTGTGGTGAAGTGATGGCTGCCGCCGAGCCACCAGCGACTGGCCAGCAGCTGCCCGTCTTCCTTGTCCGCGAGGACGGGCAGTGCATTGTCCCCACGGGCCTCGTCTACCCCCCACCATTCGCATGATCTCTCATTCGCCTAATCTCGATCGATCTCGGGATCTTGTATCATCCGTCGTCCCAAGGATAGGTCACCATGACCTGGCCAGCCCACACACACGCATTTCCGATTCAACTCTGCCCATTATCTCCCCGCTCCCATCCCAATCATTCCTATCCCATCCCGCAGTCACTTTATCCACAACCACAACCGCATCCCTTCCCCTACTCCTATCCCATTCCGCTCTCAACCCCTACAATAAAAAGCGAACGTCGTCGTATATTGTCCAACTTGGTCATTTTGTATGTGTTCCTCCCCTCACTGTTCGCCTGATCCTCCTTACTCGGTCTAAAAGTACGAATCAGCAGTCTCTGTACAAGAATAGATGCATCATCGTGGCCCTAGAGCGTGTAATGCAGCTCATGCCAGATGGCTCGGTGGGGGAGGACAGACCTGGGAGCAGAGTTGTCGTATCATATGCAGTTCGACGTTCAAGTCATTTTGACCTGAATCTGATAGAAGACGAAGCAAACCATTCGGTGTACCACGGACACTCCACACAGGTTCCATGCAAGAATTCATCGAATCTGTTCGTGATGGCTCCAGTTGGTGATAGTGTCACACACGGATTCGATCAATTCATGGCGGGGACGACAAACTCGCACCGGCGCCCGCGCTGACAGACCAGTCCTGGGTATGCCGGCACCCAGAATCAGCAAGGACCGCCACGGTGGCGACTACCACCATCTGCAGGTATGGCACTGGGCCAGTGTATCGGTGCACAGAGCAAGCTCTCTGCCTTGGACATGAGGCGTACATTGAGTGCATGCAACGTTATGGGTACCTCATACATCTATCATGGTGTGTTCTAGTCATGCTACTGTATCTACTTGCGTAGACTTGGTCGAGTGGAATATGGTAGGGGAATAGTATCAAGCAAGCTACCTGCTATTTTACGTCAACTTGTACGCCTTGGGCTTCATCTTCCTCATCTTGCGCACAAGCACGAGCACGACGGCAACCAGCGCCCCGCCAGCGAGGAGGAGCGTGCCGTTGACGGGAAAGCCCAAGTGGTCGCCGTGGTCGCCAGCCTTGGCGCTACCCTTCTTGCCCGCCTTGTCGTCCTTGGCCTTCTTGATCGTATTGTACAGGTCCTGCATGACTGGCCGTGTCGTGTCGGCCATCTCGAGGTGCTTTTTCCGCATGTGCGCGAGCTCGCGGCCCAGTACGTCGAGGTTGGTTGAGAGCTTGGCGCCGCTCGCTTCGAGCGCGGCGATACGCGCCTCGATGCCGTTGAGCGCCTCGAGCTCGGGAGTAGACTCTAAGGGTTCCTTGTAGTCGATTGGCTCCTTGTAGTTGCCGGCCCTATCGTTGTGTTGCGCCTTCGACTTTGACTTGAGCTTGCCCTTGGCGCCGCCGTCGAGCCGCGCCTCAATGTCCTTGATCGCCACGAGCAGGTCGACCTGGTACGCGACGAGCGCGTCCGCCAGCCGGCCCTCGAGGCCCGCCGCGATCGCGGGGTTCTCGGCCGCCTTGGCTGCGAGCGCGGCAGGCGAGTCGCGCATCCGCCACGGCTTGTACGGGTTACCGTTCGCGTCCGGCGGCGGCTGGATACAGATAACTGTCGTCAGCTACTTTCTAGCCGTCCTTCTCACTGTGCTGCACTTCGCCATTGACAAAGTCGGACTGGTACGATCCCCGCGCGCTCCCGCGGTTAATGAGGAAGGGGGTCGGGGGCGAGTTTTCCGGTGCTGAGGGGCACGACGGGCCGGGGACGCCGCTGAAGACTGCGTCGTCGGCGACCTTGTTGCGCTGCACCGTGAAGCCCTCCGAGGACGAGACGACAATGGCGTACCCGAAATGCGCGCCCGAGAACGTATTGTCCGTCACCGTCGCGCCGCGCACGACCGTGTCCGTGTCGTCGGACCAGGACGACGGTCCCGTCACGATGCCGACCTTGAAGTACCGCCCGTTCGCCCAGAAGCGGTTGTGGTGGACTTTGACGCGCGAGTAGTCGCCCTTCCAGGGATCGTAGTCGACGAGGTTCACGCCTGCGTGTTAGCTGGACCTTGATGTGGACTTACCGCCTAACACGACGCGCGTGCGCGAGTAGATGTCGTTCTCGCGCACCTCGGTCCCCTCCGACCCAAACAGCACGATCGCGCCGTCCGTGGCGTCAAACACGACCTAAACGTCAGATAGACATCAGCTAGCACTCACGTTCCGCTCGACCATCGAGTCCTTGCACGCGACGCTGATCCCGTCCGCACGGGGGTTACCGTATGGCGGCTCCTTCTCCACTAAGCCGTCATAGTCGTCGTCCCACTCCTCTCCGCATGGTCCCTGCACGTCAGAAATGAAGAGCACTCAGCGGCTTACAATCTCGTTATCGGCAATATACGCCTTGCGGCAGTTGAGCGAGTCGCCCTCGCGCACATGCAGCGCGCTCCACCCGCGCGGCTCGTACAGCCGGCAGTGGGTCACGCGCTGGTCGTGCCCGTTGCCGATCTCGATGAGCGCCTCGCCTAACGGTACACGGAGGAGTTGTGGGCGGTTGCCGTCGATGATGAGGTGGGAGATGGTGGCGTACGAGCACTCTTTGCAGTCGGCACTGAGGAGTTAGTAAGCTGCAAGTTGAGACGCGTCCGGTATAGAAGTCACCTCAGCACACTGCGTTTTCTACTCACTAGATCGCCGTCGCCATCGCCTCGCCTTCAACCACCAGCATTGCACGGTCCCGCCCCGTCGGCCCACCGAGCGTCGTGAGCATCTGCGACGGCGCCGTGAACCGGATCGAGGTGTTGAGGCGGTGGACGGACCCGGGGCACAAGTTCACTGTTGTCCCCTTTCCTCCTTGCTTATCAGTTTCTGTTTACATCTCGCTGTATAGTACTACTCACCATTCAACAAGGCCTCGTTGATGGGCACGTGGTCCCCGGACGGGAGACACTTTGCCTTTTTGGCCGACACGCCATCGAGCGTCACCAGCGCCAGCGCTAGTGTGAGCGCGGTGGAGAGGGTCGGCAGCCGCATCGTCGCGGCAAGACGAACGGTCGTGTGTCGTAGCAAGTAGCAAGTCGGCGAGTTGTTATCGCGGATGGGGTGGTGGAGGTTGAGTCCGTTTTAGATTCCCAACTCTGTGTGGCTTTCGGGTTCCACAAAACACAACGTGTCCTTTTCTGCTGCACGTCGCCGTTCGCTTTGATTTATTGTTCTGATTGAGATATGGTAAGAAGCATGCATCCAAGATGAAGATGATGGGCGTGAATGGTGTTATTCTATTCAATGTCAGTGGCTCACTTAGTCGCCCTTGATACCCTCAAAAATCCTGGCACCAAAAGGTTTGTTTTTGCCCCCACAGTGCGCCAGTGCGTTTCGCTCTAATTTTCTGCACAATGACGACGGAGGCAAGGAGGGTACGGGGGACGCGATCCATACCCTGTCCTTTGGCGTCAGTTTGGTTCCGATTGCTCTGGACTTCACACACTAAGCACTGTGCGTACTCTTGCTAAGCAAATGGACAATGCAGACAAGAGAGGTGGAGGGCACAATGGCATGCATGCCATGGTAGAGTGGAGGAGATGATGACGAAGAATCTCTCGGACCGTTTTGGCACCGGCGGGAGATGCGGGCAGGGGCTTGAACGAGAACATGCACTTCATTCACATCTTGGTTTCATCCTGTCTCTCTCTCAATCATCCGAGATCCATTCCAGCATTTCCAGCACTTTCAGCTCTTGGCACTTGACCACTCGACCTTTCTCAACTTTCACTCACCGCCGTCCACCTCGAACCAGAACACCATGTCGTCCGCAGCCACCAAGCGCGTTCAGAAGGTGCGTCGAATGCACGACGCGTGACGACATGACTGACAGCGTAGGAACTGAACGAGCTCATGACCAACCCACTCAACAACATCTATGTCCAGCCCAGCGAGACCAACATGCTCCAGTGGAAGGTCGTCATGATCGGACCCGTACGTCTTTTACTTCAGCATGATAGCTGACACACTAGGCTGGCACGCCGTACGAGGGCGGCAGGTTCGGGCTCGACGTGACCTTTGGCCATGACTTTCCGTTCAAGGCACCCAAGGTGAGTCGTGCGACGTGCAAGAAGCATGCGATACATGGGGGTGGGAGCGTCGGGCTGGAGCTCGAGGAGCGAGCTCTACGGTCGCGACCATGCGCATACGTGCCCTCGACACCGTGTGCTCCAACCGCCTGGATAAACTCGTCTCCCTGAAGGCCCGCCAGTGACTAACTTCAGATCACGTTCACCAACAAGATGTACCACCCCAACATCGACTCGGACGGAAGGTGAGCTGCTTCTGCACCGTGTGCAGATTGCAAGACGCAACTGACACGCTTAGCATCTGTGTCGGTATCCTGAAGGCCGACGTCTGGAAGCCCAACACGCGCATGCCCAACGGTACGTGTTTCACCCTTCCTTCTTGCTGTGTAACTTGCAGTGCTCACACACAGTCCTCCTCTCTCTGTACAACCTCCTCGAGTCTCCAAACCCCGACGACCCTCTTGTCGCTTCGATTGTGAGCTGAGCTTTCTAGTCCACAAGCTGACCCCAGGCGGACCAGTACCGCACCGACCGCGCCGCCTTTGACGCCAAGGCCCGCGAGTACACCAAGAAGGTGAGCTCCCTCCTGTTCGTCGTGCAAGCTGACAGCAGTACGCCGTCTAGACACGCACGTCATAGACGATGGTAAACGCCGGTCGCAGAGCATGGACTGCAACCAACAGCATGAGCAATAGACCTCGGAAGGGAGGCATAATAGGATTCGTTGCATGTACACTCTTCCAATGTGTCGGTGTGGTGGTGCTGCTGTGCATCCTGTGGCGTAAGTTGTTCGGAAGAGCAGTCCTGTGCAGGCCATACTACCACGTCGATAGCGTCCGAGATGCCGAGATTGCACTCGAGTCGGTCGCGATCCCCGCGTGAGTGCGCACAGTGAGGCATGAGGCAATCCACATATATCCCGTAACATTGAGCCCCTGAGCGGGGGCGGGGGGCCACTGGGCGGGCGGGGCAGAGATGAGGTCACATGATATTTGGTTCCGCACATTATCCCACGTGGCAATCTCAGAAAAGTTGATTTTGAGGATTGACGTCGATATCTGTTGCTGTTTGTGAACTGTGGTCAACTACTGTATCTTGCCACCACCCACACATCACAAAATGTCGGCCACACTCTCAAAGAAGCAGCAGAAGGCCGCCGCCTTCCGCGCCAAGCAGAAGGCAAAGAAGCGCGGCATCGAGGAACCCGAAGACGTGCCCGAGGCCGACCTTGACGAGAACAACGACGAGGACGCGACGATTGCGGAGAAGTCGAGCGCGACGAAGGGCGCGGACGACAAGGAGAAGGGCAAGAAGCGCAAACGCGAGGACGATGAGGAGGCTGGAGATGAGGAGGAGGGAGAGGGCAAGGACAAGAAGGGGAACAAGAAGGGCAAGGGCAAGGACAAGGACGGAGAGGAGGAGAAGAAGAGCAAGAAGGATATCAAGCAGCGGTTCATCCTCTTCATTGGTGCGTTTGTGGACGCGTGCTGTGCTGACCTGTAGGCAACCTTGGATTCAAGACGACGCGCGAGGACGTGGCTAAGCACTTTGCTGAGGCAGCTGGTGAGTATTGATATCCTTCTACCCAACAGGAATGTAGGGCCATGTCGGTGCCTCACAGGACAGACATGGACGCTGCTGTTTCCCTTGGGCATTTCAACTCGAGTCTTTTGTTGTGAGGGCTTTGACAGTGAATTCTGCAAAGCATAAAGCAACAACAGCCAGGATTCCTGACTGTTGGAGACGTTGTCGTTGCCTTGCTGCGAAGCGTCGGCTTGCCAGTAATGGAATAGCACCGCCCGAAGTCAGTCTGGGCACTGGAACAACATGCTTTGTTTGATCTCTGCACCGAGCTTCACTCAATGCTAACACCCTCTAGGCCGCACACCCGCTGTCCGCCTTCTGACCGAGAAACCCACCCCGGGCTCGAAAGCACCTCCAAAGTCGCGCGGCATCGCCTTCGTCGAGCTGGCCAACAGCACAGAAATGCAGGCCTGCCTCAAGCTGCACCACTCGATCCTCAACCTGCGCCGGATCAACGTCGAGCTGACGGCGGGCGGTGGCGGCAAGTCGGCGACACGCAAGAGCAAGATCGCGGAGCGGAATACGCGTATTGGCGGACAGAGGGAGCGCAAGGCCGAGAAGGAGGCCGAGGAGGCCGCGAAGAACGGGACTGCCGCGCCTGTCGAGGTGGCTGGCGAGGGCAAGCAGGGATGGAAGGAGGACGAGTCGGCCCAGGTCGGCGAAGGGTTCAAGATGCGCAACGGACGCCGTGTCAAGGTCAAGGCTGGCGACGACCGCGCAGCGAAGCGTAGCCGGACCGATGGCGGCTTTGGCGGACGCAAAAAGTGGGAGCCGACCGGCGCCAACGCCGTGGCTGTCGGCAAGTAATTGCTCTTTCGAGTTCTGGGGACGGTCCGTGTGCGCGGCCAGGTTTATTGGGTTTACTTAGATGGCACTATGTACGAGACATGACAACTAGCACTTCGGGGAGACTGATAAGCTGACCTAGATACCAGAACCAAGGGTTGGTCTTCCAGAAGCCCTTCTGCGCGATATTGCTATGCTGTGCCTACCGCGAAAGCTGATTGACCTGACACACTGCACATCCACAGCTCCCTAGACAGTCCTGAGAACGGGCTGTCACCCCAGATGGCAGGGCCCCGAACCCACCAGGAGTAATTCACCCCACACAACCTCCA
>Ga0160505_101580_pt1 | contig 10643 bp, 5 predicted proteins | sample DIDeMG_FD_108225 | JGI IMG/M metagenome (GOLD analysis project Ga0160505, IMG submission 108225) | Enriched chicken feces microbial communities from UW Madison campus, WI, USA - DID2874_E49_Stillage MG | ecosystem: Host-associated > Birds > Digestive system > Large intestine > Fecal ...
CTATGGAAGTTTATTCGGTTTTTTTTTTTTTTTTTTTTTTTTTTTTTTTTTTTATTTTTTTTTTTTTTTTTTTTTTTTTACCTACCAGCTTCACTGCTACCAACTTTTCACGAAACAAATCCATCTATGAGCCTACGGACAGCTTTGAGAACGTCACTGTCGCATATCCGCCACACACGCTCATTTCAATCGGCCGCGATAGCGGCCAAGAACCCATACTACTTTTACGACCTTGTTTCCAAAACACCCAAGACATCATTTGACCCGGCGCAGTTTTCGTTTAATCATGGGCATCTATCAGCTTCGGAGCGGGCGGCGCTTGTTTTTGGCCAGATTGGAAATCGCCAGGATAGACGACTTGATGCACAGCGACGGGCGATGCGTATAGCCGGACTTGTCCTCCCCGCGCGCCCGGATGAGCCTAACAACTGTTGCATGAGCGGTTGCATTGATTGCGTGTGGGAGCTCTACAAGGAGGATTTGGCCGATTGGAAACAAAAGCGCAAGGAGATTCGCCACAAACTTCTTGTTGAGCGCACCGATCTTGACTGGCCTGAGAGCGTGCTAGGCCCGGAGCCGGTCGACCGGAAGAAGGGAACCAGTATAGCTATGGCTGACAAGTTTGTCGAGGATAATGGAGATGATGATCTTGACCCAAATATCAAGGCATTCTTGAAGACAGAGATGAAACTGAAGGAAAAGAAGCGGAAGCTGCTCGAACAGCAAAAGGCTGCTCAAGCTGCGACCTCATCAGCTCAGACCCCTCAACAACAGGCTTCTACCAACGTTGCATAGACCTGGGACTTCTCGGTGTCTCATTTTCTTAATTACATTACATTACACTAAATTATTGTCATCCCGTTATATTCATATTCTATCCTATCTATGATCATTACACATAAAATAAATAAACCATTAAAGTATATAGTGGTTGCAAATACAAATGTTCATATCTCAGCATGGAATCTGTTATTGTGGTTTAGTGTTATTTCGACCCAATCCATGCTGCGCCAAAATATCCCGCGTGATCTGCCCAATACTAGAGAGGGCTTGATTTTGTCGAACAGACCTGCCTGGCCGAGTTTTCGTTGTTAACCTTCTACTATTTTTGCTTGGTTTATCGCTGCTGTTATTGGCCAGCGCCGCTGCAGGGACTTCATACACCCACTCGTTGCCTACCAGCGTGTTTGCTAGTGTGACCGTCGCAGGAGTACTAAGCAGATTGGCAAGTGAGCCAACGAGGATGAGCTTGCTACGCGCGCGTGTGCATCCAAGCCGAAGGCTGTTTAGGTACGAGCGCATGTTGAGTGGATCTAAGACCAATATGACACAGTCGCGATCCAGTCCATGGCTCTTGCTGGTACTGACCATCTCGAGGCCAGATTTTGGACGGCGTTTGGCATACGCACGAACTGCAGTTCGTTTATCAAAAAGAATTGCTATCCGGGTCTCATCAATACCGAGATTTTTCAGCCGGTCAAGTAAGATGTCAATAATCAGTGGTATCGAGTTATCACCGGTTTTGTCAGTATCAAGAAACACAACTTTGGCCCTAGTTATATAATAATGTTAATAGCTCGCCAAAAAAATAAATAAAAAGACGCTGAGAAATGACTTACTGGTTAGCTAAAACGCGCCTAATCCACTCAGTCTCGCTAGATAGATTTTCAGCAGAGATACCCAAAACGCGTCCTGCAATTTCTGGTGACCCGCAGCGCAGAGCCCCGTTGTAGAAAACGCGATTTGCAAGCTCCGTGATGTCGTCGCACATTCTGTACTGCGTGTCTAGCCGGACAGTGGCGAGCGCTTCATGTACACTCAACCGCTCCATCAGGCTAATATTTTCTTTCAATGCAGACACAGGGCCTACATTATCAGTGCTTTTGATGCCGTGAAAATCACTATCATCCCCAACGAGAATGAACTTTTCCGCAAAGCAGACTGGGCCAAGAGCCGTAGGTAACGAGACCTGCGAGGCCTCGTCGATAATGCAATAGTCAAAACGGAGCCGTCGAGTAAAAACCCAGTGAGTGATCCCCAGACACGTCGTAGCCACAACAGGCGGTTCCATGTACACGGCGTGGACATCAGCCTCATTGTGTATTTTGGCGCTCACCGGCATGTGTGCAAGCACCGCGGGGTCGGCAGACCACCCACCAATACGTAGCACGCCAAATCCCCGACCGCCCATTTTCACAACAAGATCATCAACATCTCTATGTGTGTTTGCTGTGACGAGTACTGTTTTATGCTTCTGTGTGACAAGATACTCAACTATGGCAGCAATAGTATGGCTCTTGCCTGTTCCATGCATGCCGGAAACAATTGTGTAGTCCATACCAGAAGCGACTTTATTGAGAGCCGCTTGCTGGTCCGCGTTTAGTGAGATACTCTCAAGTTCTGGATGCCGTAGTATTTTGTTAAATACCGGTGGCTTGAGGTCTACAATCACGTTTAAGAGTCGGTTGCTGCCAAGCCGATTCAATAGCAGCTCAACCAAGTTGTTCCGCGCAATGTTCAGGTTGAATGCAAACTCGTTCTTGTCAACCCGGAACAGCTGCGGGGTAGCATCAGCCGGAGCTTCAAAGTTTTCCTGATCCCAATATGAGTGTAAGAGACTATTGTAAGACTGATTGGAATTAATATCAAACCCTAGCTGCTTTTGGAGAATATCTGGCAAGCGCTTTTTGACTTTGACAATAAGGTAGCTTTCAGATACCTCAAGTAGCACACCAGAGGTGAGAAAAATGTGTCCGTTTTCATCAGAGACAACAATCCTATCACCCGAATGCAATTCACTGCTTTTTAAATCAAACTTACGGCTTTCATATGGTGCAAGCTTGTAGGTATAATGCGCGGTAGTATCAGTGCTAATGTTTTGGCTCATCAACTCCTTAGTCTGGACCGAAGAAAAACATCTACCAACCTTTTCCCTAGTAGCACTTGTCATTTCCCAAAGCTCCTTCATATGATTTTCCATTCCTTGTTCTTCTTTGTCTAAAACTGTGTGCCAATGTTTGAAAAAATCAATATGTTTCTTTTTAACCTTGCCCACAAGATCGACATAGTCTCTAAGAATACCGGCCGCGGCCCCCATTTTCTCGACTGCTTTGCGACTGATAGTCGCATTGTTCTCTACACACTTGTAGACAACGCAATAATCAAGATACTCACAAAGACGGCACTGCCGCTCATTATCAATCATGGGTGGGAGACTATCTTTTTTGTTCAAACTCATGGCGATCTGATTGCGCTTGATGATAAGATCCATGACCTCCCGCTGGATTGTTGGAACAATGATTGTCGTGGCATTATCCGAGTAAACAAGCAAGCCAAAATCAATATCTATTTCATAACGTTCAGAGAGGAGGAGTGTGTAAAGAGTCGTCTGCGCTTGGTGCGTGAATGTGCTTTTTGGGTTAACCGAGGTCTTGATTTCAAGTGGGACTAGAAATCTTTTTATGTCAGTATCATCTCGGCTGGTTCTAATGCATGTCTCAACTGTGGCATCAACAAACCCACGAATGCCATATGTTGCGGACCACAACTCTTCTTCGATATCAATGATTTTGCCAATTGACACCAACTTTTGGGTTTGCGATCGCGTCTCTGTGACTTTTACTAATGGGTTTGAGCGCAAGAAATTGTTTCCCCATTGGCACAGCTTTGAAACTTTTGACTCCAAGTGCTCGCTTGCAATTTCTGCGGTGACACCTGCAAGTAGCAATTCTTCGGACCACTCTTGCACAAGAGCTGTAATCATAGGTCGGATAAAACGACGTTTGAATTGGTTTTTTGCAAGACATGACTGGAAAATTTCATGGATTATAGAACCGTAGACAATTGCCGTGGTAGTGTCTCCGGCGGAGCGCAACCGGCTTCTAAGTACGACTTTGCGCTCGCAGTAGAGACTATCTGCTATGTTCGTACATGAGACCATAGTCCCCGGTTCAACAACAATCATATTTCTCTTTTCATTGTCAATGACTGCCATATTATTGTTAACAGGGTCAAACGTGCCGATATAATTGATGGTCGCACCAACGGGCGGTGTGCAATAAATCCAGTTGCCCATGAGAACCAGCAAAAATTGCTGGTTATTAGCGTTTTTGACTTTTAAATCCACCTGAATTACCATCGACTCATTTTTCTTCTCGTGTACCTCAGAGACCGTAAATCTATACATTGATGCCGTGCGGTGTTCTGGGGCTACAGGCTTGTCACTGTTCTTGTTAACGTTATATTCAAAATAAAAAATAAAAAGAAACCCCGTCATAAATACTAACCTTATGCTACTAATGTCGTTAGTATTGTTTTTGCGCTCATTTTCGGTTTCAACTTCTTCTAAAAAGCGCAGAATTTCATCATCTGAATCGCTGTTAAAGAAAAAATCTTCTATATTGTCTAGGCTATCATCAATACTGCCAGAATCTTTATTTTTGTCTTGAAAGTTATTGCCCAATGTTTTATCTTCGCTGGATATTATCGTATGGTCATTTCCACTGGCGCTTGCAGTACCATGTATCTCAGGAAAAAGCTCATTGGGGTTGAGAGCCTGGCCAGGTCTGGACACAGGTCTTGGGGTGGGCGGTACTAGCATCACTAAACTCGGTACTTGGTAACCACCGTCACTCATATCAGTCACTGGGGGATCATCTTCAGCTGTATCTGGATCACCAATTTCAGCAACACTATCAAAGGTTCCTTCTCGGCTGGCATTTGTGCTTGTAACGCGACTACTACCCCGTGAGATCTGGTTCGCAAGCGTAAGCAATCGTTGGGAGTTGAGTACGGCTGGCGACGTAGCAAACCGTTTCAGTCCATTTCTTTTTGGTGTTGTTGCTGCTGTTGTCACTACTGCGATCGATGTTGTCGTTGTTGCTGCTGCTGGAACGGTTGATTTGGCTCGTACGATAAGGTCGTTGGACGCGATCACGCGCTGCCGCTTGCGCGCACTCCACCAAGATAGCTCTGAAGTTGATTGAGTACGACGTGAAGGACGCTTTCCATCCCTTCCTGGTGACTCATATTGATTATCAAGCTCAACCGGGTATGACGATGGAGGGAACTCAAAGCTGCGCGTCCGTCCACCGTTTAGATTGAACTTTGCTAGCAGTTGTGACTCCGGGTCGCCATAGACCCGGCGACCATTAATATCATCTCTTTTATCATTAACCCTGCTAGGATCATTAGGAAAAGGAGAGTGGAGACTGCTGGGGATCACAGGCTGATATGAGGATACATCCCAAGACACCTGCGACTGTTGGATGGGGGGTGGCGGAGGTTGCTCGCGAAGCGACCTACTCCAGAGACGACTTCTTAGCGCCAGAGCTCCTTCACCATGCTCCTCTTCTACACCCATTATTTTTTATAGTTCTCTGAGCATGAAATTCCGCGTAATAATGTTGTTCGTGCTGTTTCTGGAGGCTGTTGCTGCTTTTTCAATGACCATTTAAATCAGACTCAAAAAAAATGAGAGAAAAGAAAATTGGGGCGTGAAGCCTTGACCTAACCCAGTAGTCAGCGACACAAAAAACGCGCGTGAATGATTTCCTTTTTTGGATTAATTGGCTTTTCACAGATGATTAGCAAACAGGTTCTAAGAAAGGTGATTACAATTAGGCTGACAGTACTTAGGAATGCTATTTTTGATTCAAAAAAAAAAAGAAACAATCCAAATATCTTACTTAATACTTTTAGTGCAAAGAGATGCTTTTATCTCACTACAAAGTACATATAAATATATACTTAGATTGACATTGTCTAGATGACGGCCAAATAATGGTGAAAAAAAAAAGAATTTTTTAATCCCATTGAAAACAGAGCATGAAGGAAACAAACTCTACATAAACACTCGACTGTTTTGATTGATGTTTTCAGTTCAATGTTTGAAAATTAAAGATGAATTGTAATTATGCCTTCAGACTCTGTTTTCTTTTTTTTTTTCTAACGGCTCCCCACTAGAAGTTTTTGAAAATAGCAGTCGGAGGCCTTTTTTTTTTTAAAGCAAAGAAGCAGAGAGTGATCAGGGTTGGAAACCGTTCTTCCTACTTGTCTCTCTCCTCTTTCCCCAGGGTGCAAAACCAGCCGGGTCTAAAGTTGGTTTCGACCTGCCGGGGAAACAGTTCACCAGTAACAAAATGATAAAAAAAAAGAAGGGGTGGAAAACGGTTGAATGCAACTGCCTGATCTCGCTAACCCTCTCGGCCCCCACGTGCCAGTCTTGCTAGATAGAAGCATGGGGTTTTTCGATTGACAGGTGTAAAGAATGTACCCTTGCAGTCTTAGTGCGCTAGTCCCACCAACTACAGACGACCCAAAAAAATAAAAAAAGGGACCAGGCACGACTCAGGGGCCCTACTCAAAAATTAATTCAGGGGCAGATTGGCAAAGCCCTAAATCAATCACAACTTTTGAATTCATGTGGTAACGCTACCTCTACAAAATTTCACTATGGTATATCTGTCCAGAATACTTTTTCACAGAACGCCTGTTATAATCATAATTATTGCAGGTATACGCACACACGTAAATAAATTCGTATAAAATTTCAATACATGATGGTAAATAAAATTAACATGACTAAACAATTCACTACAACAAAAGGCAAAGCCCTAATAAGAAAAAAAGAAAGAAAGAAAGGATTAACAATGAGAAAAAAAAACTAGGTATTCATATCATAACGACGTCATATTGGGGAGGTCTGTCACCGTTGTTGGTGCTGTAGTAGCGGCGGTTGGAGCGTCTTCTTCAGCGGCATGCTTGACACCCTCACGACGACACAACGGACAGGAATTGCGTCCACGTAATAGCCATTGGTCAATACACTCCTGATGAAACGAGTGACAACAGTCATTCAATTTGCGGCATTCATCACCAGAGACGTAATTGGAGAGACAAATTAAACAGCGGCTATCCTCTCCTATCGGTGGCTCAAGTTCCGAGCTTGAGCCAACTGTATACAAGCCTCCGGATCGTTCCACATCAGCGGCTGTCGCAACAGGTGGCTTTACCTGACCCATGAAGGACTCCAGTGTAATTAGGTCTTCATATGATGGGTTATCGGAAAACAATGAAGGAGCAAGAAGCACAGGGTGATCCATAGGATACGTTCCACCAAGCACAAAAATGACCCACGATTGCCGCGGTGACTCTTGGTTATTTCCATCATTATTGCGTGTGCTGGGGCTGTCATGGAGTGCAGTGTTTCTGAAAATAATACTATCAGCGTCCATATCGTCAACCTCACTATCCTCATCGCGCATAAAGAGGTCACGCCGCGAGCCAGTCTGACTGCCCCCAAGACTTGAGAATGGTGCCTGGGCGGGGCTGCTGCTACGGTTCTCTACCGGCCGCACCCCAACCATTAAAATTGGAACTTGGTTGGGCTCTGATGGTGACGGAGGGAATCTAAACATTCTGAAAAAGTTGACTGGTCTATTTGGCGGGGATTCATCGTCACCAGTAGTTGAATTATTGGAGGTAGAACTGTCATTGTTAAAGGAGCTGGAGAGCTCGGACGCGAGAAGCCCTGTGCGCAGACTAGACAAAAATCCCGTAAATGTTGTTTCGTTTTCGTTTGTGGCACCATTGCCGGAGGATGAGGGGCTACCCAATATAGTGTGGCCAGTTAGGTTGCTGTCAATAAGTCGACTATTGTCAACTAAAGAGATTGCAGTTGCAGTCGCAGCAATAGCTAGTAATTGTGCTAGAATGGTAGCTTGATCTTCAGTGTTATTGGACTCACTGCGTCGTGGCCAAGTAGATTGAGGAGGAGAGGGATCTTCACTCCGTGAAAAATCATTCGGACTAGGAGACTCCGAACGTACCAGGGAGAGACTTGATGATGACCTTCTCACTGGCAACTCATTTTCCGTGGACACATCAGACCATGTGTTGAGGTATATTGGGTCTGTGCTTGTTGTGTTGGATGCAATAAGTCTTGGGTTCGCTACTGGCTCGGAGGATGCAGGGGCCGGCAGATTGTCACGACGGTCGGGTCGAATTGAAGATAGCAGCGATGATCCAAATTGTGAAATGCGCGCACCTATTGCTGATGGAGAAAAGCGAGACCTACGACGCGATTCTCGCATTGATCTAGCATTTTGGGCGGGACTTGCGGGTTGTTCCGTTGCTCTTGAGGTGCTACCATGACCAGGCGAAGGTTGCTGAGCAGGGGGGTGGGATGATGGTCTAGAGCGAAGCGAGCCTAGCGACGAGAATATGCTGCGAGAGCGAGTGCGAGTGCGTGTGGTAGAAGTAGATGTGGAATTGATGTTGATATGCGTAACAGATCCGGAATTAGATGTTTGTGTATGGCTAGTGAAGTGCATAGAATGTGGGCTGTCGTGATCCATAGTTGCCACAAGAGAACGCAATATACTGGGATTGAAAGTAGGTATATAGAAGGCGGATTTCGTGCTAGCAAGACACGAGCGAAGCTGTAGTTAAATATGATTAAAAGAAATAATCTTGAAAAGTGGAAATTAATTGAGAGATATCACTCACTGATGGAAGACGCGATAAACTGAAGGCTGTTCAAATTAATAATTGGAAGGTAAAGAGGCGTTCACTCAGGGACAAACGGTTTTATTACTAAAATAAGTTACGTAAGTTGCGCATATTTGCTTAAGATGCGTATCAGCAAGATTTAGCTGCATAATGACACCTGCCTGGTGACTTGATGATTCAGCAGATGCAATTGTATTATGTAATAATATACGCAATAGATTCTCACCGATACGACCTGATATTGATGCATTTGTTTGCTGGTTCCTTGATTTTCCTGGTTTTCTTCAAGTTCTTGTCATATTTTCTGTTCCAAACGGCTCAGAGTCTATTGTTTCTAGTAATGAAAATCTGTGATTATGGACGAGAAGTCTTTAGTAAGTTTATTGGTGAAATCTCCATTAGGATTGGAAAGCTGTCTTTTTCCACATTTAACTCAAAGAGTTCAAAACCAAATGTACACAATTAGACCTTGTATAGGACAGTAATTCCTTCAATTTCTCCAGAATGGACTAGGTTCAAAATGATTGTAAAACCTTTTTTTGAAGAAAGTCTACTTAAGATATATTTAATGGGTTCTGTTCCTGACTACAATTCATCTAGGATTTCAACTTACCTCTCGAGGTTTTTGATGATCCGATGACACTCGGGTGTAGCAGATTTTTTTTCTTGGTGATATCAATGAAGTATTCAAATATTCCAGAAACATCAATTCTATATTACAATAGGTTCCCTCCTGGGGTTCTTATGGATGTAATTACTCCATCGTCCCATCAACAATGCAATGAATTAGTGGATAATTAGCAACTCAATTTGAAGACAGTAATGTATCCCGTAGTTATTTTAAAATCAAAAGGATACAGTAAAACAAAAAGAAAAAAACAAAGCTTTGGTTTTATTTTAAAGGCTACCATTAAAAAATTTTAAAGAACATAGAATACACTTGAGATGTAATGTTTGCGTAACGTTGATTAACAATCTTTGAAATAAAATATCACGTCGCACGGTATTAATAATGACGATGATGACAAAGTCACTCACCAATGAAAACGAAAATAAAGTATCTTTGTTTTCAAAGCGACTTCCATAGAAGCCTTTTAAATTACAAAATCGAATTGTAATTAACAGTAGGATAAAAAAAAGGTTCTCACATGAGGGAAAATACTTATGAAGTCCAATTCTAAACACTCTGCATTTAAGTAAGTCTTTTTTTTTTTTGGAAACCAAGTCTTTGATGGTTTGCCATTTAAAAAAATTGCTACTCTCGGAGCTGGTCCATACGTTGCTGACATGTATCATTACTTTATATATATGCTCTGGTTAAGAAATCAAAACTTATGCTACAAATTGCAGATCATATCAGAAAAGTCGTTTCATTTGCTTCTCTGAATCATAAAAGATAACAAAGTGGTTACTAACTGACTAGAGTCAAGGGCAACAGATCTACATTGTAATATATTTCCACCCGCCATAACTCTTTAGAGCATCTATAGGCCGTTTATCTGGGAACGCGACAATGATAACTCCGTCTAGAAATTAAGAATATCAAAAGATGCTGAGGACTTCTGACTAAGCACAATTGATAGCATCTTTGATACAAATATTGAATCTGTAGACATACCAGTAGACACAGAACATCAGCTCACATCAACGATGATCAGTTCTTTTATAGACTCCGGTTAGAAAATTAGAGTCGGCCAGGGCCAAAAATATGACGGGGTTTGTGTCAAGTAAACTTCTAGGTTCAGAATATCAACACTGAGATGTCGTTTTTCTCATCTTCGGCATTTTGTCTTTTCATACATGCTGTTGGGGCCTTGTTTTGAGCCCATCCGACTCTCAGTCTGCCGTTTTGTCAGTAGTACTAATTAGCATTGCCCTAACAACTCAAAGCCAGCTCGTCAAGCGCAATCATTTTATCTCTCAAAACGGTAAATAGCCCCTTTTATGCTGGGCTTCTCATTGCTATTTTGACAAAGCAAGAAAAAAAAAACTTTTTGGTCTCCTTTAAACCACTCATAGAGCTCTTTGTCGAGTCTTTTTTTTTTTTTTTTTTTGCCGTCCCCCCCCCACCCCGTTCGGGCCCCCCCTAAAAAAAAAAAAAAAAAAGTTTTTTACTAAAAAAACCCCCCCCC
>Ga0160505_101581_pt1 | contig 10635 bp, 6 predicted proteins | sample DIDeMG_FD_108225 | JGI IMG/M metagenome (GOLD analysis project Ga0160505, IMG submission 108225) | Enriched chicken feces microbial communities from UW Madison campus, WI, USA - DID2874_E49_Stillage MG | ecosystem: Host-associated > Birds > Digestive system > Large intestine > Fecal ...
AAAAAAAAAGTTGTCCAGCCCACTATGGAAAAAAAATTTCTCCTAACCTTTCCCATTTTGGCTGTACCCCCATACTGTACCCAGCCTTTTAAACTTCGACCTAACTACAACCTGTTTATATAACGCTGACCCAGGACGTCTTGATCGATGATTACGGGCGGGTAGTAATACCAGAAAACTCCCCGAAAATCACTGTCCCTCTGATCAAGCTCTTCCACTCAGCTCCAGGGATAGGTCACAGAGGTAGCACTAGAGTACATGACACTCTAAACACAAGTTATGTCTGGAAGAACATGAGGGCGGAGATAAACAATGTGATAGCCATGTGCCTAACCTGCCAACAATTAAAACAACGCCACATTCCCCGGTTAGGCGTAGCGGGCATCATGCCCATTCCGTACCAGCCTCGCAAAGTAATGCACATTGATCACATCACCAGCCTGCCGAAGATTGACGAAGGTTACAATGAGCTTCTGGCAATTAAAGATAAGTTATCCAAGCAGGTACTCCTGGAAGCCGCAAAGAGTAGCAATAGCGCCGAGACCACGTGGTCCAGGGTTCAGAAAGCTCTATACAGGACAGGCAGACTGCCGGACATCATCGTGACTGACAACGGCACAAAGTTCGGCGGCAAGTTTTTGACAGCCTCTACAAAAAATGGCGTCAGGGTCATCAGAACTTCCACGTACCATCCCAACTCTAATGGAGAGGTAGAACGAAGTCATGGCCCTACAAAGAATTACTTGAAATCGTACTCGGAAAACTGCCATTGGTCAGACGCACTGAATAGCTGTGAAAGAGCCCATAACAGCGCGGTTAACAGTGCTACAGGATTTGCGCCCGACGACATTGTCTTCTTCCATCCCGTCATAAATCAATACGATCCACCAGCAGTTCAAGAAGCAGGCAGAAAAGAAAGACGTAGGGTAACGGAAGTTATTTACGGGGAAGACGCGCCGGGTGCGATGGCGGACGCGCGCGACGGTGCAGTCACTAAGACAGAACACATTTGGTGCACAGTACGTAGAAATTTACTCAAAGCAGCAGAAAAGAACGAAGCAACCTACAACGCCACGCATACACAGCAGGAATTCGAGATCAGTGACTACGTCTGGGTCACCACTACGATCAGGCAGCACGTGGGACTGAAGGCGATGCGACCAAACTGGTTCGGTTTTTATAAAGTTACGGAAAAAAGGAACCAGCTGTGCCAAGTCTCCGCCGCTCCTGACCAAGCCACAATACTGGAAGGGGAGTGGTTTAACGTCGACAAACTGTGGCCGGCAAGAGTTGATAGCGACCACGTCGCTTGGATGTCGATGAATGAAGTACCGGTAGCCACGTCAGGAAAACTGACCAAGTCTAGTCTACTGAGCAGGTTCTCCGACATGCTTGAGAGCGTGGACTAAAAAGGAAGGGGGGATTGTCACGGACACCCTTGCCCAAGAGCGAGGTACCGTACCAGAAAGCCTCCCACATATATAACGAGAAACAAGCGAGCAGTCGCGGTATATTGAAAAGGGTCGTCCCCTAGAATAAATGAGGAGTTGTGTTGTTTACGAGGTGTTATTGATGAGATGGAGTTGTGTCTGTTGGCCATGCGGAAGCGTAAGAGAAGAGATTAGAGATTGTGTGTTGAGGCAGCCCTTGCCCTATTCGGGAAAGAGAAGACAAACTTTTCCGCACTGATAAGGAAAGGAGAATCCTCAACCTCCTAATCATTCCAGCTCAGGACGCGCCAACCATTAAAGAACAACCATTACGTCCACTCTGAAAAGCAACAACGAATCAAGGCGAACGTCCAGCGTCACGCATCTTGACTCGATCCACCAGTAACTCAACAAACTACAACAACGAAACGCGGAAAGCCTACCAGGTAGTTCAGCCAGGCCTGAAACCTTACCGCGGGAATTACAGTAAAAGCTAGACAGCATTCATGTGAAGGCAGTCTGAAGCGTATTCATTCAGACTGATATCTAGAAGTTACCGAACTAAGAGTAAGTACTCTTCCTCTGTCAGAGGTCTTGCGAGGTGCCCTTATTCTCAGTGCTAACAGAGTTGGCTTCACAGAACTCAGAAGTACCAAAGGGTTCCATCACTAGACGAACGCATTCGTAAATGTTCATATCCGTTTCTTGTACGGACTACGACTGAATTCTGGATTCAAGGGAATTCTTTTATTTCAGTAAGTCTTATTACTCACTGAGGATTATGAACTTAGAAACCGCTAACACGTAGGTCTACAGCGGAATAGACTTAGTTTGACTACTTTCGGGACGTGTCCTCGAAGACCTAAGCTTATTAATCCCGTGTCCGATATTGTCACGTGATAAGACATTAAAAACACAACCCCCGGAATACCATTTCTAGAGTTATAGTTGGTTTGTTTAACCACATTGATACCTCAACGGACAAAACGAATTGTTTAACTTTCGGATAATCCAACCCGTGTTAGAAAAGGTTTAAACCAATTAACCAGACTCAATTGGGTTTCATTTCCACCGCACTAGCCGCACGCCACAATTTTTACCAGAAGAAAAAAGCAGGGCGATAGGCAATTAGCCTGCTAATCAAATTGAAATTTGTAAAAAAAAGTAAGAAAAAGAAAAGTTTTAGATAGTACTTATAAGATGTTTCAAACTCTACACATTATTTTTACTGACTGGTCCGCAGACGCCCCCAAATAGTGACTGTAGCTTGTTTACATTCGTTAAAAAATGCTGGTGAAGCATGAGCCAAGGCTTCCCCACTATTAATCAAAATTGGTGTTTAAGCCGTTCAATTAATAGCTTAAGGAAAGCAATAGGCCCACGCATATTAAACCCTGTATAGACTTCGAGAATCCCCCCTTGCTCTTGCAAATTATCAACCATATTAGGCCTTCTCGGTGTCAATGCCTGATGACTACTTGTGAATTTTTAAATTAGAACATTTGCCACGATGATGAGATGATTGACTATCTAGACGCATATCATTCCGTTTCCTTGAACTGGATTCTATCAATATTTTCAGAGACAGCTGCCAAAGTTATTATCGTAGATAATGGGATTTAGGTTTCTGTTTGCACCAACATGTTGAGCAAACTCCAACTTCTTGTCACTTTAACACTGCTGATGAGAAAGGAGCATTTCCAATATCCATTTTTTCATGAATTAAATACGCAGGTAAAGCAAGCAGGGTTGGCTGTACAAGCCGCTTTTTACTTCTTCTTCCTTGACAATGTCAGTGGCCCCTATCAGCTTTATTGATAACAGTTTAGCCTTTATGTGTTTCCGAATAGGGTGTTGTTTTTTGACTTTTGCAGCTTTCAAGAAAACTAAAACAATGAACGTAATGAGCTCTCTTTCATAAAAACATATCTTTACCATCAAGTCCAGATAGGTTCCGGCAAAAGTAGAGATCAGGCCGATCAGGACTTGTAACTAAAACAACAACGTCATGACGAAATGTCACGTGTTTTATACTTTTAAACTACCCAGTTAACCTATTGAAATAAGGCTGTGTGAGTCTTATCTAACCTTAATTTGGTAAGGTTTGAGTATAATTTGCCATCATTTCTTGAAGAATTACGCCATTTTGCTATAGATTTGAGTTAAGATTATAGTTAAACCCCAATGCGCCAGTAAAAGAGAAACCTTGCGGAAATTTGTGACTTTCTTGACTAATGATGTTTTCTTTTTTCATTCCGATGCATTAATGTGTGACTGAGTTTTCATGGTTAAACCAGTCTCATCTACAAGTACCAACGGCTGAAAATTTTGATTTGACAGGGGTTTTTTTTGGGTTTATTTTAACACACAACCAAAATAATAACCTAAAAACTTGAAAGCACCCGCCCGTTTCAACAAATAAAATTCTATGACTATTGAAGGTACATTATGTCTGTATAAGTTTTATGAGGGTACAAATTATCGTAGCGTGTATAACGACTTGAAATAAAATTTTAAAGAAAAATTTTTTTGAGTTAGGCTCAAAATCCATAAGTCTCAGATAATTCATAATTAAGGTCTTTTGTTAAGATCTTGTTTAGCATCGGACCAAAATCAAATATATATAAACCAGAAAGATTCTTTTAAAAAGTTTTTTTTTTTAGTTTATCTTTTGTTACTTATAATCCTTACTAACCAGTATCATCCTTGCACATTTACACAATGGGTTTGAAAGACTATGGTATCAAGACTGCTTCCAGTCTTAAATATGCCGGCAAGAAGGTTGCCAGTTACTTCCCCCACGAAAGAATTATCGATGAAGATGCCATCCGTGCCAAGCTTAATCTTCCATCTGAGCAAGAGATTCTCACCAGCTTAGAAGCAGAAAAGAAGCAATCTGAGCAAGATATCAGCCTTCCTATTGTACACGAAATTAGAGATGAAGCCAATCGCAGTTGGTGGAGACTTTTTGATGAATTCGAATACAAAACAGCCGCACCAAACAAGGTCGATAAAAAATGGTATCACTGGTTTGACCCCAAAGACACTCCTGCTGAAAGGAAACTTATTCTTAAGCTCGATATCCTTCTTGCGCTTTTTTCATTTGCCATGTATTGGGTCAAGTATCTTGACCAGACCAACTTGAACAACGCCTATGTTTCTGGTATGAAAGAAGATCTGAACATGAAGGGAAACGATCTTGTTAACACTCAAATGGTTTACACAATTGGTGCTATTGTTTTTCAAGTTCCCTGCATGTATGTTATTCACAAATATCCCTCCAACTATCTTCTTCCTTTCATGGATATTGGCTGGGGTCTCTTCACTCTCGCCATCTACAAGTCTAAAAACACAGCCCAACTCCAGGGTTTCAGATTTATGGTTGGTGTCTTCGAATCTGCATTTTATCCTACCGTTAACTACTTGCTGGGAAATTGGTACACTCCTACTGAATATGCTCGTCGTGGTGGTATTTTTTATTGGGGACAAATGCTTGGTATTTTGACTGCTGGCTTACTTCAAGCTTCCGCGCTCGAAAACCTTCATAATGTTGGTGGACTTGAGGGTTGGAGATGGATGTTTATCATTGACGCTATTATTACCATTCCTATTGGTATCATCGGTATTTGGTCTCTTCCTGGTATTCCTAGCAAATGCTACTCTGTTTTCCTCACAGATGAAGAAATTTTTCTTGCCAGAGAGCGTCTCAGAAGAAACAAATTTGGCACTGAGGATGATTCCAAGTCTTTCTTTACTTGGAAGCTTTGGAAAGACATGCTTTCTCAATGGAAGATTTGGCTTTTTGTTCTTTTAAATGTTATTGCGTGGAACAATTCCAATGCCTCTTATGGTACTTATCTTCTTTGGCTCAAGTCTCTTAACAAATTCACTACTATTAAGGTTAACCAACTGTCTGCAATCACGCCTGCCCTTGGTATAATCTGGATTTGGATCACCTGCGCGGGATCTGATTTGCTCAAGTCACGTTTTGGTGCCATTGTGTTTTCTCAGGTGTTCAACACTATCGGTAACACCATTTTAGCCGTTTGGGACGTTCCAGAGTCTGCAAAGTGGTTTGCTTTTATGCTTCAGTACTTTGGTTGGGCTATGATTGCTGTGGGCTATGGTTGGATGAATGATGCTGCAAGAACCTCTCCTCAGCAGCGTGCTATTATTACCATTTGTATGAACATGTTTGGACAAACATCCACTGCCTTTACATCTGTTTTAGTATGGAAAACAGTTGAAGCTCCTAGATTCCTCAAGGGATTCACCTTTACCGCTTCTTGTGCTTTCTCTCTTATTCCAATTTCTTTCCTTATTTTGACCTTCTATAAGCGGGATGAACGCCGTGCTGCTCATGAGAATGGTATCATCATTTACAATTCTAAAAAGGGTGAAGCAGCTCCAGAAATCCTAGCTGATGGCACAGTCATTGTCAATGACGGAGAGGGTAGAAAAGAGTACAAACTAGCTTCTTACCAAAGTGAGAGATCATCTGCAGAACTTGTGATTGATTCTGTTTCCGAAAAGCGTTAAAAAAATTTTTGTTGTTTGTTTATGTTTTTGTTTTTTTGTTTTAATCAACTTTTATACGGCCAAATGCATTATCCTTTATATCTTGTAACGGCACACCTTCCCTTTCAGGCAATTGCACCATAACAAGCTAAGCGGCTCCAAACACCCAACCCAGATCAGCCAACGGTAACATTATCCTTACACCACGTACTTGCGGGATGACTCCTACATAAACGTAATCCAATAGAAAGCCCTCCCTTCATGAGGCAACATTGTATCCCATAGTTTGTTTGAAAAGAGGTCCCCAGAGATAATGTAATCCTTGCCTGTTCTGTCACGGAGTCAGGAAAGCTGCCAGGAGTTATATAAACCCCATCGGCTCCCCTGTAACGAGAACAGACGAACCACACACATTATTATTCACAGGGAAACGTCCCCCAAGCTTCAAAGCCCTGGAACCTCCTTCAACACAACAGCTCCTCCCGCTTCGCTCCTTCACAAGCTTCACTGTGATACACCACGCTTAGCCGAGATTACAAATAAGTCTGACACCCATCACGCGCACAAAGCCTGTGTTCCAATAACACCAATTGTGAGTATAACCCGTCAGAGGCCAAACAAGAGTAGTCCACGTAAATGCTAACCTGATCCCACCTACAGTGTGCTAAGACATCAGGCTCACAGCAATCACGAGTTGAAGCATAAGAACCCAGCTGGCAGGACGTCCCGCAATATCAGTCTCTCCGCTCATCTTTCATTCCTTTTCATCCTCACTCATTCACTCATACACACTCTCATTCCATCACTCCATTATCATTCCTATTCCCTCCAATTCCACCACGCCTAACTTTACTGTAAGTGCAACTCCCGACGCTGACTAATTCTTCCAGCTGCTAACTCACACATATAGTAAAATAAACTTATTTCTATTGCGATCTCTGATCCTTGGTCCTAAGCTTAGTAATCTCGTGCTGTCAAACCATCACGTGACAACTAAGCATATGAGTTAGTTTGGCCTAGCTTTAAGGCGTTGTATGGATTTCCGATTTACAAAAAAGAGAATAAATTTAATGGTTAATGGTGATCCTGTAGTTTACTTAAAACGCTGGTATGAACAATATAGATGGCAGTCGACCCGTTTGAAAGTTTGATATGTGAAAAAGATTTCTTTTGATGGTTGACTACTACTCAGTTTTGTTGATGGACCCTTGAAATGAATGATTGTTGAGGGAATATTATCATTTGACTGTTAGACGAATTTTTTTCAATTCCTTTTTAAAAAAACTGCAACTTTCTCAGTAACAAGACTGCCGTCAATTAAATCAAGCAAGATGAGCAAAAAACCAGAAAAGTATATGTCATATTTCATAAAAGTCAGGCTGAAAGTCTTAAAAATAAAACTTTTTTCTGTATTTTTTTAAAAATAAGTTGTTCAATCCCACTGTGACAATGAAATCAATCCTCACACTTCCCATTTTGGCTGTACCCCGATACTGTACCCTGAATTTAAAACTTCGACCTAACTACAACCTGTCTATATAACGCTTCGTGTGTCCCGCCATGCTGCTCTCACCACCACATTGCCTTTTTCACAGTTATGGAGAGGCCAAGCAGCAAATTGGATATAGTCACATGTACCGACAATTACCCTAACAGATTTATCAGCTGATCACCCGTTATAGCATGTCGATTCGTGACAGAGGATTAAGTCTAGATTGACACATGCTTTATCTGTGTAAGATAGCAAAGCAAAGTAGTACCCATCCCGTTTTTTTGCTGTCAAATTAAAGATAATGTTGTATTTCGAGAGATCTTTTGTCTCTTCCGGTAGTAAAGTGATGTGTCTGTCAGCAATAGCTAGAGCTTCTTCTACTGAAAAATCTGTCCGTTCGAAGTGCAGTTCGTAATCCTCATAATACCCAATAATCTCAGCATCAATACCTTTGCCTATTGTTTGCAAACAGTACAATAACATCTTGTCTTTGTTTGCAGTATCAATAGTAGTGTCATATTTAGGCGAGATTACCAATGTTCCTGCCTCATTCATTAAACATACATACTCCCTATCAGTGTTCAATGCTACACATTTAATGAGTGCCGCAATCCTTTCTGCAGGTACATCTGCAAGACACTTGACACAAGGCGCATATCGTGAATAAAAAAATAATAATATCCGGGATCATACTAGTGTTGAAAATTTTTTCTGGTCGCTACCATGAGAATTCGGCTTCGAGTGTTGTTGAAGATGCAATGAAGAAGATCTGGAAAAGCAATTAAACAACAAATGAAGATCAAGCTTTAAGTGAACTGCGTTAAATAGGCAAATATATTGGATAACTACCCACTGTATTCACTTTCTATAAATAAAGTGTTTAGGTTGTGTGAAGTATGTAGATGAAATAAAGACTAGAAGATTCTTTGATTATTAGAAAACAAGATAAAGAAAAGTTGTGTGGTTTATATAGACATTGGGAGATTGCATCACAAACATGTTATCAAAAGTTTGAAGCCGCACAAAAAAGCAAGGAAACCAGATTCGAAATCCTACACATACAAATCAGCAATGGATTTATTTAACTCTGTTCAACTTCTGATTTCATTAGTTATTGCGCCCCAAAGAGCCGGGCAGAGACTATACGAGCATGGAAGGCAATTTGGAAAGAGCTTCCACAAGGGAAGATCAAGGCCCAAATACAAAGAATCTTTATATATGTGCCAAAAGTCATTGATCTAGAGAGAGAAAATGAAAGGCCGGGAATAGCTTCATTAATTTGAATTTTTATATACTGTTTCTTATTTTTTGCTGTTTCTATATTATGATTAAATAACCAATAAAGGAAGAAAATGTCAGAGGGACCTTGAGGTTGAATTACAGTTATTTTTACGTCATCCTGCTCAAAATTTATGTTGCGTTGCGGTAGCAAAGGTCATGTTGCGATCATCTACAAGATGGTGGGGATGACAAAACGCCTGTGGTCTGCATTAGTAAAATTTGCTGACAACAATTGATATCAAATATCGATTGACACGACGCCGTCTATCGCAGATCTCGGGTATCAGGTCACCATACCAGTAGTCCAAAGTATCCTGCAGTCATTAGGTTACAACAAAATTGTCGAAGATTTAGGTATGAAATTCAAAGTAATTCTCTGCCGTACACAAAACCAGATATTTCACGCTTAGCTTTCCAAAAAGCAACATGCTAATGAGCCACAGGATGCTGTTGGCCATTAAGTCAAATATCTTACCCTAATGCACCACAATGCCTATGCAAAATCGGCTACCTATAAGAAAATTCAGCCAGCCTTCTTAAGTCCCTTTAGAGTGATACGGAAGTTTGGTGATAACTCACGTAAAGTTAACCTGTCTGACCATCGAAAGACATACCGCAGAATCAACACCTAGTACCTCTCTAACAAGGGAAAATTTAAAAGATAATTGAAAAATATTAACGCATTTGATAAGCGAAATGACCAACCAAGCGAGATGACCACTTTTCTTCGTCCCACAACCTTTTCATTTAATCAATTAATTGTCAACCACATAAAACGCCACAGACAAAAAATAAAACTAGAATTCTTCTAGCTTTTTAAGACTATCAAAATAACCCAAAATTGGGTCTTCGTTGCGCCGCAAAGCTCTATCAAGTCAATCATACGACTCTACTCTGCCTACACAATGGCGTACAAGCTCAAGCTATTACTACCCTCAATTCATGCAAACTATCTAATCAAAAGAAAAAAATAGTTATTCAGTATATTCTAGACTTAAATTTGCAAGGGTTTCCACCGCGACTGGGTGGTGTTGAAAAAATAGCCAACCGATTGCTTGCAGACCGCGATACGTCACCCGCCGGCAATCGTTGGGCTAGAAACTTCGTCAAGCGACACGAAGAGCTTGATATGCGTTTCTTTCGTAAATATGACTATTGAAGAGCTAAATGCAAAAATTCAACTATTATTTACAGTTGGTTTAGGCTTCTACAAAATACAATCGCGAAGTACGGGATCCTTTTAGATGATATTTATAACTTTGACGAGACTGGCTTTCTAATGGGCATGATTACAAGCGGAATGGTTGTTACGGGGCCAGAAAAGCGTGGAAAATCAAAATCAGTACAGCCTGGAAGCCGTGGATGGATTACGGTGATTCAAGCAATCAATGCGGAAGGCTGGGCGATTCCACCGTTCATCGTGGTTGCGGACCAATATCACCTCGCCAACTGGTACCAAGAAAGCAATCTCCCGGGTGATTGGGTTATTATGACAACCCAAAATGATTGGACTAATAACGAGACGGGTTTCGAGTGGCTAAAGCACTTTGATCAACACACAACCAATCGATCAAAAGGTGTCTACCGTCTTCTGATCCTCAATGGGCATGGAAGCCACCACTCGGCCGACTTTGAAATGTATTGCGAGGAGAACAACATTATTACGCTCTGTATGCCACCTCATTTGTCTCATCTGCTTCAGCCTCTTGATATCGGGTGTTTTGGTATACTCAAAAAGGCATATGGTCGAGAAATAGAGCATTTGATAAGGTGCTCTATAACCCACGTTTCGAAGACGGAGTTCTTTCCCGCCTTTCACAATGCATTTCAAGCTACTATGACGGAAAGAAACATCAAATCAGCTTTCAGAGGGGCTGGGCTTATTCCTTTCAACCCAGAAAGTGTGGTCTCAAA
>Ga0160505_101583_pt1 | contig 10625 bp, 6 predicted proteins | sample DIDeMG_FD_108225 | JGI IMG/M metagenome (GOLD analysis project Ga0160505, IMG submission 108225) | Enriched chicken feces microbial communities from UW Madison campus, WI, USA - DID2874_E49_Stillage MG | ecosystem: Host-associated > Birds > Digestive system > Large intestine > Fecal ...
CTGACGGACGAAGGGAGCTACTAACAACTTAAACTTTTGCGCATAGGTAATTGATCCTGCAAGGTTGGTTCTGTGAAAAAAAAAAAAAAAAAAGGTAAATAGTTCTCAAAAATCTTGTAAGATCTAGTGTATAAACATAAAGATAAAAACAAAAAAAAAAAAAAAAAAAAAAAAAAAAGCAGTATTATTTTTGCAAGAAGGTTCGCCCGTTTGTGGTCTAATACTTTTTTAAGGACTCCAAGTAATGCACAATTCCCGTCCATGTCTCAAAAAAAAATTTTTTTTAAACAATGTTTTCATCTAAAGAACTAGATTGGTAGTCGAAAAACGGGTTGCATAACTGGTTGCAAAACGGGCTGCATAATTGGTTGCCAAACTAGCTTTTCCAAGCTTGTTTGTAAACATTTACATCTTTTTTTTTTTTTTTTCACAGAACCAAAATTGCAGGATCAATTACCTATGAGCAAAAGTTTAAGTTGTTAGTAGCTCCCTTCGTCCGTCAGGTAATTACGTACGTTATGAGTTAAATTAATTGCTGTTGTCAAGTCTGGTGAGACTCTGGATAGTTCCTAAATATCGCTGATTTGAATAGTTGTCAGGTTGATCCCACTAGTCACATAATTTTTTTAAAGATTGCCATGCATGTCTAAGTATAACTATTATATAGTAAAAATACAAATAGTTCATTGAATCAGCCATTATTTCATTATTACAAACACTAAGGTAGATGATAAAAATAGTTGCGAAGAAAACGTAATGGGGCCACCATTGAACCTAACAGGGCTCGGTCTGAAAAGGCAAGGCTATAGCTCGAGTAGGTAAAGATGAAGTAGCGACCATCTATTGCTGCAAGTAACGCTGTGTAAACATGGCATGAGCTTTTCCTTTCATACACTAACAGAGATCACAAAGGAGATGGAGAAGAATAAGTCGCTACGTAACTTATTTTGTTCACTAAAAGTCAATAAAAAATAAAAAGATTTTTTTACCAAAAAATATTTTCGTTTCCAGGTAACCCCAAAGGGAAGTCACACCAGTAAAGCATAAGCTAACCGTGCTGTCAAACTAATCAAAAGAAGCATGAAAATGCAACGCCATTTATTATTGGAATATCTAAAACCCACATAAAACTGACATGAAATTATAATAAGAGAGGGCTAATAATAAATAGATAGATAGATAATCAGTTTATTGTCCTTACACCAAATGGTTACATACAAAATTATAAAACAAAACGATATACAGAGAAGACATAAAATTTCAAGATATTTGTCTCTATGAGACTGGCAAAGTAGGGGCTAATAATAAATCAGTTTATTTTAAACATCTACAGTTTGAGTATCTGAAAATACACACTAAAGGAAATAATGAAAAAATAGAGAAACGAGACATTTAATTCTAAGACAAATCCAGCAAACCAGGGTGCTCAACAAGTACTTGTGTTTTGACACTAGTTGGAGGTAAATTGTTCAAAGACTTGGTGCATGGGTTAAGGGAAATTCTCTGCCCGTTTATGTATCCCCAATTAAAGAGCAATTTGGCGACCCTTCACAAGCTCTGTTGTTAAGCTAACCAGATATGTCACGTGATGAGACTAGCGATACGAGAAGATTAAGTTTAGGCCCTGTCAGGACAACCCTTGCCCAAATGAGGACTAATGTAAAACGTTTTTAAACCTAATACTTAGGTTTTGATCCCAATGGAAGAAGTCTCAGACTCCACCTACAGGCACACTGCTGCACAGTAAGACAAAAAGTATATTATGATACCACGTAGTGGAGAATGTGGTGAGAGTTGTTATCAGTTGTAAAGTGAGTGGATGCTTTAAGATAAGATAAATATCAAGGCAAAAGCTTTTCCAAGTTGGTCTCATATTAGATTTCTGTCTCTCGCGGTTTATTTACTCTCATTCGACCCACAAAGTAAAACGCATCCACAATAAGGCTGATTGAGTTGTCCACATCAAGTTTCAGTTTTCAGCTGAGACTGGCTCCAAGGTTTTATCCGAGAAGATAATTAGGGGAATTGTTAGACTCATCATAACTGGTGCGACGGAAGAAAGAGCCAAAGCAGTGACTGCCATAGTCACCCCAGGGCACCCACTAGGCGATCATGTTTGCCCCAAAAAGGCATTGATGATGTCTTAATCCGAATCTATATAATCGATACGAAGGCTAGAGGTTGAGAACGACTGGCTGGTCACACCCCGGCAGAAATGGCAAAGTGCAATATAAAATCTGACAGAACAACAGTCACCAGGGAATCCATTGAGTGGGCTCGGCCCGGGATAAGGACACGTATAGTCGACGTGGGAGAGGACTCGTTAAGAACAGTGACCCCCCAAAAACTGATACAGGTAGAGCTGCATAAAATCAAACACGGGTAAACACGAGGAGGACATTGCGCAACTCGGATCTCGCCCTGATGCGAAGTTCGATACCAGAAGAACGTAGGTGATTCTATAATCCATATTGTTCAGTGCATGTAGACAAGCAAAAAGGAAATTCATAGCCAATAACCAAACCGGTATATCAGGTATCGTAATGAGAATCGTTTAACGTTTTTCTTCTTGTAATTTAATGCTGAAGCGACCCCACCTTTGACCATATGTCTGCCGCCCAGTAACGGAAACATGCTATTTCTTATTATTCAAATTCTAAACCTCAGGTAAAGGTGCCGATCCGCTCTGCCATTCCCCTTTCAAAAAAAATACCGAGGAAAAAAGAATTTGTCCAGCGGCTAAGGTCGGTAACTAAAGGACACGAAGAGGTCAAAAAGGAGGATGAAATGAGGCAAACTTAAATAAAAATAAAATAAAAATAAAAGGTTTTGTCGGCTCTGCTTGTCTTTTGCAAAAAAGGCCCTGAGGTCGCAGGGCCGGAGTCAAGAAACGCCCCGGTAGGATTTTAGCTGCGAGTCTCGCCAGACGGTAACCACCTACGGCCGAGTTTTTAAGTATGACCCCAAAATAAATATGGGCTACTTGTAGCTAGTTTTGTGATTTTATACGTCCCAGTGGCAATGGGCATAATTAATAATTCGCATTTATGTATTTTATTTTTTTATTACTTTTTTTAAGTTTTTGGATTTTTCAGTTAATATTTCTTTTTCTCATTTTTATTTTGCCATATAGACCTAGGCAGAAGGTATCACAAACACACATTTAGACTATGACCAGTATTTTTTTTTCTCAAACCCCTCCTTCAATAAAAAGAAATGCAATGCAAGATAATACAACAAAATACAATGAAATTCTTCAACGACTACATGTACATTCTGTAGCTCTGCAGCCGAGTCAGTTGGGGTATGTGCTTCTCCGCTGTTAGTGCGATTATGCCCATTTAGTCCCCCCTACTTTGTCGATTCTTGTCACGCAGAAATCATGGGCTGCACATAATCATCTGTTTATACAGTTATTAAACCCAGTCTTTTAGTTTTTAAATAAAGCAATCAACATAAAATGTCATAGTCTGGGCTCAAGTCGTTCTGACAGTAGTATTAAGGCAACAGGTCATGCGTTTTCCAAAAATTTCCTAGTCCAGGCTTAAACAACCTGGTCGCACTTACTTACCAAAACAACCTAGAGGTTTCTAAACTTGTCCACATACGGTTATAGAGGCATGCTACAAAAGTATTCAGGTCTAATCATATTAAATATTCTTTTAGTATGGAATCAATATGAAGACCTGTAAAAAGTTTAGCTCCAAGAAAAAAAGTGGCATTGTATCCTAATTTGAATCAATAAATCACTTTACCATTCTCAAAATAAATAATTGCAGATATTTTAAGCGAATTGTCATCTATATAGTAATACATTTTACTAAATATGTACAACTTGACATGTTTTTTCAGTAAAAAAGAAAGTAACAATTCCTGGTTTCTGCAATGAACCTATTATTCCAAACTTATATTCTTAAGAAGGAACCAATAGTAGTATTGGCTTTCTTTTTTTGTTATCATTGCTGCTGTAAATCAGAAGCTTTCCTTACATCAAGGCTGGTACATTATCGGATTAGGCCGCAATGATACAAATCTTCGTAGACCATCCAAGTCTAGACCAGTCATATTAGTATTGATAACACCGAGCTTTTGGGGTCAGGTAAACTAGTATTACAGAGGTTAAGTTATCTTTTTGATTTTCAGATTAAAAAAATTACATCTTTTTGCTTTCTGGTTTGTTACAGTGAAATAATAGTCACTGGAGCATAAAACTAATCATGACCAATTCTTGAAAGTCTTTTGCATCTTATTGAGATATATGTGTAATTTGATTATAATAGTTGTAGAACTTACAATCGATAATTGAATAAGCTGCAATATGTGTTTCTGGCACAAATGGAATATCCGGAAAAATTCACATCTCATTTAAAATTATTTACCAAGCCACTTATTATACGTCTAAATTTTGTTTCGAAAAATTCAAATTTACTATAGCCTAAATAGAATTTATTGCTCTTTTGATATTTTGGCATCTCCAGACTTGCATAGAAATTTGACAGGGTTTCATTCCACTTGTGAGTTAGCACTGCTCAAAGACTCTTTAATTTCAACGCTACCTACTAGTTTTTGACTGTATTGGGCCCATCAATATTTATTTTACTGGGTATGAATTTTATGGTTACTCACTAAATGGGTGTCTGCTTTGCATTATAATAAAATTATAACAGATTGAGCTAGACTTGCTTGTTCAAGGTGGACGCTTTTTTACTTTTATTTTATTGCAGTTTGGCGTTGTGATAACAAATTTGAAATTTGTAACCTTATATAAAAGCAACTACTGCATCTGATAGTACTTAAATTATTTCTACTTGGAACTTGGCTAAAATAGTTTTCTTGACCATTAGAAAATTTTTGGAATAAAGCGATGAGAACAAAAGAGCTTACGCAGTTCATATGGTCGTGAACGTGTGCTGATGCAAGCGTATATATGAACTCCATTTTGACTTGGTTCCATTACTGGATTCAAAAACTCTTGTTCAAGCCAAATTGTGCCAGTATAATATCTAATAATTGCTAGCAATTGTCGATTTCAAAAAAGAATTAGCTGCATACCCCGTATAAAGCATATATTTGAATTTTCAGGGAATGGGCTATTTCTCCTTGGTCAAGTTGTTATTTTATTTCAATTTTTATTAATTTCCTTTAATTTTAGATAGATGATCAGTTTTTTTCTTTAGATACCTCAAAATTTTGCTAATTCGTTTTTTTTTTTTTGTGAAAAGAGAAAGGGTTGCTTTTATTGGTCATATTAAGCTTTATTGTAGAGTCGAAAATTATTTAATTGATAAGTCTGGTTGTTAATCCAAGCAACTGATCAACAAGTATTAAATGCATCTTGGAATTAGCTGATCGTTTGCCTGATCAAGATCAGCTAGTTAGGATTTTACTGCAACTCTCTAGTATCAATCTACTGAGTGTTATGTATTGCAGATTTCTCTTAACGCATAAAATTGTTAATGGAGAATTCAGCGCCATCAAATGCTTGAACTTATAATAGGCTCTGACATTACTATCTTACCAGTCTCACAAAGCCGAATATGTTGAAATTAATGTCTTTTTTGTATGCCATTGATCTTAGAATTTTTTTTTTTTGGTAGCTATTTAATGTAAAAGCAGTACTGATTATCTACTTTGAATCTAAGCTTGTTCGTGAGAGCCACTCAAAGGGCTGTATATCCAGCCATTGGAGTATCGTCCAAAACTAGTAACTATTCTCCGGTCATGGTCTTTTCAGGCTCTTGTCCCAAAACGCCAAATCTAAAAATGCAACGACTTCACCCTCAAAAAAAAAACATTTTCAAATTCTGAACAAATTTTGTGACATGGTTTCGCGCGGCTGTGGCAGATTAGAGAATTATATTGGAGTAGAACCTGGGAAGCAAACAGCATTGCAGTAAGAAACCTGGCTGTGGTTTATATGGCGATAAAAAAAATTGTATACAATTTAACCTGAGCTTTGGAGATAGCCAGATAGCCGCCGGGTGTGAAACTTGGACTCTGTAGGGACTTTTTTGATATTGCTTTCGTGAGTCTAGCAATATCAGATTTATCTATACTGCTTATTAAATAACTAAATGAATGTATTTTAGATACTTATTCAGCATTACGGTGTGTGTTTATTATTGGTTCTAGAAAAAAAATTGGAACCGTGTTCTATGTTATCTGAACTCTGAATACTGGATTCATACTTTGGCTCACAACTTGCTGACTCAAAACACGCTACCGGTGGCAACCTGAGTTGTGCTTACCTAAGCATCAGAATTCCGCCTTCTTTTATACAAAACACGATATAAAATTTAAAATCGCCATGATACTTTTTTTTTTACCAATCTTTGCCTTCAACCTCACCCATCATAATCAACAAAACTCATAACTTTTTTTTAACGTACCTATATTTACCCCCACCTCTGGTACTATCCCCAAGTCCATTATCCCCCCTTATCCTTTTTCTACATATCTACACGCACCATGTCCACAAACGCACGAAAAAGACTTATGCGTGACTTCAAGGTACGTCTGAGCCCTGCTTTGCTGGCTGATACAAGCCACGATTCCATCGATCTTATTTTTTTTTTTCTTTCTTGATACTAACCTGATTTCTACAGCGCATGGAGCAGGATCCGCCTGCTGGCGTCTACGCTTCCCCTGTTGCCGACAATGTCATGACATGGAATGCTGTAATCATTGGTCCCGCCGACACCCCTTTTGAGGACGGTACCTTTCGGCTTACTCTTGAGTTTGACGAGCAATACCCAAACAAGCCGCCATCGGTGCGGTTTGTCAGTGAAATGTTCCACCCTAATGTTTACGCCACTGGCGAGCTGTGCCTGGATATTCTGCAAAACCGATGGTCGCCCACTTACGACGTGGCGGCGATTTTAACTTCGATCCAGAGTCTGCTGAATGATCCAAACACTAGCTCGCCCGCCAACGTCGAGGCCTCCAATTTATACAAAGAGCATAGAAACCAGTATGTCAAGCGGGTGAGGATGACAGTTGAGAAGAGCTGGGATGAGCCAGATAGCGATGACAGTGAAGACGACGACGATGACGACGAAGACGACGATGAAGAGGAGGAGGAAAACTAATGACACCACAACAACGCGCTGAACTATTATGAACAAGTGCTGCTGAGCTCTGGTATTTGTGTATTAACGAGCATCATCATATTTATATATACAGATATTAAGTTTAATGTAACCACATTTCGTGTTTTCTATATACCTAGTACATTGATTACAGAGGCTCTGGCTTCTTGGCAGGCAACTCTGACGGGAAAGACGAGTGGTCAATTCTACTGTCACCAACCCGGGGAGCCTTTTCAGGAACATTAAGAATGCCACCCTTGTTCTCAAGCAGACGGAACTGCACGCCCTTTAGCAGGTTGTAGAGAACAGTAAGAATGGGAGCCTCGACGCCAAGTCTCTTTGCAATACGCAGAGGGTTGCCAAGAATGACTTCGAGCTCGATTGGGTTGCCCTTCTTGACGTCAATCATCATGGATGGCTCATAAAACACGCCGGAATCAGAGTCAATCATGCCCTGGGGGAGCTCCTCGGGGAGTTCGTAGCCAGCAGCCTTGGCGATCTTGAGAATCTCATACATGGCCGGGAGAGTGAGCGCGTTGTCAACGCCGCTCAGGTAGGCGCGGCCAGTGTCGAGCTGGGTGATGGCACACACCGTGTTGATGCACGAGTTGTACACGAGCTTGCGCCAGCGCGCCAGCATCAGCTGGGGGTGGTATGTGGCGTTGACACCAGATGCAGCGTAGAGCGCCACAAACTCGTGGGTGCGGTCTTCAAGCTTCTCCTTGGTGTTGGTCTCACTGACGCAGTCGGGGTAGTAGCCAAAGCTAATCACGTCGTGCTCAAACTGGACAATCTTGCCGCCAAAGTTGTGCGAGCCAATCATGGACACTCCGGAAAGTACAATGGCGCCGGGGTACGCTTCGTAGACGGGGCGCTCAATGTCAATACCATTCTGAATCAAAACTACCGTGGGGTACTCGCCAGCAGCATTTTTGACCATGGCGGGGCGGATAATCTCTTCTGTTTTGAAAAATTCGGGGAGAGCTTTGATAGCAACAACAATGTAATCATAGACCTCGCCGGCATCTGCGGCTGCCTGAACATTTGGAACAATGCGGTGGGGCTTCCAGTTGGTATAGTCACCGTGGTCAATGGATTTAATCTCAAAACCGTGCTTAGACACCTTTTCGTAGTCGCTGCGCAGCACGCTGGTGACCTGGGCAAACCCGCCCTTTTCGAGTCCCAGAGATGCAATGGTGCCAACACCGCCAGATCCGACCAACAGAATGTTGGCCTTTTTGGAAGAAAACTTTTCAAAGTACTTGGACATGTGGAACTAGGTTTCTACTTAGCGCGTATTTGTTTTTGTTGATTTGCCTTGTCTATACCGAGAGGGTTGATCTAGCAATGGTTGAAAGAATCGAGTACGGAGGGTTCGAGGAATGAAAAGGGCTGGGGGTTTTATATTTATACTGTGGAGAACACCGTTTTTCTGTGGGCATTTTATTGTTGTTATGACATCGGCTATTTCCTGTTTTGTCTTCATACGGCAGGTGTGTCCATGCCGATACCGGGTCGCTTAAATTTCAAATTGAGTAAACCAAGTAGAAACCCGTGCATGGAAATAGCTGGGTTCACAAGTTTTGCATCTCGTAAGCAGCGTTGTCTGATAAGGAAAAAGTTTTTGAATCAATAAATAAATTAATAAAAAAATATCTAGTAGTAATATGTAGATATAAATTGAACACCATAACAATTTCTGATTCTAGTTTTGTTTTTGATGCTTAAAAAAAAATAAAAAAATAAAAAAATAAAAAAAAGGACAAGCAATGATACTGCGCTCGTTGCATGCCTTTGCAAGCAAGATATATATAATTAATACAGGCTTAAATAACAGATATCAAACCTTTTGTTATAAGCTTCAACGCAGTTAATCACTAGTCAACCTTCAGGTGCTGCATTTGATCAAGGGACTCATGCCACACTGTGCGATGCACCGCACGCTCGTGTCGCAGGCGATTACCCGAGTCAGCGTGCCAGTGTGTAGAGCACACGCGATAGCCCTTGTACTTCTCCTTGCCATCTGGCGACCAAAACCGGCACTCAAATGTCGGATTCCCGTGCTTGCGGGTAAAATGCTTTTGCTGCTCCAGTTTGCGGACAAACCCAATCTTGGACCAGTGGCAGGATGGCTCTGGGCACTTGAACCGTCGACCACTGGTACCGTGGTCGCGTTCCACTTGCATAATGTGCGCGGCATAGCTTGCCAGCTCGCGGTCGTAAAAGATTGCACTGCAGTGTGAGCAACGGTATTTTCGGTTACGCCATTGTCGCGGTTTGCGACCGTTGTAGTCAAGCTGAACCGTATTGGCGTTTTCTTCGGATGTATCAGGTTGGGTTTGGCCATAGTAACCGGTGCCAGAAGCAGCACTGATACTTTTGCTCTTTCGGGGTAGCGTTCCCATCATGAGTGGAAACATGGACTGGTCAATCACACTGCAGCTGCGCATATGGCTTAGCCCTTGTGAGTCATAAGTAGGTTTGGCAATTACTCTTGCAAAGTTGACTGGAATCTTTGGCATGTCCATCCCCTGGCCAGCCAGGAGTGGAGCACCACCAATTTCTTGAAATTGTGTCGGCCCATTATAGTCCAACAGCGTCGAAGTCTGGTAAGCCATATCGGGGAAGTAGTTTTGGGAGGCAGACATGGAGTTAAAGTCATCGCTTGAAGAGTTATCCGAGAATGTTGACAAAGATTTATTATCATCGATAGTATGAGACATGGATGGTGATGACCCGTCAGAAGCGTACCGTTCATTATGTCTTGCCGAATTTGGTTCTGAATAAATGTCAGAGTTGCTGCTTGACATGGCATACTGAGCTGCTTGGTCGGGTTCATTGATTATTATGTTATTCTGGTAGCCTGATGCCCAGTAAATAGGGTTCTCTGCAATAATCTGGTTTTTTGGGCTGTCGATACATTCGTTAGACTGATAGCTAACCTGGCTGACACCAAACTGCGGTTGTTCCCACTGATTGCGAATTTGTGCTGTTTGAAAGTGTTCATACTGATATAGGTGGGATTGATCCTTATGATCAAATTGCTGGTAAGTATTATCGTGGAGAAACGACATGTGAGGATTGTAAGTTGTATTGTTTATACTAAATTTGTAGTAGAAAAATGGTGAAGCGTTTGCGTACTGTTGTTTTGAAGATGATGGTATAGTGCAAAGTTACCAAGAAAATAAATAAATAATAATTAAAATAATAACTAAAAAAATAATAATAATAATAATTAAAATAAATAGAAAGACAACAAACTGGACTTTTAAGTCCTTATAAATATTCTTGAATACATCACTCGAATTCATAATCATGATAGTAACAACAGTAATTCAGATACGGAGGTGTGCAATGTTGGAACTATGACCGACTGGGTCTCCGGAGTTTATTATTTGTGTATAATTAAACAAGGTTTAATGACACCACTGAGATTGAGACCAGAAAACCTTACAAACTTGAAATTAAAAAAAAAAAAAAAAAAAAAAAAAAAAAAAAAAAAAAAAAAAAAAAAAAAAAAAAAAAAAATAAAAAATA
>Ga0160505_101584_pt1 | contig 10622 bp, 2 predicted proteins | sample DIDeMG_FD_108225 | JGI IMG/M metagenome (GOLD analysis project Ga0160505, IMG submission 108225) | Enriched chicken feces microbial communities from UW Madison campus, WI, USA - DID2874_E49_Stillage MG | ecosystem: Host-associated > Birds > Digestive system > Large intestine > Fecal ...
AAAAAAAAAAAAAAAAAAAAAAAAAAAATAATAAAAAAAAAAAAAAAAAAAAAAAAAAAAAAAAAAAAGAAATAAAAGAAAAAAGAAACGTGAAAAAAATATTAATTCTGACGCGTCGAAACAAGAAAAAGAAATAATTATATTGACATGCACCCGGGTGCCCTGTCTGCCACCCGCGCTCCGATCACTGTCGGTACCGCATGAACACTGCATGTCACGCGCTGCCTCTGTGCCTTGATACAGGCCTTGCGGCGCTCACGCAGGTCCTCATCTACGCCCACGGCACTGCCGCAACTACGTATCCCACCACCACCATCAGCACCACTCTGATTTTGGCTGGCCTAATATTTTACACTCGGCATCTCCCTCTCTTTCTCTCTTTTGCTATCTCTACATCCCACTATGACCGCCCCAGGAACCACGACTCTCAACTCCGTCTACCCGCATGCCGTTGTGCCTCTGCGTGACCCAGGCTTCCCCTCCGCGTCGTTCCAGCTGCTCGTGCCTGACCGCGACCTCATTGTGCGCTACCACCTGCCTGCTAGCTACCCCGCCGTGCCGCCCGTGGTCGATGCCACTGAGACCGGGACCCACGAGGCGGCCTTTTCCAAGGAGTCAGCCGCAGCCGTGCTGGAATCAGTCTGGGCCTTCAATGATCCTGCCTCAGAGTCTTGGCTGCCTGACTTTGTCGCCGCGCTGCGCAGCCTGTATGACGACAACAGCGTCGAATACGATGAGGACCTTAACGACCTGTCGCGGCCCGAGTACATTGTTGATACCGCCGATCTTTCCCCCGAGGTGACCACTGCATGGGCTACCAGTCGTCCACTGCGTGACCGCCGCTCCACCTTTATTGCGCTGGCACGCACTGGGGTTGCCTCGGTGCCTGATGCTGATGCGGCACTGCGGGCACTCAAGGCCGACTCCCACGTGGCCCAGGCTGAGCACATGGCCGTAGCATACCGCATCCGCGACTCCGAGGGCGGAATAATTGAGTTCTTTGACAATGATGGCGAAACCGCGGCTGGCGCCCGGCTTTTGCATTCCCTTATCGTATGTGCCTTGCATCTGGCAATGATTTGATATTTCCATTGATAAGCTTTATTTTTACTAACTTCTTTTTTAAATAGGCAGCTGATGCAGTTAATGTTGTGTTGGCGGTTCCCAGATGGTTTGGAGGCATTCTCCTTGGACCAGTCAGGTATGATGATTCCACCATTTGTTTCTCCTATAACTTACTAACGACCGCAGATTTGACCATATCCACGAGGTCTCCCAAGAAGCCCTGGCCAAGGCCCTGCAAAACTAATAAACGTAGTAGAATAATAATAAATTATATGTACGTAATGATGGTTTTTGATATATATGCCAATGACTCTAGCCGTTTACCGCTTCCCCCTCTTGCTGTTGCTGACACTCGTGCTGCCAGAAATGCTTTTAAACTGACGCAAAATGTTGAAATCCTTTTGTTCCTGCTTTCGCCGTTTGCGCTCGTTTTCGAGATTGGCCTCGTCGTCGCTGCTGTCGCTGGTTTTCCGTTTGCCCTTGGTCTTGCCATCTACTTCTTTTTCCTTCTCGTTGCTGTCATTGTCCTCGTCGCTGCCAGCCTCGTCCTCTACTGGCTCGGGCTTTTTGCCATAGTCCCTTCGGCCAATAGTGGCAGTGTTTGCTTCATACAGGTCGCTGAATCCAACGCTGCTTTGTGCCGCGGATGTCTCGTTGTCGACCTCTTCGTACTCTTCATATGCCACGTCATCACCGCTGGCGGCGGCTTGCGGCTTCAAAGTCCAGTGCGTCGAATCAACAAGGACTTTTCGCTTTAGCTCCTTTTGCTGCTCTTTATCTTTACTTTCAGCTTGTCTCATGAACTGCGTGATGACAAAAAAAAAAAAGACGCGCAATTAGTATATACAATGCTCGAGATTGCTGCAGGGGGATTATACGTACCTTCATGCCCATGAGCCCACTTGAGAGATTCTTCCTCGACGAAACAACGTTTAATTTTTTGGGAGGCATCGTGTGACTATACTGTGTAGGTGCTGTGGTAGCTGGTGTTTTGATCAATCAGGTTGTTGGGTGCTATTTTGGCGATGGGTGATTTGGTTTCTGTGGCTGTGAATATTTTTTTTTTTTTTGTGCATCAGTTGGGAGGTTTACAGCCGCGCGTGTTTGCCTTGCTGTTCCGCCATAACGTTATACCGGAGCCGAACGCCATTAGCGCCGAAGGAGTTTTTTCGCCTACAGTTTGAACAAAACATTAATGTAAATTATTTTGTTTTAATCAAACGGTCTGACAAGGAACTGGTTCAAGGAACTGGCTCAAGGTCCGCCTAGGTGTAGATATCAAGCTATCTCAAACATAGCAAGCGTTAGTAGCCAGAGCGGGCTAACATGAAATAATCTCACCTTATTCAAACAAACGAAGTCCTCTTAGTTCCCGCCCGGAACCCTCTTTTCTTTATTTTTTGTAAAGATGCAAGATGACAAAAAAAACCGTCAGATACGCGGGCTGTCGACTAACCTACATCAACGAGTGAATCATACGGTTCACCCAGACTAGTCAGGCACTTGCTAATGGTGCACTACGGTTTCGTAGTTATAGCAAGGTTGCTTAGATCGCGGTCTAGATAGGACTGGCTAAAAGTTCATTGTTGGGCTCTCGCTAAATCAACAGTATCCACTTTTAGCCAAATATCTCGCGTCGTGGAATTGAATTTGTTTGGCGTTTTCTCTACACCCAGAGTGTTTGTACGTGTTTTGTTGATCGCTTGTCCTTGTAATCATGACTAGATACAATGGCTTGTACCGATGTTGCTTTTGGGTCCGGCCACAACTACTCCCCTATAAGGTCTAGTCAATCATCATGGTGCCTCTCAAAACAGCCATCATCGTCATCATTACTGATGCTACCCTGTGCCAAACTAGACCCATGCGGATATCACTGGTCCAAAAAGATACCACAGCAATAACGCGCTACTAAACCTCTTTTAGTATTGCCGCTTGTAACAAGTTGAACTGGTGCCGACGCGTATCTAAAGTTCACACAACAAACACAATTGGTAACGCCAAAAAAAACCACAAAGCTTACCATCGTTTTTCGTATCTCACCTCTAGTAATTAGCCGAATGCTACTTGTAGTTTAGTAGATTAAACTAAAGTAAAAGATTAGGACAACCCAGTACAACCAGTTTCTATTACAAAGACCCGAAATAAGTATGTCTGTCTACTTCTGTCTACTTTTGTCTAATCTCGGGGAGTTTCTATCATAAATCCAGACATGAACCCGCGTTTTTGGATAACAAAAGTAAACACCGACAAGAAAAAACCCAATCTTTGAGACACAACCTTGTTCTTAAAGAGGCACAAAAACGCACAAAAAGGAGATGGCTAGCTTTTCCACTGGTCCATGGTATAGCGCGAGATCCTAGTCGATCTCGTAGCGGTAATCTGGGCAGCGAAGCAGCCAAATGACATGATCGAGAATTGTGCTGGGAATCAACGCGGCTGAGGTACCTGTCAATGCCCAAAAAAAATAAATGAATAAACGTGAAGCATTGCAGCCTTGTGCGCGATCCCTGCTTGAAACTCAGCGCCTCGTCACATTCTAAAGTTTCTATTAATATCATCGATATGGAATAATGACAGGACCCTTGGTTAAACTAATTCTTGTTTGGGGGCGAAAGTGGGATTTTGATTTCTTGATAGTGCTATAAACATCTGCGACATTGAGTGATGGACATCGCGACCGGCGCGCATTAAAAAAATAAAAGTTCTAGACAATTACAGCCAGGTTTATGGCAAGCAAAAGGAGATTCTCGCTACAACTTACAAAAGTGATATATGGCTTGTGTGACTTTTGGGAAATGAGGGTCAGCTTGACGTTATTTCCTGCCAACTTGTCATTGTTTCCTCCGATATATGTGACACCTCGTCTGATACCATTATTATCTGCAAGTTTTAGAAAATGGGACAATTTTTGTTTTCTTTTGGAGTTAGTGACCTTGTTGTAAAAGCTAGTTTTGCACTGCAACCTAGTACAATGGGCATTTGGATGAAATAGCCCTCGCGCGCCATTCCGACATGAGAAACTCTGTGGACAAAATTGGGTATAGTTTGTTAATCGTGATCTTCTCTCCCCAGCTTTGACAATGACGGCAATCTCCTCTTGGACTAAAAAAAACTTAACAAATATACTATTGCAAGTGTATTTTTTTTTTCGTTGGTCGCACCGTCTGACTGTCCGATCTTAGAGTCCGGTGGTATATCAAAAGGCCGACTATATAGAGAGCAAAAGAACAAAAACGTCAATCAATTTCCCAAACCAGGTATAGTCCTTTGACAAAAGTAGCTCTGTAACTATAAAAATTCAATCCTTTTTGAATGAAGACTAAGGGAAATCTGGCTGCCTGTACCTTCGTGGGCTCAATAAACTTTAACTCTTGATTATAAATGTGAGGCTATGAAAAGAAATACAAGACTATCGTCATAGTCGGTATACGTGACTTGGAGCCAGGCGCAAATGGCATACTCCCTATCTAGATCTGTGGGAATCTAGAGGCGTGATGATTAGGTCACTGGAGTAGCTAGGTCTTCGCCGCACGAACGTTATCGGCTTGACTGATCACCATCTTCATGGATGCAGACCTGGCATATAGGGCCTTGGAATAACCAGTCAGACAGCTGCAGGTCTGCAGCCGTTTCTATGCTCATGTTGCAGCACATTTGGGGTCTGTTCATTTAATCAACGATATACATTAGCCCAAGCAAAAAAAAAAATTATCTAGAAAAAAGAGGACAATCTTTTTTTATCACACAAAGGGATTCGCATCAATCATATGGCTTGTGCTTCATTTTACATGATTCAGGGCCTCTCGAATGACCAACTTTATTTCCGCTGCTAGTGTAGAAGCTTTTGTACTGTAGTTGGCGCTGAAACATGGCTAAAACTTCTATCTACTGTCAGCATATTATTGAACTTGTACGGATTCGATGGCCCTAACGCGGCAGTTGCAAGGAAATTGTGCGTCAACTTGCTAAAGTAGAACAAGTTTCTTATTGCGCACATCAAATTTGTTCATCTGGTCAACACCTTTTGGGCTGTCTTTATCCAGAAGCGGTGATTTTCATCGATTTATTTTCACTGTTATTTTGTTTGTTTTTGGTTGTTTGTTTGTTTGCTTGTTTTGTTTGTTTGTTTGTTTGCTTGTTTTGTTCGTTTGTTTGTTTGTTTACTTGTTTTGGTGTGTGCCGTCATCATTAGCTTAGTTCTTTGACCAGGTATCTGGTATTTAAACTTTTAAAGCATAAAGACCTGCAAGTGCAAAAACCTTATGACTCGGGATGTGCCCAATTGCCATTGCCTTCACCGCACGAGGCCTTTCAATTTTTGGGCTCTACGAACTTAGTAAAACTTGGACACGGGAATAGAAAATGAAATACAATAAAACTCAAGAGGCATCAACTTTGATTTTTATTTTTCGCGTCGCGAGCCTCGTCAACGTAAATAGCTGCCCATGTCCAAAACTAAAGGTACTCTTAAGTGATAAATATCATAAAATGAAACCTGACCAAATTTTCTCCGCAGATACTACCCGAGGTACTCAGCTGTCACATACAATAAATTAAAACAAAGAAGATTAAGAACAATCAAAGACGCGTTGTTCTCGGGTTTTATTTTTTAGAAGTATTCTCGAGTCATTGCAAAGTGAGCCGAATTTTAGCATAGTGATTCGGGTCGCGAATATCAATTTTGGTATTTTATCAGCCTTTCCATGTTGGTCTCAGATTTGATTCCTGTTTCGTGCGCTGTATTCCTTATCTCTCGTCCCGGGAGATCAATCGTATCCGCAATACAAGGCTGGCTGGGTTATGTGCATCACATGTCACGTTTCATCCAAAGGGATACTTGGGGAGATTCGGTGGTCTCAGCGTGACAGGTAAGACAGAAGAAGGAACTATACCAGTAAATGTTACAGTTATCCCAGGGCTGTCACCAGGCGGCCATGCTTGCTCCAAAAAGACCTCAGCAATGTTTTAATCCAAAGCCAGAATCAATGCCACGGCTAGGGGTTGAGGACGACTGAGCTGGTCATACCCCGCAGGAAACGGTGAATAAAAGCAAGACTAACTGTCATAACAACGGCCAGCAGAAAACCCAGTCAGCTGATTCAATCTGGGACAGCACTTCCGCGTGCAGTCGACGTGGAAGAGGACCCCTTTAGCTAAGCAACTGCCAACAATTGATAGAGAGCTGTGTAAAAAGGCAACACGAGGGAGACATTGAGCAACTCGGATTCAACTCTGGTACGATGTTTGGTACTGAGAAGAGGTAGGATGTAGGCGATAGTATAATTCATATCGTTGATTTAGAAAAGTGAGCAAGAATAAAACCATACTCCATATCCATAGCCTTTTCGAGTTGCTTGTCAGCGCTCGGTTGGCATTCGAAGACTTTTCTGGGATATCCGCCTATATCATTCTGTATGTCATCGATTGTTGTCCACTTTTTTCGTTAAAAAAAGAAAGACTTTTTGTTAGATATTTCGTTACATCGTTATATGCAAAGGACAAGGTACGTACGCCTTTGGCCTTTTGCGGCGCAGTGAACTAAGGTAGAGAGGATTAACAAATTATGTATACTTTCCAGGGCGTAGCTTTTGCCACAGCTTGATCTTTGCGAGCTATTAAAAAACCTGCTATGCATCTTCACAAGTAGGTCGTCATCACTTCGTCCTGGAGTAGCATTATTGCCCTTTAATTCCAAGGCGCTTCGTTACCAGCATTTGTTTTTTCTAACTTTATTACGTATTTTTGCCCTCTAATGGATGCAAACTGAGACAAGTGACAACTTGTAACTCAATTGCACAAGCGACCATACAAGAATGGTGGAGTTATACAGTTTTAGACATTAGCATTTGATTTAACGTTTTTGTTCGACTCTCCGAGTTCATTCAGCTCGTCCTCCTCGGAGCGAACTCAACTTGAGTCGCAGTCTCGAAGGACTTTAGGGTTCCACTTTTAGTTTCCACTGTCACGCCTGTATAGTTTAAAACCCCCCTATGTCTCATTGTGAAATCATTAGCATTGCTTATTTGAATGCTCCCAATATTTCCACAAAAAATGCAACAAGGATAGATCGGCAGGTTTGAAACCCCATGAATGCTTTGAAACCCATAAAGGCCATAGAGCTACTCATTGTTCATCGAAGTATTTTTTTTTTCTTCTTTTTTCTTAACGCTCCAAGTGTTTCTATTGTAGATCAAGCATTTTCAATGGCCGCACCCGTGAGAATGTAGCTCTGGCATTATATTAATGAGATCATCAATGGACGATTTTTAAAATCTGATTATTGTTACGCGGGGAAAGGACTCAATGATTTATCTTGCTTTCGCATGTTGCGCTTCTGGATGTGTGCTGTACTATACACAGCGTCATAGAAACCCTATGTCTTAATCGTTAAATATTATAAGTCAATTCCCATGTCGTGCTTAAATGGATTGAAACGCAAGATGCCCTCCTCAGTGACACTTGTTGCCAATTGTTCTGGTCCATGTGCCTACATATACCTAATACAACGGCAGGTCCATCTCTACCTTTTTTTTATGTTACAATATCCGGTATATCTCCGCAAATATCAAACAAAACTGTGAACCGGCGGGTTTTGGGTAGGTGGGAACTCGGTCACCACTCATTTACCTTGCATGAATATGATAGCTGACACGCGTGTAGATAGGACCCAGTTTGTTTAAATTCAAATTTAAATAAAATCGGAGAACCTTGGAGACTACCATTGTAGAGTAAGGTCGTAGTTGGATACGTATTTTAAAAGCTTTACAGGCCAGCAAAGGTCAGCTTTTCAACCAAACGATAAATGTAATGGTGCTAGGAAATCATGGCCCCCGGAACTCGGTTCTTGGCTACCCAAGCATGCAGATCGAGCAACACCAAACCAGAACCAATAGTCAAACGACACATTCGTTTTTTTCAATAGCCAGGAAATGCAATCAGCTGAGCTGAAGATGGTATTGATGAAGCCGACTCTATAAATCACAAAACCAAAATTAGCAGCACTAGTTACAGGCTCCCACCATAAATCTGTAATTGATACTACAGTAGTCCCATGCAATTATTGATACTTGAGACACTGCCTAAGATAGAACAATGGATTTCCTATGAGCCAAGTAATATAGAGTAGCAATGTAACTGGTGATGAATATCAAGTAGAAATGTCTGGAAGCGAGCCACACCCCGGAAAATGTTTATGAGTACAGGGTCAATATCTGCACAACTTTTACAGGTAGCCTGATAATCTTCCAGAATTATACATTGAGTCTACAAACCCTCCATTGTCATGCCGGGACTGTTTCATCTAAATTTATGTATATACGCACCTACCATCACTCACAGTTGACGTAGTTAAATATAGCTCTGAATTGGGGTTTCAAGATGCAGCGATTGGTGTATTCAAACCTGAATTATGATTGAAATAGCTATCGTGGCAATTTATAGTCACGAACATCCCATAACCCAGGCTTATAATTACAATTCATCTCAAATTTACCCAGGCACTACTCCAACCATGTGAATATACCCGGTTATATTAAGCACCGGGAAATAAATCCCGGAAAAATGATCTTAGTTCTACATTTTGTTTTCTTCAGTGTCGAAAGCCAGTCAAAATGATTTTTAATGGGCCGGGTTGGCTAACAGTCTTGGTTTTGCTCTCATTACCGCAGGATAGTGGCCCTTTTGCTTGCGCAAAGTCAAGCTGGTTAATATTCAGTTAGCTGGAAATGCAGAGAGCAAGCCATACTGAGTCCCCGCTGCGATCATGTATAGTTACGATAAATGGCATTTCGCCATGCATGTCCTCCATGAAAAACCGTGCTCAATCAATTTCATTTCGTTAACGTAGGAAGATGCAATAAATAGATAGGTTGCGGTACTCAATGATCTCACTAAACTATTTCTGCCAATCTGCATCCTTCTCCTCGCTATTCTCATAGATTTCAGAGGCTAGCCATTTTACAAGACCCGATGAGATTATATTTTTTTTGTCTTGATAATGGCAATATAATATTTCGAGACCTGTTGGGAAATCTTCTGGATACTTTTTCGTAAAGTAGACCATGTCAATATACTGTACTACTCGCTACGAGTAGCAAGAAGAAGCACTTCCATCGAAGAATTCTCCAACAGTTTGGGCCTGAATGGGCGTTTGGGCTTGTTCTTAAAGTTTTGTACCATTTCATGTACCACCATTCTTACATTCCCACTTTGCTACCGATGCTACTGGATCTAGAAAAACCAAAACAAGCAAACAGAAGGACCATCTTCGAGCCTTATCACGACTCTATCAAAGTCTATAATGCTTCGGGGATGCAATCTGGCAATCAGATTCAGTGAAATAGAAGTGAATAACAAGGAAAAGAAGAAAAATAGTGCTTGTTCTCATTATTTACACAACATTTAGCGTCGATGAGAAATTCCTACTTTTGGCATCCCCGGACATACCCTGAGACCATCCCAATTGAAATCAAACATTTTCTTATACCGGACCCATATCTGCGGTTCCCGGTTATACCGGGTTCATCCGCCAGATTGAGGCCTACACCACCACTATGGCCGATCTGTTACCAAGAAAAAAATAAATAAAAAAGTTTTTGCTTCCAATGTGCGTCCTTCACGCTTGCTGGATAATATTTGGCACCCTGTGCGGACGCAGGCAAAAAAATCGTAATAATATACAGATAAAAATTAAACGAGTGACGACTTTGACTGCGTGCTGCAGTCATCAGATCCTTAATATGTCGGAGATATTACATGCTCTAGAACTCAATTATTATAACACATACATAAATAATGATTTCAACTGATCATCTTGCAGACATCATATGAATTGAACGAATTAAGCAAAAGCAATTCTGCGGTCTATTCCGTCAGCTATAAATTATCAGGGCATCCAGTCCGGAACTTCAAACCTGCCAAAGTCAGGAACTTATTCAGGCTTTTGATAGGATTTATCAGCAACTGTCTCGCTTGGCTCTATTCTTCTACAGCCGGAGGATGCGATGCTTCAAGGCATTAGAAAGTTGTACTATTTTTTTTCTTTGAGCTTACGAAGCTAGAGTGGGCTGCTCCAGATATTGCGAAACTTGTGACTAGCCTTGGCCCGCTTGGAATCGATGATATAGATGCGTTATAGAGATGTTATGCACGGTGCTGCTTTAAAGTTGAATACGGAGCCCGAGTGACCACTGACAGCATATTGGACTCATGTGGGCCATGCCCATTATGAATAATGTTTCACATGCTTCACAAGACACCATCCAGTTGAGGACTTTAGATTCAAAAGCGTCATGTGCTTTTTTAAAAATATAGAAGTCGTATTTATTGCTCTTTGAAGCTAACTTTTTCGTTGATGTAAACCTGTGCTTGCTTCTACTTGAAACCTAGTCTAGACAGTATAAGATTTTCTAGAGATACATAATGATTTAGTATTTCAGAGCAGTAATATTGTTGTTTGGTTTCATGTCGGCAAAAAGTCTACACATGAACGCAAGTTACATAAAAAAAAATTATACTATCGCAGCCTATGATTGAGTGCGTCTTCGCTGTATAGC
>Ga0160505_101585_pt1 | contig 10621 bp, 10 predicted proteins | sample DIDeMG_FD_108225 | JGI IMG/M metagenome (GOLD analysis project Ga0160505, IMG submission 108225) | Enriched chicken feces microbial communities from UW Madison campus, WI, USA - DID2874_E49_Stillage MG | ecosystem: Host-associated > Birds > Digestive system > Large intestine > Fecal ...
AAAATAAATAAGAAATTAAAAACAAAATAAGGATTATTTTTTTTGTTTTTTTTTTTTTTTTTTTTTTTTGAAAAATTGCTTGATTGGGATGCTGCCGGTGTTTTGCCTAAAGTTGTTTGTTCCAAGTTCTCAGAGATTCAGAGCAATTAACAAAGATATAAAGATATTTTTTTTAAAAAAAAGAAGTCCTGCTATTTAGAATACATCCAGCCGAGAAGTAAATGAATAATCAAACCAAGAGACTCAAGTTTGCTCCTCGACTACAGTGACCATGTTCAGTTAGCCACCTACTCTCAAAACCTGTACTACCCCTGATACAACTTACAAAGTAGTACAAAGTAGTACAAAGTTCAAGAGATTTTACTTGTTTGATTAAATACAGTTTTTATCATAAATACAGTTAAAAAAAAAGTATATATATATATATATATATGGATCATATAGATTTAGAGCCTGATTTAATACAGAGCAAGAAAACAACAACAACTGTGGATAGATGCCAAAAGACAAGCAGTTGTATATTGACAGCAATGGTTCTTCAAAGTTTACAAAGTTCAAACCACAATAAACGTAAGAAGTGATAAAAGAAGATATATTTGGTATATTGACTTTCTAAACGTGAAAAAAGTCTCGAAAACTTTGAGTCTAGAGGATGTCGTAGCGGACTTTGGTTTTAAAACCAGAAACACAAGTAGAACATTTCATTACGAATACTTTCTGGCTGTTGTAAGAAACGGTGCCGTTAGGAACCAGAACACTCCCAATATATTCTCAAGCATTCAACTTTTTCTTTCTTAAAGTACACGCCAATTGCAATATCTACTATACTCTTCTGATGTGATCAATAAACTTGATACCGGCTTATCGTCTTTTGCGAGCTTGTGATAAAGAAAAAAACAACATCTTTTTTTTCATTGATTAGGTTTGATACTCATTAGGTATTGATGCCAAATTAAACTTCGTATTATGTCTGGTTAAATTGCCCGAGACTCAAACAGCAACTTAGCAATCTTGTAATAACAAGCTGTTGCTTCCCTTTGCCAAGGTTTGAAGATAAGGCAGTTGAAGTACGGTTCCTTGGGATATTTTCTACAAAACGACTGAAATATTGTCATCAGCCACTACGAAAGTATTATTCAGGAATGGTGTTTTGAAGAGCGTGGCTTAATTGCTACTTAAATTTTGCTTTAATATCATAGATTATTGGGGATGAAATAGAAAAGGAATGGTTATCTATTGCATTTGTAATTCTATTTCCTTTTTGTTGGACGAAATTTGCGAGCTTGAATTACAGTTAAGCCCAATGTAAGAATAATTTTGGATATATTAAAATTCTAATACCCACAGAGATAACCCTGTATCTTGGAGCAAACAGGTTGTGAAAAATTTAAGCTTGGCCTATTACACCCCTGTTTGTTTTCATTAACGTGAATGGTACATTTCAAGAGAAGAGAGGGGTTGAGAGTTTTTTTTATATCTCCTCTTTTAGCTAGAGCTTGGTGCATCACAAGCATAATGGCAAAATGCTAAAAATTAGCTTGTTTCAATAATTGAACAGCTGTTTATGTCTAACCAATATGATATCTGGCCTGATTATAGAGAGATTGAGACACTTAAATTTTATTGTTGGGTTAAAGAAATGTTGAAAATGAGATTAGTATTGATGCATCAAATCATATCGTTAATAAACAGTAACTTACACAAGTCAAGGCAAGAGTCGTCTTAAAACAAAAATAGAAAACTAACCAAAATATCTAAATTTGATAACTTGGTATTATATGCCCCAGGTATGTTTTGTGATTTGGTGACAATCAACCCAACTTATGTTACTACACCTCAATGTCACTTTAAAAGATCCAGACAAATAATCATGCTTGAATTATTTAAGAGTTTAGACACAGTTATATGTATCAATCAATTTTTTCTATTCTCAATTGTATAATATTTTATTTACTTTTATATTGTAAACCATTGGCTATCTACTATACTTGTATAAACAAACACAAATCCAAATAAAATACCCAAGTTCTAATCAAGCCCCAACTTACTTTTATCAGTTGGGTTCCTTAGACCTTTTAGTTTCAGGTAATATCCCCAATGACTGTCTAGTCTCTTAGTGTTCATGTGGTAAAAACTCTGACATTTTTGTGCTGGGTCGTATTAAGTTGTATTGGACTCTTCATCAAGTCTGAGACCATTATAGACATCACTTGTCATGATCGTCACACATGTAATGTTTTGACACGGGGCTTGTGACCCCCGACTTCTATTGATATACAGGGCTTTAATAAATAAACATATAAACAGCTTGCTTGTTGCCCTTATATTCAGGAGTTAAATAACAAAAAAAATTCAAGAATATAAAAAGAGAATATATAGGTCAAACACTTGTATTAATGAGACTAAGAAATTAATTCTTTTTGTACGTATAAATTATATGGGCTTTGACATTTTGATGGCACTAATTAATTTGTGGAAATATCTCTTTGCTGAGCAGCATCTAAGATACAGAAGACTTGGGAGACCAATACCAGAGATTGATACATACCTAAACAAGTTCCTCCAACCAAGCAAACCATAAAAATCAATAAAAAGTGTATTGTATGAGCTAGATCAAAAAATTTATTACCACATCAATACTCTTGTTGGTATTAATAAAGAGAGATCAGCGTTCGAGGGGCATTTCTTCAAGTAGTTTCGCTTTGTTATTTTGTTTCGTGCAACGCGTAATCTAGTAAAATATGCTCATCAGCATCCAGGTGGCCACAGCCGGCATTGCCTAGCGCTGTCCAAATACCTACTGAAAAAATTTTTTACAAAAATGCTTAATTGTGAGTTTTTACTGGCACAAAGAGCTACTGAGGACCATGAAAAGCCGTGATTGACAGATTAATTTTGGTTAACCTTTTCACGAAGCTAACCAGTTGGTAGAGTGCATCAAATTACAAAGCCTAAACATTAAGCTTTTAGGCTGAGGCAAAGGGGTGATTTAGCACTTAGGCATCCTGCCAGGTTTTTCGGTGCTATTATCATATTACAACAAAGCTGATCAGATGAGCCCAAGTATCATTGAAATCCATAAAATTTCATTATTTAATTTTTTTCATTATACTCATTTAATAAAACAGTCTAATTATTGTGAACGCATTGAAATTATTGTTCTTAGCAGGTTAAATGGTGGATATCTCTGTGATAAAGAGCAACTAGTCTCCAGCTAATGGAAAATACATGAGCTAGGTTTTTACAATTGATGAAGTTTTGATATCGAGATATGGAATTAGCAGCAAATCTGACATGAACCGATTAATCTCAACATGACTATTACCGTTAACTTTGAACGATCCGCAAGCTTAAGTTAGCTAGCAATAGAAAACTGAGCTGCGGACAAAAGTGCCTTTCAAACTATTAAAAGAGGCCCTAAGAAATCTTTACTTAATTAGCCATCTAGTAACAACTTTGTACGCTTTTTTTTGATTTGCATGTGTATTTTTAGAAACTGTCAGATTATTTTCGCTATTCACAGCAATATTCTAGAACAATTGCGATGGTACTAAGTTAAAAATTTGTATTATATGACAGTTACCCATATCATATGTCTATCTGTCCAAGTTGTAATTGTTTACAGTACAATACTTTCAAGAATTTACAAGAAATAACAATAACAATAACAATCACCAAAGCAATTACTATATACAGCATTATAAGTTTGGAGAAAATATATCTAGATATGTTTTCATATTTTTTGAAAAGAATATCAAACCCATCTAGCTAAGGGCTCATGGTAAGTCGCCCCAGATTCATATTAAAGTATGAAACTTTTGTAGGTACAGCCTGCCACAATCATTGACTGTGTGATATTCTAGCTTAGAGCTTATAGCGCTTTGCTTTTCTTGTGTTTGTAGGGCACAATTCCCTCTCTGCGCGCAGGCTTTCATTGGTCGCGTTCACGTTGACAACTAGTTGTCCATCATATTTTGGTGCATTTCTATAATAGTGTTTAAACCTTCTGCCCCTCTTCTCAAGCACTTAGTACTGTTACTGATCTGGTACCCACGTGACCTTCATGTTATTAGCTTTAAAAACCCACTACTGCAAAACGTTCTTGCCAGATTGCCAAATACCATCTACACGATTGATTTTCAATCAGCCCGAGTAGAATTACAGGTTAACAAAAAATCATGAAACTAAATCAATTGGCATTAGCGGCAACGTCGCTTCTGGCTGCAACCAATCATGTTTTGGCTGAGACGTCTGATTCCAGCGCGGACTCGCTACTGTGGGGCCCATACAGATCAAATCTATACATGGGTGTCCGCCCTAAGGGTCTACCACATTCGCTGATGACAGGTCTGATGTGGTTCAATATTGATGACTACCAGGGATTGAATAAGATTAGACATGCGTGTGATATGGGGGATGAGATAAAGGGATACGGCTGGGAAAAGTACGATCCTCGTGCCGGTGGTATCCAAACTTTTCATGATACGGAACAAAAGTTGGAGCTGACAACAGAGTTTGTGAAAAATGCAGAAGGCACCAACTGGGGAATCCGCGTGAAGGGTGTGCCCAAAGATGGTGCCAAGTCAACCACAATTGTGTTTTACGCGGGTCTTGAAGGTGAGGGCAAGTTAGAACTGGAAAACAAGCATGATAAAGGTGACAATGGCGTTTCGGGCGACATTAAGCTCGGAGGCCGATCAAGCCGTCTGGGTTCATTTGATATTGTTATGTCCAAGGGTGATAACAAGTTTCCAAAAAGCGATCATACCCTCGCCAAATCGAGACCAGCCCACAAGGCAAGACATCTCTCTCTCAATATTCCCGACGACAATGTGTGGATGGCCCGCGACGTGTTTGTAACGATGATGCAGGATTCGATTCAAAAATACTACGAAAAGTACTCTGAGGATACAGAGCTTCCGCCCTGGGTAATTACCTCGTTGGAACCAATCTACCAGATGAAGGGAAACTTCCATCTTATTCAGCGCACATTTGAAGGCCCTTTTGAATTTGACATTCTGTTTAACCAGCGCACCAAAAAGGCACCCAGAATCTCTTCTTCAAACTTCAATACCGGTCTTGAGCATGCCCTTGATGTGTTCGAAGCCAAGTTTGAGAGTGCATTCGCGTTCCAGCCACCCTTTTCTGATAATCCCAAAAAGTATGGCAACTTCTCCAGAGAGTTGTTTTCGAACCTCATTGGCGGTGTTGGATACTTTTATGGTACCAGCATGGTGGACAGAACTTACAGTGAAGCCTACGAAGAAGATGAGGAGGGATTCTGGGAAGCTGCCGCTGAGTCATTAAAGAAAGGTATTGATCTTGCGACTGAGGAAGGCCCATTTGAGCTTCTAACCACTGTTCCTAGTAGACCCTTTTTCCCTCGTGGATTTTACTGGGATGAAGGTTTCAATTTGATCCCTATTCTTGAATACGATGCGGATTTGTCTTTGGAAATTCTCAAGTCCTGGTTTGCGCTTATTGACGAGGATGGCTGGATTGCAAGAGAGCAGATTCTTGGCCCTGAGGCGAGATCAAAGGTACCAAAGGAGTTTGTCACCCAATACCCTCATTACGCAAACCCTCCCACTTTAATGCTGTTGCTCACAGACATCCTCGAGAAGTTCAAGGCTGCGCAAAACGATCTTTCTGAAGAGGCATTCTACAACCAGCAAATGGAGGAAGAGTTTGAGTTTGAGGCCGGCGTGGGCGTTGCCAAGTCGATTTTTGATAATCCTTCTCTGCTTGGTACCACTCATTGGAAATCACCCGAGCTGCTCACAAGTTATCTTAAAGAAATCTACCCGGAGTTGAAGCTGCACTACGAGTGGTTCCGCCGCACTCAAAAGGGTAGCATCCGGGACTGGGATCGCGAAGCCTTCTCGCCGCGTGAGGGCTACAGATGGAGAGGTAGAACCCCGAGCCACTGTCTCACGAGTGGCTTGGATGACTACCCGCGTGCTGATATCCCGCATACGGGTGAACTTCACGTCGATCTCATCAGTTGGATTGGCATGATGACACGCTCTATGAAGCAGCTTGCCGAATTTCTTGACTACAAAGAGGATGCTGAGGACTTTGAAGAAATTGAGACTGCAATTGTGCGCAACATTGCTGACCTTCACTGGAACCCAGACGAGAAGGCCTACTGTGATCTGACCGTCAACGAGTTTGGTGAAAGCGAATTTGCATGCCACAAGGGCTACGTCAGTTTGTTCCCATTTTTGCTCAAGTTGATTCCAATTGAAGATACCACCGAGAAGCTGATGCCAATTCTTGAGCTGCTTTCAAACCCTGATGAGCTTTGGACCGAGTACGGCATCCGCTCGCTCTCTAAATCCGACAAATACTATGGCACCAAGGAAAACTACTGGCGCGGTCCCATCTGGATGAACATTAACTACATGATTGTCAAGAGTCTGCAATACTACGGCGAGCATCCCGAGGCTACCCTTGAGTTCCGTCTTGAGGCCGCTCGTATTTACAAGGCCCTTCGCGTCAACCTTGTCAACAATGTCCATAAGAGTTGGGAGGAAACGGGATTTGCGTGGGAGCAGTACAACGCCGAGACAGGCAAGGGCCAGGGCGTGAAACATTTCTTGGGCTGGACAAGTCTTACAGTCATGATCATGGCGCTGCCCGAAACTATCCAGACTATCTAAACCCCATATTTTATTTTAAATATTTTTTTATTATTTTTTTATTATTAAATTTTTTCTTTCTTAGTAAAACTGTCGAGATATTAACAGTAACTAAAAATTATGTACATATATAAAAGGACAAAAACTGTACATGACAGTGCCAATAAAAAATAATAATAAAAATAGTAAAAATTTTGCATTCATGATATAAGATATTTGCATCGTGAGTATGAAAACCCTCGGTGCGTTTGGACACAGTAATAAAACCGTATTTTTTTTTTTTTTTAATCAATAATGGCGGAGCCGTGCTGGCTGTTGTGGCGGCTATAGACGTAAAACTGCAGGAAGATAACCATATCCTCAAAAACAGTTCCGAGGGAGCCAAGCAACCAGGGCAAATAATGCCAAACATAGTCAATGTCGTTGCGGTACAGCAGAATGCCGCCAGCATAAGTCACATTGCCGAAAACGGAGAAGAGGAAAAAAAGCAGTGAGAGTCCGTGCACGGAGCGCTTCTTGTGGTTTTGGTAGATTTGGGGCAGACGCGCGCCAAGATAAAGTACCGCGGAAAGGTAGCCCAGGATTTCAGGGCCTGCTTTCATGGGCTCGTCGGCGACAGGTGGTTTCTCTGGAACATTGCTCGCGCTATGGCTGGAGAAAAGGTAGCCAACAAATCCGGCCAGAAGAACAAACGCAAGGGGGAGCACATAGGAGGTCCAAATGTTGGTAGCCTCGGGAGCAACAAGGGACGCGAGAGAGTCGCGTCTCTGGGACTTGCGGCGCGAAGAGGACTTGCGCTTCGTGCCGGTGGTGGCCGATCCCGTAGTGGCATCGGCAAGCAGCGGCTGGTTTTCATTGCCAGTTTCCACGCGGCCCTCTTCTGCAGCAGCGGTGGCATCGTTATGATGATGGTGGTGGTGGTGGTGGTGCTTGTGAGCGGGCTTTCTGCTATAGTAAAGGTACGATGAAATCAGCATACCGTCCGCAATACAAAACCAAACAGCAAGCAGAATGACGCCGGGCAAAAGTCCCGCCCAGAGGGCACCAGATAGGTTTGCCAGGTCGCCAATAAACCAGATAAGAATAAAGCCAGCTGAAAGACCCTCACTCGATTTGAGTTTCCATTGCTCAATCAGCTGCGGGAGTAGCAACACGATCCAGCAAGCCAGACTGGTGGAGGACGAAATCCCGGCGAGGGTTTCGCGCAATGGTGTCGTGAGTGTCGCATTGTTGCTGGCGCCTGCAGCGGCTATGAAGTTGGTATAAGACATTTTTTTTTTCCCTTTTTTGCTTCCAATGGAAATGCGGTCTAGAAGTTCTTAGCAAATGAAGAGATCAAAATATACCTATCAAAATGAGAATTGAAAAAAAAAAAATAATAATAATAACAATAATAAAAAAAAAAAAAGATTTAAAAGTTCTTGAGTAGAGCTGTTATCAAACGATGATCAACTGCAGCAAATAAGAACAATGGGTACAGCTACAAGAGCGGTGGGTGCTGATGATGTAGTTGTTGGCAAGGACCAGGAAATAGTGAAATATATAAGAGCCAATCAAGATAAGAATCAAGACAAGCAAAAGAAAATTTCAGATGGAAGAGAAAAAAAAAAAATTATGGAGGATAAAAAAAATTATTATAAAAAAAATCAATTATAAAATAATAAAAAAAAAATAATAAATATAAAAGTGGTGAGTTTCGGGCCATAAAGGACAAAGACCCAGCGATTGTACTAAAAGCAGCCATAATGGTGAAAAGACTCATGAGCCAAAACCATCAAATTAGCAATGAAAATAGTAATAAAAATAATAGTCATAATAGTGATAAATACTTAATACTTGAATTGGTTTGTGTACCTTGTATTTAGTCCCAAAATTAATCTGCCGATTAATCACAAAATCAAGCATCGTCTGAGACTTAGTACCTGCTCCCCGAGGCCTTTCATTGCCAATATTTCAAAATGGTCTTGTTTCTCACGCCAAAGTTGTAGCAATTCCAGTACGGTCTACTGATGTACTACCCAATCACCACCCACTAATTACAACGCTTTTTTTTTTTAATGAAAAAAAAAGCTATTATCCAACAGACAGTCTCCAGATTGTGAGTATGGCCTATATGGTCTTACTGTTTACAATTTTTTTGGGGGTTCAATATTACTACACGTTTTAAATAATTGTTTTTTTTTCTGTGGTTTTAGTATTTTGTTTCCTCTTTCATTAAAGTTCCTTGGGTTGTAATGTGCTTTCTCTATTTAAGGAGCTTGAAAAGAGAACCGGCGGTTTGGTCGTTAATGCAATGTTCGAGGTGGAAGAATTCCTCGACGCAATCTTCCTTGTATTCACGTTCGGCGTAGTCGGGCTCCTCCTGGGCGGCGGTGACGCGCTCGACACACTCCTCAAAGTGGTGCTTGAAGCTGTGGCAGACACCCTCGGCGGCCTGTTCTCTTAAAGCGGGGTTAGGATCTTCAGGCTCATCCTCGTCATCATCATCTTCGTCCTCTTCTTCTTCTTCTTCTTCAACCTCCTCAACTTCCTGTAGTGGACAATAATGGTTAGAGATCAGGGCTTGTGATGTAAAAAAAAAAAAATTGCTAGCATACAAGCACACTTACTTCAACTTCTTCTTCGTCGTCAGCGTAAGCAACAGTCGGTAATAAAGTCTCGACAAGGTCGGTCCAGAGAGATGTGATGGAGGAAGACATTGTTGTGTAGATGGTGTTTTTTTGTCGGGTGTGTGGTTTCAATAAAGATTGTGTGATGAAAAAAGAGGAAAAGGGAAAAAAGAGGAAGAAAAAAAATGTGGTCAAAAGAAAAAGTTCCAAAAAAGAAAGAAAAAAAGTGGAAAATGATTCTTTATGATTGGCCAGTCGTCTAAAATTACATATTATTTACTAATGCTGATGTAATGTTGCTTACTAAATAAAGCCGTGCAGATTATGTCTTAAAGCAGTAATGCGTTATAAAAGCACAATAAATAAAACCCTGCCATAATTATAACGTACAAAAGTAATTTTAAACACCTTGTTGCTCATTTTACAATTTAAAAAGGAACCACTTCTTACCCATTTACTACTTTTTTTTTCTGCTCAATAAACAACTTTAGCAATGGGGACAAGAATTCGTTTGCAAAAGGATATCAAAGCCCTTTTGAAGGATTGCCCAGAAGGTAACTCAATTGCGTCTCTTGCGGCTACTTTTAGCTACCTAGACTCGAGACTTTGCATCATCCCTCCACCTTAACTACAGAGCTGTCTAACCAATTGTTTCTAGGTATACAACTAGTGACTGAGCTTTTCGATGAATCCAACCTCAAGGAGATTTTTATTGATGTAAGAGTTTACGGCAATAGTTTATACCCAGAGACTACGGCGTACCGACTCCGAATTCGAATCCCGGACATGTATCCATTGGAAGTGCCGTGGGTTCAGTTTGTTGACCCCAAGTGCGGTATTTTGTTTGACAAACGAGTGCATGAGGATCTCGCAGCCAAGAAGCTTGAGGTGAAGCAGCGCCGACGCGCGTCGTCCAGCGCGGGTACTGATGGAAGCAGTGGCGCTAGTTCAGGCCGACAGATATCCACCGGATTTAGAAGCCTATTTTCGAAAAGTAACAAGGATGAGAAATTGGCAGCTCAAGCTAGTGCGCCGGCTTCAGCGCTGCCAGTGGTGGGTGAAGGCACGCCGACTGACCAGGCGATTATCCTAGACGGGATCCCTGTGCACCCTCACGTTTACGGCAACGGGCATATTTGCCTAAGTCTACTCGGCGATGGCTGGTCCCCCGTCAACACACTTTCGAGCATAGCCATATCTCTCCAATCCATGCTGGCGGGCAACACGAAATATGGTAAGTATATGTATCTCCATGCTGCCCAACGGTTTGAACCAAAAAAAAAAAAAAAAAAAAAAAAAAAAAATAATTTTTAACTCTCTCCCGCATCTTAATTAAAAATATTTTTTTAAAATATAAAAAATTATATATTT
>Ga0160505_101586_pt1 | contig 10618 bp, 5 predicted proteins | sample DIDeMG_FD_108225 | JGI IMG/M metagenome (GOLD analysis project Ga0160505, IMG submission 108225) | Enriched chicken feces microbial communities from UW Madison campus, WI, USA - DID2874_E49_Stillage MG | ecosystem: Host-associated > Birds > Digestive system > Large intestine > Fecal ...
TTTTTTTTTTTTTTTTTTTTTCTCCTCTTCACCTGCTAATGCTTCCGTGGTTGATAAGAGTTGGGGTTTTATCCGCCCTTGTTCTTTTATGTTTGATGTTCTATGACAACAATAAAATAATAATAGTAATAATAGTAATAATAATAATAGAATAATAATAAAACAGTAAAATAATAAAAGTCTTTACGGCTGTATGAATGTACCCCTTTTCTTCTTTTTTTATTTCCATTCATCATCGTGATAATCATCTTCCTTATTCTTGCCGCCGACAAGATGTCCTCCCCCCCCCTCCATGGGTGCACTATGCCGTTTCTGTAATAATAAATGCAGTGGATTCTGAAAGTAATGCACAATCATCGTCATCAGTTTGGTGCTTTTTTCCCAATTATTTACCCCTCACCCCGCCCGCTAAAAAAAAAATAAAATAAAAAACCCCCACTGAAACTGCCCAAGTAGGAAAACCTTAAATGGAATAATCATGGAAGGGAAGCGGATGTGTGTGTTTACTTGTGAAACACACTGACTGACTTCTTTAAATCAATGCATAATAGTACTACTTTCAATATCAACAGTGGGCAAGTGTTCATTAAAGCATATGACAAGTTTACATAATATAAAGTTAATTATGTAACACACCTGCCAAACAAGCGAGACCCTGCTCTTCGGACTGGAGGGATCACCAAAAGGGTCAACATACATTGCAAAGCCACTAAAAACATCAGATTCAAAACAGCAACAAAGACAAAAGAACAACACACACATATATACCCAGTAAAAGATAACTAAACACCCCTGTAGCAAGGTCCAACTTCAAATATGGGGCATGATACAACAACAGTTGTCGAAAGGAAGCAGAACGAGGACCTTTAATTTTGAAGCCGTGCATTTTAAGCTTTATTAGTCAACTCTTGTAATCAGTTATATAATACAAAGTTGTTGACATACAGCTACTCCGGAAACGTCTATGAAAATTTCCAAATCAGCAGTATTAATCTTTTAATAAGATAATTAATTATGTGATGGCTGAATGACATATGTATAATCCCATATACTTATTTGAAATTAATAGCTTGTATACCGATCCTTGCCCTCTAAAACTGCATTAACACGGTGTTCCATAGATTTCATCAAGGGATCTAATTAATCATCGCCTAACTTTTCCCATGCTTCCTTAATAGCGTTATAAAAGCACTCCCTCAATTACTCTTTAGCACCATCAAAAGGTTTAAAATCTGGATAAGGTGTATAGATACGGTCTTTAAGTTCAGCCGAGGAATTCTCAATAGGGGGCATATCGGGTGACTATGGGGGCCAGTGAACAAGAGGAATACCATTCTCACCAAACCAATTTTCGGTGATACCGGCTGTATGAATAGGTGAATTATTGTGCATGGACTCCATACCTGATTGCCATATAATAGGTAGATAATCCTCAATAATTTGTAAATAGGTGCGTGAAGAATACCCTCCTTTGGCCTAATTTTTTATCCTTGTTAATTCGGTAGATTTCTGTATGACCACCACCCCAGATTCCCGCACAGATAATAACTGATATTCCTTTACCTTTTATATAAGAAATGATGTACCTTTTCTTTCAATTTTCTTTCCTTTGCCAAGCTCAACAGAGCATTCATTACTCCAGATAATTGTGCTTCATTGCGTTCAGAGGTCCTGGGCAGCGCTAAAATACGCCATGATTCTCGGTCTTCCATATATTTATCTCCTTCATCTAGGTAACTAATATTTTGCACATGTACATGGATTCTATTCTATACAGACTTCCTTGCCAGCTTTGTCTTGCGGAAGTCAACAGCTTTGAGAACCTGCTTCCCTTGCTGTTTTTCAGTTGCTGCTAGTGCCTTGGCGGCCCAAAACTTTTGTAGGCTTCTAGTATATTGAAGTCTACTTCAGACTTGCGGATAACCTTTTTGTAATGTGGAGTCCAAAATATAAAATTTGAAAATTTCTTCAAAAATTACAAATGCAACTTGTTCAGAATTGAAATTAACTATTACCACATGATCTGGGCACAGTCCACTGATGCTATAATGACTGATCTGACTTTGGATAATTAATGCCGGGACTATCTAATAATTCATAAAACCTGCCTTGAAATTGCCTACACTATCAATACATTTTATCTTAATGGTGGCAGATGGCTATTACTTTATTGCTCGTATCTGGTATACCATAACTACAGGTAGTGTACTATTCTAAGCAGCTAGATGGCCAAAGAACGCCTGAACTTATATACGTGCAGACGCCAACTTTGCTAGTCTCATAGAAAAATGATTTGAAATTTATGTCTATATGCCATTTTATTTTATAATTTTGTTGATAACTATTTAATGTATGTCACAATAACCTGATTACCATTTGCAAAGCTGATCAAGGAGTCGTCCTAAAAGGCATTGGGGATTCGACTGTTGAACAGAGCTGATTAAATCATACCTTGTAAATGGATATAGTGTAAAGTAATTCAGAAATGTAAAAAATATGGAATTGGTTATTCATGCGTTATAGAAAATAGAAAATTTATACGAACAATACAGATATTTCGAGACTTTTGTGTTTTTCTACTAAACTGGAAATGATACATAATATATCAAAGCCTTCAATACAATGACTAAGCTTTGACTATCAGCACAATACACACTAATATGGATTGCCAATAAGTACATTTCAACATTATGTACAATGTAACTTGTGATTAATGCCTCTGAACATATCAACAAACATGGGGTAAGTGATTATTTTCATTGGAAGACCTTTATCTGAAACAAATGGAAAATGTAAAGCTCCAACAACTGCTCGGGTTGCATCAACCAATAATGAACTATCTCCCTGTCCTGCAGCACTAATATTAATGCTCATTTAAACCATTTATTAAAGATGTACCAACTGTAATATTACCCCCCTTCAAAATATTTAAATCCAACAAAGTTTTTTCTTGTTTGATTTCACTCTGTAACCTCTCGCAGCTAATATTCTTACTGAGATGGACTTGAAACCTTTGTTTTTGTGCCATTTCATATACCCAACTATTGATCATTTCGTCCGATGTTAATTAATGATATTAACAGCAGACAGAAGGGAATTTTCTATTCCGTGTGTGGTGATTATTCATGCTAATGATTATGTAAAAAAGTTAAAGACAACTTAAGAGATACTAATGACAACAGTACTAATACCTACGACTTTCATTCACCATTATGCCTCTGTCCTTATAGTTATCTACATACAACAACAATAATGGGGCTATTTATCTTTTCTTTTAATGTAATTTTCATAAAATTGTGAGCCCTGTTAGAAGGTGTTTTACTGCACTTAGAACTCAGAGCTCATTGTACCCATTTAATGTTAGAAAGTTTGTAACGGAGCTGGACTGACAAGCCCAGCTACCATTGTCTCTTATTATCTTATGCTTCAACTACTTTTCAATGAAGAGCAACTCCAGTTTGGCCATTATTATGTCTATTACCACCTATAGGTTGCAATTGTTTTGGTGAAAAGAGTTTGGTGCCTCTCATTTATGTATATAGAGAAGATATTCCCGTTAGTCTTCTTCCTTTCTAGTTGTATTCAGTTATAATTTTCACATCTCTAAATGACTTGTCCCTTATTACACTTGATAGCGACAATGTCTTTTCACCGACCTTTATTCATTTCAAAATTTCCTCTGTTCAACTGGTTTCTCATGCCTTCTAAAAGAGGTTAAACAAATCAGTCAGTCAACACTGGCAACTCTTGGTTGGTCAATGGGCGCGAAATCCCCGCTCAAGGGGAACTCTTCTCAAACCCTGCGGTTGACTATCTTAAAGATAATGGGCAGCTTTCTTCGTGTTTGCCTGACACCAAATCAACTACCAATCCAGGTGAACCAACTCAGAAAAGCCAGGAATCTGATTAAATTATTATTGCAGTCACTAACCCAATGGATATTGATTCCCCTAAAGGTTCTCGCCAGCTCTGCCATCACTTTCCCTGAAGAGAAAATTCGTCAGGCGGGCAATGATGCAATAATAAAACATTTTGATAGGGCCAGTTGTCAAATTATCCTGAAACGCTATAAAGAATTAATGGAATCGGCTGAAGCATAGAAAGAGCTAGCAATATATCGTGCCGCGCGCTCTACTGTGATGCAGCTCTCAGTCATCCAAGACACTAATACGTTGCTATTTTTGGTTCCGCCTCTGCATATTACTCCAGATGACTCTTACAGAGTACAGGCTCCGAAGCAAGCAAAGTTTCACAAAGCCTTTTTTGCTCGACTCAAGGAGGAACAAATTGTTGGAAATGTACCAGTGTCACCTCAGCCAATCAAAGGTGTACCAGAACTATCATACACTTATATCTCATCGTTCTAATTGCATTTTGAAAAAACAAATTAATCAGTTATTCGGTGCTAAATACAAAAGCAAGTTTACAATCATTCAGTAAACGATAATGATTAGAAGAGATAAGAGTTATCGTGCTTTGAAGAACTTGAGGTTTTAACAAGTATATAGGTATCTACATTTTAATATTTTTAAAGTTTACAATTCTTCTTTCTATAACATACAAATGACCAATTCTAAATCATTTACTTTTTTCTTTTTATCAAATTTACCTTTCGCTGCTTCCTTACAGTGTCATATTTACTCAGCTCTGTTCAAAACAAATAAATAGCGTCAATGCCGCTAAAATTTTGAGAACTTGTCTTTTCAACAGCATTAGATTTATCATCAAAACAGAGGATGATATCAAAGATCTTCATGAATTAGCCCGTATTGTTGAAGAGGCCACCATTTGGGGCCCTTGTGTTACCATGGTGGCTACTGACAATCTAATAGACCTCCTGGTTAACAAGCCACCCACTCCGGTCGAAGCTCTCAACACTTTAAAGCTTTGGCGTACGTACGAGCCTCGTAATAAGAATGGTACATATCTTTGGTGCAAAATTTGCCATGTATTTCCTTTGGAAGAGATACGGTGAAGAATTTAAGATGGCTGTTAATTTCATGGATGTTGATGACGTAAATTTTGAGCCGGAGTGTTGGAGAACTTTATTGAGTTAATTATATATATACTTTACGACATAAACGCGTTGCATAATTTCATCCCAATTTGGAGTTTGCCCCAAAGAGGCAAACAAAAAAAACGTAAAAAGTTCTACACAATCTGTGTGTAACCCAAATCTTTTGTCATTTACGCGTCACCACTTTTTTTTTTTTTAAGACATAATTATAATACATCTTGGTTGATCTTCCAGTAGGTCTGTAAAGACATTTTGAAATATGGACGATTTTGATCAAGTTTTTGAGGACGCTTTTGATGACGACGATCTTGCTGAGCTGCTTGATGACGACGATGATTTGGAGGCCGCATCTTCTGCGTCGTCAAGACCGAAGCAACCGCCACCGCCATCAGTAGCACCTTTGCCGCGTGCATCCCAACAGCCACCACATTCATCCCAACCATGCTCCTCCCAGGGAGGGCACAGTAATTCAGGCTGGTCTGTATCGCCGTTTTTTTCGTCGTCGCCGCACCAGCCGCCGAGTAGCCCTGTCGCTAATACAAGGACACCACCGGGCCGGTTCAGCAAGCCTACGAGCCAAGAAAAGCAACGGTACAACAGCCAGGCATCGCGGCCCCCAAGTCAGACATTTAGAACCCCTTCATTACCATCATCATCAAACGTTCCATCTACACAAGCATCAAATAACAGAAACACTACTACTGGAATGGCGCCTAGCCAGTCTCGCATTACCTATTCAAACCAAACAACACTTACCCGCAATTATAAAGTCAGCGGTGAGAAGGACGGAAACTCCTCAAACAACTGGGAATACACCTCCAACAGCCAGCTTGCCCAGGACACGACGCCTACACATCATGAACTTGACGAATCCATGCTCAGCATTTACATATACCCCACCAACCTTTCCGTCCGCGACTACCAAAAAAATATCATCAAGCGCGCTCTTTTTGAAAATGTCCTCTGTGCACTTCCTACCGGCCTCGGCAAAACATTTATTGCCAGCACTGTGATCCTCAACTACTACCGCTGGACACGCACCGGCAAGATTATATTCATGGCACCAACACGGCCCCTTGTGTCACAGCAATTGGAAGCCTGCCTCGGAATTACGGGCCTGCCGCGCTCTGACAGCAGCATTCTTATTGGCGGCTCCATGACGCCCATTATGCGTGAGGAGGAGTGGGCCACCAAGCGGGTCTTTTTCGCAACTCCGCAGACCGTGGATAATGACCTTAAGCGTGGCGTTGTTGATCCCAAGTCCATTGCTTGTATTGTAATTGACGAGGCCCACCGGGCCACAGGCAATCACGCGTACGTAGGCGTCGTTAGTTTCATTGCCCGCTTTAATCAGTCATTTCGAGTTCTTGCGCTAACAGCAACCCCCTCGACCACCTTGGAGGGCGTACAGGCTATCATTACCAATTTACGCATCTCACGTGCTGAGATCCGTACCGAGGATAGCCCGGATATCAGCAAGTACATTCACAAGAAGGACGTCACACGGCTTGTGTCTGGCCTCTCGGACGATCAACACTCGGTGCTAGAGCCGCTTTCCCGCGCACTCGCGCCACTCATCCGCGATGTCGCGGGTGCCAATGTGCTGCATGTTACGGATCCTGCCAATCTCAACCAGTTCGCAGCCGTGAGCGCTATGAAGACCGTGTCAGGCCGCTTTTCCAACAACCCCATCAAATTTAAGTATCTTGCCATTTTGAAAATTCTTGCCTCAATGGGTCATGCTGTTAACCTTTTAAAATATCATGGCATCCGCCCGTTTTACAACTTTATTCAAACGTTTGAGCGTGAGCATACCGGCGGCAAGGGTGGAGATGACAGCGGCAAATCCAAGAAAAAACCAGGTAAACATGTTGCTACCCTGCTCAACAGTCAACATTACCATGATTGCGTGGCGGCATGCGAAAAGTTGATTTTTCATGGCAATAGCCACCATATTGTCCGGGATCGGTTTTTGGGCCACCCAAAGTTGGAGGAGCTGGTCCGAGTGACGCGGGAGTTTTTTGTGGAGGCATGGGCGCTGGAGCAGCCCGACTCAAAAGCAATTATTTTTTCTGCCTATCGTGATTCGGGCGTCGAGATTGAGCGGGTCTTGAAGGTCCACGTACCAGAGTGCCGGCCGCACTTATTCATTGGTCAGGCCGCAGGCAAGGGAGACAATTCCGGCAGCCAGGGGACTGCTAGTAGTGGCAGCAGTGGCATGAGTCAAAAGGAGCAACAGCGTGTTGTGGATGAGTTTAAAGCTGGCACTATCAACACGCTTATTGCCACTTCCATTGGTGAAGAGGGTCTTGATATTGGTGAGGTTGATCTTATCATTTGCTATGACGCATCTTCGAGTCCTATTCGCATGTTACAGCGCATGGGCCGTACAGGCCGTAAACGTGCAGGCAAAATCTACATGCTTCTTGCTGACAATGAGGAGAAAAAACTTGATAAATCCTTTGACAATTATAAATATATCCAGCGGCTGATTCAGGACAACCCAGAGACTGATCAACTTGAGTTCTGCTTGCGGCACCGTATGCTCCCACAGGATGTGCGGCCAGAATGTGTGGAAATGACAATTGACATTCCGGAGGAAAATAAAGAATTGTTGGCAGTGGACGATATTGTGCGCGAGGCGGAGAACGCGCAGCGTGAGCGACTCAAGAAGAACAAGGGACGGCCACTTAAGCGTGCAGCCAAGAAATTCAACATGCCCGACGGAGTTGAGACCGGGTTTGTGAGCGCGGGCACGGGGAAACGCCTGGGTAGTCCTGTGCCTACTACTGCTGCCCCGGAGCCAAAGCGTGCCAAAGGAGCTGGTGGCCGTAAAAGTAAAAAAGCAACCATCAATGCATTTTTTGATGATGCAGCAGCTGATGACGACGGTGACGAGGACCTTGACGATGAGGAAGAATCTGGGCTCAGCCTATTATCTTCTTTTATCAATGATAAAGAGGAGGATTCTGGAAGTTCAGATGAGGATCCTTTCAGACTACCATCAGAGGATTCCATCCCGAACTCTAATACACGGGCCAAGTCGAGCAGGATGCCAATGAATACAACTAAGTTGACTCAAAACCAGATACAACACCAGCCTCCCAAAAAGACTGCATCAGGAAAGTTCTCTAATGGTACCAAGTCGACCAAGTTGTCACCACGCTCGTTAAATCCGCATCGACGCAATGGAGATGACGGAAATTCTGACGGATCAGCATCAGCATTACCGCCAGCTGCAAAAGCATCAGCCCTGAAACACGCAAGGGCCCCACTTTTGGTTTCCTCAACTGCAGCAGTGACAATGGCCGCAAAACATGCGGCTAAACCAAAGCCCATTGAAAAGCTCTACTACTATGACGCGCAGCGCGATGGGCCTGACTATGGAGTCTATGATCGGCGAGCGCCAGTAGTGCCTCGCGCTGAGCGTGCCACAAGTTCCGAGCTGCTTCTTCCATCATCACCACCAGATTTGGCATCATCAGAAAATTTATTTGATGGAAACAACAATGGCGTTGCTGTGCGGCGACGGCAGCAGCAGCGGAAAGGTACACAGTCTATTATTAGCCGACACTTTACCAATCTTATGCAGCGTCTTCACAGCACAGACCAGGCGAGGGTGGCCGAACTAGAACGTAACCTAGATATCGAGGATTGCATTGTACCTGCTGCGCCCCTCTCTGCTCAACCAGAGATAGAGACGGTCGTGGCTGCTGCTACTGATAAGGGATCTGGGCACCAGCGCAAGCGGGGCAGCGAGCGGAAGTCAGAGGTGATAATTGACATTGACTCTGATAGTGAAGAGGAGCAGGTCTTGAGCAGAAACCATTCAAACCTTGACGGTGACAACGATGAGGAAGATGAGGAAGATAAAATTGTTGTTCGCCGTCGACCTAAAGCCGCAGTAGCTAGTAGGGGTAATAACACCAGATCAAGCAAGAAAAAGCCAAAGCTTGAAGGTGACTCGGGCCCTGCGAACAAAAAGCATTCAACAACAGCCACCGGGGACTATGGATCACTGCGCCCAAAGCAACCAAGACTAGAGGCATTGTTTGACAGCGACAGCGAGGCCTGAGCATAACCAGCGGCGGTCATTAGTAGCTATTTCTTATCGGGGGGTTTATGATTATCTTTCCTTTATGATTCTTTTTAATTTTTTTTTTCTTTGACTCTCATTGGTGGCACATGTACAAACACTTTTAATACCCAAGTAAATTAGCATGAAAAAAATAGATGGCCCAGGTCGATTATTGTTCCTCCCTCGAAGCGTCAGTAGTAACGAATGGATCGTCACTCACTAATCTAACCTTTTTCTCAAAAAAAAAAAGAAAAACTCTAAACACCATTTTCATTTATTCATAGTGGGAAGGATGCTTTGTTTGAATAGCGAGAGGCTGCGTCCTAGACATTGCAAAACTAAAAAAAAAAACGGTATGAAATAAGCTTCGTAGCAAGCTCACTAGACTCTTTCCCACGAAAAGTGATCTAGACTTTTGATCCGAGCCAGCATCAATAACATACAACCCTTTTAATTTCACCCGTGGGCTATTATACAAAGTCCCAATTAAATCAAGATGAATTGGACTTTTTTTGTTTTCGTATAGCATCTATAATTAAGACTAAATAAGAATTTTTTTTTTGCTTTTTGACATGCTTGTTGGCGTCAGGAATTCCGGGTATGATATGCATTGGTACTTGAAAAATAAATAGAAATAGATTTAATCATATTGAATTCCTTAGCACATGGAGATTCTTATAAAGAATTCGGCATCATTGAACCCCTTACACATGCTGAGAGCATTTAGTTTGTCAGTTTCATCGAGACAGAGTTTAAAACTATCCTTTTATTGTGTTTTTATTTATTTTATTTTCATTTCTGTCATGTAACTTCTATTAGGACAATAAACAGACTTTCTATCTATAGTGGCAGATTGCATAGTGCTGCTAGCCGTAACATGGAAACCTGAAGTACTTGAAGAGACGATTAGGTAGGTATAAAAATGACCTCCATGTTCTAGTTCTAGCCACTTTTGCTTTTTATTTTATTTATTTCTTTTTTGCCTTTTTTTTTTAGGGAGAGATAAGTATGCAGTCATGTACAAGTGTAAAATATTCCTGGTATGAGTTTGAAGTAGTTGGTACCCTGTATACCGACAGATGATACCCTAGTTATTACTTCTTAGGTAGCTTTTAGGTAACTTCTAGGGGTAAAACAAAAAAAAAAAAAAGACAACTAAAATTGGTTAGAGTCGTCTAATTGATAGTCCTGGCCGTTCAATACCCACTTGTTTTTTACCGGGAGTAAAACATGGAAATAGAAATACAAGCCTTTAAAAGGGTTTTACTCCTGGGTTTTCTAGTCCAGGTTAAAACCCCAGCGATATTTTAAAGAAAAAGAAAAAGAAAACCATACATATGGTTTATCATTTAGTGTTATTCAATGTTGATCGTTGTTGATGGTGACTGGGGAGCCCTTTCTTATTATTATAGTAGTCTCCGTTGTAAGCATGATTATGCCAAAGTGTTCGAGATTTATTAAATTTGTTTAATCTCTTTTTTTTTTTTTTTTTTTTTTTTTAAAAAAAAAAAAAAAAAAAAAAA
>Ga0160505_101587_pt1 | contig 10614 bp, 8 predicted proteins | sample DIDeMG_FD_108225 | JGI IMG/M metagenome (GOLD analysis project Ga0160505, IMG submission 108225) | Enriched chicken feces microbial communities from UW Madison campus, WI, USA - DID2874_E49_Stillage MG | ecosystem: Host-associated > Birds > Digestive system > Large intestine > Fecal ...
AAAAAAAAAAAAAAAAAAAAAAAAAAAAAAAAAAAAAAAAAAAAAAAAAAAAAAAAAAAAAAAAAAAAAAAAACAGCACCACCCAAAAAAAAAAAAAAAAAAAAAAAAAAAAAGCCAAAAATCTAATGGGAAGGATCAACTGCCCTTAGGCCAATTTTTCTCATGCAGCTCTTCCATAAGTTCAATAAAGCCATTGCGATCAAATATAGTTCTAGCACGAACATAAGGATCAGCCTCCCACAGATTAGCATAAAGATCATCAGAAAGTTCCATCTTTTTCTTCCTGTTAGCATCATTATCGGATTCGGTAGTAGAGTTGATCCAGTCAATAGTGGTGCTAATAAAATTTTCTCTCAACTTTTGACGGGTGGCAAGAATCTCATCTCTCTTAGAAAAATCGTTCATGAGATCATTTTCATTAGGGTCAGGCTCAATGAATTTGTACTCAGAGGGATTGTTACCACCCAACTCTCTAGAGATAAATTCAAGGGGAACGTGCTCACTCAAATCGTTAGAAGATTTGCTGAATTTGACCTTAGAAGCAACGACAGGATCGATCCAATTCTTTATTATACTCCAGATTCCTGAAAAAATCCAAGGGGCTTTGTGAATAAACAAGATACCAAGAGATTCGGGAAAGTGGTACTCTAAACACTGGATGATAAATTTGACAGCAGCGTAGTCCATATTAGATAAACTGAATCCACTCATGTCAAAGATGACAGTAATAGTGTCGACGGGGGTTTTAAAGCTAAGACGGGCTGATTCAACAACGTAAACAGCAAAATCTTCAATAGTTTCAGTACTTTGAGCATTTGGATCATGTTTGCTAGGTTGAACTTGAAGCACTGGACGACCATGGTAGTCATGGCCAGCAAGCCAACATTTGCCAGACTTGAGCTGTAAGAGCATGCCATCATAATTCTCCCTGATAAATCCCAAATCACCTTTCTTTAAAATATCAGCAGAATGAGAATGAAATACCCAGTTCAAACTAGTAGCAATTGTAGCAAGAGCTTCCTTGACGTCCCACTTCCTGGCTCTGAGAAATCTGAGTAAAAAATTGTCGGGTCTATCGGTCTTGATCATGAAAAAAAGAGTGTCAATCAAATCAGAAGAAGATATGCCTTCAACAGGATCACTAAATGCCTTAGCTAAAGCTATGGGGTCTTCATTGGCGGTAGGCTCATCACTCCTTTTAAACCAACCACGCTTACTGGTTAGGGGGTGCTCAGAAAGAGAAGGAGTTGAAGTCAGATCGTTAGGAAGATGGCCAGTGTGGATAAGGATTTGTGTCCACATGTCCTTGAGCTTTTTTTCCTGCTCAGGAGTCAAATTATGGATTCTTCCCGGCTCATCCAAGAGGGTGACTTTCTCAGTAATGGAAGTTTCAGTCATGATTTACTGGCTGGGAAAAATATATCGTAGTTGGTTGGTTTCTTTCAGGGTTTGATGTAGGGGCAACGTTGGGACAAATATTATGGAGTTTGCTCAATTGTGAAAGAGAGGTTAGTAAAATCAAACCAAAAATATCTACAAAAGAAAGTGCGCAAAGGCAATTTTATATCTAAAGCAGAAAACAAAGTAAAGTTTCATCAAAGTACATTCAAATTCAATTATAAGAAATACGTAACGACAGAGCTGGTGAAGGCTATCTTCAAAAAGTCCTTAAAATTGTTCAAGATGAAAACGCTGATAAAAAGGGACTCTTTCTTTTTGAAAGAAAGATTTGATTAAAAAATCATACATTTTTAATGATATACTACAAATAGGACTTACTCGAAATTTTGGGACCTAATATAAGTATTGTGAGTTCAAATCATGTTAATTCAGGCCGTCGTGCAAAGGGTAAACTAAAGCTGTAAACTTGAAGATACTGTACAAACACCTATATAAATTAGTTTTCACTTTAAGTAATACTTTAATCAAGAACTTTGGTCAGTTTCCATGGTGAAAAAAGCCTTTTCTAAACTCCGACATTTCCACTTTTAACACATATGTGATACTATTTTAGAAAGATAGAAGAATTTTTATACTATCTGACAAAAAAAAGTTGGATTTAGGAACTACATCGTTATATCGATGGAAAATCTGTTTATTTCTGAAATATCTACATGGCCTAAATATATAGAAACTCAGTAAAACATGATATTTTTAATGCTAAAGGTCAGAAAAATAAAATTAAGCGTAAGCGCAATCAATAAGTTGTTTACAGCTGGTAAAAAATCAGGTAAACTTTTTAACTCGTCTTCGGGCCTGGTTTAGTTTTGCACTGGTTGCATGTGTATCTTGATCAATATCATCTAGTAACCTGTTCTGGTACTCAAGTTCTTCGTGGATTTGCTCGCCCAGCTCTCTCTGTGTACGGATAGTTTTCCGTAAACCTTCTATAATTTTGTCCTGCTCCTCCATATCTTGATTCTGGAGTGCTAGAAGCCCACTGTTGTTGTACTGCCGAGTGCGATCGGTTTCGCCACCAGCACCTAACACACGATGAGAAGACCTTTCAGAGTCAACTTTTCCAAAAAGTGCTCCCCCATTTCCAGAAACACCATCACTGGGATTTTTACCGCCTGAAGAACCCGAGGCTGCACTGTAAATTGAATTTGAATCGTTGCTGAACCTGTTTATTCCAAGGTTTTCAATTTTCCCCAGAGATCGCGTAAATTCTAATATCACATTTCTCCTTCTCATGTACTCGCCCTCACCAAGACCCTTATCCCCTAACAGAGAGCTTTCCAGCTCTCTCAACTTTGCTTTAAGAGCAATTATTAGTCTTCGTCGTTCGACCCCTTGGGAATCACGGGCAATTTGTATCATTGTCCTCATCTCTGATGTTGTTTTGGCCCATTCTGCAGCTGGCTCGTATTTTGTGGACGATCTTGCTTTAGTGCTATGCTTCGAGGTCTCCAAAAACTTTTGAAGTGCAAGAGACTCTCTCCATTCCTCTTTTTTCAATAATCGTCGCAAGAAAAGTTCTAAACCTCGCCGGCGGTCGTTCAAAAATTCTTTACTTCTGTTACCAATCCACTTTTTTGACGGCAAAGCCACAGGGGCAGGCTCGCCCATTTCTTGTTCCAGCTCGGTGGCAAACGTGTCAAAATCGCTGTACCGCCTTCGAACAACATACTCAATTTTATCTTGAATTACAACATGAATTAAGTAATATGTCGGACTGGTGTCGCTATACCCGGTAATTGAAACTTCCATCAGTAATAGCTGAAAAATGCTTGAGTATGTATATTGAGTGGTAGGTTTTTAAGTACAGAAATGTCAAAGAACTGGATTATTTATTTACCAGAAACAGGCTATTGATGTCGTAAAGAATATTAACGGCACTTGCAATCTATTCGAAGTGAGATTTAGATTCATGAGAAGTTCAGGAGTTTATAAATGTGACTTGGTAGCAGCTAAAGGACCTAATGACGTCCGCCATCAAAACAAACCTATGGGCAAGGGCTGCCAGCCGTATTGTGGGTAAGGAAAAATCCCTTACCCTAGAAAAAAAGGGGCATAGCAGAGTTGCAACAAGTTTCCGATCTTATTGATTTTGCCAGCTGAACTTTCTTGAAAAACTTTAGTCACATAACAACATTATACAACATGCCTGGCCGTCCTATTGTCATTTCTGGTCCTTCCGGTACTGGTAAATCTACTTTACTTAAAAAGCTCTTTGCTGAGTACCCAGATGCTTTTGGCTTTTCTGTTTCCCGTAAGCGCTTGCCCAAATTTCACATTACATGCTTTGTATATTAACTTTAAGCCAGACACTACCAGAAAGCCCAGACCTGGTGAGGTTAACAGCAAAGACTACCACTTTGTTACTGTTAATGATTTCCAGGATTTGATTGCTAAGGACGGTTTCATTGAATGGGCCCAGTTCTCTGGCAACTTCTATGGTACTTCGATTGCCGCTGTCAAGGACGTCTCCGATCTCCAAAAGAAGACTTGCATCCTCGACATCGATATGCAGGGTGTCAAGCAAGTCAAAAAGACTGACCTAAACGCCCGTTTCCTTTTCCTTGCTCCTCCTTCCATTGATGATCTCAAGTCGAGATTGGTTGGCCGTGGCACCGAGACTGATGAGTCTATTCAAAAGCGCCTTGCTGCCGCTGAGCAGGAGCTTGCTTACTCCAAGGAGGACGGTGCTCATGACAAGATCATTGTCAACGATGATTTAGAGAAGGCTTATAGAGAACTTAAGGAGTTTGTTACTGCTGAGCTCGAGTAAAGAGCAGGTTTAATTTGATCATCTTGCTTGTATTGTAATAGTTTTTTTCTTCTTTTTTTTTCTTTCTTTTTTTTCCATTCTGATATTCAACATCTGGTTATATAGTGGATCTACTGACTTTGTCAATTTCCTTTTGATTTTTTTCGAGTACTCAGCGAGGGATTGAACTTCTGGGTTTATAGGATGTTTTAAAAGTTTCACATAGTAAGATGCTGAGACCTGACCTATATTGTAACTTACCCGGTCTAATACTTTTAATGATAATTACTGATAAATTGTATGTGTAATTGTGGTTGTCAATTACTATAAAATCTGGAAAGTGTTGTATGCTTAAGTGATTAAAGATGTGTTTTTTCCCTACTACTTCATATGTCAAAATTCTATTTCAGAAAAGTAATATCTACTCGATTACACCTTCATCCTCTTTCTAACAAAAAAAAAGAAAAAAAAGAATGGTATGAATTATGTCTATGTAACTCAATGATCTCACACCTAACACTTTTTTAGAGTCATTTATACGTCGCTTCTAACAGTGTTCTTGAAGGTATGAACCATATCAATTATCTTTCATGATCGTTAATCTAACACACCTCACAGCCCATAAATCGGACATATTCGCCGTTGGTGTGTCTGAAGAATTTACAGTCACAGCTTCTGGAGATGGATCAATTAAACTCTGGGATAATTCTGAGACTGAGCCTAAGGGAATTGTCCTTGATGAACAGCGTCTTGGTTTCCACCACTTGTCAACAAATGGATCAGTTGTGGGAGCTGTGAATTTTGATGGCAAGGCTTATTTGTATGATCTCACCAAGCAACAAAGAATCAGCACCCCAGGTAAGTGTTTTATTTTATTTTTGTCTTGGGAATTCTTTTTAACAATTCGTGATTTTAGAGCTTGATTCAAGTACCCAGAAGTACTGGGCTATATCTCTCTCTAACGACAGCACGAAATTTGCCCTATCTACGATTGATGGCTTGGTTGAAGTGTGGGATACTGAGGAGACGGTTCAAAGAAAATCAGTACTGAAAGGCTCTAAGAACGGCTTTGGCACGTCTGTTGATATTTCTAATGATGGCCAATTCGTGGCTACTGGTCACAACGACGGTGGTCTGTACATCTTTAACACAGAGACGGACCGACTGATTTACTCGATCCCCGGCCATTCCCAACCCATCCGCAGCGTCAAGTTCAGTCCAGGTAACTTCTATCTTGCAGTGGCTGGTGATGCGAAGTTTATTTCTATCTACAATGTTAGCTCTGGTGAGCACGTTGTTAACCTGAACGGCCACGAAGGCTGGATTTTCTCTCTTTCTTGGAACCAGGCTGGAGACTTCTTGCTGAGCAGTTCGTATGACGGTAAGGTAAAGGTGTGGTCAGTTGAGACCATGTCCGTCGTCAACACTCAGACAGACAATGACAAACCTCTGTTATCTTGTGCTTGGCTAGACAAGGGCTGGGGCAAGGGTGTCATTGGCGGGAAAAATAAGGGATTTGTCACAGTCGGTGAGGAGAATGCAATTAGATGGTACAGAGAGGCTGCTGGTATCTAAACCACTTATTTATTAAATTAACGATGGATGAGATGTATGTTGCTTTTGAATGCTGGTAGTCAATTAAAAACAAAGAAACAAACAAACAAAAAAATATATATATATATAGATTTCAAGAAGCAGCTAGTAATTATTGAGTGATACTTTCTATCTCGTGAAGGATATGTTCTAATGTTTATGTTAAGTATTACCGGTTTCTCAAATCCACATACTATGAAGTTTCAATAAGTTATATCGAATTTTGTAGGAGCAGTTATATCAAACGTATAAATTTCTCGAGCTCCTATAGTCCTTGTGTTCACTTAGTATCCTTCAATAGTGGGTTAGGGCGTAATTTAGCCAACCAGAAGCTGAGTAAAACAACCTCCCAAAAATTTTCAATTTCCTTCCCCATCATCACCAACTAGAAAAGCTTCGTCCCTTTCCACAATCTATCAAACGATCGATAATACCAACCATAACCATCAGTATATACATATAATCAAGATGACTACCACCGCCACTGCTTTTGCTCAGACTACCAGAATTTCCAAGAACGCGCTTGACATGAAGAAGCGTGTTCTGTCTCTATACAGATCTTTTATCAGAAATGTACGTAGCTTAAAACTACATTATGCAACCAATTCGTCAATTCATTCATCAATCACATTTATTAATACTTTTTTTTTTCTTTTTTTTTTTTAACTTATTTATTTAGGCTCCTCATTTTGCTGAGACTTACGATCTGTCATATCCCACGTCTTTAGTTAGATCCAAGCTTAGACAGGAGTTTGAGCGTAACAGATTTGTTTCCGATCTCCCTACCATCAACATCTTACACGCTAAGGGTCAAATGGAGTTCCAGGTACGTGATTGATATCTATATTAACCATTGGTCAAAATATTAACTGACATATTGAAATGTAGGAGACCGTCAACTTCTGGAAGCAGGGCCCTCATATCCTCAAGTACTTCGCTGAGGAGGAGCGCGTCAAGGCTAAGACTACCCCCAACACCTTCGTCGACAAGTTCCTTCAGGTAAGTAGTGGTGCTACAGATATTTTGTTTATATGTTCAATTTTCTAACCGCAAAATCTTTTGTTCTAGGGTTCCTTATAAACTGTTTGTTAGCTGTGCATCTTATTTTTATTATATTACTATCGTCTCTACAATACACATGGTATCGGTTTGAATTAATGGCCAAATACAATGTGTAAAAATAATCATACATTTTTTCTCCTTCAAAACTGTGGTTGTAAGCATTGCAATATGTAAATCAGGTAAATGGCTATGATAAATTATTCCTTGGTGAGCTCTGGAGACGTAATTTTGACGGTGCCAACATCTTCGTTGCTTGTATCCTCGTTGTTGGTAGTCGGAGAATCACTCCACACGTCCATGGGCGCGTCAGATGTATGCGAACTATCATCGCGAGTATAAACATGAATGGGAGGGGAAGATGCAATATTTATGGATTTACCGAGCATTCTACCGACTGAACCATTAGTGCCGTCTTCAGATGATGATGAAGTCTCACAAACAGGAAGATCGCTGCTCTGCTCACAAGAGCTTACAGATTTGGAAGATGGAGACTTGGTCTTCGACCCTTTATTACTGCTGTTAATGTCGCTATGTGCCTTATCAATAGAAGCAGTCTGGTGGTTCATCATTTTTGCAAAAGCTGTGGGCACTGTTGTGTCAAGACCAAAGTCATGATTAAGGACTTCAAACATGTCACCTTTGATCTTACTGGGGGAGCACATAATGTCACGAAACGCATCGTCAGGAGCGTCAGCACCAAATCCGGGCGAATATTTGGTAGGCGAAAGAAGCTTGTTAATCCATCGCGATGGAGATCCCGAAAAGGCAGAAGGATCAAAAAACCCAAAATCATCGAGCGTACCTACTTGACTACCGCCGCTCTGAAAATCGCCCCTACGCATTTTCTGTGGGGTCATTAAAAATGATTGTAGCTGTTCCTCTGTGATTACCGGGGTGTCCTTAGGGGCCTCTTCAACCGTTAGCTCTTTGTTAGAAAGCGGTGGATTTGAGGTATCCTTAGGCGAAATGCTTTCTTTCTCTTCAGTGATGCTAGAAGAAGGAGTAAGCGCGGTATTACTGGCCGGGGGGCGCTTGTTCATCACCGTAAATCCAGATTTTTTGACCGTAGTTGAGCTAGACTCAAGATTGATAGCATTAAATGCTGATAGTCTGTGTGTAGGCTTGGGCGATGTGGGTCCAGTCTTCTTTGCTCCCGCGTCGTCCTGAGGTCGCGGTAGTTCTTGGAGCAAGAGGGGAACTGCCGGTGGCGCCGGCGCAATGAAGACTGGCTCGGTTTGGTGAAGCAGTAAAGCCTTTTTGGCCCGCTTGGATAGTTTCTTCTCCTTGGTCTTTTTTGTAACCTTTGTGCTCTGATTGGGTTTGCCCTTGACTGCAATAACATTCTGGGGGATGGCAGGCTTTTTTCGCTCGGGGCCATCATCGATAGGAGTATTACCAGTTGAAACGCTTGATGACAAGTTACTGTCATGCTGTATAGCCTCGTCAGTTCCTTCCTTTTCGTCTTTGCTAGTAGTATTATTGTTATCATTATTATCATCATCCTTGTTATCGCTACTGTCTTTCTTTTTATTTTCGGACACATCAGTATCCTTTGACGCGTCGGATTCTGGCTTTTTGGGAGGAGCAGTTACAGTGGATGGTCCATTAGATGACGAGGGCGTTATAGAGCTGGCAGAATAATTAGATGGCTTGCTTCTGGTATTCTGAGCAAGAAGCTCTGCAATTGAGGGCCCAACATAGTCTTCATGAGGTTTGTTTCCAAGCCCACGTCTTCTCCTCACAAGTTTTTCTTTCGGTTTGCTAGTCGTCGTCGTCGTCGTCGTCGCAGTAGTAGCATTGGTAACATTGGAAGCAGAGGCGGCCGAATTTGCTATAGTAGCAGACAAAGTATTGACAGGGTTACCATTGACAATTGCTGGAACTGGGGTCATCTCATCATTTGGTGAAGAAAGCCCAAATCCCCCTCCCCCATTACTAGAAGGTTCGTTTGAGCTCGTGTCTTTTGACCAGAGATGTGCTGGTCTCATTGTACGCTTAGCATTGAACCACAAACCACATGGATTACAAAGCACATGTTCGCGTTCGTCGCCCAAACCGTCGTTAGGTGTGACTTTGACACGCCGCCAAGTAGTCGACGGGTCTACCGTCCCACAATTCCGGCAAAAAAGCATACTCCCCATGTCAGCAGTAGTACTACCAAGCGAGGAAGGCTCATAAAAGCTTTTAGTGATTCGGTCTTTAGGACGGTACTTGCTCCCTCGCGCAACAACACGAAAGTTAACATTATCGGCTGAATCAACCATTCGCAAAGGCTTCGCATTAGCAGAAGTGATAGACAAAGAGCGTTTAGCCATTTTAATAGGCCGGTTTGAGTCGGACAAAATCGACGGCGATGACATAGAAACAGGTGAGGTTGGACCATCTTGCCATTTTTGTTTGCCTGGTTTCTCTACTGATGTGGAATTGTAGTCATAGGGGGGTTGTTGGGGCGATGAATAAGATGTGATAGCATCCGAGTCGAGGTTAGACATCACTGAAGAAGACAATGGAGGTGGGGAAGAAGATGCGATATAGCGATTTGAGTTATTGCTAAAGTTAAAACTTGTGTTAGATGGTTTTGGAAAGTTATCATCAAACATCGTTTCTGATGACGGATATGCTGATGGTGATGCTGACTTTTGTCTACAGGATGTGTATCTTTGATTTTCCGACGTTTTCACATTAAACAGATCATCTGTGTCGTCTTGTTGCAGCTGATGAAGGTGCGATTTTGGCGTTTCCACGATATCAGTTATTTCCTTTTTCACAAAACGCGTGAGATTTGAGTTTTGCGAGATGAATGATGCCCACGCAGGATGGTCAAAATTTGGTGGTAAAAATGAAGCCAGCTCTTTATACAATTTTATTGATCTCAAATATTGCGCTTGTGTGCAGCTTGTGACCGGCTTCAATCTCAGGTTAACTTCAAGTGTTTCCTTGGAACCACCGGAAAAGAGACCGAGAATGTTGGTACATATCCGGCCAACTATTAGTTTCGAATTATTTGCTGAATTATTTATTGGTGTGTTGAGTTCTGAGTCGTCGTGTTTTTCGAGAGCCAGCCATGAAAGCATGCCGTGACCCACTAGTGGGCTCCCTGGCTCCGTATAGTCTGTCGTGTAAACAGCGTAATCGTAATTATTTAAGCTGGATAGAATTTCGGGTGATGAATTAGTGACGTTTTGTAAACATGTTTGCAGGTCGATAATTCCAAGGGGCGTCTGATCTTCATTATAAATGACGCGAATGTCGCGAGAAAGAGAAGAACGCGCCAGGCACTGTGGTCCATCATCAAACGTGTACAAAATTTTTACTAAATGGTAGAGAGAACAAATTGTTAAAATATTGGTCTGTAATCAACATTGAGCAACTTACATCTCATTGAACGCGTCGGCAAGCGTTGAAGATCCATTGTTGACTAAAAGGAATAGGAGTTTGGTATGTACGTGGTGTCAAGGTGAAAGTAATAATCAATAATCACAATATGGACTCAAAGATAAGCTGAAGAAGATGATAGTCTATATTAACCAAAAAGAAATCCCAAATCCGGTTTTTATTCACTGTAATGTAGGAGAAAAGGCGTTTGAGAAATGAAATAAAATGGACGTTGTGAAAAAGAGAAGATATTTTGCAAAAAAAAAAAAAAAAAAAAAATAAAAAAAAAAGAAAAAGTTTATGGTTTTGGGTGGGCCCAGAAAAAAAAAAAAAAAAAAAAAAAAAAAAAAAAACAAAAAAAAAAAAAAAAAAAG
>Ga0160505_101590_pt1 | contig 10607 bp, 9 predicted proteins | sample DIDeMG_FD_108225 | JGI IMG/M metagenome (GOLD analysis project Ga0160505, IMG submission 108225) | Enriched chicken feces microbial communities from UW Madison campus, WI, USA - DID2874_E49_Stillage MG | ecosystem: Host-associated > Birds > Digestive system > Large intestine > Fecal ...
ACACGGACGGTATCTGGTGCATGCTTCCCGGTGTCTTCCCCGAAGACTTCAGCTTCAAGCTTAAGAACGGCAAGAAGGTTGGCATCTCGTACCCATGTACCATGCTCAACCACCTCGTCCACCGCAAGTTCACCAACCACCAGTACCACGAGCTCAAGGACCCCGAAGCAGGTATCTACGAGGTGCGCAAGGAGAACTCGATCTTCTTCGAGCTGGACGGCCCGTACAAGGCCATGATTCTCCCCTCGTCCAAGGAGGAGGACAAGCTGCTCAAGAAGCGATACGCGGTGTTCAACTTTGACGGTTCGCTTGCAGAACTCAAGGGTTTCGAAGTGAAGCGTCGTGGTGAGCTTCAGCTCATCAAGATCTTCCAGTCCCAAATCTTTGACAAGTTCCTGCTAGGATCTACGACTGAGGAGTGCTATGCGGCTGTCGCCGAGGTCGCCGACCAGTGGCTGGACATTCTCCAGTCCAAGGGTTCGAGTCTGCAGGATGACGAGCTCGTCGAGCTCATTGCCGAGAACCGCTCCATGTCCAAGACGCTTGCAGAGTATGGATCGCAAAAGTCGACCTCGATCTCGACTGCCCGCCGTCTCGCCGAATTCCTGGGCGAGCAGATGGTCAAAGACCGCGGTCTCTCTTGTCGCTTCATCATTTCGGCCAAGCCCAATGGTGCCCCTGTTACTGAGCGCGCCATCCCGGTCGCCATCTTCGACGCCGACCCCGCCGTGAAGCGACACTTCCTCCGAAGCCGGCTCAAGGACAATAGCTTGACCGACTTTGACATGCGTTCAATTCTCGACTGGGCGTACTACACTGAGCGTCTCGGTTCCGTCATCCAGAAGCTCATCACCATTCCTGCGGCGCTGCAAAAGGTCCCCAACCCTGTCCCTCGTGTCCGCCACCCCGACTGGCTCTTCAGGCGTGTCGCTGCCCGTGAAGACAAGTTCCAGCAGCACAAGCTCACGGACATGTTCAGCAAGATGATGACCTCCAAGCCTGCGGCCGACATGGAAGACTTTGGCAACAAGAAGATCACCGCCAAGCCTCGCGTGGCCGTCGTCAAGAAGAAGGCTAAGAGCCCCGAGATCGAAGAGATCGCACCGGACCCAGAGGTCGACTACTCGGGCTACATCCGCGTTATGCGCAAGGCGTGGAAGAAGAAGCGTCTCGAGCGTGCGAGGATTCGCAAGGCGGGCGGACCGCGAAACGACGGCTCAATCGGTTCGCTTATCCGCAACCAGTCGGTCAACCTCGGAGCTCGGCAGTGGGATGTCCTCCAAATCGCTGCTACATCACGTCCGGGAGAGTTCCGTCTCTGGCTCGCTATCGACGGTACCTTCCAAAGTGTCCGTCTCCGTGTTCCTCGCGAGTTTTATATCAACTTCAAGACCGCGCCGGACCCCGAGGTCTTCTCGGACCGCTACCAGGTCAACACGGTCGCTCGCGTCCTTCCTCGTGGACAGCCCAGCCGACACCTCTACCGTTTCCAGGTCGACGAGGGACTCTTCACCGATGGCGAGGCTCACTTCTCGAGCTTGATCAACAACCCCAACTCTGACGGAGCCTACGAACTTCAGGTGAGTTTCCGATCCGTTCCTCTGCTAACTCTCAGGTGCCACTCATCGTTCGTGCTCTGCTGGGTCTCGGTACGGCATGCGCCCTCAAGTCGAGCGCACTCGGTGGCCTGAACCGCGGTCTTGACAAGGGTTTCGATCTCTCAGAGCTCGAACGCCCCGCTGCTAGCGTCATTCGTCACCAGTACCTCAACGGCGGCAAGGGTATCCGCTACCATTTCCTCTTCCACGCGACTGTTCAGTCGCGCCACATCATTGGTCTCTTCTCGCCCTCGGGCCCGGCCAAGATCTACGTCGTTGACGGGGCTCGTAACCGCCAGCAGCTCCCCAACCCGGCACGATGGTACGAGGAGCGCGTCGGCAAGGCCGCTCCGGGTGTGTTCAAGTACCCTGAGGAGCTCGAGTGCATTATCAACTACTACCCGACCGAACAGGGTGCGATGCGCCAGCTGGTCAAGGACCTCCAGTCCATCCGCTCCGGTCTGAACGTCATTGCGCTCTGCTCACCGTTCGAGCACGCCTACTATCAGGCGCGTCATCCCGTTTTCTCCGACTTCCCTTTCATCACTATTAAGACCGTCAAGGACGAGGAAGCCTCGCTCATGTGGCTTGTCAACACGGCGCGCCGCATGGTCGTGCAGTACCTCCGTCTTTCTTCCTGGATCGCAAGTCAGATTGAGATTGCGGCGCACTACGATGTACCCGTTGGCGTAAGTTCAGCTTACATGGCTATGCGTTTCTGAGCTGACATACCCAGAATCTTGGGCCCGACCCGCCCATCTTCCTTGCCGATCTCGAGTTTGCACGTCGCCTTCGACAGCAGGACATGCTGCTGTGGTGGTCGCCGTCGCCGCGCCCGGATCTCGGTGGACTCGAGGAGGACATGAACGGCAGCGACGAGCCTGTCCCGCCTCGCATCTCGACACGCGGTTGCTACTCGTCCGTCGTGCTGGAGATGGAGCTTGCAGACATGGCAATCAACGCTGTGCTCCAATCGGCGCTCGTCAACGAGATGGAGGGCAGTGGTTCCGGTTCCATGGCGTTCGGCGCGGCATCACACAACCTCGACGAGTACGCACAGGGTACCGCCAACGCAAGCATTATGCTCGGCGATGCGGTGCTCTCCATCCAGACCTTTGGCGTCCTCAAGAACCTCGTCCGCACCTGGTTCCTCGACAAGGCGCGTGCTCACGTTCGCGGCCAGACGAATTCGCCCGCCAACCTCGTTGTCGACCAGTTCTGGCGCTGGATCTCGTCCAGCTCAAGCTGCATGTTTGAGCCGGCGCTCCAGCGCTTCCTGCATGGTCTGATGCGCAAAACGCTCCTCCAGCTTCTCGCAGAGTTCAAGCGTCTGGGCACTCAGGTGGTGTACGCGGACCTGAATCGCGTCTTCCTCCTCACGTCCAAGCCGGATGCCGGCAGCGCTTTCGCTTTCGCAAAGTACCTCGTCACCGCAGCCAACTCGCACGACCTGTTCCGGCATATTGTCATTGGGGTCACCCAGTTCTGGAACCATCTATCATGGATGGACGTGGCCAACTTTGGCGGTGTGCGCGTCTCGCCCGAGGAGGCGGGCAGCGGCTTGCCGCCGCCCAAACAGTTCGAGATCAGCATGGACTGGAACATCCAAGCGTACCTTCCTGCCGAGCTGCAGCCGATCTTCGAGCGCCGAGTCGCCGATTTCATCTACGCGCTGTACACTGCCAAGCGGAACTCGACCGACGGCCGCGGGCCGTTACGCCCTGTATACAACCTCAACATGGAGGCACCGGGCGAGGTGCCCACCACACAAGCCAACCCTGCCAAGGAGAAGGAGCGCGTGGCGGCCGGCAAGGCTGTGTCGACCACACTCACGCGCAAGCTGCTCGATGACGTCGCTGAGATCAAGCGGCGACAGGCTACCGCACAGGCTACAGGCGACGACACCATCCTCGCCTTCCCACCACTTCCGGGCTCGAGGCTCCGCGAGGCTGGTGCTCAAGCGCCGACCAACGCCGCCCTCGAGTTTGTCAAGTCGGTCTGCGAAGTATACTCGCTCGCGTCGGACCTCCTCGTCGACGTCCAGATCATGCGCCGCAACCTCCTGGACCTCATCAACGTGCGCGAATTCGCACCCGAGGCATCGTTCCGCAACGCCGGCGAGAGCCTGATCATCCCCATGGTCTCGTGCGAGCGGTGCAATGCGATCCGCGACGTCGACCTCGGCCGCGACCCCGACTGCCTCCCGTCCGTCGACCCCGCGACGGGCGCCGTCGTCCCGCCCCCGCGCGCAATGTGGGCGTGCCACAAGTGTAATGCCGAGTACGACCGCTTTGCGATCGAGCACCCGCTCATCGATATGGTCTCGCGCACCGTCACGTCGTGGCAGACGCAGGATGTCATCTGCCAGAAGTGTGGGGAGAGTAAGAGCGACAACCTCGCGCCGACGTGTCACTGCGGTGGATCATTCCGGCCGTCGCTTAACCGTGCGGACGCAACGTCGAAACTTAGGATGATCCAGAGTGGTGAGTGTTTGTTTGGCCCAGTTATCACCTTGTTCTCCAACTGACTCCCAAGTGGCCACATTCCACAAACTCTCGATGACGGCAGAGTACGTCTCGGACGTGTTGTCCCGGTGGTAGATGGATTTGGTGTGCAAGAAAGACTGGGACTGGACTAGAGGACCTCCACGAGGTCCATGTACACGTGAAGAAACAAAAAGACAATCACAAACCCACCCCATTGTATTCGTATCATGATGCATGTTCATTTCACGCAACACACCGTCCGTGATGGCTCTGCCTAGTCGAGTAATGGGTAACTGATGGAAATGATGCGGGGTATGCTAGTATCGTATGCTGCTGTCTGACAGCCATCAGGCCTTATGCGCTCGTAGTGTCTCCTTCTCCTCGCCTAATAAACGATTATCAACTTGACACTCCTAATCCTCCCACTCTGGCGCGATGGGCACGAGGGCAGTCATACCCGTCTTGGCCGGCAGGATACGCACGCCGAGCGCCGCGTTGGCAATGTACGTCTCGCACAGCACGCGCTTCTTGGCGCTCTGCTGTTGCTGCTGCTGGAGCGGCTGCGTGGGCGTAATAGACGCGTTGGCCGTGTCTGTCTCGACGAGCTGGACGCTAACCGGCGGGAGGGTCAGGACGCCGTGCCGGACGGGAACGAGGACGACGCGCTGGATCTCGGGCTTGGACGGCTGTATCGTGTCAGTTGATAAGAAGATCTCGGTAACTCACATCAGCAATGTAGATGCCCTTCTTCTTGCCGACGATGACCCAGTCGTCCGCGCTGGCCTGCACGTCGTACGTCACGCGAATATTGTCCCGCGGCACCTCGTTGCCGAGCCACGCGAGAGAAGTTGTGAGCTCGATATCGAACGCGAGCGCGCGGCCCTCATATAGCGTGCCGGGCGTCGCGGGCGTGAGGCGGACGGTCGTGAGGTGTCGCTGTAACGGGACGTCGACAGGGATACGCAGCGTGCACCATCGGACGGCAGAGGGGTCGATAGACGCAAGGAAAGTCTTCGCGGCCTCTGCTGCTTCTGCAGGCACGGAAGACAGCCAGGCATCGTCGAACACGGTCGCAATGTCCTCGGAGAGAAGATATGCCTGCAGCCATGCAGAGCGGTCCGCTAGCCGGTCGCGAACGGCCCGATAGAGGGCGGCAGAGGGGATGGGCAGCGCGTTCAGTGCGCTCTGCGCCGACATTTCGATCTCTGTTGGTGTCAGTTATGTCATGTCACGTACAGCTAACTCACCCTCCTCGACGGTACGGTACTGAATGGACAGGCGGAGCACCTCGCCCGTCGGCTCTCCATTGGGCTTGACGCGGAACAGACAGCTGAGCGGTTGGGTCGGCGGCACAAGCAGCGCCTCGTCCCATTTGCTCCGACATGGCTCAATGTTGTACCCTGCCTTCGGGGATTGCAGGTCGACGTTCCGGACGCGGATGTACTCGTGGCCATCTGAGGCGATGACGAAGCTAGATACAAGACTAGGGTAAGCTCAAAACGGGCCCGCAAGCTTACGCATTGGGGCGGAAAAAATCCTGCACGTTGACGGTGATCGGGAGGCCGGTGTACACTGACTGATCCTCAGCGTAGCTTGAGGGATTGCCAGCCTCGGAGACGTATTCAACGACGATCTGGACCTGGGCGTCAGTCGTCCGTTCGTGTTGATCTCAGCCTTACCCTTGCGAGCTCATTTCGCGGCACGCCACTGTACGGGATCTGGACGCTAAGCGATGTGTTGGCCGCAAGGTCTCCGAGTCCTATGCTGCCCGGTGACAGCTCCAGCTCTGGTGGTGTCAGTTCGCATCCCATTGTGTTAACTCACTGTGTCCATCCGCAATCGCGCGGTCAAGGGCGTATCCCACCTCGTCCTGCAGCGACGTGATGATGATGCGCGCGTCCTTGATCGCCTGCTTGCCACTGTTGATATCCAGCACGACGCAGGGCTCCTCGTCAAGCGAGACTGGACGTCAGTTGGGGGTAGAGTCGTGACAGTCGTGACAACTCACAGGCATCAGGCATGCGCAACAGTGTCCGCACGCCCTGTAAATTGCGGTGGACAGGAACGACGACGTGGTGCTTGGGGAACGAGGTCGTGAACTCGACGTTTCCAAGGACGACAGCCGCTTCGACTAGTGTCACGAGGCCGGCAATGGATGTCTTGCGTCAGTTATAGGCTGACCGCACTAACTCACAGAACAGGACACTGTCACAGTTTGGTCTCCCGGCGCAAGCTCTGTCGGGCCGGAAGAGTATGTGATTGTTCCAAAGAGGGGCGATTCGAGGTCGATGCGCACGTCGTCGACTGACACAGGCACCGGAAGCTTGTTCGTCACGGCCAATGTCAGCTGAGTGAGGCTGACATCGTCGCAGAGGCTGGCGGCCTTGTTGAGGAGACGGATGTTGAACACATGGCTTTCAGATTCTGCGTGTGAGTTCTCCGCAGTTGCTCTTGCAACTCACCCTGGCGTGATTGCTCGAGCTCGCGCAGTTCCGTGATCGTGGACGCGAGCTGGTCCTTGTGGTCCGTAGTGCCCGTCGCGGCGCAGGAGCGGAGGTAGGCAAGTGCGAGACCTGCCCACTCATCGTCGTGCGGCTTCTGCAGATGTGCCCAAGTCCGAAGCGCGCCCTCGATAGCGTACGACGTGACCCTGTCCCAGACGTGCAGCTCTGTGCAGTTGCGCACGAGCTGTCTGTAGAGATCGTGCGCTGATGTCCATTCCTCGAGATACAACGCGAGAGCCGCAAGATCCGTCTTGAGCCTGACTGCCGAGTTGCCCTTGCCACAAGCAGAGTATGCTTCCAATGCGTCGGTCGTGAGCTTGGAGTACAGCTCGAGGTACGCCTCCTGCGACTCGAGGGCGGCAACAAAGGTGCGGTTCGAGAGCGGCGGCCGTGCGCCGGCGTGCTTGGGAATCGGTTGTCCGTCTTCTCCAATTGGGGTCTTCGGCATCGGTGCGAGGTCCTTGATGCGCGAAAACGGGTAGATGTCCGGCAAGTGACCTGTCGCGACACCGATCCGCTCAACCTGCACTCGGGCAATGTCTAACAGCTCGCTGCGCGCACTCTCGTATGCGATTAGGCCGCTGTAGTCGTTGTTTGGCCGGTCGACACGTGACCACTCGTCGCAGTGGTCGACGAGATCCATGCAGGCCGAGTACGTCCAGCTCTCGATAAAGAAGTCTGGCAAGTCGTGCTGTGTCGTTAATCGCTTGTAGTTGGACCGCTCAGTCGCAACTACTCACAATGTTCTCCCGCAGCTTGCCAGCTAGACTCGCCACAAACCACTGCCCGCGCTTCGCAATCTCCGTGATGCGCCCAAGCTTGCCGAGCAGCAGACACTGGCACGCAAACACGTAGATTCGGAAGTCGAACACGGTAATGAGGTTGCCGATAAGAAGGTCGCGATACCGCTTCGCGCTTGTGTCGAGGATATGGAAGCTGTCGTCCTGCGGCCCCGTTCCTCCCACGCGCCAGAACCACGCGATGTTGCGCTCCTTGACGCACTGGAAGAAGGTCGCTTCCAACTCCTCGTAGATGAGCAGCGCGTCCTCGTACAGCCCGACGCCTTCGAACGAGTGTGCGAGTGATTCCTGGCGAGTGAGTTGGGGACACCAGAATTACAACTCACCTTGAGCAAGAACCAGGTACAAAAGTTCCATCCCGGCGTGATTCTTTGCGCCTCGCCGCGCTTGACCTCGTCCTCGCGCTCGAGGATCGCGCCGTCGTACGCGGCCACAATGCTGTCCTTGAGCCGGGACGTGACCTCGGGCCACACCGCCGGGTCGACCGTGCCTGCTGGCGGGAGGTTGATCTGAACACAGCTGGAGAGTTAGCGAGGCGAATACGAGTAACTCACATGTCCTTCTTCGCCGTGTTGAAGTCGGTCTTGAGCTTGGCAATGATACCGCGATCGCGGCCAAACACGTTCTTGCTCGTGTGTGCGGTGCCTGCCGCTGTCGGAGGGTTGACGAGCACAATGAGCGGAAGGTGCGAGCCGGTGCGCGACGCGACGAGCGACATCCAGTCCTTGATGAAGGTGCGCGTGTTGTTCTTGTAAATGTCCGAGTCCTGTACGTCAGCAAGAGAACAGTAAGGAGGTAGTACTGCCGGGGATAGTCGCCCCGGAGCTCATGACATTAAAGACATGCGAGCTCCGGTACGGCCGCGGCTTGGGTCTCGTACTTACATCGCAAGCCACAAAACAAATATTGACGAGCGGGTGCTCGAGCACACTTGCCCCAGGCTTATCGCTGCTCGGGGGCAGCTCGCCGAGGTCCACAAGCTTGATATCCACTTCCTGGATCGTGCGCAGGGCCGTCCGGCTCGTCGGTTTCCAGTGCAGGTTGCGCAGCGGGCACTGGGCCTGCAGACCCGCGAGCGCGCTCCGGACGTCGCCGTTGCCGGTCGGGTACAGCGTGTAGGTCACCAGGACCTCACGCGGCGGCATTGTCGGAGGATGTGAAGTGCGAAGTCGATATCAATGTCACTGTCAATGTCTAGTCAGGCCTAGAGGCGATATGGGGGCGAGTAATGGTGTGCAAGTTGAGACGCGCGAGATGAAAGCAAGGATTAATGAGCAGAGCAAGATGTCGGATCGAGGATGGATGTGTTGCGGAAATGACGCAGGTGAGGGACGTGTTCGGTCCACAGTAAAGTTCAGGATGAACGCGTGAGGATGCATGAAACACGCGTGGTACTCACGTGTAGTACACGTGGTCTTCCATCCAACAACATTGCTTTGCACAGTGTCCGTCCAAAAAGTCGGAGATCGGAGATCGTCGAACGTACTGTAGAACGTCACTGGGTACATTGAGTTGTTGGCTTTGTCCGTCACCGTCGACCACTCGCTCAGCAAGATGCGCTCCCAGACAGCGCTCCGCGCCCTCCGCCCAACAGGACAGGCGCACCGCCTGTGCCGCTGCCACTCCAGCTCGGCTCGCCCGATGCCCTCCAAGTGGGCTCGGCAAGAGGAGCAGAGCGCCTCGTCCACCTCCTCCACGACTCCCGCTACCCCCGCCCGACTCCGCTTTGCGCCGTCGCCGACCGGCCACCTCCACCTCGGCGGCCTGCGTACGGCCCTCTTCAACCACCTGCTGGCGCGCAAGTGGGGCGGCAAGTGGTTGCTGCGTATTGAGGACACTGACCAGGTGGGTGGATGTGACTGCCGCAGGTTGAGGCTTGCCAGTTAGGTAGCTGGACTGATTGGGAGGGGTCTAGCAGCTACCGCTGAGATTCCTTGCGTCCTGCTTTCCTGTACTTACTTTACTCCATATCTTGAACTACAGGAAGGAAATAGCTAACACCGCAGACCCGTCTTGTACCGGGAGCAGTTGACGCGCTCCGGGACACGCTCGAGTGGGCAGGCATGGACTACGACGAGGGCGTCGGCGCTGGCGGGAACCACGGGCCGTACACTCAGGTATGTTCCTCTGCAGCATGGTTTTCTAACACTCTAGTCTGAGCGTCTGGACATGTACCGGCACTACGCGAACGAGCTGATCGAGGTGAGCTGAACTGTCGCGACTTGGCCTGACAGCTTTCAGAAAGGAGAAGCCTACGAGTGCTTCTGCACTGTCGACGACCTCAAGGCCCTCAAGACCGCCCTGTACAAGGAGGGCCACATGCACGGGTACGACGGACGGTGTCGCCACCTGTCGCGTGATGAGGTGCAGGCGCGGAAGCGTGAAGGGAAGAAGTACACTGTTCGGTTCAAGGTGGGTTCTAGTCGTGTGCTCGTGAGGGACAGATGTGGAAGAGACACTGTGTACGCTGTGCGAGACATCGGGTGGGCTCCTGGGACGTTACCCGGCTGCTGTGTCTTCTCACGCGCAACAGCAGTATGATCGTGCCTTGTCCGTCCAGTCTCGGTGAAGCTATGGTGCTGGGCCACTGCGTGTCTACAGGGGACCGCAGCCTGTGTACTCATGGAGTCACTGAGCAAATGATGCTGCTCTACAAGCTGCCTCTGCCGCGATACAGCCGGGGGACACAACACTCGCATACCAGGGAGCGACATCTTCGCTGGCTGTCACCTCCCGGTTCTCATTCTTTGATTCTGACCGCCAAGCATCACTGACTCACAGTGCAAAACAGAGAAGGAGACTCTTCCGGCGGACATCATCTTTGGGCAAGCGCAGCCCATGGCCGTCTCGTCTGGCGCGGACGACTTTATCATTCTTAAGAGTGACGGGTGGCCGACGTACCATCTCGCCAGTGTTGTGGATGACCATCTTATGGAGATCAGCCATGTCTTGCGTGGCGAGGTGAGTCCCTAGAAGTCGTTTTCGCCTTCTGAGCTATTCTCGCTGACAACCAGGAATGGCTGCCATCGGTGACCAAGCACCACCAGCTGTACAAGGCGTTTGGATGGACGCCCCCTCTGTTCGGCCACCTGCCCCTGCTCGTCAACGCAGACGGAAGCAAGTTGTCGAAGCGTACCGGCGACGTGCACGTCGAGGCGTACCGCGTGAGTTCTGCAACCGTGGCCGCGAACTGACGTCCAGCGCAAGGGATACGAGCCC
>Ga0160505_101591_pt1 | contig 10604 bp, 7 predicted proteins | sample DIDeMG_FD_108225 | JGI IMG/M metagenome (GOLD analysis project Ga0160505, IMG submission 108225) | Enriched chicken feces microbial communities from UW Madison campus, WI, USA - DID2874_E49_Stillage MG | ecosystem: Host-associated > Birds > Digestive system > Large intestine > Fecal ...
GAGGAGGGCCGAGAGCGAGCGCATGAGGGTGCCGCGCTGGGCGACGACCTCCTTGTCCGAGAGCATGCCGAGCGAAGAGTACTTCTGGAGGATGATCTTCTTCTGGTCGGCGGGGATCGAGGGGAGGGCCTGGACGGCGGCCGAGACGGCGGGGACGGTGGCCTCGACGCCAAGGAGCTTAGCCGAGAGCTGGAGCCAGTTGATGGGGGCGGCGCCCTCCTGGAGGTAGTCCTTCTGCTCGTCGTCGAGGAGACCCATGTCGGTCCAGCCCATGACGACCTCACAGAAGCCACCGTAGCGCATGGTACCACGGATAAGGTTCTCAACCTCGGGGATGTTGTAGAACTCGCGGAAGACGGACGAGTCGCGGTTGGGGTAGGCGACGAGGTTGTAGGCGGGGGTGAAGTAGTAGGGCTTGGCGAACTTCATGAGCGCGTTGCCACCCTCGACCGAGGCCTTCTGGCCATCCTTGAGGTAGACACCGTTGTTCTTGAGGGCCATGAGGACACCGACGGGCGACCACGAGAACTTGTAGCCGAGAGCGTTGTCCGAGGCAGCGGGCTCGGTAAGGCCACCGCAGAACGAGTAGAACGACTTGACCTTGCCGCCGGCCTTGTGGACGTCGTTGATGATCTTGACGGCGTAGAGGTGGTCAACTCCGGGGTCGAGACCAATCTCGTTGAAGCAGACGAGGCCAGCGTCCTTGAAGGCCTGGTCGAGCTCGCGCATCTGGGGGTTGATGTACGAGGTGGTGACGACGTGGGCCTTCTCGGCAAGAGCGGCCTCCATGACGGCACGGTGGTGGGTGTAGGGGACGAGCGAGATGACAACGTCGTGGCCCTTGACGGCGGCACGGAGAGCCTCGGGGTTCGAGACGTCGACCGAGATGGCGGTGGTGTTCTCAAGACCCGAAGCAAGGTCCTGGGCGGTAGCGAGGGTACGGCAGCCGATGGTGAGGGCGTGGCCGTGCTCGGTAACGTACTTGGCGCAGGGAGCGGCGACAAGACCGGAGCCGAGGAGAAGGACCTTCTTGCCCGAGGCGTTGCCCGAAGCGGCACCGGGGCGGACACCGCCGAAGACGGGGAGGATGTTCTTGCCCTCCTGGACCATGGCGCGACCGAACTCGGGGAGAACGAAGGCGGCCTTGTGGACCTCGGCGTTGTAGTACTTGCAGCCGGGAATCTCACGCTGGGGAACGTTCATCTGGCGAGTAGGCTCCTTGGAGCAGACGAGGAAACCCATCGAGCCCGAGGGGTAGGTGGGGATGGTCGAGGTAGCGTACTCGGCGACGGGGAAGAGCTTCTTGGTGGTCTCACGGAGCTCCTTGATGAGGGGAAGGTGGAGCCAGATCGACTCGCCCTGGGTGGACATGTGACCGCCCTCCTTGAGCGCGTTGCGGAGGAGGGTGAAGTAAGGAGCCTCGAAGAGGGCAGCGGCGGGGCCGACAGGGTCCGACGAGTCAGTGATAATGACGTCGTACTCGTTCTCGTGCTGGGGGAGGAACTTGAAGCCGTCGCCAATGAAGACCTCGACACGGGGGTCCTCGTAGCAGATCGAGAGGGTGGGGAGGAACTGCTTCGAGACGCGGATGACAGCCTCGTCAATGTCACAGAGGGTGACCTTCTTGACGGAGGGGTGCTTGAGGGCCTCACGAATGACACCACCGTCACCACCACCGATAACGAGGACGTGCTCGGGGTTGGGGTGAGCAGCCATGGGGAGGTGGGTGATCATCTCCTGGTACCTTTCGTGTCAACTGGAGCTCGCTCATGTTGATGCTTACGAGAACTCGTCGCGCTCAGTGACCTGAATGGCACCGTCGAGGACAAGGACGTTACCGTAGGTCTCCGACTCGAAGACGAGGACATCCTGTGTGGCGTGTCAGCCAACCAAACAGCCGAGATAGCCAAGATTGTTAGCCCACCTGGTAAAGCGACTTCTCGTGGTGGAGGATCTGCTTGACCCTGTCGAGTTAGTTGTTTCGTTCGTCACCGTTAGGCTGTTGCTCACTTGAGGGTCATAGCCTGACCTGTAGACCGTCAGCATTGTCCTTGCGCGTTATCGAGTGCCGCAGCACTCGACAATGCAACTCACCAGGCCACTGGGGCGAGATCTCGCGGAACCAGCCGTCTGTACACCGTTAGCTCGCTGTTGGAACCCGCACCGCGCGAAAATGCACACGCAGATCGCTCTGCATGTTCTTCTTGCCGCTCCGCTCGCTGTGCTCGCTGTTCGCGTCGTTGACGTACCGACGATGGAGGGGTGGGTCTTGGGAACGGTCGACATGATTTTTTTGTTTTGCGGAAAAGAAAGAAAGGGAAAGGATTTTTTGAATGGGAAACTGAAATTCCAACCGCCCAGCACCAGCCCACCAGCCCGGAGCCCAGAGCCAGCTGCGCGCTGCCAGCCGTCGGCTCTGCCAGGCTGGGTTGACTACCAGCCAGCTGGCTGGGGGTGAGAGGGCTCTCGCGCTCTCATGGCTACGAGTCGATCACAGCCTGGAGATGTCCGATCATTTTGCGATAACGAATAACACGTCATTTATTCTCTTGCCGGCGGTTTAGCCTATTCTACCTTCAAGGTGGATGATGCTGAGGACGATACTGTATCCGTCGAGCTAGATGAGGAACATCTGCATACACCTTGCTCGCCCAATCTCCATACGCATGCACTGTAACGTCCTCGCCGTCGACTACAGTATGACTGCAAGCACGCGAGGATGGGTAATTACCACGAGGGTGCGATAGCTGACCCTCGGCATCCTCGCCAACGACCACGAGCACAAACTACGCAGGTACGCAGGGAGTGGATGGCATGTGGCTGGAGTGGGCAGGATCGGTTGTATCGGAGCGTCAACAAACGCTGTGCAGCTCGGCAAACTTCGGTCGTGCTCATCATGGTTTGTGTGGCGGCGGTGCTTATCTGCTGTTGACATTGTCTGCATCTCGTTTATATACAAGGGAGGAAAAAGTGTTCGAACCTATCTACAAAGTGTCCCGAGCTGGCTATCGCCGGCCGTGCGTTGTTGGCGCTTGTATCGTTCTCATGTGGCAGCCCGGGGCTCCACCGTCGTTATCGTGCTGATAGATTCTTCTGCATCGTATTCTTCGGTAGTCGAATCTCGTCTCGGGCTAAATCGTTTGTGCTTCTCGTGTCGCGGCCTGTCGCGTCACTCGCTCACTCGCCGTCCGACTCCTCCCAAACAGACACATCCTGCTGAACAGCCGGGCTCGACCTGTTTCGGCGAAGCACGCCCGCCAGCGCCGCCTTGTCGTCGTCGCCCTTGACGGCTTCGGCCTCCATACTCCGCTTGCTCACGTTGCTGTCCTTGCTGGCCCTACGCTCCTTACGCTCCCTCGACTCGGTACGGAACAGGCGCGACAACTTGCGGTCTGCCATCCACATCTTGCGGCTCTTGCGCTCCATGCCCGGCGCGTCCTTGGTGGATCCGAACGTGCCGTAGGTGCCTGCGAGCGGGGGTGATCCGGGACGAAGGGACGGGGACGGCGAGGCTGGGCGCGGGGGCGAAACGACACCCACCGGAGTGGTAGCGGGAGGAGTGATGGAGGGTGTGATGGGGTTGGAGAGGGACGCGACGCGGCGGCGCGTGTCGTCCTTGCGCTTGCTTTTGTCGCTACGGAGGCCAGCGAGGAACTTGGAGCGCTTGCTTTCCTTCGCTTCGGGCTTGGACTTGGCTTTGGCGGTGGTGGTGGGGTTGAGGGAGGCAGTCTCTTCCGTGTCGGACGCCTTTGGAGTGGTGATGGTCGAAGTGTCCCAAGGGAGAGAAGGCAGGCCCTTCTCGTCCACCTTGTCCTTCTCCTCGTCCTTCTCTTTGTTCTTCGCCCGCTTCCCCTTCTCCTCCCTCTCATCCAGCGTCCCCTCCATCCAGATCGGCTTCCACGCCGAGAGCGACGAGAGCGTGGCCCTAAAGCTCTGGCGCTTCGCCGCGCGCTCAACGAGCGTTTCGTCCGTAGATGAAGTCGAGGGCGGGGAGACGAGCGCAGCCGTCGACGCGGACGCTGACGGCGCCGCAGTCGCCCCCAAACACACGAGCGCAGCAGCGGCAGCCGCGTCCCCTTGCTCGCCATCAAGCACGAAGCGGCGCATAGGCCTCAGTGCCTCCTCCCACTGCCCGTCGCCCATCCGCTTGAGCTCCGAGGCCAGCACGTCCGCGACGGCCTGCAGGCGCGCCGTCTCGAGCACAATGTCCTTGCGCTTGCTCATCGCGTCCACGAAGGCCGCGAGCTCGGCGCGCAGGTCGTCCGCCGCCATTGTGGTGACCAGCTGCGTGAGGCCTGCGCGGATGTCGGGAGCGGTGGTGGTGGAGAAGCACGACGAGGTCGGGCTCTGTGGACTCGCAGCTGGGGGAAACTCGATCGCCACGTTCTGGATGCTTTGCGCAGGCCGGTGCCGCGGCGGAGGAGGGGGTGAGCGTATGTGAGAGAACGTGCGCGCGGGGCCAGAAAGTTCGGAAGCGGAAGGAGAAGACGCACGGGCCGTGGTGGTCGTTCGCCGCCGGGCCAAGTGGTTCGGAAGAGCGATTGGTGACGCCGAAGCGTTTGGGAGGGAGACGGTGCGTAGCGGCGAGGGGTTGGGGCAGCTCGAGCTGCGCGGGAGGGTTGGAATGGGTTTGGGGATGCCTTGCGGTGGGGTGGCTGCATGTCAGTGATGTGCGGTGCGAGGGTGAGGGAATGAATGCGAACGTGAGAGGGTGGCGAAGGGCAGGAGGTTTCTCTCAATTGTCGGCCCACAGTCACCTGTCACCGCCAGCCTCATTGTCCACGTCACTGCAGCACTCACGATTCTCGCTCCCGGCGCAAGCTTCGCGGGCGTCAAAGTCCTCCATGTCGAACGGCGTTGGGGGTAGGGAGATTAGGGGCGGTGGGCGGGGGTGTGGCTGTGAAGTGTCAGCAAGAGAGGTTCAATAGAGAGCTTGTGTTGTGACAAACAAACAGAAATAAAGGATGAAGAGATGAGAGAAGAAGAGAAAAGGATGTGTGCAGAAAGGAAGCAGGCCTTGGACGAGAGCGACACAACAGACACAGTCACTGCAGCCAGCACACAAACCCGCAGGCCGCTTCGCGAGCGTGAGCGCGTGAGCATGAGGCCGCCACACGCCTCAGGAACGCCTGCGGACGCCATTGTTGACACTTTGGGTGTAATGTGCGGTGGAGGTAGTGGGCCCCAGAGGTGGAGGCAGTGGAAAACTCACGAGGCTTTTCCTGTACGTCGGCACTGGGGCGAGGTCGTGGACGTGGTCCTCGAGCTCATCAGGAGACTCGTAGTTTGTGGGAATCTCAGGCCGGCCCTCGTGTTCGGCAGAGGTGCGTGGGGTGGCGAGCTCATCCGTTGACTCGGAGGCCATGGACGTGTTGTTGTCTTCGCCTTGCGTACCAGTTGTTGTTGTATCGGCGCTGGCGTTGAAGATGGTAGCCTCCAAGGGAGCGCCATTCGCACCGTTGCTTGCGGCCTTGTGCTCGTTCTCCGTCACGAGGGCGGCGGTTTTGGCCACCCAGGCGTCCGTGTCCTTGTTCTCGGTCTCGATCTCGGGCTTGGCGTTTGCGCCCTGCCGCTCGCTGTCTTTGTTGTCTGTCTCGGTCTCGGTCTTGGGGATTGAGCCGTGCGGCTCCTTGGCTTTGTTGTCGGACGCCGTCGCCGCCTTGGTGTTTGCACCATTCACCCCGTTTGCCCCTTGTGGCTCGTTGCGACTGTCCACCTTGACGACACTGTTCGCCCCCTTCGCCTCGCTGCAACTGTCCACCTCGTTGCCGCCGCTCGCGTCCTTGTTTTCGCTCGCAGCCTTGACATTCGCACCGTTCGCACCGTCCGCCGCATTGCCACTGCCCGCCTCTCCGCCGCTACCAACCTTCTCGTCCTTGGCGCCGTCCTCGCTACCGTAGCCCACATCGCTCGAGACCGTCCTGCGGCGCTTGACACGCTTGACGCGGTTCACACGCCTGATGCCCACGCCCACGCCTAGGGCGAGCTCGCCCAGGTCGTTCCCACCGCCCGCCTCATGGACCTCCACCAACGCGTCCTCCACTTTTGTCGTGGACCGAGGGAGCGGGAGGTCGTGGAATGTCATTGGGCGAGTGGGCGTCGTTGGGAGGGGTATCCCGCTCCGAAGCATTGTGTGTGTGTGTGTGTGTGTGTGTGTGTGTGTGTTGGAGTGTGTGTGTTGATCAAAGTGTGGTTTGTTGTTGAGAATGAACAATGGGCGAGTGGCGGGATGTGTAGTGCAAACAATGAGGGTCGTGAGTGAGGAGGAGAGCAGACAGAACAATGAAGAGCTGAGAGAAACTTGAGACAGTGAAGAGTTAGACAATCGTGGTCGAGGCTGTAGGAGTTGTGAAAGACAAGTCCGAACATGAGCGGATTGAAATGAAATATGAGAGTGCGGGGTACACACATGCCCAGACCGAATCGCTTACCATCAACGCGGGCGGGAACGAGAGGGATGAGAGCAAGCACACAGCCCAGTGGCGTGCTTCTCAATGTTTGTCTAGCGCGTGTGAGCGCGAGCGCCGGTCAGACCGGGGGCTGAGGTCCTGGTCCTCACTGCCTCGGCATCAACGTCAGACATGTCAGGTACTCACTGCCAAGTCAGTGCCTCCTGTGGCAAGTGAGTCGTCCGTTAGTACCGCCTACCAAGCCAGGCTGCACGTCCCATCCCCCCTCCGACTCCCCACACTACCAAAGATACGTACATACAACGAAAGGAGAAGAAAATGAATATAAAACGCTGAAACCGAAACCGAAACGAGCACAGTGTCACCACCCCCGATGCCCGATGCCGCCGCCACATTCTCGCCGCCTCCGCTCGGATCCCTCGGTCCCTACTTTTTCGTATCGTGTCGTGGTGTGTGGTGGTTTTCGTGTTGGTGGATGTTGCGTGGTGGGTATATCGCAAAAGTTGAAGTCTAGTTGCGTCCTCGTCCTTGCTCTTCTTCCTGGCTCCTTCCTATTTCTCCCTCCGCCCATGTCCTTCCTCGATCTCCGCGCAACTCGTCGCGCTCCGTTCCGCTCTCCAAGCTGCGGCTAGTTACGCTCGCGCGCCCCCCGCTCGCCTTCCTCCCCGTCCGCCGCTCATACCTCGGCTTAAACAGCCCCAGCAGCGCTCTTCCGCACCTCCTTCCTCTCCATCTCGCGCTTCTTCTCGCGCTCCTTCTCGCGCTTCTCGCGGCGGCGCGCGGCCCTGAACGCACGCACGTCCTCGACAACGCTGTCCTCCATCTCGCGGAGGGTCTTGTCCATCTCCTCGAGCTCGGCGAGCAGCGCGGCGCCGCGCGTGCTGTAGTCCGAGCATGTGGGGCAGGCGTCTTCTGGTGTGGCGTCGTGACTCTTGCGGTGCTCGCGGCGGGCCTGCGTGTCAGCCAGCGTACAGATGCTTCTAGTAGCAAAAAGGTGTAGTCTCGGAAGGGAGGGAGGATCGGGGATCGACGTGAGACCTGGATCGAACCTCCAAGAAGAGTATATCCGGGTCCCGTCCAGCGAGACACGAAATGTCTCGCCTATATCTCGCATTTGTTGCTCGCAGCAAAAGTCACAGCTGTCACAGTAGGTCTGGGTCCATGCGACACCACACTTATTCACCAGAGTCAGAGTCAGAGTCTGCACTCACCTCAGCAAGGCTCTTAGCCTGGCTCGCCTTGGCCATCGTGAGCTTGTTGAGCGTCTGCACCCAGCGCATACTCGGCAGCTGTGAGGCCGACGAGGACGCATGCGACGCCGAGGTCGTGCCGGACGGCTGGCGCGAGACGGTGCGGTCCGCGCCAAGGGCTCCGGGCTTGTTGGTGTTGCTGGTGTCGCTCTCGTTTCCGTCCACTGAGGCGGCGCGCGAGGGCGCAGCCGAGGGGGCAGCGGAGCCCGGCATGGAGTTAGGTGCAGGGACCTCGACGGGGTGGTACGACGAGGGGCAGCCCGAGAGCTCGGGCGGGCCCGAGGGCGGGGCGGAGGCCGAGATGCGCGACATTTCTGAGTGTGATAGCTTGAGTAGTGAGAGTAAGGAGCGTTCGGGGTCGATGGGGGGGAGCGTGTGCTGAATGAATGTGCTGTCGTCGACAGAAGAAAGAAAGAGAAGAGAGAAAGAGAGAGAATGTAACAGTGAATGGAAAAGAGAGTGAGAGTGAGTGTGTGTGGGATGTGGGATGTGCTGGATGCTCAATGCTGGGAAAATTGTGTCCTTGAAAGATCTGTGTGTCCGCTGCGCAAGTTGGAATTGTTCGGTTTCCTCGACCCAAACGACGACGACCCGAAAGGGAGAGGCGTACGGGAGGAGGCGTAGTGCACGGTCCAGCGAGGAATTACGGGCGCTCTGGTCGTCGGCCTCGACTGCAAGCACTCAAGCTCGACTTGCTCCCGAGTCTGACGTCTACACAAGACCTCGAATCCAGTGTCCTGTATCCTTGATCTCCAAGACCTCGATCTCGGACGCACCCAGCCCGTTCCTTGCGTTCCTGCGTTCCTTGCGTTCCTTGGCGTCAGCAGCGCTCGTGCTCAATTCTCCTCTTCCATCTTCATACCCCCTTGAGCTCAGCTTGATGCATTCAGCCCATGCAGCCCACCTCTCGAGCCTCGCTGTTGCCACCCGGGCAGCGTTACACCCTCCATGCTCTGGATCCGAGCACTAGTCGCCCGGCGATCACGTCACTGGCGTCACGAGCAGCAGCTCAAGCTAGCCCCGAACAGAAGGACTCTTGGAGTGATGCAGACCCGAACGAGCACCCAGAGTGCAGAGTGCGCACAGACCGCAGACCCCGGACGCCGGTCTGGATCCGAGACCGCCACTGGTCCCTGCAGCCCTGGACAGCCAACCTACCCAAATGCAGATGTGCGTTACATGTGCCCCGTAGCCCCGTTGACATTCCTGCAGAGGCGCCGGCTGCAGGGCATCTCTGGCGCTGGGAACCGGTGCCAGCTGGCCGCTGGCCACTGGGCAAAGTTTGGGGTCATCCGAGGAATGAGGGGTCGAGGGGGACCAAGGAGCAAGGAACAGAGGAACATTCATGTGCCTGAGTTGCGGCGGCTTGGGAATGAGAAAACGAGAAGCAACAACAACAAGAGCTGTGGCGCAGAGGCGCAGAGGCACAGAGGCACAGAATTGGATGGCGGGCACTAAGCCACTTCTGCAGCATGGTAGATGGATGTTCTGTCGACGATTGTGGTAATTATTCCGGACGCACCTGACTTTATACTCTCTTTTCTGTGGACTGTGGATTGCGTACACCCCAGCAACGGCCTGTGCTCGACATTGCTCTTGGCCTCTTGGTCCTGCTCGACTCTGCTACAGTGCTGTTTTATGCATCACATGAACATGCCGCTCGTTATCAACGTAAATACCAAAGCAGGTTAGACTGCCATCCATTCCCCCCCTTCTTCGAGACTTCGTGCCGGCTGTTTATCCCTGACCTTGACGTCATCGCTGTCATGTTCGTCGCACTTGCCCGAAGATCGTCCATTCCGCTCTTTTTGTGCGTTGAATTGCAATGTTCTAACATTCTAAATGTCTGACCATCTCGAATCTCACATTGCCGTCCACTTATTCACCGCTCGTAGCGTTTGCCCGCGATCTAAACTTCCGCTTCGACCTCTTCCATCCTGCATGATCTGTACACTTTTTATTTCCGTTTCCTTTACTCGCTGTCCTCTGTCCCTGTCCTGCTGGCGCCCAGCGCCCCGTTCATCCTCTCTGTAGTCGACCGCTCTCGTCTGTGTCCTGGCGTCAGCAACGTCTAGCTGCGGACCAGTCGAGACTGACGACCAAGATCACGCTCCGGTTCAGGGCACCCCCTCTAGCACCGCACTCACGCGCATGCTGTCTCTCTTCCCTGTTGTCGTACTTCCGGCCAGTCATGTCGTAAACTCATATATTTGGGTCGTTCGCGTCGTCGTCGTCGTGCAGTATCTTGATATCCTCAACGCTCCCCCTTGGTCCGCACAGGGAGCGACGCCGAGTCGCGGCGCAGCAACCGCGGTTTGGGGATCATCTTGCGGGAGGGCGAGGGCGGCTGCTGCTGAGAGGTCGCGGTCGCGGGGGCGCTGGCCACCGCGTTGGCAGAGCTCATGGCGTTCATGGCGGACGTCATGCCCGACGTAACCACCGTGCCGCCCGTCGCGCTTGTCATCGTCGCCGTCGTCGTGGTTGCGCTCGACAAGGGCGGGGTGTATGCCGGCGTGGCTGGGCCCGACCCCGAGCTCGAGTTCATGTTGTAGCCCGGCACGAATGGCGAGAAACTGGCCACAGGCGACGAGGGCTTGGGACCACGTTCGCGGTCGACCGAGGGGGGCACGGGCGTCGGTGGGCGTTGGATCCGGGGCTGCGTGTGAGTTTGTGCCATCTCTGTGTCTTGTCTGTGTCTTCTGTCTGGTTGGAGGCAGCGGAGAAGGCAGACATGAAACGTGCGTATGACGAGGAGCCGATCCTCCCATCCAAGCCGCCGCCAGTCGCAGCGACGACACTCAAGTCACACTCGCAGTTACACTCCCAGCCAACGGTATCCTAGCCAACAGTACCAGGATAACGGTACCCACCTTGGGCTCATAATCAGGCAACAAAAAGCTAATCAGCCGCCCAGGCTTGGGCGATATGGGTGGGGAGCTCGGCC
>Ga0160505_101592_pt1 | contig 10602 bp, 7 predicted proteins | sample DIDeMG_FD_108225 | JGI IMG/M metagenome (GOLD analysis project Ga0160505, IMG submission 108225) | Enriched chicken feces microbial communities from UW Madison campus, WI, USA - DID2874_E49_Stillage MG | ecosystem: Host-associated > Birds > Digestive system > Large intestine > Fecal ...
ACACGGAATGGGTACTTTTTAAGTAGAAACTCCAAAAGCCACACAAAGTCTGAATACCGTCTGATAACCTTCTTTATTCCACTGGGACCATGCATGCCCAAATGAAGGTCGTGAGAAATTGCGTAGTTAATATGCTTAAACAACAACCCTTCCTTTTCTGGCACCTCTTTAATCTTGATAGCATTGTTCAGACCAACAAGAGGCTTAAACTGGTCTCTAATGTCCCCCACATACTTGCTAAGATACGGATAGTCATTAACATGAAGACTTTCGGGACTGGTTGTGTCTGGATCGATCAGAAGCGCTGAATGGTCTGCCAAGAGACCGTCTGCACCCCAGTCTTCCTCTCTATCGTCATGATCGTCCGAAATTGAAGTATTAGCTAACTGGGACGTTAATGGATCAACAGGTTCAGGAACACTAGGAGAGTCCAGTAGAAGAAGCTCCACGGATGCAGGGGGTAATGGTGGAAGGCCAGAGTTCATTTTGAACTGGAGCGTGACGTAATCTCCCAGACCAGCAACATCCAATTCTAAGGCCAAGAGTCCCAAAATCTGGAAAAAATTGTTCTCAACTGTTGCAGGCAACAAGTTATGGTCGTACAAGGTGTCAATTATGCGGGAGACCTGGTGGGCTGTAAGTTGGCCAGCAGAAACAAGTGGCTGGAACAAGTTTGACTGGAGTTCATTAACTGTGGCAACATCAGGACGCAATTTCTCGAAAATCGCCCAATACTGATCTGGAACACGGCTAGAAATGTCGACAGAGACACTTGGCGAAGCTGTCTCGTTGGCTCGGAGCAACTGCAGTGATGTCAAGTAGGTTGACGAAGAAGGGTATTGAGAAGAGAATGCCTGCAGGCGGCTATTCGTGCCATTTTGGTCATCTTCACCTGTGGCCCAGCCATTCTCGAACAAATTGTCTGACCCGTAAATGCTGTTCATCTCGGACGGGACGATTATTGGGAATGGAGGGTGGCTAAACAGATCTGAGGGTAATCAGCGTTACCTGCAGGAAAAACCCAGGTCAGAGGTATTCAATGGTTTTAACGAGAAAGAAAGAAGTCTAAAAATGAAGAATTGAAAAAACTCATTGGAGAGAGTTCAAAGAGATAACCAAATCATAATATAGTGGCACGTTGATGACAATCCACTAGGATAGACTACATCATCCCATGGAATGTACGTTAACTTTTTTTCTATAAATTTATGATACAGACTGCAGAGCCATCATATCAATGATTGCAGCCATTCGGCATCATTAGCATCCAGAATTAATCTTAGTCCACTTAAGCTCCATTAACCCACTCAAGTTCCTCTCTATAATGTACTCTATGGCCGCTCGTAGTCTAGCAAATGCACACGATCCCACACCGCTCTGACGACCCGTTCTTGTGCCTGTCTCGCGGTCTCTCCTTCGACATCAGGAGCTCCACGCACAGCCAAATAAAGTCTGCCGCCCAACTTTGCCTCCGGAATCACAGACCGGTCTTCAGGAGGGTTGGCAGTGGTAATTATGCCGCCAGCCTCCTCGACAATGATGAAGCCCGCACACACATCCCACTCCCAACATCCACCTTCCCACCAAATGTCAAATGCACCCGAGGCAACGAAACACAAATCTAACGATGCAGAACCCATACTGCGCACCCCATGACACATTCCAGGCAATGAATCCTCGCCTGTTTGAGCCGCCATGTTAACAAACGAAGCCACTTTACGAGTCAAGTTCAGCTGCGGGATGTTGCGGCGATCTTTGCCCCACTCACACGCAAAAATGCACCCCTTGGGAGCCTCAGCAGGCAATGGCTGCAATTGAAGGGGCAATTGCACGCTTTTGTTGAGCCAAGCGCCGCCACCCAAATGTGCTGAATACGTCTGATTTAAAAATGGAGCGTGGATAGCTCCTGCCACAGGTTTGCCACCTAAGCAAAAGCCCACTGATACGCAAATCATGGGAAAAAGATGAACGTAGTTGACTGTACCGTCCAACGGGTCAACCACCCACGTCGGCTTATCAGTTACCAAGTATTTCTTGGATTGTCCCGCTGAATACGATTCCTCCCCGACGAAATCGTGATCAGGGTAGCGCGCTGCTATAGAATCGTGGATGAATTTCTCCACCTTCTCATCTGTTTCTGTGACGATATCAACCGCGTTCATCTTGAGTTTAATGTCTTTGGAATCATGGCGCTTACGAGATTCCACAATTAAGATGTTACCTGCAGCCTCAGCGAGCTCCACGGCGAAGTCTTCGATCTCCTTTAGGTTAATTGCCATGATCTGGGATATACAACCGAAATATGGGTTTGGAGGTTAAAAATAAGGAGTATGTGGGAGTTTAGAAGAGGAGATGGTCTTAAAGATCGTGGAGTGTCATGTGTGCAGGATAAAACGATAAAGGAATGGATTTATGACTTGATGTGGCCCCAAGAATACCATTATATTCTCTGATCTCGCTAATAAATCTTGAGAATTCTGTTCTAAATCCACAGATACGAAATGCTCACTCTGTATGGTGCTTTTTCTGGCAATAATTCCCTAAAGGTGCTCATTTCACGGGATGAGTCAGCGTTGACCACCAAAAGACGGTTAAAGAAGGATAGAAACCCTCCATTACCCGCGATTATCCAACTCACAATTTCATATCGTTTGGCGGGGAACATAACCACTTATCCCAGAGGCATCTCAAATTTACAACACTTGCTGATCCCGGATAAAAGTTTTTCCGCGACGATCGCTCCTGAATGTGATTGTATTATCTATTAATTACTCGTTGGTTACACGCAATGTGATGACCGCCTCATTGTTCCCAAAACTCGTTTGCACCGGCAAATTGTGCTCATCTACCTTTGTGTCTGGATGCGAATCTAACTCTTGCATCGAGAAAGCTGTTTTCAAAAGCAATGCGTATCTGTTGTACAGCATCCTAGAAACGTCGACGAAAACTTGGCTCTTGGAAGCCTTAACAACCGCAGAAATAGAAGAAACACACAGAGAGTAGCAAAGTTTCTCTGCTCTAATTTTAAAGTTGGCAATATCAGCTTCTGACTGGAAACCAATTTCCAAACCAGACGCACCAACATTTGCAAACGTTCTGTAAACCGAAGTGACATTCACACTAGGCAACTCTTGCAAGTAACCCTCACAACATGTCAATTGCAAATACACCAAACTTCTGAAAGCATCCTCCGCCACTTCCAAACACTGGCCCGTCTTGTCTTTGAACAGCTTGTTGAACACTTCCAACGAAAGACATCCCGTGTATCCAGCCCGCTGCACCTTGTGGAATGCTTCAATGATGTTGGTATAAGAGCCCCCGAATGGGAAAACTCGATAGTTTCTTGCCTGCTGGATTATCTCCATGTTGACGATATTGGGAGAGTCACAGAATTGTACAAAGAACACCTTGTTCCGAACGCGATCTATGTGATCCAATGATGACCCGTGAATATTGATGTGGAAGAGGTCAACACAGATGCCAAAATTAGGCTCGTTGACATTCACGACCACATCCACCATCTTGCCAAACTCATAATAATGAGCTGCCCAAGATAAGTTTTCGTATGCAACTTTGACATTGTATTTCGCAGCCAATCTCGCACTTTGTTTGAGCTGGGAAACTACACGATTCATCTCCCCTGAGGATTCTGAATCACAGTTAGCACAAACTAGGATGGTATCAGTGCGTAAGATGGTACAAATCTTTAACATTTCCTCAAACTCACGCAACCTCTCCTGGAATTTCTCTTGTGAGTAACCTTCCAAATCACGGAATGGTTGCAAAATGGAAATGGATATGTTCCGAGACTGGCAATATTGGTAAATCTCCTCAGGAGTTGCCTCTTCCAAGTCTGGAGTCATGATTTCGATGCTGTCAAAACCAGCTTTAGCCACAGCGTCGATTTTCTCAAAAATGGTTCCGCTGAAGCATACAGAAGCGACTGAATTCTCATAAGGAAGCTTGGGGCAATGAGACAAGTCAAAATGCAAGAGTGGGTTGAGTTTCTCTGAATTTTGCAACTTCTCCAAGGCTGCTTCTGTGACTTTGGAACTTCCAACCAACCTGGAGTCTTCCTTCATTTCGCTGGGCAGCAGACACTCAGAATCTAAAGGTGTAGGAAGTACTATGACGGCCATGGTTTACAAAAAATCGAAATGATTAAATGTTCTTGAAAGGAAGCAACTGCAAGGTTTTATATCATTCCGGATAATCATTACCAAAGCGGAGATGGGTATGTACTTAGGCGGTGGGAAAAGTGAACTTCCGGCACCCATTCCCCATCCTCACACCAGTACCTCCGCAACTGTAAGCGTTACACGTGACCCAACCTCCCCCCTCTGCGGTACAGGTTTACTTATCGAGAGGTTATGTTTATCCTTTTCTTCCCACGATGGACGCCATTCACCTGATTCTCAACTACTTTCATAGTGATGACCGATATAATCGGACCACCTTTGGTCTTGACCAAGTTAAAGGAGGTCCAGCCTTCATTTTCTGGAGAGGCACAGATGCCATTCTCTTGGGTGTGTTAATCATACTTTACAAAGTGGTTTACAACATCGAGCCCTTCCAGCGGCAGTTTTACATTGGTGACTTGCTGATTTCACATCCATTTGCAGAACACGAGCGTGTTACCAATCACCAGCTTTTCCTCTATGCGGGAGCAGTGCCTCTTGCAACAATTGCAGTTGTGTCTCTAGTCATGACCAAGCCTAGAAACAAAATCTACGTGACGTACGTTGCACTTCTTGGTGTCTTAATATCTGTATTTGCAACCAGTGTCACTACTGACATTTTGAAGAACTCATTTGGACGTCACCGTCCAGATTTTTTGGCCCGTTGTATTCCCAGGGTAGACGCACCAACCGAGGTGATGGTTTACGCTGTAGATGTGTGTACGACTACAAACATTCCACGGTTGTTGGATGGATTTAGAACAACGCCCCTGGGACACTCCAGTATCTCGTTTGCTGGGCTCCTCTATTTACTGTTCTTTTTGGCTGGCCAACTAGCAGCAACAAGACCGCAGGCAGGAGCTTGGAGAAGTATCATCGCGTTTGTCCCCACCATTGGCGCCGCATTGATTGCATTGAGCCGTACCGAAGACTATAGACATCACTTCATTGATGTTTTCGTGGGTCTGTGTCTTGGAATCTTTATTGCGCTGTGGCTGTACTTCCGGTTGTTTCCTGGATTGGCATCCCAACGTTGCTACGAGCCACGGATGCTCAGAGTCGAGCAAGAGATCGACGAGCTTGAATATTCTCCGGTGGAGAACGTGTGACAAGAGAGCATACGAATGCGGGATTTTAGAGTGGAGGAAGTTTAATTGAAGAGGAAGATAAATGAAGTTAAGAGAAGAAAAAGAGACAACAGAGAAAAGAAGAAGTGTATAAGAAGTGTATAAGAAGTGTATAAGAAGTGTATAAGAAGAGTAAAAGAAGATTATAAGAAGAGCATAATGCTGTTTTGTTCATTGTGGAAAATTGTTAATGTTCACGTGTGGCGACCTCCGAGACACCTCCGAGACATCTCCAGCTCATCGCTCATCGCTTACCTCTTATAAGTACCTAAAGTTCAATATGGAGTGTTAAAGAGACACCTGGATAAAGAACATTTCTACCAGTTTGGGGGCCATGCACTGACACGGTAACACATTTCGGAAGTAACGGATACCTAAAGTCGAAAGTGGCGCAATTGACTACAAAATAACACAACAATTCTCGACCAAAAACTCGAATCATCATATCAAACTTTTGTCACCCGTGTGAGCCGTGCGTTTCCCTGTATAATCCACTCGGACCGATGTATTAAGGTGACTATCAGACTTGAGAATCTGCAGGAGATAACAAATAATCCGGGTGTAGGTCCCGATGCGGCAACTCCGAAATTGATTACATAAAGCCAGAAATCTTTGAAAATACTTAAAAGCAGAACTTTTAGTCCTTTCTGTTTTCTATTTCAACAAATTAATAAGAACAGCACCAAAAGAAAAACAAAAAAATAGAATAAACACCAAAATGTCCTTACAACTTCCAGAACCTGCAACCGGCCATAATGCACCATACGATTTGGCTCCCGGTCTTCCATTTGAGTATGCATTGGCCGATGGAGTAGTAGGCTCAGCACTTGAAGTCACAGAGAAAACACCCAAGCTATTCCATCCATTGAAAATCAAAAGCATGGTTCTTCCAAACAGAGTGGGTGTTTCGCCCATGTGCCAATGCTGTGCAGACAACAACGAGGTTACTGACTACCATCGGATCCACTATGGAGGCTTTTCTGCTCGTGGGCCAGGCTTAATTATGATTGAGGCTACTGCTGTAGCTTCTAGTGCCGGAACGTCTGTGGTGGACTTGGGAATTTGGAAAGACTCCCAGGCTGAAAAATTCAGACCAATTATCCAGTACGCTCATGCAAACACCGCAAAAATCGGCATCCAATTGGCCCACGCTGGGCGCAAGTCAATGCAGTCAGCTATGTTTGAGTATTTAGAAAACTGGGACCCCAGAGGTAAGAAAGAGGAGCTTGTGGCTCCCTCCGCCATCACTTTTAGGCCAGGAGGTAGACTTCCTACACCAAGGGAGTTAAAAATTGACGAAATCCATGCATTGATAGAGAAATTTGGAGCTGCTGCAAAGAGAGCGGTTGCTGTTGGTTTTGACTTCGTGGAGATCCATGCGGCCCACGGCTACTTAATCAATGAATTCATGTCTTCGCACTCGAATAAGAGAACTGACGAGTACGGTGGATCTTTTGAAAATAGAATTCGTTTCTTGTTAGAAGTCATTGAATCCGTGAAAGCCAACATTCCTAAAGATTATCCCCTTTTTTTGAGATGGAGCGGAAGCGAATTACATGATTCCAATCCCGAAGCATGGACCGTGGAAGATTCGGTCAAATTGGCTCCAATCGTGGTGGCAAAAGGCGTCGACTTCATCGATGTTTCTGCTGGAGGAAATGATTCGGGTGCTGATAGACCTAAGAAGGGATTCGGAATGTTTGTAGACTTTGCTAGAAGAGTCAAGGAGGCCGTAGGTGATACGGCTGTCGTTTCTGCGGTGGGAAGGATGCACGACCCAGTGAAAATTAACGAGTTGCTCGAACAGGGTGTTATTGACTTTGCTTTAGTCGGCTCTCCGTTTTTGGTGAACCAGGGATTAGTGATTGACTGGGCAAAGGCCATGGGTGTGGAAATTCATAATGCTGCTCCCTTTTGGCCATTGAGGGCCAAGTACGGCGAAATGATTAAGTATATCAATGATTCTAAAATCAGAGCTGAAAGTTCAAAGTTCTAAGATAATGAACAGATTTGACAATAAACTGTTTAGATTGATTTAGTCAAGGTATATGGTTGCAAAATACTAACTTAATTATTGATGTACGGGTCTTTGATAATTGGTGTATGGGTTTTTCCTCATTTTGGTGTACGGGTTTTAAATATGTGGCTTTGTGGACATTGAATCGTCTTTGTGTACCCAAGGCAATTGCTGGCATAATTTCATTTGAATACTTCCTAAATATTCAACAAGTGGATAAAATTGTTCATTCACTTGTTTTATTTATCTCCTGCTACTCCTTGGAATTTTTTTGTGGCCCTAACCTTCTATTTGGTCAAAGACACTCAAGCAAAAAATAATTCATAGAACCATGAAACAGATATATCACCTAGGAATATATTACAGACCTTGAAAAATGATTATTGCTATTAATACTTATTCTTTTATTTATTTCTTTCTCTCTTGATTCATTCATTTGCTTACTAATACTCCCTGATCCTTAAGTGAACATTCTCCAATGCAATCTTCATCGAAGACATCAGATCGATTAATCACAACAACCAACATGTTCGCTCAATCTTCACAGATTCGCCTTCTTTTGTCATCATGACATTAAGTCCTTCTATTAGCGTGACACCCATTTCAATGCCCTAGGACGGTAATCTTCCACCATGAACTCTCAAAATCCATAGACCTAAAATTTGAGGGGACCTCATTATTTGATTTCGGATGTCGGATGTAAAACTCACAGTTTTCCTTGGCTTTCCTTTGTTCTTCACTCAATTTCCCAAATTTGTCCTGGCCATCCCGGTATACAAATGGTTGCAAAATATCGTGATATCAGAACAGTGGTGTGTGCGAATGATCGCCAATAATATGATTAGTAATACTGAGACCTCTTTGACCACCAGCTCGTGTCCCTCATTCCTCCTTATAAAACAAGAAAGGTAACATTCGTTTGATAATTATGACCGATTTTCCAATTCCCTCACTCCCTCAACCTGCTCAAGGTTCTGATGCTCCATATGATTTAGCTCCAGGGGTTCCTTACGAGTATCCATTGGCAAATGGAGTCATTGGCACTGCCGTTGACTTATCGGAAAAAACTCCGAAGCTTTTTCAGCCAATCAAGATCAATGGTATGGTTGTACCTAACAGAATTGGCGTTTCTCCGATGTGCCAGTACACCTCCGATAACTACGAGGTGACTGAGTACCACAAGGTCCACTATAGTGGATTGGCATTGAGAGGACCAGGATTAATTGTAGTTGAGGCTACTAGTGTGTCTCCGAATGGTGGAACATCCATTGTTGACTTGGGTATCTGGAAGGACTCCCAGGCTGAAAAGTTTAGACCGATCGTGGACTTTGCCCATGCCAATACTTCTAAAATAGGCATCCAGCTCGGACATGCGGGTAGAAAAGCCATGCAATCAGCTCTTTTCGAGTATTTAGAGAATTGGGACCCAAGAGGTAAAAAGGAAGAAGTGGTTGCACCCTCAGCTATACCTTATAGACCGGGAGGAAGACTTCCAACTCCCAGAGAATTATCTATTGAAGAGATTCATGAAGTTGTCAAGCAGTTTGGACAAGCAGCCAAAAGGGCAGTTGATGTTGGATTCGACTTCGTGGAAATCCATGCTGCTCACGGATACTTAATCAGCGAGTTCTTATCTGCTAGGTCCAATCATCGTACAGACCAATATGGAGGGTCATTCGATAACAGAATCCGATTCTTGTTGGAAATTATTGATGCTGTGAGGGAAAAAATTCCAAAAGATTTCCCACTTTTTTTGAGATGGAGTGGCAGTGAGCTCAGTAGCGACCCTAAAGGATGGACAGTTGAGGATTCGATCAAGTTGGCACCCATCGTTGTAGATCATGGGGTGGATTTCCTTGATGTTTCTGCTGGTGGAAACGACTCAAACGCACTTAGAGCACCCAAGGGATTTGGAATGTTTCTTGAGTTTGCAACCGAAGTTAAGAAGGCTGTTGGAGACAAAGCAGTTGTTGCTTCTGTGGGCAGATTGCACGATCCAGTAAAGATCAACCAGTTGCTCGAAGATGGAGTGATTGATTTTGCTTTGGTGGGTACGCCATTTTTGATCAATCAAGGGTTGGTATATGATTGGGCCGACAAATTGCAAGTCAAACTCCACCACGCACGCTCATTCTGGCCATTGAACCCAAATGTTAGTGAGATGGTGGAGTACGTTACTAAAGCACTAGAAAGCGAGAAGTTGTGAGTACACTAACGGAAATGACCTTCACCGAATCGTCCAAAACAAACTATCAAGATATAACTGTTTTACTGTAACCGAAGATGTGTAGCGATAACCAGGAGCTGCTCAAAGTTCAAGGCAACGAGCATTGAAGAAGAAAAATACACGAACATCTCCAACTAGAACTGGACTTCCTAAAGTGAACTAGCTCCGAGAATCTATTGTCAAGAATATTCTAGATAATTATAGGCGCTTCTTGAAGGCATATCTTCACTTTCCTTTTCCCGTTTTGCCGCTATTTACCCGTTTTACTGCGAAATGCCATCCACTAGATTCCCGGAATATACAAAGAGTCAAAACGAAATTAATAGTCAAACCCAAACATTTCAACAATTAATTTATTGAGGACCCATTCCACTATGCGGTTATCAGATTATCGCCGTATCATCCAATTGACAACCAATTCAGCACGTGGGGTTTGTCCCGCCATTTCTCCGTTAACTATTATACCTCTATGTTGATAATTGACTACAGTGTGTTCTATTTCACATTGTAGGGCGGACCCGCTTTAAGTACGGATCCGCTTTAAGTACGGATCCGCTGCGAAGCGGACCTTTTGAAGTGTTTGGGCCGTCGAACAGCACCAGATCCATTTTGAAAATGCCGAGAGCTTGAATGAAACAACAAACAGTAGTCACTAGGCAGGTTAGAATTATAAAAGACGAAGGCATTCCAACTAGCATGTTCCTAATTATCGAAAAACACCATTCTACAAAGAAATCTCAATCATGATCCCAACTCGACTTCCAAGCTCTGCTTCTCCCACTGCTGCTCCATACAACTTAGCAACCGGGGTTCCATTCGAATACCCAATGGCAGAAGGTGTTGTAGGGTCTGCAATTGACTTATCGGAGAAAACTCCAAAGCTTTTCCAACCATTGAAGGTCAAAAATATGGTCTTACCTAACAGAATTGGCGTGTCTCCAATGTGCCAGTACACGGCTGACAACAATGAGGTGACCGAATACCACAAAGTCCATTATGGGGGACTTGCAACCAGAGGACCAGGCTTAGTAATGGTGGAGGCGACTTCAGTTG
>Ga0160505_101593_pt1 | contig 10601 bp, 8 predicted proteins | sample DIDeMG_FD_108225 | JGI IMG/M metagenome (GOLD analysis project Ga0160505, IMG submission 108225) | Enriched chicken feces microbial communities from UW Madison campus, WI, USA - DID2874_E49_Stillage MG | ecosystem: Host-associated > Birds > Digestive system > Large intestine > Fecal ...
AAAAACAAAAAAAAAAAAAAAAAAAAAAAAAAAAAAAAAATTTATAAAAAAAAAAAAAAAAAAAAAAAAAAAAAAAAAAAAAAAAAAAAAAAAAAGTAAAAAAGCAACATTATTTTATATCATAAATTAAACAATTAAACAGAATTCAAACCAGCTAAAAATCCATTGAAAAAAAAGAAAATTCAAATTAAAACAAAAGAAACAAACAGAATAAATAAATAGATTATCAGTATCGATAAGTTACCGTAACTGTGGGAACACATCTAAAAGTGAAGTGTTGGTTCGAGATTCACTTTTCTGGTTACCGTAAAGTTTCCAAAACCGCAGGGTCTCGTCCCCAGCCCCTGTCACAATGGTGTTTCCATCAGGACTCATTGCGAGGTAAAGCACTCGGTAAGTGTGCCCCGTAAGCACAGCAATCTGCTGCATTGATGGATACTTCCATACTGCAACGTGATTCTTGGAGTAGCCATGTGTTGAGATTAAATCGTTTGTGTTTTTACTCCAAGCAAGATTGCACACCTGACTGCCCGTATCAATCTCATTGATACAGGTACCCGTCAGAGTGTTCCAGAACCGGATACGCCGGTCTGCGGTGCCGCCGCCGGTAGCAAGTAGACCACGAGAATGAGGACTCCATGCAATTGCTTTAACTGCCGCATTATGGTCCGAGAAGCGATACAGAGGCTTTGACTCCATTCCATCCCAAACTAAGAGTTTGTTGTCATTCCCACCACTGGCTAACTGGTTTTCGTCCGTGTTCCATTTCAGTCCGCAAACCTCTTGCCGGTGTCCAGTTACGCGTTTAATGTAATGATCGGGGATACGTACATCACGATGCAAAATGCTACGGTCACGGCTACCTGAGGAAAGGATATGCTCGTTCCATGCTAGTGCTCCTGTCCTCATGTCGTGACCCGTCATGGTGCGAATCCGTTTGGTACGTTCGGCGTCCCAGATTTGAACTAACCCTTTGCGGGTACCAATAGCAACATGGCTGCCGCGCTTTATCCATGAGATTGACGTAACAGAGTCCTCTGTTCCCATATCGCACATTTTAGTCACCATACTATTTTGCGAGTTCCATAGATATACGCATTTTCCCAGGGCGACAGCCAGCATGTCTTGAGAGCCCCAGTCAATTAGATTAAGATAAAAATCATCAATAAGTTCAGGAGCATCAAGAATCTTATATGGAATACTTGGGAACCCACGCTCTTCCTTTTTTGCCGATAATAAAAGTCTTTGAGATTCTAATCTAACCGGTGATAGTGAGTATATCTCATTATTTGGATCTATGGCATCTCGAATGAGACGAGGTGACTTTAGTCTCGATGGCGGAGGAGTTGTTTGAAACTTGTTGAGTTCATCGTATGGTACTCGCCCTGATGAGTACCTGCATGACCTTGCCGCCAGTTCTATTTGATGATCAGTTTGCTGATCAATAGATGTTGGTGTAGTCGGTAGATCTAGCATGTTGACCGATGATGACAAATAGTATTTGGGCTTGTTAGGTGACTGATATCGAAACATGTTTTTATTTGGGGTCGTAGGAGCCGACCTGGTAGGTCGTTTCGGAGTTTGAGGATCGCGGTTAATACTGTACGAGTTTGAGAGCCCATTGGAGCTGTTTATACTGTTGTCCAGTCCGGTTCTTTTAATGCTTGCTGGGTCCGGGAGGGCAAATGGCACCTGCCCACCAAATATTTCGGCCTTTAGTAGCGATGAAAAAGTGTTGTTTGCTTCCTGCATTTTGCGGTGCGATAGTTCTGTTACTACTGGCGGTGAAGGCTTTTGGTGCTCAGATTCGGGCCGGACAAGGCTGTAGGCAGCCTGGAGATTAATACCATTTCTGTTAGGAATATAGCGGTCACCATACTGATGACGGGCCTTTTTTTTCATCGTATGAATTGGCGAGGGCGGCGTGTGCTTATGGGTTGATTTGTGAATGACAGAAGATGATGTGGAGTTGGCCGGAGTATTATCCAAGGTAGAGGTCACATCATTAATTTTATTGTTGCTGTTGCAGCTTTCGCTGCAATTTGCGTTGTTAGGGTTTGCCATGATTGAGTGGCGGTAAAATTACGTTGTGGAATACCAGTAGAAGTTGTCACTTATCACTAAGAGGTTGTTTGATAAATCTGTGCGTTTGTGATACTCACTTTGCGGGTGTTTTGGGTAACCACCAAAGTAGTTGCCGGGGTGGTTTTGGTTACAAGAGAACCGGGGTGGAGGTTTAATTGACAATTTTAAAATAAAGGTGGGAGTTTGCTTAAGTCCAAAGCCAAAAGAACAAGTCATAACTGTTTCATAAACAAGGTAAAAACTCTGAAACAAGTCATGTGCTTCAAAAGTGATAAATCATTATAAAATGATTAGATAACGCGTTTTAAAAAAAAGTAATTAAGTATCAAGTCTTATAGCTGATTGTCAAATGGTGGCTTGTGAATTTAAAGGGAGGAAACCAAAAAAGTTTAAACTCAAAGTTGTCAGAGCATAGAACTTGGAAGCAGTTCGGGTCGACTACTCCCATGTCTGCTAACGTTGGCTCTTTTATGATTTATATTGAATGGCTAATTTGTCTTTGATTTTGAAAAATAGCCAGTTGAAATATTGCGGGCTATTCTTCGTTGTACAAATTATGGTCAGTTGAAATTCGGATGTTGTTATTCACCGAGTAGAATCAACACTTGGCTTTTTACACTTTGAAAAAGAAGCACCAGGGTCATTTACAATAATAACGTACATGATTTATCATAATAAATATTCACAAATTTAATGAACATTTAATAAACATTTAATAAACGTTTAGTAAATTAACAAACTTTTAACAAACTTTTAATAATTTAATATTATCGTATACCAAATCATGTATGAAATTTAACTGTCGATTTTGGCACCAAATTCAACACCTTTCAGTCGTCGTCTTTTACAATATTCGCCGGAGCTTCAGTTCACCAAACTCATTGCTCGATAACTTCCCTCCAACCAACCAACCCTTTTTTTCCCCCTGAATAAATTATTTCTTTGATAGGTTGGACTGTTCAAAGCCTTTTCATTTTATTTTGTATTCATTTCCTGTCTTCGCCACCATCTGGCTAAATTTGTCACTGTCTTTAACATTCGCCACGACCCCCGCCGTCTCCTCCCCACTACTAGCAGTACACCGTCTTCTTTCTTTTCTCTTCTTCAGCGTACAGTTGAAAAATATTCTACATTTCTTTCTGGTTTGTCTCGATATTTTACTACATGGAAAAGCATAATAAAAACAAAGTGCTGAATTTCAATCAATAATAAAAGAGAAAAAAAAAAAAAAAAAAATAAAAAAAACTTTACCTCCTTTACATTTACCTCTGAAATAACATCAGCTTTAACGATCATTTCACCAGTTTTTTCCATCGACATCATGGATCACAACATATCTGCATCGCCCAGTTTGAGCTCCTCGGACACGCAAAGCAGTCTAGGGTCGCGGATAAGTCCACCCATCGACAACATGTCCGCATCTCCTACCCAAACCTCCAGCATACCAACTAACATCATCATTTCCCCTATCCAAAAACTGCCAGCAGAACTCATTGCATATCTCTTTACATTCTTAAACGACAAGGAAAACCAGTATACAACGCTTCTCGTCTGCAAGTCCTGGTTTTCTGCCACTGTGGACACTCTTTGGTTCAGACCCAATATTACAAACCAGCGAACACTAGACTATCTCCTCAGAACTATTCAGACCCCTCTCGATGAATTGACAGTGAACTATCCATCTCTTATCAAACGCATAAACCTCACCAGTATTTTGTCATACATCACTGATGATATGCTTCTTCAGCTTTTGCCGTGTAGAAATCTCGAACGCTTGACGTTAACAGGGTGCTCACAACTAACTGACAGATCGCTTGTACCGCTATTGAAAAACAACAATTCTATACTGTCTGTTGACATGACCAACTTGGACCTTGTCACAAGCGCAACTCTGACTGAGCTGGCATACAACTGCCCAAAGTTACAGGGCCTCTATGCCTCCGGATGTAAAAACCTCACCGATGAAGCTGTTAATATACTGGCTGAGTTTTGTCCAAGCCTAAAGCGAGTTAAGCTCAATGGGTGCTTCTTTTTAACAAACTCATCAGTCCAAAACATTATAAAACGATGTCCCTCGCTGGTAGAGTTTGATGTCAGTGGGTGTAGTCATATTACTGACGAAGTGACAAGCCTTGCATATAGCCATCTTCCACAGCTACGAGAGTATCGTGTGTCATATAACGCCAACATTTCTGATATGACTGTACTCACGCTACAACCCAACGTTGTCTTTGACAAATTGAGGATCATGGACTTTGCTGGCTGCCCACTGTTTACGGACGAAGGCGTGGGCCGCTTAGTGCAAATTGCGCCCAAGCTGAGAAACGTTGTCCTGGCCAAATGCTATCACCTTACAGACCGAGCTCTTTTCCATCTCTCTAAATTGGGCCGTAATTTACACTACATTCATTTGGGTCACTGCAACAGCATTACGGATCTTGGTGTTAGCACCCTGGTTAAGGCCTGTACGCGAATTCAGTACATTGATGTCGCATGCTGCAATCAACTTCATGATGTGTCTATAAAAGATATTGCAGCACTTCCACGATTACGCCGTGTTGGTCTTGTTAAATGCCAGAGCGTTACAGACGAAGGTATTGCTGCTTTTACTAACCGACCAGTGTCTGATAACTCCATTGAGCGCATTCATTTATCATATTGCAACCAAATATCTTTGCAAGCAGTGACTACACTCGTTAAAAACTGCGAAAGGCTGACACATCTATCTCTCACTGGCGTCCCATCTTTTATGCGGCAAGATCTTTTCAGATTTTGCCGCGAGCCACCCCCAGAGTTCACACAGCACCAACAGCAAGTGTTTTGCGTTTATAGTGGACAGGGAGTAAAAAAGCTGCGAAAGTATCTGATAAACCTCGAGGCAGAGAGAAGAAGAGTTGCTACGAGTCTGCTTGTTGAAAATACTGGACTTATGGGCAACTGGGACGGTATAGCTGAGCGGCAGATGCTGGATTACATGGAAGACGGTATTGCTCAACCGCTTGATGCTCATAATATCCGAATTGACAATAACGATGCAGCGCGAGAGCCCGATGATGTACTTGAGGAAGTACGTAACGTCTGGAATGTCAACAATGAGCTGGCTAATAACCCTAACTTTCAAGCCCGGTTTATGAATCAGCTGCAGGCAGAGCTTGAGTTTGCGGCAAATGTCATTGACGTCCCACAAATGGATGATCCTATGTTAGGAGGTACCGATGGCTTGGCCAGACAGCCATTGCGTCGAGGGAACTTTGGTCCTGTGATAGCCAACCGCATTCGATTTTTAAATGGACTAGAGCAACAGGCCCGCCAGGGCATCACCATTGGAGTAAATCAAGTGAATGATGCTGCTGCCAGGCAGCAAGACCAACAGCCTGCACCTGCGACACCTGAAGGTCAGAATGAGCCATTCCAAGACAGGCCACCACATTAGCATCAAGAGTGACTAAAAAGTTTTTTTTTTTTTATAAAAATACAATTTATTGTACTTTTTTCAATTGTTCCTTTTTTTTTTTTTTTTTCAATAACGCGAAATAAATTGTCAGCAGTTGTATTGTATTTGTTTCATTTGATTTTTTTTCGCGCGCGACTTCACCTTGTTTGGGTCTGGTAGGTTGCCGCCCATTTAAATAATTTGGCATGAACGCGACCGTTTCTGACGCGTCGTACTAGCAACAAGAAACGCGTAGTGAATTTGCGACCGCTTTAGGCAGCAGAACGCCAACAAGGAAGAAAAAAAAAAGTTCGTGTAGAAGGCACACATCTTCATTTTTATTCAACTGTTTATATTTTCCCTCCCACAAACTCCCTCTTTCTCTTCATACACGCATTCTTTCTGTACTCATTTCAACCTTTTCTCTCTTCTGCACGTACAAATTTTTGCAAAGTATCTTTCCTTTCAAGCTTAGCAGAGGAGGGCGTCTTTTATTTATTTATTTATTCCCCGTTTTTATCTACACCTTTCACACATTTTGAGCAACAAGGCCGACAAAGATAATATCAGCATCCATTATTCAACGCAAGTGAATCAGATATAATGAGCACATTCCAGGTATGTATCAATCCGATTAATTGATTGGAAATTCAAAATGACTGGCATTCTAACAATTATCATTATAGCATCAAAGAACCGCAACGGCAGAGCCCGAAAACGAGGTCCCCAGTTTACCTCTATCCAAGCAGCATAACTCTGCTGCCCAAGCACAGCAGCCACGTAAAAAGCGAGCTGCGCTGGAAGATCTATCTAATGTCTCAACCACGAGCTCAGAGGCAAAGGACATGAAAGACGTGAAATTTGTCAAAATCACAACCTCATCTTCAGCACCGCCCGAATCAGCAAAGCCAGAATCCGGCTCAAATAAAGATTCCGTGGATGAAAAGAAATCTGTGTCGGTTCTTCCTTTGGACCGGGAGCAGAAGACTACGGAAAAAACTAATAGTACTGCATCAGTGGAAACTCAAGAAGAAGAGGTAAAAACTCGAGAAAAAGAGGTGCAAAAGGAGCCTGTTAATGAAGAACATCCCAATGGAGAGATTGATGCAAAGAAGGTACTTGAGGAGGATGAAAAAAAGGAAAATGTGCTCGCGTCTAGTGCCTCAGAATCAGAGCCCAAGCAAGAATGCCGCTCTACGTTAGTTGAGGTGGAAAATGAAGAAACTAGTTCTGCTACTGCTGTCGTTGGGCCCAAGGTCATTGTTTCGTCCGAAACCAAGGCCGATGCACCTCCTGCTCCTGTTATTGACGAGGAGTCAACTTCACTTCTGTCACTAAAACGTACTGCTTCGGACGCGGACACAGAGGCTGCAAGTCCTGAAGCAGAAGCGCCTTCAAAACGCGCGTGCACTTATGAATACTGGGATGACCTGGATGCCGAAGAAGCTGATGACCCGCTCATGGTTGTCGAGTACGCTGAAGACATTTTTGGTTATCTCTACGAGCTTGAAGACCGATACATTCCAAACCCTGAATACATGGCTGATCAGCGCGAACTGGACTGGCCGCAACGAGCACTTCTTATTGACTGGATCATTGAAGTACACCAAAAGCTTCATCTTTTGCCAGAGACATTGTTTTTGGCCATAAACATTATAGACCGCTTCATGACATTGCGCGTTGTTGGTCTTGACAAGATCCAGCTGGTTGGTGTAACGGCACTGCTGATAGCAGCCAAATACGAGGAGGTCTTCCCACCTGTTCTTAGTCATTTTGTCTATCTAACATCTGGCAGTTTCAACGACGACGACATCATCGGTGCTGAAAAGTTTATGCTACAGGTGCTTGAGTACGAAATGTCGTTTCCAAACCCACTGAATTTTCTGCGGCGTATTTCAAAAGCCGACGACTACCACGTGCAGTCTCGTGCAATTGCAAAATACTTTCTCGAGCTGTGCATACTGGATCATGAATTGCTTGGATATCCCCCATCGCTACACGCCGCAGCGTCCATGTACCTGTCGCGGTGCGTACTGGGACTACAGCCTTTTCGGCCAAGCGCTGAGTTTGAACGGCAACAAAAGCAGGCAATGGAGGAAGAAGAGTCACATAGCGACTCTAAAAATGGCGACGAGGGATCAACCGCTCAGAGATCAACGCCATTACTTCATTGGGATGCCGGGTGGAACCGCAACCTGGTGCATTACAGTGGTGGATTCACCTACCAGGATATCCTTCCCCTTGTGCGGCGACTGGTTCGATTTTTGAGTAGCGGCGGCGGATTTGATGGTGAGCCGGGAAAGCCTTCAGATGCGCTGTATCAAAAGTACAGTAATCGCAAGTACTACAAGGCGGCGAATATTGTTGACGCGTGGCTCGAGCGTCAGAGATCGGCCGTTGCGCGTAATACGTCTCTGAACTCAGCAGCGACAGGTAACACCCACAGCAGCAATAGCAGCTCCAGACAAGCATAGAATATACAAAAATTTGTGTGTGTATTTATCCTCATTAAGAAATAACCATCTTTATGATTTATTAGACTTTAATTGGTCTCAATTATGATATTTTTATTAATATTGATAATTTTAACAATCTGTCAACGCGTCATATTGTATAACTGTAGTCGATAAGATACGCGTAAGATGCCTTTGTAAATCATGCTCTGGATGAAATTATTTGTAACTATGTGATGTAAGGGGAGTTTGAGTTACGTATCTCAGGTTTCAACTTTTTTTTTTTACTAGAATTACCTGACAGTAATAAAAAGAATACAATTATCACTAGCAATAAAAACAACCCGTGGTATGAATATATAAATTGTAATTGAACACACCAAACGTGGAAAAGTGCTCCGCTAGCATAGTCAGTAAAGCATCTTGTACGAATAGTTACACCAAACGTCAGCTTAAAGTGTATTTCAAAAAGAACTCCTCAAATTTGGAGTTGAATACTAAATAGGAAAATAATAACTATATATCATGTAAGAAGTATCATTATGAATGATAGGATTTTTTTTTTTGTCATATGATGAAAAAGTATCGAATCTAATATATCGTCAATTATTCAATCTTTTTTGCGTGATAAAAACCAAATTGAAAAGCTCTCTACAACTTTTCCTTTTGTTTCGTTTTGTAGTGTGCCCGCTGTAACTAACTATAGTTTATGCTCTGCTTTTTCATTTTGTTCATGAATTTTAGTCAAATCCTGGCGGAGTGCATTCACAAGCTCCATGTTCCACTCTGCATCTTCATCCAGGTCCGTACGAGGCCCACGGCCATATACCTGGGCATAATAACTGAGTCTATTACGCAATTGCGTCCAATCAGCCGCGCCATTGTTACTCCTACTACCGCTTTCCCCGGCGGCAGTGAGACCAGACTGAGAGTTGTAAAAGTTTTTCTGGTCTTGGAGAAAACGAGTACGGGGGTCAACATCGCCGGATTGCCGCAAAATAATGTGGAAGTGGACATGGTCAACCACCTGCCCGGCGCCAGCGCCATTGTTCTGGACAACGTTAATGGCCACCTCATCATTGCTAGCACTGCTGCTGTGGTCACTAGAACTGCGAGCGCGCGTAATGATGGTTTTCAGTGCACGCACAGTGGTGGCTAGCCAGTAGCCAAGTTCGCGTGCAGTGAGGGGATCAACCTCGTCCAGAGTTTTTGCATGGCCTGTTGCTGGTCCTGTTGTAGCATTACTGGGGGACACGGGGATCAACAGCAAATGTGCGTCGGAAGCAACTAACGGCTGAATGTCGAGCACTCCCAGTACATGTGGTGTGCGCAGAAACGTTGTTTTGGGCGGCGGCGTGGTAGCCAATTGACAAAACGGGCACGAGGAAACCATATGATCTGGACGAATAAGCAAGAATAAAAAAAAAAGAGCGAAAAATGCGTTTAAAAGGTTGAGTATTAACAAAAGATGTAATGATTTCAAAACAAAATGCGTTAATGGCTTTTCTATTTTGCTTCGTGGGTCTTTCAAGACGAGATGGGGAGATGAGATGCTGGTCTTTATGTTGTTTCAATTTGGCGGAGTATGAGTTGATAAAAAAATTTAATAAAAAAAAAAGTTTGTGTGGGGTATTCTATGCACAGAGGTGCCCTCTTATGTGGGCTAATCCCGAGGTTCTTAAGCACGAGCTTTTTTTAAAACCCCACCCTTCAGTAATCCAAAAAAAAAAAATTCAAGCAAATTTGCTCAAGACTAATAAGTTGCAATAACAAAAAGTTAGTTCTTTTTTTATGCTTTAAGATGTAAAAGCGGGTTCTCTGCGGGCGCATGTTATACTGAAGATTATTTTCTAGATATGAATTCAAGTTATCGTTTTGACATTTAAAAGCCCGCATATAGAGGATAAAATAACAAATGATAACCATCAACAGTTTCCATGAAACAAAAAAGCAGCTTCATCTATGAATATTGAAGATTTCCAAATGTTGATGACGCCCAATGAACTGATAATCCATGTATTTCAAGAAGCTATTTTTGATCAAAGAACACCATTAGCAAAAGAAGCAAATTTCCAACTTGAGAATCGGTCTATCATACTAATAATCGTACAGAAACAAAAACAAATCTGGAGATTGAAGTTCAGGAAAAGTATAATCTAGCTTTGTAGTGTTAGCTATTTGAAAACTTGTTCAAATGATTTCTTCTATCTTTACATGAAGTGAAATATATACATATATACTACATATAATTATCTAATCTCCGTCTAGAGTATTTGATTTGTAAGTCCTGCAGTGTCCCCATATAATTAAAACAGCTTACCCACGGCATGGTAAGACTGTGTCTTTATAAAACTCATCTTATGTTTATCAAAAAAGATGTTTGTTTTTATTGAGCACCTTTAAAATACATTAAAAATAGAGTACTTCTGGGGATGGCTAGTAATGTACCTGTGCCCCTTAGAGTCTTGGGGTTGGAAAAACTCCAAAAAGTTTCTCAGATCCCAAAAGAGAAAAGGGAATCTAACCTAATGGTTCGGGCTCGGGAACTGATTTTGGTTTTTTAACAGCTTTTCCAAAGATTTTAAGTTCCAGGTTCGATTCCCTTCTCTCGCGTTTGTTTCCCATCTCTT
>Ga0160505_101594_pt1 | contig 10591 bp, 4 predicted proteins | sample DIDeMG_FD_108225 | JGI IMG/M metagenome (GOLD analysis project Ga0160505, IMG submission 108225) | Enriched chicken feces microbial communities from UW Madison campus, WI, USA - DID2874_E49_Stillage MG | ecosystem: Host-associated > Birds > Digestive system > Large intestine > Fecal ...
ACAACAACCGCAGCAAAAATCCCAATCCTTTTTGGCCCGGAAACTGTCACTCCTGGTGGGTCCCTGAACCAGTTTGTTTGAATTTTTTTTGAAGTGGTTTTCTATTTTTTTTTTTTTTTTTTAATATTATTTTGAAATTTTTTTTTTTGTTGATCTTGTCTCTTCTATGGTCTGAGCTTAATACCACTGCATAATCATTATTATTGTTATTATTATTGTTATTATTATTGTTATTATTAACTTTTTTTTACCCCTTAGGACATTCTATCCCCCTTCTTGGAAATCATCGGCATTGCTTGTGTTTTGTACGTGTGGGGGCTCTTTCCATTTTCAGCTTTTCTAGGCGTCACAGACTCTTGATGCTCATTGACATTACCAAAGTGAAAAAAATAAATTTTTTGAAAAAAAAAAGTAGTATACAAAAGCTCTAGTTTTGTTTGCATACAAAAAATATCGAGGCCATCATTTGCACAATGGTTGACAAAACAAGAATTCTTTAATTTTGGTTTCTGCCATAGCTATGTAAATTCCAGTCACCAAACTGTGTACAAAATATCATCACTTTCGTCCTGGGGCAGGGCCACGTTTCGGCGTAGCAAACCCGGTATTAGCAGCGGTGGTGTCGTTTGCCCGGCTTCCGCTGGCACCGCCGCTTCCGCGACCAAACTTTGATTTACCCGTGGCGGTGCCCAGTATTGTACGCATGCCCTGGCGCACGGCCCCACCCGCGCCCCCCGAGGCGGCCGAGGGTGTTGCTGATGGTGGCCTTGTGCCTCCCGCGCCGCCTGCCGGTTTCCCAGGTCCTCCGCCAGCCCCGCGACTTGTGTTGCCTGGCCTGTCGCTGCTGCCACTCTCTTTTGGCGCCATCCCCCGTGCGTTGCGAGGAGAGAGACCCGAGATGTTGCCAATAATACCGCTGCCCGTACCGTCCCCAGCACTGCTGTTATTAGACTCTGGGTGCTGTAGCTTCATGTCACCAAAGGACCGTGAAAGCGCATTGTTGCGCGCATCTTGGTGCCTTTGTTGTACAGCGTGGAACTTTTTCATAAGGTCGGGCCATTTCACGTCGTAAAATGAGAGCGGCGTGTTGTTATGATTGTTGATGTTTATGCTTGACGAGTAGCGACTCACGTAGCTGTTGCCGTTGCCCGAGACTCCAGCCCCGCTGCCACTGCCGCTGCCACTGGAGGCTCCCCCGCTGTTTGCCGCTGAGCCTCCGCTGTTACCGCCGTTACCGCCCGTGCCAGAACTGAAGCTACCCCTTTGCTGCAGATGATGCGGCGGGGGAACGTGAATGTAACCGATAGACGAAACACTGTTCAGTCGGTTCCGCAGCGTGGCAAAAGCTGAAGACTGCGGTAGCAGCATTAGGATTCCGTAAAGACACTTGTATAAATAAGGATACTTTTCCGGTTCCAACAATTGCAACCGCAGATGCGTAAAAACGGGGGACTCAAGCAACTGGACAAGCTTGTCAATTTGAATCAACAGGGGTACCGTAATTTCAAATTCGACAATTGTCTGCAGCAGCAAAAATGCGTGTTCATACGCCTGTGACAGGAGACACAAAGATAATGCAGCCGACGGGTTGTGACACCATGATCTGAAAAGGGCAGTGAAAAACGATACTCCTTCTTTATTGTTGAGTGATCGCAGCCGCATTCGTAGTTGTGAGAGCTCGGGCGCTGTGATGAGAATGTTGCTTAAATTTTGCACCATGATGCCAGCAAACTCGAGGTCCTCATCCTCGCGCTCGAGAATATCGGCCAACGTCCAGTATATCCTTTCGGGTTTCAAACTGATGCACAATTGCCGAATAATGAGATTACCTCTTGTTTCCAACAAGCGTCTGTCGGTCGAGAACAGATTTAACAGATTTATCATAAATACCGTAAAATACTCATCATCGGAGTTAAATGAAATTTGCGCCAAAAGCTGCAGGTCCCGAGTGATGACTTGTTCAGACGGATCCGATAGGGTTTTGAGCAGGGCTGGGAAAGTACCATCATTGATTGCCAAAATCTTTTTCGGCACTTTGCGGTGCAACCTGATCAGCCAGTCCAGCGCTGCCACTCGTGTCTCTTCCTTCTCATCTAAAAAGTGTAGCGTCAGGGCATTTACTGTTGCAGAATAGTTAAGCTTCCCCTTGGCATTTTTATCATTGTCATTGTCGAGAGTATCAGGTGCTGCATCGCCATCATTATTGCTGGAAATAACAAATTTGGACTTTTCAGCTGGCTTGCCTTCTTCCGAGTCTTCATTATCGGGAAGTGACAGAATAAGATTAAGCATCTTCTTGTTGACTCGCTCAGCAGCCTTGCGTAGTTTGTCATTGTCATGCGCCATAGTGGGAAGCAAAACCGACAAAAATCGGGGCCCATAGGGTAAAATACTAAGAGGCGAGAGATCCAAAAATGTGTCAATCCAGTTAAGAACAACTAATTGAATCTCTTCCACCGAAGAGTCAAGATGAGAAATAAGAATTTCAATGATTTTTTCAAAGTCAATAAAGACATCTTGTCCGGGAATGTAAAGACCCTCATTGTCTTCGTCGTCTTCATCATCTTCAATTGCTTCTTCATTGTCATCATTATCGTCGTCATTGTCATCATCCTCTATCGCATTTTCGTTGTCATCTTGGTCAGACGCCACCTCCTTGCCGACTTTGTCATTGTCATCCGATTCAATTCTACCTTCCAATTCATTAGCTTCGGTTGCATTATCACCGTCGTCTGTTTCCACATCGGCCTCAGCTTCCGTCTCATCCACAAGACTTTCATTAGAAGGCTGATGCTCTCTGATAGCAGTTATCGATGTCACCTCTTTTGTTGGCTCTAATTGCTTAGTTTTTTCTGTGGTTGGTGTGGACTCATCTGTCGAACCAATAGTGGCAGTGGCCTTCTGGGTATCAATGGCATTAACTGTAGAAGACTTTCGTGAGGATTGCTCTCTTTTCCCCTTTTTGGGCTTTTGCTTTATAGACCTAATAGAGACAATGCTGCTCTTTCGGCGCACATGCGTGGTACCCGAAGTATTTTGAGATATCGACGTATTTCCATCTCCGTTAGTCGAAAGTTGAGATGTTGTAACAGTCTCAGTATGATGGCTGTGCTCCTTAATTGCTCGTTTAATGTCGGTAATCTTTTTAATCTCCACAAGAAAGGTGTCCAAACAACCATGTGTATCAACCCGGACACTTGTAATGGGATCATTCAAAAAGTTTATAAGACCGCCAAGGAACGATGGTAGGTAAGAAACCAGTTCAAGATCTGGGATGGAATCGAGAAGCACAATCCACGATACAAGAAACGTACGCGCATCACTATTAACGGCATGGATGCGCTCAGCTAGAAGGGGGATGAACTTGGCGAGCGAGAAAGTTGGCAATTGCTGCGCTGGTTCATTTGCAATGATCGGCATCCGAGGATCGTTGCTACTTACTTGCGCCGGAATAATTTCTGGCGGACCATCGTGAATGATGGAAACATATGTAGCTGCCTTCTCTGAAACAATGTCCTTGATGAGGCGGTTGAGCAAGTCTGCACCGTTCTGAACCGAGGTATCCAAATCAGTTGACAATTTTGATAGGGCGTCAAACAATTCGTTAAAGTATACCAAAATTTCACCCTTGGCGACCTTGGAGATATTGTACATACTCTCACAGGCATAGTATCTAACCCGGGCATCCTGATCGCCAAAGCATGCCAGCACAGGATGAACAATGTCATCAAGATACTGCACAACCTCAGACTGGCCCAGGGCAATCGCTGCTGCTGCTAGACCAATTAGACCACCATTACGGGCATTGGGCTTGTGGATGGCGTAGGCAAAATCGCGACAAAGTTGGTCAATTATTGCCCGAATACTCTCTCTATCTCCCTCCTGAAGGTAGCCTCTAATAACAGACTCAAGCTCAACTGCTGCTGACTTTCGCTTTTCGTATAACCGGTCTTCAAGACCCCTTTGAATATCCTTGTCTAGAAAAATTAATTGTATTAGCAAAAAGTCTTGCGTACAAAATGATATGAGTATACGCACTTACCCATTGCTTTTGAACAAAATATAAATATCTATAAGCTTGAAGATATTATAAGATATATTTCCCAGCAATTTCACACGATTACTACCAACAAGTTACAGAGAGAAAGAAAAAATAAAGGGTCGGTTTGTTAACCGCGCTTGTAGAAGCGAAAGGAAATCTGGCTTTAGAACCCAGGAGCTTTCAGCCAAAGGATGCAAATATGGCTGGTATCTAAACCTAACCCTACACAATACAGCCGCACTGATCATTTTTATCGTGGTAATTACATAAGCAAACATACCTTATTTGCACAAGTGTGACAACGCAGGCGCATTTAAAACGTTCAGCTATAACAGTTCACAATGGCCCTGGCAAGAGTCTTCCTTCTCATTGCTTTTAATTACAAGTCCGGTTGAATGATTCTGTTTTTGCTTTAACTGAAAAAAAAATATGTCTTCGAGTAATTGGACAAAAGATATAAGGCTACAGGTCAATGGCTCTACTCTGAGGGTATGATATATGGTTGCTTTTTTTTATTTATTTTTTTTCTTTTCAAAAAAATAACTATAATAATACAAAAGGCATTGTTTTACATTGCATGGTGAGATCCCAGCTCGTTACTAACGCATCGGTTGAATCTACAGGATTTTCAAGCTGCGCAGGACGCATTTGCTGAGCAGGAGTACAACTCAAAGGGACTACAAAAGGTTGGTTGACCTGCATCAATTGCCAATAATAACTAAATAAAAAACGAATTGTTGTTTGATATACTAACTTTTATTTAATAATAGACGCTGGAGTCGCTTTTTTTGACCTCCAACAAACTACGGCTGAAGTAAGTCAACCAGATATATACTACTTGATGAAATCTAACATGGTACAGAACTGAGTCCGTCAAAATGACGCTACAACATGTTGTGCCACGCACAGAGGGCTCGCTTAGTCAAGTTGACATTAATACCAATAAATAAACACAATATTTACTTAAGAGAGAGCGTGTGTTTTTTTTATATATATATATAAATGATAATGATTTTTTTTTTAAAAAAGGAAATATTGATGGATAGGCTGGTATGTACACTATTTACTTCCGCTTGGATTATGTCTGGCGAGGTGGTGGGGGAGGCGGGGCCAGACCACTAGGTGGAGGCGGAGGTCTAGCACCAGGAGGAGGAGGTGGAGGTGGAGGGTGGAATTGCCCACCAGGAGGAGGAGGAGGAGGAGCACCTCCGGAAGTGCGCACGGAAGGAGGAGGAGGAGGAGGAGGGAAGTTATTGAAACCAGAGACAGCCCGGGGACCTGTTGGATAACTCTGCGGAACACCCTGTGCACCGGAATTATAAGGACTGGTGGATCCTGGATTTGTGAATCTTGGGTTATTATCACCATACTCATTGCCTCTGCTATCGTAGCTATCATTACGGCCGGTATTATTATGCATGGGGTGACGGCCTCCCTGGTTAAAATCGCCTCTGCGATCATAGTTTTCATTCTTGTTATACCCACCATTGTAGTTCCGTTGCTGTTGGTCACCGCGACGATGATCATTACTGTTATTATTACGACCGTGGAAATCATTATTTCTGCGGCCAGGATTGCTTGGGCGACGAGGAGCCGCATCAATTTGCTCCTTCACAGATGCAATCAGATCCAAACACATCTCCTTAGCTCTGTGTAGCTCCTCAATATGAGGAGTTAACAGATGTAGGTACATAGGGATATCCTCTTCAAACCCAGTGTTTCTGTCAAGGAAACCAGAGCCGCGGCCCTTAATCTGGACCCTGCAGCCAGTTTCATTCTGAATGTGCTTAACGTTTTGGCCGCCAGGACCAACAATGAATCCACGAACTTGGAAGGGAGGATATTGATCTAAACCAATTTGGATCTTCTCTTCAAGTCTGTTAGGGCGGCGTGGCTGTTCCTCTGGTGGTGGAGTATCTTTGGGCTTATTTTCGGTATCTGCCTGATCCCTTCGTCTGAACCGTCGCTCATCAACCAGACTACCCATGTCCTTAGCAATCAGCTCATTGATTTGTTCAATGGCTTTATCGAGACTTTCTTGGTTATCAGCCTCAACAAATAAATGTAAGGCAGGGGCATGCTCAGTAGCAATGGACTTGTCAGGATAGTACCGGCCGCGAGTGAAAATATTGGCTCCAGTATCGTGTCTGATTTGGAATTGAGTCTCAGTTTTCGTCAGCAAATACTTGTTCCGCAGATCATTGATATCAACTTTTGTGCTGAAAGTATTGCTGGGAGCCGCCTCGGCGCTGTTATTAGTTGCAGTTGGATGACCTGGTTCGGCGGGGTGCGATGAAGAAGGAGGAGCCGTCGGCGATTCAGAGCGTTTTGAGCTGCCGCCGACAAGACCTTGGGCCGCCAGCTGGGCATTGATCTTGGCTGCGGCTGCAATTGCCATTGCAACCGGGTCAACTGGTTTTGCACTGGCTTCTGTAGCCGAATCTGCTTTTTCGTTGGAATCCGCTTTGGCATGAGAAGACGAAGAAGCTGACAATCGATCTCTATCGTCTCTGTCGCGATCACTATAACGATCTCTGTCGCGGCTTCTGCGGTCACTGTCGCGTCCCCGCTCGCTGTCTCGGTATCTGTCGTAATCTCTATCATGGTCTCTGGCGCGGCCTCTGCCTCGCTCTCTGTCACGGCCCCGTTCTCTGTCATGATCCCTTCCGCGGTCTCTGTCGCGATCCTCTCTGTCTTTGTAACGACTGCTACTGCTGACACTGCTGTGGCGAGGCCGGCTGCTGCTGCGGTCGCTATCACGGCTTCGGTAGTCCGTACGCCGAGAAGTTTCGGGCTTGGCACTGCTCGAGCTGCTGTTTCTGCGCAAAGTAGGGCTTTTAGAGCGTTCCCTCGAGTGGGAATTGCGCTCCTCACGTCGTTCGTCCCATTTCCGTCGGCGCTGGTCCATTATTAATATGAAAGAGTGAAAAAAGATCTACAACAAAAAATGAGAAAAAAACCAACTAAAATAAACGGGCAATACTCGTCCACTTCTTTTTTTTTCTTCTTTTCTTTATTTTAAAAAAGTAATGACTTTAATTACTTTTTGCAATGGCAATATTTCCATGAACCTGTTTTTTATAGAAAAGAAGAGAGAAGAAAAAAGTTGTCACTTTGAATGCCCAAAATGCGTGTGTGCTGGGACATTGCAAGGTTTCCAGGGTAAGGCCTAGTCACATGATAAAGGTGTGTTATTTGGGCCACCTCGACATGTACCAAATATGAAGCCAAACAAAATAAAAATAAAAACTAAAACCCTGGGAGGGCAGTTTAATGACACGATTTGATCCAAATCACCAACGTACTTCCCCGGTCAGCAGCACGCCCTTAATTCCCTCTGCATAATGCCCGATATTACCAGTATTTATTTTGAGACCGCCCGTAGCTTTCAAGAAAAGTCTAAAAAGAAGGGAACACAGCTTTACGTCCCGCACAAATCGGACGTCTTCACGCGGGAGTGCCTGAAAGTTGTAAGTAGAATCGAAATTGAATACTACAAGTAGTTACTTCATTGCTAACGCAATTGGGTTTTGCCAGGACGAGTCCATCAATGAGCTCGCTTTGTATTTGGAGCGGATTAGAGCATCATATTTGTCCTTGGGGAAGCGGGTAGCTAACCATGGCCCCAACAGCGCAAATCAGCAGCTTACTGACAAGCAACGCGACGACATTGACTACGAAACCAAAATGATTATACAACAGACTCTGATGCGGATTAGATCACTTGAGGATCTAGAGCGGGAAAGACTGAATAAGGAGGCTAAGAACGCAGGCGGGATTTCCTCATTTTTTGTTGACATGAAACAAGAGGAGATGAAAAAAACTACCACGTTGCATCGGGCCGGCATGCTCTGGTTCCTTAACGACAAACTGAAACGGGTGTCTGACCGGCACTCAGCGCAGCAGGAAATTAGACTCAGTCGCCAGGTTGAAAAGACCAAAAGCATGCTACACAATGTGGGTGAAGAGACCCCGTTAAGTTCACTCCGCGATTTCAAGTACAAACGGCCTTCCCCGGAAAACCATTATACTGAAAATGAACTGCCAGAGGTGCTGCGAGACTTGACACCACAGCAAATCACTCAGCTGGAAACAGAAAATAATGAACTTTTGAACGAACTCGAATTGTCTCTCAACAAGGCCAAGGCGGCCGAAAAGTCTCTTTATGAGATTTCCCAGATCCAGTCGCAGCTGGCCACGCATTTATCTACACAAAACGAAATGATTGAAAGCTTACTTGACGACGCGTTTCAGGTTCACGACGATGTCAGCCGGGGTAACCAGCAACTGGAAAGTGCAAAGACGCGGAATAGAAGAACATCTAAAATCATTATTTCTCTTTCGATATTTTTTGCCTTCATACTCTTGTTCTTTGATGCAATCACATCATGAACAAAATGTATATCAAAAATAAAAAAAAGGTACCTATATAAAAATAAGAAATTCATCAATTAATTATTATTGGTTGTTTTTATTAATCATCTTGTTTTTTTTCTACCCTTCTAATCAGAAGATGCTTTTTTCTTAGGGTAGATGAGGGAATCCACAACGCAGACGCCAATGGTGGAACCGCCTTGTCGCAGAATAGCCCTGCCAAGCTCCTTCGAGTCCTTGAAAAGTTCCATGGGAAGGGGCCCCTCATCAAGAGTGATTTCCACCAAAGCAGCCTGACTGCTTGTAATAAGACGGGGCTTTTCCTTGATCACACTGCCGTCGGCCTTGCTGACAAGAGCAATCATCTTGGTGATGGTAGCAGGAGTATTGATGCGACCACGGTGAAACATGACTCTGGCGCCCTTGAGAATTGGCCGAGTGAGCTCAAATGCAACAAAAGTCGCTCTAAACTTTTGCACAACTGGCACCAGCGCGGTGGGTGGGCATAAAATGTCAGAGGGAAACAGATCTTCGGAACTGTCGCAACCAACAACGCTAGCTTCGATGATCTCGCCAGCTTTGGCCCATGCACAAGGAGCATCATTGACCTTTAAAGATTTGATCTTGAGAACCAGGTTCTTGGGCACCACCACAGCAGTGTCACCAACCTGAATGGCTCCTGCCTCAATCCGACCAGTCATATGCACTGCAGAGCTGTGGGCAGGACTAAATGAATCAGAGATGGTGATTCTGAAAGGGCCACTATCATCCTTCTCTGTAATCTTTTTAGACTCGAGCAGAGCGAGTAGAGTAGGGCCTTCATACCAAGCCAGCTCGTGTTTATGTAACTTCACAACGTTAGCGCCGTTATAGCCACTGCAGGGAACGTATGAGACATCTTTAGCATTGAAACCGATTTTCTCAAAGAAAGGCTCAAGATGTGATTTAATCTCGTAGTATCGTGCTTCGGCCTCTCTTTCGCTTCTGCTTTCGGCAATATCTAATTTGTTGATAGCAACAATGAGGTGAGTAACACCCATACTTCTAACAAGAATTGCGTGTTCTCTGGTCTGGCCATCGAGGAAAAACCCGGACTCAAAAGCACCTGTGGAGGAGTCAACCACTAAAACAGCAATATCAGCCTGGGCTGAACCAGCAATCATGTTGGGGACAAAGTCACGGTGGCCGGGGGCATCAAGAATTGTGAATCTGGTGGTTTTAGTCTCAAATGATCTCATGCAAATATCCATGGTAACACCTCTTTGTCTCTCTTCCTCAGTTTGATCAAGCACCCAAGCCAAATGAAAGGATCCCTTTCCGGCATTTTGACTTTCTCTCTTGTATTGTTCAATGAGGCGTTTGTCGACTGCCTCGACGTCGTAGAGAAGCCTACCCATCAAGGTACTCTTACCGGCATCGACATGGCCAATGACAACAAAATTGATCTTGGGTTTGAGCTTGACCTCCTTGATCTCTTTCTCCAAATCCAATGTAGGTTTTAGTGATGGAAGTGGTATGTTTTTGAGGGCGGTTGGTTTTGCAGCCTTGTTGATGTCGAGTTTAGCAAGGTCTGATTCTAGCTTGGCTTTGGCAGCTTGCTCCTTCTTTTTGGCCTCTTCAGCCTTTTTTGCTGCTGCGGCAGCTGCTTTTTGGGATTTGGCAGCCTGCTCTTTATCAAATTTCTTTGCAAGGTAGCTGGCTGTCATGTCGATATCGTAGTCATTGTAGCGGAGGGATTCGATAATCTCTTCATCAGGGATCTTGCGCTTGCCGAGCAATTCTTTCACATCGGCTACATCAGCCATGGTTTGTTCTGATATATCCAGTTAGATATCGTACTCTAAAGCAAAATGAAAAATAACTATTCTACATACCATAATCGTCTTCATTTTCTTCGTAGTACTCATCAGAGTAGCCGTCGTTTTCATAATCAACGAGATCTATCAATGCGTTAGTTGATTTGCCACAAAGCAATTTTATCACCACGCAACTTACCGTCTTCAGTGTAGCGAGACATTGTGATCAAAATATACTCTATAACAAAGTCACAAACGAAAGTGCTTAGAAGAAGTTGGGTAATGAAACTGGTTCTTTCTTTAGAATACTGAAGTTTTAAAACAATTCAAAAAAAAAAAAAAAAAAAAAAAAAAAAAAAAAAAAAAAAAAAAAAAAAAA
>Ga0160505_101596_pt1 | contig 10582 bp, 6 predicted proteins | sample DIDeMG_FD_108225 | JGI IMG/M metagenome (GOLD analysis project Ga0160505, IMG submission 108225) | Enriched chicken feces microbial communities from UW Madison campus, WI, USA - DID2874_E49_Stillage MG | ecosystem: Host-associated > Birds > Digestive system > Large intestine > Fecal ...
AGAGGGCAAAATAAATAAGAATCCAAAAATAATTTTCAAATAACTTAGCAAAAAAAAAAAAAAAAAAAAAAAACTATTGACAAGCACTGTGACTTTGTGTAGTGCTTTATATTTATTTGAGTTTAATTGTGCAATTAGCAAAGAGATTGGATATATACAATATATATGTAATGTGTCAAAAATCAACTAAACAGAAAGAAACAAAAAATAAAAAGGATGTCATGTATCTTTATTTTTATTATATTTGTATTTGTATTGTTTGTTTGTTTGTTTGTTTTACTATGAATCACGGGTTTGTAGCTCTTTTATAAGGTACTGGTATAAATAATGAACAGAAGGGTATTGTTTTTTTTTTCTTCTAGTTATGCAAAAAGAGAGAGAGAAGGAAGATAATGCATATCTAGGTCGGATCCAGTAGCGCTCTAAGCTTTGCGACGACGACCGGTTTGAGTCATAGAACGCGAAACACCCGAGGCCCTGCTGCCAATAGTGTAACTTGCACTTGCATTGGTGCCGTGGCGCAGAACCTCCGCGGGGGAGGCTTGCGAATTCGACAGCGGCAGTAGTGAGGGCGCAAACGCCTCCTCGGGGCTGAGGACTTCTTCGACCACGGGCTTGTCGTCGCCAGAGCCGTGCACCTGGATGGGTCCAGGCGCCGGCCGGAAGCCATTGAGCGCACGCGGGCGGCCAAAGAGCTTGGCCTGCTGGCGTCTTGACTCCTGGGAAATGGCATCGAGGAGCTCAGCACTGGTGCTGTCATAATCATTATCAAGTGTAGTCTGGCTAGCGGAGGCGCTGGGGCGTTTGCCAAACGAGGCAGAAGCGCCGCCTGTGGTGTTGACGGGGCTTTCAAATGGGTTCTGGATACCACCAGTAGAAGGAGTATTGGTGTCAACTGATAGCAAGCCTGGGGGTGAGAGAGACTGAATATGTAAAGGCAGGCCAGGGTCTGTGCTGTTATCCTCACGTCTGGGCAGAGTGATACCCAAGTCATGGATGGTCCGGCCAACAAACTGAATAACTTTACTACGGCGAATCGAGTACAGCTTACCGTCCGCGAAGTTGCTTCGGAAGGTTACTGCACAGGTCAACTTGACTCTATCAAGATCAGGATAGCCGGTGCAATAAATAAATGGGTCAGGCTGGAAATCGCGTGGATTATCCAGACAGAATTTTGAAACCGTGTCAATAAACACGTCAAGCTGATCAAATGATGTCTCAGGTAAGCCCAAGATCATGTTGAGGGTAAACGTCATTGGGCCAGCTCGGCTCAGATTGTCAATCCAAAGCGTGTTTAAAACGGAATTGGGTGCTTGTACCGTGGAACCATCTAAAACTCTTGTAAATACTGTGTAAAGAAGGGAAATTTCCTTGACAAAGTATGAATCATTGGCAACATCAACTCTGTCGCCAACATCCAGCGGATGCTTGACAAAGAGAAACACACACGAGGCTGTAATCTCTTGGGCAGTGGTCGAGAAAACAAATGAAAGAGCCAAAATAGATGTACCGAGAGTCGCCAACACAGCACTAACACTAGGAGCCAGCATACCAATAAAAACAATAATGATGATAATCATGACAATGAAGAGCAAAACCTCATGAAGCTTTTCAATAGCGGAATCAACATCCTTCAACGACTTGTAAACGGATCGTCTTTCATGGCAAATCTCAACAACAGAAGAGACCATTTCATCGAGTGTCAAGTTACCATTACCGTCAGTGTCTAGGACTCTGAAAATATCATTAGCTTCTGTCTTGCGTTCTTCACCCAATACCTCAACGAGATCGTCAATAGTCAAATGCTCTTCGCCCTCTAAAACCAATGACATCCAAATACGCTTAGCTAGGACTTCAGCCAAAGCTTCAGAGTTCATAGAATCAGCAATGGTACTACTGACCCAATTTCTCACGTCATCATTATCAAGAGCCTGGCCTCTCGCAACTTTACCTAGCGTATTCGCGGCAACATCTAATGCATGATTCATTCTACCGAAAAACCGCTGAAGGTTTTGGTTTTTAGCGAGCTTTGAGGCAAACTTTGAATTCTTACTCCCTGAATTTAAAAAGCTTCCGCTTTGAAGGTGCAAATCCTCTTCGGAAAATTCAGGACAAAATGGAGGGAATGGGATGCATGCACAATAGAGCAAATCTGACAAGGTTCTGATGGATTGCTTATTGTCTTTGATTCTCGTCGCAAACCGAGTCTTGTGAAACGAAACAGAAATCAAATGGATTGCCAATCGCTCAGCAAAGTAGATGAGACTGGAAATCAGCAATGCGACAAGAATATTGTTAAGAGTTTTCTGCCAGGGTTGGGTTGCATCTGAGCTTTTGGCGTTCGCCTTTTGAGTCATGACCGGCATAAAAGTGCACAGAGATACGAGAGCCCAAAAAACAAGCGAAAGGGGGACTTCCAATGCTCGCAGAACCGAGCGATACTTTTTGAGGTTGGGAGAGATGATGCTGGTGATAAACTTGAAGGCTAACGGTATACCGTGAGCTACAACCCGCGAAATCCAAAGCGAGCCCCAAACAATTTCAAGCCAAATGAAAATCCACATGATTCGTGCGTGTCCGAGAGACGCTTCCGGCCTGCCCCATGCACCAACAGCCAAGGGCACAAATAGGATGAGCGCAAGGGGAAGCCAGTAAAAAAAGCATCTGGTAATAAGGGAAAAGCGAATAAGCGTGACGACCAACTTGCGTAAATATTTAATTACTTTTGCCGATTTGCTCTCGCCGGTCTTTTTCTGGTGCCGAGAATAATGACGAAATCCTCTGCGACGGGCTGGCGAAGCTTCATCGTGGCCATCATCACTATTTGACGAATCTGATGCACCTTGTGGGTTTTTTAGGTCTTTAGAGAGCTGTTGGGTATCAAGTCCGTTCATGACTTGTTTGATCTCTACAAAATCATCGTCGCTGGAGTTATCTTCCTCCATTACAGTGTGTAAAGTGTTTGATCTCACCGGGTCATGATGTGATCGCATACGATTCATATCAAAAGAGTTCCCATAAGAATTGCCACCATTGAGATTTGTAGTAGAGTTGTTGGATGCATTAGTGTAGGCATCAGAAGGCGCAGTACTAGAGATGGGTGAATATGTACCATTGATGCTTGGAGGAACAGGGAAAAGATTTGCCGAAGGAGCAAAGTTTGGGCCTGCAGTGGTGTGATTGCGTCTAATATCCGTTAACGGAACTTCACCGGATTGAATAGAGCTGAGATCCGTATTGACTCTTCTAGGATGGAAATGCTGAATATTCTCGTCATTCGGTGCGTAAGAGGTGTTTGTAGCTGACCGGAAGAGATGGTCTGAATCAGTGTTGTTAGCTGTAGAATTCTGATTAGTTATACCAGGGTTCGAGTCGGGGTTGACTGGAGAGAGCGGAATCTCTTCTGGACTCTTGTTCTTGTTTGATGAGTCGAAAGCCATGACTGATAAGCACTTTTGAGTGTGTAGGCCAAGAATGTGTCGAGAAAATGAGTTTTAAAGGAAAGAAAAAAAAAATAGATGATTATAATGAAGAAGGCAAAGTTGAAAATTTTTATTTATATGAAGATGAAAGTATTTTTATTTTTATTTTTTTCGTTTTTAAAAAGAAAATAGTAATAAATATTGAGGACGTACCTTAACTGGGACGTGTACAGAATGCTTGTATTTTCATACTAAGGCCGAGTAGTGGCTTTTAAATACTAATCACTCTCCGCTTAAACGCGTTACCGAATGGAGTCTCTCGTGGTAAAAGACAGCGTAAACAGGGTGGGTAAAAAAAAAAAATAAAAAAACCAGAAACGGAATCGCGATGTGATTTTTTAGCAATCCATAATGATAATATGTGAAACTTTGCAAAATACTGCATTATTCTCACCAAGCCTTAAAAAGTAGTGTACAGTATATGAGCTTATATCAGTGTCCTAAACCTCCTACATTCGTTATGAAACTGGGGTTGACGCAAACACTAGTTCTTGGTGAAACATAAATTTGTTACACTGTTAGGAGCATTTAAGTAGTAATTTGCACTGTATGAAGCAGAAGACTTTCTCTTTTAAAGGTATAATTATTTACATGCTACTCTCTTACTCTCGGGTATGGATTGTTACACTTTCAATAATCTTGCAACAAGATAATTGTAAAGGGTTTGAAAAAAAAAAAAAGATTTGTATGCTAAAAGAAGCGTTTCAGTGGAAAACAAAGTCGTTAAATGTCTAATGGTATACGTACTTTACTGAAATAAAAAGTGAAAAACGTAGCACTAAAAGTAGAAGCTTTTGTATACCCTATGATATAGTGGCCGCTGTCAAAAGTAAAATCCCTTTCTTTAACTCTTTCTGTTAAAACTGTACAAGAGCCATACGTTGACTCAAACAGGTACACATTATCATAATACTGTAATTTTCAAATAAATAAATGAATAAAGGGAAAAAAAAAATAGAAAAAAAAAAATAAATTGAATAAATATAAAAAATAAAAAAATAAAAAATAAAATTTTTTAAATAAATATAATAAAGAAAACTAAAAATAATCATACTGCACACTTTAAACTAGACTATTCCTAATCAAAGCTCTGCAGGATTCCTAAAGAGTTCAGGAGTAAAGCACTCAACATCTAATTTCTAAAGGCTATGCCCATGTCTTTCAGTAGAATATCCCTAGCTGCATTGAAGTTTTTATCGTATTTGTGATTACATTATGGGAACACCTATGCGCCTCCAACACTTGGGTGAAGAGACCCATATTCACTGCAAGTTTTGCTAGTGTGTTTTTTTAGCTACTATACAAGTTCAGTGTAAGCCATTTAACAAATTTAATAGACGAGCGGTATAACAAGCGGAGTCCTGCACCTGGCTGCAGGAACTTCATACGAATTCAAATTCATTGCAAAGCAATTCCTAATATATAAACAACAGATCTGTGATGCTCTTAATATTTCAGCATATCCAGGGGTTGTGCCAATCCACAATGCCAATACCCATTTCAGATTTGTGCTGATCTGCATTATGCAAAAAAAAATTTTTTTTCAAGTGATGATATCAAGCAAAAAAAAAAAGAGAATAATAGCTCCTCCAAACCATTCAACTGCGATCTAAAATCAAGTATGTCAATAGCTAAGATCCCAAACACTATCTAATACGGAGAACATCTTAGTTAATCCTTTACTGATCTCCTCCCTCAAGTTACCAATCTTGAGGGAAATAAGAGCTGAAGAGATACATAGTTGTAAATAAGCTCAAGATTAGTGTAATATTAAGTGCCCAGTCTGAAACACCAAAGCCTGTAATCTAGTAGCAAGTTGGGCACCAATATAGGTTCTTCCGTAACTGACAATAAATTATGGCCCTCGCCACAGCTTTTCCTTAACAACACAACCGTATAATTCCTGCGAGAAGGCATTACTCGTTATTCAGGGTTGTATTGTAAGCTACATATCTGCACAGCGTTGAGCGGTAATGATAAAAGCCGTTCATGTGGTTGCTGCTTCTACATTTTAAACATATCTTTTAAAGCATTAATATATAATAGTCTTCACTAGTTGAAAAAAAATTGACATTAAATGAGTTGAATCCGATGTTGCTGTTAATTACAATCTTTATCAATCTTAGTGGAAACCGAGGTTCTACCACCAACTTGTCCGGTATCTTAAAAAGCTGTTTTGAGAACTCAGTTTTGAATAAACAGAATCATGTGAATACGTGAAAACATATGGAGCAACCCCAACAATAGAGCTGTTGTTGGCTCAGAATAGGAGATTTAGTATACAGCAAAAGAAACTAGCAAACAGGTCAAGAAAAATAACTTTGAAAATATTAAATAACTATAGAAATTTATAACAGGCGTGGCTGAAAAAATGTCATAAAAATCAATTTCAAAGGCAGAAAGTCTTTGACTGACACATCTTTGTTAACGACTAGAAGGTTGAAATATTTTAGTGATACTAAAAAAAAGATACTATTATTAAATAGAGTACAAGGCACATTTGTTTAATGCTTAATACTGGTATTATGATAACTTTGAAATAGACAATGTCCAATGCAACCTAATCCAAAGCTAATGGAAAAAAATATTAAAAAATAACAATAAGACTTATACAATAGCCTTTGAAACTATCTTTTGGTAATAAATACAGATGGTGCTTTGCGTTGCCGGATAAATATTTTTCGAGGAGGGCTTGTACTTGGTGTCTGATCAGAAGCAGAAGTACTTTGTTGAGAATGCGATGCCTCAGCAGGTACTTCATTTTGGCTACGATCTTCCGGCGCAGAATTAGTGGGCTTTTCGATTTTGAAAATAGCCGACTTAACAGAATTCGCTGGTTTTGGTGAATTCACTTTTGTAGACGTGGCCTTGTACCTGATATCAGTCGAGGCAGGGAACGATGAGGGATGAGTGGAAAGTGTTGGCGGCTTTATAGAAAATAACTTTTGAGTAGTAGAGCTCTTGGTTGTCATTACTGTAGGAACTCTCTTGTATGATGGGGAGGATGTAATAGGTGATGCCGTTTTCCGTTTCAGCATGTTTGTATATGGATTGGATGATGACGGCGTATTATACGGGCGGCTGAAATCTGTAGTTCCTCTGGGTGGTCTAATAACTCTGTTATTTAACTGCAGGTTATGTTTTGCAACAAACTGGACGTTTCGAGGTGAAAATATACTTGGTCCGTGATCTAGTGTATGTTTTATTGTCTTATGAAGCATCCTCGATCCGATGGGCGCCGATGGTGCAAGTTTCCTTAGGGCATTTGATCTCACACTCTGAGGGTCAGTATTTAACTGCGTGATCTTCCAGTTATCCTTATCCTGGTTCATTTTGGCGATGTTAGCTCGTAGTCTGTCACTAGCCATATCTAGGTTGGCTTTTCGAGTAGCTTCTAATTTTCTGTAGATTTTCCGAAAGTTGATATCAAGGTTGTTATTTTCGGTGGTTTTATCATCGCTGTTATCACTGCTCCCTTGCTTCCTTTTCAGAGCCCGTGAGGTTGCTTTCTCAATCGCTTCAACCCCCTTGTCTTGAAAATCACGGGTGATAAGGTACCTCCATATCTCTTGAGATCGCAGGGCTATTTGAGGAGAGTTTTCTTCGATCTGAAGCAGCTGTTCCGGCTTCACTTTTCTTAAAATTGGGCGTACTAAATCATAAGGGGTGCCACCGACATCAGTAATAGCTAGGGAGAGTTAGAACAACTAATTATAAATCATTAAATCAGATAAAAGCATACTTTGAGCGTAACGAAGACAGACGTTGATTGAAGATTGAACCAAAGATTCTGCTCCAATCCGTGGCGATGACATATTGATAAAGCTTCACAGAGACAGTATAGTACGTTTAAACCAAGGATTATTTCTGTTTAATCAACCGTATATCGTGAAATGCTTTTGGATAATAGTAAATTGAGAGTAGTAAATGTCATTCAGGATAGAGGGGTGTGTTGGGTGCCAAATCTCAAAAACGAATCGATAGTATGTTGCAGGGAAAAAAAAAGGTTAACAAAAAAATTTAAGCAACAAAACCAAGCGGCAAATACAGAATCTATGGTACCAGTGCACCTACTTGGTAGCTCTTGTTATTAATACAACGTACAACGGCCAGAACTATTAGAGGCTTGTTATTGAATAATATTGAAATATCAACATCGACAAAATCAACAAAAAGTCATGATGCAATCTCTCAATAATTTAAGGACAATAAACTGATTATCTAAAGTGTCAGTAGCTCAAAATCTAGAATGCACTACATTCGTAAAGACAACATGCTCATGTATTTTATCTAACATACAGTCACCTTCCAAAAGTATACACAAATCCCATTTACTTAATCACAATTATTTTTTTACAGTCCATGAGCTTTACAATTTGTAGTTATCAGAGCCAACCAACGGTTAGGCATGTAGACCTTCTTTCTACTTGTTAATTTGAAAAGACAATCTATCCACGCAGCCAATAGTTTTCATATTGAAACAGTAATGAAAATAATCATTAATGTTTGAAAACGTGGTATACTTTTATTGGTTTCAGACTTGTATGAAATGTGTTTAAATCGTTTGAAGTCATTACTGCTTTAAACAACGGTCATTACAGTAAAATATCCCCTGGTTAAACAACAACCACATCGTTATTGCCATGGTTTGCCAGTTTATATAAAAGGAGATCAGGCTCTGTCTAAAAAAATATGAATATTGAAAAAACACCATGGAAAATTATTTACACCTAAGGTATAGAGATGAGTACTAATAGCTTTCTTGATTGCTTTTCGATTGAGCAGCAGCCCATACTGCGGTATCTACTTCACAACTGGAAGAGTCTGCTCGTGGAACTCCCATTATACTCAAACTCTTTTCAACTTCTTCTAGCATCTCATGGTGTGGATATATCGCTAGATTTACTTGAAGAACTGCTTTTAGAGCTAAAAAAGCTCATTCCTAACTACATTTTACTTAGAAGGTATAATGCCAAAGTCCCCAGTTGTTCGCAGATGGTTGTGGACTACTTCGATTTTGAGCCTCTAGATAGCAAAATTGATCTTGACACCACCCAATCTGAATACAAAGGCCTCGAGGCTGTATTAAGTGATGACTCGTCATATTTCAAAGACCAAAAAAAAGTTTTAAAAAACCTTTTGCACGAGCCCACCTCACTTCAACTCATTACCAAGGAGAATATCCTGTCCGAGACGGCCGTTCCTTTTATCGATGCATGTAGACTATCTACTCGTGAATGCGCAAAATCCAACAATGGCCCTTGCAAAAAGATTCATTTTCAGTCAATTATTAGAAACAATACTGACGTATCTTTGGGTGATTGTTCTTATTTGAATACCTGTTTCAAGGGTAAAAACTGCCGTTATGTTCATTACCAAATTAGCATTCCTGATTATACAAACGTTGTTAATATGAAACCTATTTCAAAACCAATAGTTTCATTAGATGAACCTGTTAGCAGGATTGGGGTAAGTTCATGCTATTGCTGCAAGTTAATAGGTTTTAACATAATAAGGATCTTCCTGCGCAATGGATCAACTACGATATTAAAAAACTCAACTTTGATCTGCTTGGTGATTTTGCTGCTGTTTTTGCAGACCGTAAGTGTAACACTGTTTGATGAGACTGATACTCAACTAACAATGTCTAGCCCCATGGGATATCCATACGAATGTAAGTTGGAGTAAAGCATTATGATGATAACAATCTTTGGCTGACATACCCCAGGGACACTCGCATAGTGACGGCTTTTCAGACGAGTAAGAAAAAATAGATCGAATAATTATGTCTTTGGCTAACTTGATAGTGAAATGCTGGCGCTAAATTTGGTCAACCTCCAAAGCAAGGGGTTTTTCTTCCTTTGGGTTACTGGTAGAGCCATTGATATAGGTCGCCAATGCTTGAAGAAGTGGGGGTATACACATATAGAAGAGTTGATCTGGTGCAAAACAAACCAGCTTGGGCGAACGATCTGCACAGGTAGAACGGGCCATTGGCTGAATCACTCCAAGGAGCACGTTTTGATGGGGTAAATATAAAACTCTGGTAATTCCGGTAATGTATTAACACTAACGCACTTGTAGGGTGAAAGGCGACTTAAAATGGGTTACAAAAAAGCTTGATGTAGATGTCATTGTCTCCAGTACGCGGGAGAAAAGTCACAAACCTGACGAGGTAAGTTTTTGTATAGGAGAACTGAGAACAGTATCTAATTTTCAAAGCTTTATAATATTGCTGAAAGACTAGTTGGCAAGAGCTCACGAAAGTTGGAGCTGTTTGGTACAACGAGGAATATCCGTCCTCGCTGGCTGAGTATGAAACATTGATGTATTTTAGAAAGTATTGGCCATTTAGCTAACGACTAGGAAGCTATTGGAAACCAACTTGGAAGCTCGCACATTGAGGAGCCTTTTTTGAGAAGAAAATTTCCTGGGCTAAGTCGGAATAATTGATTAGTTTGATTTTATATAAATGATATATTGAAGAGACATAATTTGTCGGGAGTTAGTATTGCTAGGTTTTAAATCATATGTAGTTACTTCTATTTTTTTTTTTCACTGGTTGCGCTTTTTTTTTTCCACCCTTCTCCAGTCATATTGTCTCCCAGCCACCACCTGATTCGTTGCGATTTACTACTACGAGAGATTCTCTGACAACAAGTAGTCACGATGGACTTTACTCAAAACCGTATTCAATCACTTCATGCCGACCAGCCTCCCACAGATAGTCCATTTCTGACGGCGTTACTCAACACCCAGCTACAGATCTGGACGCGCGACAACCGCGTCTTCCGGGGCCGCTTCTTGTGCACCGACAAGGTAAGCCATTTGTTTACAATCCTCCTTTTTGTTTCAATGTTATAAGTATTATTATCATTTCCATACATTTGATTCTACTATCTGTGTAATCTTCCCCGGTGGTTCTGGAGTTGATACTGATGCTTGTTCTTAATCTTGTGCAAAAAGAAGGAAATTTTTTTTTTAGTAAACAAAAAAAAAAAAAAAAAAAAAAAACCAAAGAAAAAGAAAAAAAAACCCCTTTTTTTCCCCCCCCCCCCGCGGTTGTTTTTGGGGGGGGGGGCGGGGCCGCCGCCGGGGGC
>Ga0160505_101597_pt1 | contig 10563 bp, 6 predicted proteins | sample DIDeMG_FD_108225 | JGI IMG/M metagenome (GOLD analysis project Ga0160505, IMG submission 108225) | Enriched chicken feces microbial communities from UW Madison campus, WI, USA - DID2874_E49_Stillage MG | ecosystem: Host-associated > Birds > Digestive system > Large intestine > Fecal ...
CTTACATCAAATAGTTACATAAAATTACAAAACAAAACGATATACAAAGAAGACATGAAATTTCAAAAACATTTGTCTCTATGAGACTGGCAAAGTAGCGGTGTCAGCGCGCGTAATAAGTTTAGACGTTCGATGGCGCCGAATTTTCCATGAAAGTATCCATGTGCTAAGGGCTTACATCAAATAGTTACATACAATAGTTGCGGTAATGTAGATAGATAGATAATCAGTTTATTGTCCTTACATCAAATAGTTACATAAAATTTACAAAACAAAACGATATACAAAGAAGACATGAAATTTCAGAAACATTTGTCTCTATGAGACTGGCAAAGTAGCGGTGTCAGCGCGCGCAATAAGTTTAGACGTTCGATGGCGCCGAATTTTCCATGAAAGTATCCATGTGCTAAGGGCTTACATCAAATAGTTACATACAATAGTTGCGGTAATGAATCTAAGAACTTGATAACCGCACCAGGGCCCTTCTTAGTATCAAGCTCCGGGGGAACTTTTCTTAATACTTCTCGCTCTACAAAATGCAGAGGACATTTCTTGAGGACGTATTTAATTGTCTCCAACTGACCACACTCACAATTATGACTTAGTTCCTTGATCCCTCTCTTCTGAAAATTTGATATAGCTTGTGATTCGATGCTACTACCTCCACAGAATTTTTGAGCTCGTTAATTTAGTTAATATTAGCATTTGTATCTGTATCAGCAAATGCTGTATTGTTTGCTGAGCACCATGTTTTAGTTTTCTGTTAATTAGACAATCTTTGAACTTTTTCTTAGGTTATAACAAATTTTCGCCAATTGCTTTGAATATTACGGCATGTTTAATAAAACATCAAATTGGGCGTCTGGTGTAGTTGGTTATCACACTCGCTTAGCATGTGAGAGGTCCCCGGTTCAATTCCGGTGTCGTCCATTTTTTGCTCATCTTCACTTTAGGTGTATAAAATTTTTAGTGTATGCGCATATAACGTTACTACACACTAATTACACAGAACCAAAAAAAAAAAAAAAAGTTTTTAAATTTCTCGTTCAGACCGACTATTTAAAAAAATAAATTTTATCCTAAATCTTATATTGCGTGTGTGTCACCCCTTTTGGGAAAAGTCGCCATGGACACAGGGCAAAACTTACCAGTGTCTAATTATAGCACATCCGTTGCACCTTATCCTTTTGTTTTTGTTTTTTTGAAAACACTTTTGGAATTTTATGTGGTAGGAGGTATAGCCAGCCTTTCTAACCACATGGTCCCTATGACTTTATTGAGTCTTTATTTGGTTATGATCTGCTGGGGTTATGTCCACTATAAGCAAGACCAGGCTTATCATCAAGGAGCAAACGGCTATTAGTGTCTCGCTAGCCTGAAGTAGAGACTCTCAGGGTTTGTGTCAAAGACGGTAGGCCAATCATGGGTCGCGAGAGGATGACGTTGCAAGGGGTACCAACCACAAATACCTATACAAAAATAATCGTCACGTTTGACTGTTAGCGATATAGTTTAAGAGTTTAATTGTCTTTCACTGTCTGGGCAACAAGGTTGTCTAAAGACATGGAGTATCTTTTTATTGACTTGACATTTAGAAATACTAAGTAGGTATTGCAATAACAGAATATACAATAAACTAAATTTTAAAACAGTGATCTATCTCAAGAAAATTGAATAGCATGATTGATCAAGAGCTCGGCTATCGCATTGGGACAGGTCTAATCTGTGGCAACAACAGTGGTAACAACGGCAACCCAGGTTCGCCAGAATATGGGAGCAATTTATGCATTATGCCCTGAGACAAAAAAAAAAAGCCAATCTGCAGTACTCAACACAGTCTTTGGAGTTTGTCAAATTTTACTTGCATCGAAATGCTACAGGACTTTCAAGAAGAGAAATAGAGGGGGAGGTTCAACCTAGTGATACTGAACTCGTGTTTTCACTAACAGTTATATGTCTATAACTATAAGGATATCTGTGTTAGAGTAGAGCTAATAGTGATGTTTACAGTACAGTAAGATCACTATGAGTTTACAATTCTTATTTTACTTAGTTTCATATTGATTATTGGGCCGCCCAACTGCATCGAGGAGCAAGTGAAGACAAATACCAAAGTGGTAGATCAAGGTTAATTCACTCGTATTTAAACTGCGTGTGTGTAATAACAGGTCAATGGGTCAAAAAAACCATTGCTTAGTGGCAGCATCTCTATAATTGTACGTACATTTCGCGTAAGGCTCAGTTTGGGTTCACATCATGTATACAAAAGCTCTTTTACTGGCCGTAACAGTTACAGTTTATCTTGTTACTATAAAAATGTATTCAGAACAAAACAACTCTATATTAACGTGTATCTTCCTGTGTATGTAGGGCTATAATTGCTTGGTATACACGTAAGCTTCGACAAAACCGTACACAGTGTAGTATTAAAAACCATCTAATCATATGTATCAGCTGTCACACAAACTTGTGACTAATTTCCATGCCAAACTTATTAAAACAGTCTGGATTTGAAATACTATTTTCACAACATCGATAAGTAAGTGTATCACGAACAACCTGTAATTTACAATCCCCCAGTATTATCTAAATATTAAATTGTGCATTTCTGAAAATTTCAGTTGACAATTAATACAAACATCTTTAAATTTGTTACTTTTGACCTTTGCTAAAGACTCTAATGGGTTCAACTTTTTGATCATCTCACTACGAGTCTTTGTGATTTAGGAATGTGTTATGACATTTTTAGTTGGGTCAAATGGCACTTTTTTGCTGCATCTTTTTGTTCTCATACTAAATATTAGAATTTTCGCAGTCTATGGTCATTATACCCAAAGGCTGAATGTCAGGAGCTTCCCCAGTTTTGGTCAAAAAAGTTGAAAACTGGGACTGGTTTTAGTTAAGGAAGAAATACTTTTAATGTAGCTCTAAGCTGGAGTGATGACCTGTGTGTCTTAAAAAGATTCTGTGTTGCTTCTCGCAATGTTGGCATTATCCGGGCGGTGTTATTGAGAGTACCTCTAATTTGGTCATCATGGCGTTCTCAAAGAGAGTTGCATTTGAAATGGTCCATAATCTTGGAGCTTTCAAGCCTGTTATAAAAAAGTTTAAAGTGAAACTGGCTATATCTGCCTTATAATAACATTTTATAAATAAAGTCTTGCCTAATTGCGTTGAATCATTGGTTACGGCTAACTTGTTAAGCTCTTTACGAGATGCCTTTTCAACAAGTCCAAAGACGATAGCATTGAGAGTCTGAAGAATATGATAACTACAAGTGATTAATATGATATAAATATTATAAGTGGAATTTAAACAGGATTTTGGTAATCTGATGGCTTGTGTGACCGTCAACAGTAAGGATTCTCTTCTCTCCATATTTCACCGACTTTTTCTGGAGAATAAATATTTTTTAACCACACAAGGGCAATGTTGCCGTTAGCCTGGCATTTTTCAGTTGTTGTCAAGCTCTAGGTATCAAGCAAGTCTCTAACCATGGGAAAACATTGCTATTGAACTGTCAAACGTATTGTGACTTTTCAAAACTGCAAGCTCTTAGATTCTTGACATTGGGATTACAGAGTGACAATGCGGTCATTTAATGAGTCCCAATATGATTATCATAGCCATTTGCTTTTCTTGGAAACCTGACCATGGTTAAAGTTGGAACGCCATGGAGCTTCGTAGTCTGCCACATAAAAAGCCTGTTAAGAATATGATATTTTAATGATTGGAAATCTTGTTTGATATAACATTTATTTCCCATTAGAATACAGTAAAATCCACTGCAATAACTTTATTGGGGCGCGAAAAAACGTGAAGGTAATATGGGTTGGTGCTGTGATAATGATGTTGACGATTAAAAAAAAAAAAGTGTTTCAAATTCAGGCTGTTCCATAAAGGGGCCATGGGGCTTTGAGTGTCAATCACAAAAATAAAACAAGAAGCTGAAAATAACAGCTTGTTTTATGAAAAAACGTTTTTTTTGTGGCTGCCAAAAGGATGATGATGTAAATAGACTATAATATGAAAACTTCAAGCATGACATGCACATTAATGCGGCTTGCCTGACTGCAGTTATCATCGTTATGGTAGCTGGTAGACGTAACGAGGCTTATATGAAACCTGGGTTGTATACGATGTTTTTTAAAAATGCAGTTAATGGATTATGGAGCATGGCCACTATGACTGTGCTATGGCAAGGCTGTGCTTTTTACCAATGCATGACACATTTGCTGGCGACCACGATAACAAGCTTAAAAAAAAAAAGAACCATGTGCGTGAACAAACTTGCATTCCTCAACAGTTGATCATATGGGCTTAACATCAAGCTTCAAAATAGAATACTCAGCATTAATATTATTTATTTTTGCTGGTAAGAATAGAAGAAATCTTGACTTGCACACAAGCGTTGTTGGTTTATGTCAGTATTCTGTTCTAATGCCAAAATAATTGAAATTTTGAAATCAACTGTGAATGTTACACAACAGTATGTAGCTACAAAATCCTGGTTTGTTTTTTCATGATTTCTTGTTCCTGGCTTTGGTTATAATTGTCTCAATTCTGTCTTCAGAATGGTTTACCTTGACATACATTATCCGCGTTGTTGGATTCAGGTTGCCAAAAGAAAAAATTACATGGCTTGGCTTTAATATTTTGTTTTATAGTTAATTTCTCTTCCACTAATGCTACATTGAACATGAGCATAGTGCATTCAAACTCGGCAGGGAAGTAGTTCATGCAGTGGAAGCTTGGTTTTAAAGCTCAGACATCAATTTACTTACTATCACGGTAAGTTCTCCTGGGCATGTCCTGAAGACTAAATACCCAAGAACTATACCAGAAACAAGCCATGTGTGTTTATAACTATAAAATTTGATTCATTAATACGGCCTGGCTGCCAAAAGAAGAGAAATAAACTGTGAGCTGTTGCTGCGCATCTCTTTAGTAATATATGACTGCATAGCGAGTCTCAAAGTGCAGTATTTGACTCGCCGCTATTTGAGTTGAAAGCCATGCGCCTATGAGCCAAAAACAGTTGTGGGTGCCAACCACAAGGAGGCGCGCATATCGGAAATGAACCACAGACAAACAAGACAGTGTGAAGTATAAGCCATGATATTGGGGCAAGGCCAAGTAGAATGAGCAAAATGGTAGAATCTTAGAGCAACAAAGGCAACTACAACCCCATAATTACTCCAGCATTTGGTTGAGACACGGCTACCAAAAGCAATGTTGGCTGGGTGTCGCTGAAGCTGGTTTTGTTGTCGCAGCGGTGATGGTTCATGGCTGAGCACTAAAGTGCGATAATTTCTTTTGCTTACAAAGTCAAAGCCATTTTTATTTTTAAGGTTTGTCCTGCGTGTACCTTTTTTGCATCATCAAAAAAAATATAAAAAAAGAATTGAAAAAATCGTCCAAAGTTGCAATCACCAATTCAATTTAAATACCTCGTCTGTTCCCTCCAAAAACTTATTTTTTTTTTCTTTTCATTCTACAACCTTTTTTATTTATTTATTTTAGCACAAACACTCGCTATCCAACACAATAACTACAAAACTCACTCTCTACACAGCTCGCTGATATACACATAAATCCATCTAAAAACATATTCACCATGGCTGGAGGCAGAAACTGCATTCTTTTGTTTTTCCCTATGATCGGCAATCTTGCCGCTATCATTCTTACACTAATCGTCATTCTCGGCGGTGTGCGTAATGTCAACGTGCTGCGCGACCTCTACTTTTTTAAACTTGATCTTTCGCACATCACATCCAAGACACTAGTAGGCGAAACGGGTCTTTCTAGCGTTGTTTCTACCTCGTTGATTGATAGTGCGATACAGGACACTCTTAGCGCGCTCAACATTTCCAATTTCTACACTGCCGCGCTTTGGGGATACTGCGAAGGCGATGTAGCCTCAAACAATGCCACCAATGTCACCTCCTGCTCTCACCCAGAGGCCCTGTGGTGGCTCGATGTTCAGAAAATTCTTGATGAGTCGCTAAATTCAACTAGTGTAAACATCACGTTGCCCTCCCAGCTCACTGACTACAACCCCACTATTGAAACCGCCTCAAAGCTCATGTTTATTTGCTACTTTATTTCCATTATTGTTCTCTTTCTCGGTCTTATTGCGGGCTGCTTTGCATTCCACTCTCGCGGAGGTTCGTGCTGCGCCAGTATCATTACTCTTGTTGGTGCGATTGCGTCGGTGATCGCCTCTGGAACTGCCACTGGCCTCTACTTTGTCACTCGCAACTTTGTCAATAATACTACTAGCGAGTATGGTCTTGTTGCGTCGGTCAACTCTACCATGATGGGATTGACGTGGGGAGCAACCATAGCTGCCATTTGGGCTTTTGTGTGGTGGATTCTTACAATCTGCTGCGGATCAACGAGAAAGTCATATGAGCCCGAAAAGGAGCCATTTATCCAAACGGCTTATGCTCCTCCTCCCCATGGCTACTAAAGTGGTAAAATAGACAACCTAATGTCTTTTTTTAATTTTGTAAACAATCAAGGGAGTCATTATACTTTTTTCTCACAAATTATTTAATTCTTTTCTATACCTATACTTTAATAATATCTAAATACGCAAACTTGTTGGTCTTGAGACAAAGTGGATGTAGTAAAATAACCAAGTGGTTGATCCTATAGTTGTTTGGAGGGTCTTTTTTCGTACTTATGTAAATGGGCGAATGAATAAAACAAAACACAAGATTATTAGTTTTTTTTTTGTTTTTTTTTTGTTTTTTTTTTTTTTTTTTTTTTAAAAAAAAAAAAAAGGTAATATTAAATTTAAAAGCCCTTTATGCAATAGAAAAGGGAAACGATTCCAAAAGAGAAAGAAAAGACAAAGCCCATTCGAAGCATTAAACCACGTTGTCTTTGATTATTCTAGTCAAGTCAGCATGTGGTCATTCTACTCCCATTTTTTATTTCAACAAAAAATTTACTTTATTAGTGTTTCTATTTTATCTTAAAAAAAACTTTTTTTCGTTTATTTACAGACCCTCTAGATAGTTTCTGGTTTGCAAAATTCTTGGCTTTCAACGCGCTGGTCGAAGCAGTCGCAAAAAAGCAAAAAAAAAATTAGATTCGAAACTTCGCACGGGAAAATTATCTAGGGAGGGATTTCTTCTGCCTTACGTTCGATTTCTGTTCAGCTTCTGTTATGCTGTTTCCGGAAATCGTATACACCTAGAAGAGGGCAATACCCTACTCTATAGTATATTAAGACGATATGAGACTGAGCTAGTAACACTGTCTGTTTGGGAGAACAAAGTCTTTCTCAGAGGACAATCTCGAAAGCTTTTGGTCAGTAAGAGGCACAAATAGTAAGGAAATTAGGTTAGAGCCCTTATCACTCTCTACACTCACTCACAAATCAGCTGGAGAGAGATTTCTTTAAGGCGTATTTTAGTCTGACCAAAAACTTTACAAATTATATATATTTTATTTTTCACTCTAAAACATTCTTGTTTGTTTAGCAGGTTAGTGGAACAACCTAATGAGTCCTAAGAACCTTATATATTTGGCTTAGTCCATCTAAATATAATCTAAACAAAACAACAGCAACAACAACAACAAAAAAGTATACTGTTCTAATATATCAACTCCGGGTGCCTTCTAACCCATATGATTGCATCACTGCTCCACAAGTAGCGCAAAGGTGTCAATAACCGTCTCGGGATCAGACAGATGCCAAGCAGCATTGGTGGGTTTGTCCGCGGGACCAACCTTGATTGTGAATAGTCCGTCTGGCACCCCAGTTTCCTCGGCGTCGTGGCAAATTGCCCCACCGACAGCAGGCAGTTGCCCATTAATGCTGCTCGTACCCTTGGATTTGGAAAACACCGCCGCAAGCGCATTGAACATATCTTCATCCGTGACGTCATCACCCACACACGTCACAAATTCTGGACGCGTACGCTCCACAATTCCCCGAACAATTTCGCCCTTGTTGAATGCACGCGGACGCACTTCAATATTGGCCTTACCCTCCATAATCTCAACATTGTGCAAGGGGGCAATCTCGGCCAGCAAGTGAGCGTAGCATTCACGTGCCTGGACGGCGCCAAAATCCGGATCGGCTCGACGGTAGTGCCACGTCAGCGCCGCTTTCTTGATCTCGGTCGAGGAGCCCTGGGTACGGTCCTCATAATATTTAAACACCTCTTTGACCTTGGGCTGCCACGACATGTCAACAGCCTCAGTGAGGTTCTGCCATACCGCGCAGGTCTCCGGCGCCTTCAAAAAGCAACCGTGCTCAGCGCTAAACCTGACATTTGGAATATCGCCAAGATGCTTGTCAAGGAACTCAGCGTCACGTCCGGACACAATCCATACGACATTACGTGGATCGGCAGCAAGCGCGCGCAGCGTCTTCTTTAGCCGGACTGAAGGGAGTGCCGCAGCCGGATCCCGCACAATTGGCGTGAGCGTACCGTCATAGTCAAAAAGGAAAACACGCGGGCCTTGTGCCTGTGAGTAGCGTGCCGCAAACAAGCTTCGGCTAAGCAGCGGCGTAATGTGGGTTTGATCATGCTGCTCAAGGTTTTTGACAAGGCGAGATGTAAAGCGCACAGTCCAATGCTGCACACTGTTAGCACGGACTGTGGCAAGAAGTTTCTCGGCCACACGGCGCTTGACTTCGGGCTCAGCTGTGCTTGTGAGATGTTCGTTGATTGCGTGCGCAATACTCGTAGGATTAGCAGGGTTCACTTGAGTTGCATCAATCAGCGTACTTGCCGTGCCTGTAAACTCTGACAGAATCAATGGCGAGTGATTGTCGCGCTGACAGGTAATATACTCTAGAACGGTTGTATTTAGTCCGTCGCGCTCGCAAGTGATGAGTCCCAGGTCTGCACACTTGAGGAAAGCATAATAGCTTACAGTGTCGAGGGGGTTGGTAAAGTGCTCAACAAGGGTAAGTCCGTACCGGCTGTTAATCTCACTCACTTTCTTCTCAATCAGATCGAGCTCGGGATTGCGGTCTATTATGTCAACAGTGTCAAATAGCGGTGGTAAAGTCACTTGCACGAGTACAACCTTGTCCTGCCAATTTGGGTAAAGCTTCAAAAACATGTCAAAGGCATAAAGCTTCTGCAAAACACCGCGGCCCGAGTCTAGCCGTTCACGGCCAAAAATAATCTTTTTGTTCTTGTAGGGCCCGGTTCGATACTCCCGTACTCGAGAATCAATTTGTGCAGCAAGTTTCGATGTGCTGTCAAAAACGGTTTGCTCAAGCTGCACAACGTTGATGCCAATTGGAATAGTGTCAACGGTGACATGCATGCCGAATGCAGTCACATATTTTGGCTCTGTTTCAAGACCAAGAAGACGGGCACACGATGAAATAAAGTGCCGTGAGAACGCATACGACTGCGTCACCACGACGTTTGCGCCCAAGACGCCTTCCAGCAGCTCTTTCCGTCTTCCTAGGCACCTGAAGCACTCAGATGATGGGAAGGGCGAATGCATATAAAACCCAATGTGAACTTTCTCGTTGCTATATTTGGAATCAACCTTATCACCATTAGTGTTATTATCAACACCATTGTTGGTGGTGATATTGTTGCTGCCCACAAGGATGGAGGCGGCAAATCGAGCCCGTAAAATCTGGGGTAAAAGCAACAGGTGATAGTCGTGGACAACTACCAAATCACCTGGCCGGTAGGTCTCCAGAATTTTGTCGGCATATGCCTCATTAAATGCAACATAATCGTTCCACCACTCAGTTTCAATGTAGCCATCAAGGACAGCAGACTGAGTGGTGTTGTAATGCAAAACGGGCCAAATGGCCTGCTTTGCATAGTTGAGCCAGCGATCGGGACGGTCTACTGAATTGGCCAACCAAACAGGTACAATCTTTTGGGCATACTCGGTGGACTCAGAGTAAAGTTGCTCACCACGCAATCTAAACTCCGGAACGACCTCTCCCGTCGCTGCGCTTTCGACATTCTTAGCCTTGAGGTTATTTAACGGGCCAGTCCAACCAACAATCACGTTTTCCCAATCAGTGCTTCTGGTGATGTGGGCCAGTGCAGAATGAAGGGCCGTGTTTCCATGATAGGGTCTAAGGGCCATCTGTGATGACGGCAAGTCGTCAACAACTGTGTAGGGCAGACGTGAGATGGCGTGGATGATGCGGCCCGAAAGATTGAGTTCTGGGACCTCAGCGGGTGATTTGATAAGTGTAGGCAGGCCCTGGGCCGATCTAGATGGAGAAACGCTGCCAGGCGTTGTTGAGTTGCTCTTTAAAAACGGCATCGTATATGTGTATGTTTATTTGTATGTCTTGATAAGGGTGTAAACGAAAGAAAAAAAAGTAGGATGCTGGAGATTAACCTGTCGATGATAACTAGGAGGGGGAAAAAATAGATTAAATAGGGGGATCAAACAATGAAAAATTTGATGTTCTGGGTATAGTGTAAACAAGTCTTGGGGGAAAGAAAGGAGGGTTTTGATCCAAATTTATATTAAAAAGGAAACCAATGAAAAGAATGTTGAAAACCCCCCGGACCAACATCGAACGAACAAGAAAAAAATTAAAAAAAA
>Ga0160505_101598_pt1 | contig 10562 bp, 8 predicted proteins | sample DIDeMG_FD_108225 | JGI IMG/M metagenome (GOLD analysis project Ga0160505, IMG submission 108225) | Enriched chicken feces microbial communities from UW Madison campus, WI, USA - DID2874_E49_Stillage MG | ecosystem: Host-associated > Birds > Digestive system > Large intestine > Fecal ...
GATCCTTCTGGTTCAACGACAGCAAGTCGAGTGCTTGATTTTTGCTTCTTTAAGTATGTTGCGACACCCGCGAAGGTCCCCCCGCTGCCAGCTCCAGCAACAAAGCTGTCAATTTTTCCAGATAACTCCTGAAAGATCTCTGGGCCTAAGGTTGCTTGGTAGGCTGCAGGATTGTTTTGATTGTGAAATTGCATTGGCATATAACTATTTGGTAGCTGTTTTGCTATTTCCTTTGCTTTTTCAATCGCCCCTTGAATGCCTGCTTCAGTGGGCGTATGAACGATGGTCCCGCCCAACGCTTCAATCAGTTGCTGCTTTTCAAGGCTAAATTTTTTAGGAATGACAAAAATCATTTTTAAGCCATACTCGATCCCAGCTAAAGCTAAACCAATTCCAGTATTTCCCGCTGTCGGTTCGATAACGGTTGTCTCATGATCGATCACATGCTCACGAAACGCTTCATCGATCAAATACTTTCCTAAGCGGTCCTTGATACTTCCACCAGGATTTAAATACTCAAGTTTCGCATAGATGGTACTTCCCTTTTTGCCGCCAAATGCTGCGGCATCAAATTCAAAGAATGGGGTGTGCCCAATCAATGCTTTTATATTATTAACGATCATTGCTCGACTCCTCGCTCAACTTTGTTTGGCACAACTCGTATGCTTCATGTACTCATTTTCATTTGCAATCATCAGCCGTCGCCAATGAAAGCGGTAAAAACAGCAAACAAAAAGGGGTACTGACTATTACATCAGTACCCCCAAAAAATGTCGTCTTATCCGGATAGAAGTGAATCACTAAAGAAACTTCAGCGATCTTCTGCGACAAAGGAACTAATAATAGGCATGACAAATCGGTATGCTGCTTTTTGCACCATACAACAACAACAGGTAGTTTGTGTGTTGACGTTTGTCATGTCTTGTTCCCTCCTTTAATTTGCTTGTTATCAAAATAGCACGACTCTTTTTTATTGTCAAACGTTTTTTGAAATCACCGAGCACACATTGATGATCTTTAATAAAATAACATCATAGAGGATAGTAAGCACTCACATAGGCATCCACGGCTTTGATCGCTGCTGCAACATCTTCTGCAGAAACCGGAAATGGCATATTGTGGATCGTTTCCCCTTCGATGGTTGCTTGCTCGCCAATTTTTAATAGGTCTGCATCGCTGGCTTCCGCAAGATGCATGTCGGATAATGTCGTCGGTAATTCTAATGCCTGATACAATTCTATATATTGGTCGAGCTCTTCAGGATCTGCATTTTCCAGCATCAATTGAGTGAGTGTTCCGTAAGCAACCTTCTCACCATGGGTCAGATCATGAACGTCTCCTTCAAGGGCTGTCAAGCCATTATGAATCGCATGAGCTGCTGCCAGACCTGCACTTTCAAAGCCTAATCCACTAAGCAAAGTGTTGGCTTCCACGATTTGTTCAAAAGCTTCGGTAACGACTTGTTTTTTATTCGCTTGATAGGCTTTTAAGGCATTCTCAAAAAGGATCTCTTCGCATTTTTCAGCGATCGCCATGCTGGCAATTGGTTGCACCCCGCCGACCATATTTTTACTATGGCTTCGAGCAACAGCACGTGCCTCGACATAGGTTGCGAGTGCATCCGCAATACCAGCGGCTAGCAATTTGGCAGGCGCTTTGGCAATCACAGCGGTATCCACTAAGACAAGTTCAGGATTTTTGTTATAAAAACGATACTTTTCAAAACGACCTTCATCAGTATAAATAACAGAAAGTGCCGAAGTTGGTGCATCAGTGGAGGCAATCGTTGGCAAAACAGCAATCGGTATTTTCAATTCATCCGCAACAGCTTTCCCAGTATCGATGGCTTTCCCACCACCTAATGCGGCAATCACTTCGATTGATTCACTTTTGGCTTTAGAGACGATACGATCGATTTCATTTGCAGAAGCTTCTCCACCAAAAATTTCTTTTACCGGATCTAACTCGGCTGCTTTCAGGTTCTCAAATAGTTCTTCACCGGCAATTTTCCAAACAGTTTCATCGGTCAAAAGAAGCACTTTCTTTCCTAAATCTTTGATATGGGATAACCCATGCTTCAAGACCCCTTTTCCTTGAACGTATCGTGACGGACTCGCAAATATTCTTTCCATTGTATCTCCTCCTTTAATTGGTCTACTTTTATTGTGACACACTAAGCAAGCGATTTCAAAGGAAAAGAAAAAAAGATGGCTAAGAAGATTCGATTCTTGCCCATACTGCACATTTATAGCCATACAAACACTCATGCCCTTATAAAACGGATGGTTTTATAAGGGCATGAGTTTGATTTTTTCATGGTTATTTCTTTTTCCCTCCAAAAGCATCTTTCATTTTATCAAAAAATCCTTCTGGTTGTTGTTCGTTCGTTTCATGGCCACTGGCTTTTGCATAAGCCCGCAATGCCTCTTTTTGTTCCTCATTTAAGTTCTTAGGTGTGATCAGCTTCACTTTGACCTGTTGATCGCCATTGCCGCCTCCCCGTAAGCGAGGGGCTCCCTTACCGCGTAAGCGGAAGTTTGTGCCTGTTTGCGTACCAGCTGGAATTTTTAATTTAACATTCCCATGAACCGTTGGTACATTGACTTCGTCGCCTAAAGCAGCTTGGACAAAGTTTAACGGCAGTTCGTAATAAATTTCCGACCCATCACGGTCAAAAATATCACTTTCTTCCACTCGGAAAACAACGTACAGATCACCATAAGGACCACCATTGGTGCCAGCTTCTCCTTGACCAGACAAGCGCATTTGTTGTCCATCTTCGACACCTGCAGGTACATTGACTTTCACACTGTGTTTTTTCTTTTCATGGCCAGTACCATGACATGTTGTACATGGTTCTTTGATTTCTTTCCCAGTTCCATGACAAACATCACAGGTTTGACGGCTCATCACACGACCAAGCGGTGTTTGACGTTCAACATTAATGGTACCTGCACCATGACATTTATGACAGGTTTCTGGTGAAGTACCTGGTTTTGCCCCGTTTCCACCACAGGTATGACAGGTTTCTTCACGATTGTATTGAACAGTTTTTTCCACTCCGAAAATCGCTTCTTCAAAGGAAAGATCAACCGCATATTGCAAGTCCGCTCCTTGTCGAGGTGCATTAGGATTGGCTGCTCTGCCGCCTCCACCACCGAAAAACGATTCGAAAATGTCTTCAAATCCACCAAAACCGCCACCGGAGAATCCGCCACTGTTAAAGCCGCCGAATCCACCGCCATAACCGCCTCCGTAGTTCGGATCGGTACCAGCATGACCATACTGGTCATAAGCAGCTCTTTTTTGGGAATCACTTAATATTTCATAGGCCTCAGAAATCTCTTTAAACTTTGCTTCTGCATCAGGTTCTTTATTGATGTCTGGATGATATTGTTTTGAAAGCTTACGATAAGCTTTTTTGATTTCGTCATCCGAAGCCCCTTTTTGTAGACCTAAGACCTCATAATAATCTCTTTTGTCTGCCATTGGCTTCCCTCCACTATATTCTTGCGTCTCTCGTATTTTAGCATATAATTCGCTCTAGAAAAATACGTTTCGCAAATTCATAAGAAAAAGCCAAAGCGGTGACTTTGGCTTTTTCACAAACAGCGATTATTTATCGTCACCGTCTACTTCTTCAAAGTCGGCGTCAACCACATCGTCTGCGCCGCCTTGTGCAGCTTCTGGATTTTCTTGTGCTTGTTGTTGTGCTGCTTGTTCGTATAACTTAACAGTTAAGTTTTGTACGATTTCATTCAAAGCATCACGTTTCGTTTTCATTTCTTCTAAGTTGTTTGCTTCAAGTGCAGCTTTCAACTCATCACGAGCTTCTTCCGCTTTTTTGACTTCGTCTGCATCCACTTTGCCTTCAAGCTCTTTCAATGTTTTATCAACAGTGAACAACAAAGCATCGACGTCATTGCGTAGATCAACTTCTTCTTTGCGTTGTTTGTCGGCTTCAGCGTTTGCTTCAGCATCTTTTACCATGCGTTCGATTTCTTCATCTGATAAACCTGAAGATGATTTGATCGTGATTTTTTGTTCTTTTTGTGTACCTAAATCTTTTGCAGAAACATTGACGATCCCATTTTTATCGATATCAAATGTTACTTCGATTTGAGGGATGCCACGAGGTGCTGGTGGAATATCCGTCAATTGGAATCTACCTAATGTTTTGTTGTCAGCTGCCATTGGGCGTTCTCCTTGCAAGACATGGATATCAACGGCTGGTTGATTGTCTGCTGCAGTTGAGAAGACTTGTGATTTACTTGTAGGGATCGTTGTGTTACGATCGATCAGTTTTGTGAAGACGGCACCCATTGTTTCGATACCTAATGATAATGGTGTAACGTCTAGTAAGACGACATCTTTCACATCACCTGTGATCACGCCACCTTGGATCGCAGCACCCATCGCTACCACTTCATCTGGGTTTACTGATTTGTTTGGTTCTTTATTGGTTTCTTTACGAACAGCCTCAACTACTGCTGGAATACGTGTTGAACCACCAACTAAGATGACTTCATCGATTTCTGATTGTGATAAGCCAGCATCTTTCAAAGCTTGGCGTACTGGAATTTTTGTCCGTTCGACTAGGTCTGCGGTCAATTCATCGAATTTCGCACGAGTCAAGGTCATTTCCAAGTGCAATGGACCAGCATCACCAGCTGTGATAAATGGCAAGCTGATTTGAGTACTTGTTACACCTGACAAGTCTTTTTTTGCTTTTTCAGCAGCATCTTTCAAACGTTGCAAGGCCATTTTATCTTTTCCAAGATCAATGCCGTTTTCTTTTTTGAATTCTGCTACCATGTGATCGATGATTTTGTTATCAAAGTCATCCCCACCTAGGTTGTTGTCCCCAGCAGTTGATAATACGTCAAAGACGCCATCCCCTAATTCAAGGATCGATACGTCAAAAGTACCGCCACCTAAGTCAAAGACTAGGATTTTTTCATCTTTATCTGTTTTGTCTAACCCATAAGCTAAAGCTGCAGCAGTTGGTTCGTTGACGATCCGTTCTACTTCAAGACCGGCAATTTTACCAGCATCTTTGGTTGCTTGACGTTGTGCATCGTTGAAGTATGCAGGAACAGTAATGACTGCTTTTTCAACTTTTTCACCTAAATAGTCTTCAGCAAATCCTTTGATGTATTGAAGAACCATTGCGGAAACTTCTTGTGGTGTATAGGATTTGCCTTCAACTTCTACTTTGTATCCAGCTTCACCCATATGGCGTTTAATAGAAGAAATCGTATTCGGGTTTGTTACTGCTTGGCGTTTTGCAACTTCCCCTACTTGGATCTCACCGTTTTTGAATGAGACAACAGAAGGTGTGGTACGGTTTCCTTCTGGATTCGTAATGATTTTTGCTTCGCCGCCTTCAAGGACAGCAACAGCTGAGTTTGTTGTTCCTAAGTCGATACCGATAATTTTACTCATAAGTAATACACTCCCTTTTTTAATTTAAACATCTACTTATAGATAGAAAGAACTATTGTGCAACGATGACCATGCTTGCACGCAAGACACGATCATGCAATTTATACCCTTTTTGCAAGACAGTAACGATTGTGTCTGCCGGTGTTTCATCAGAGGCAGGTACAGTCTGCACCGCTTGATGCAAGTTCGGATCGAACATTGCACCTTCAGCAGGAATCTCTTCGATTCCCTCTTCTTTTAAGGCTTGACGCAGACTTTCAAGAACCATTTCAACGCCTTTTTTCAAATTCGCAGCTTGGTCTTGATCGACATCTGCTGCCATCGCTCGTTCCAAATTGTCGATTGCTGGCAACAGTTTTTTGCCAAGATCTTGCGAGCGGTATTTTTGTAAAAGTTCCCGCTCGTTGCGGTTACGTGAAGTGATATTTGCGATCTCTGCACGAGCACGCAGGAATTGATCTTCCAATTCGTTATTCTTTTCTTGCAAAAGTTCCAATTCGCTTTTTTCCACTGCTTCTTCCTCTGGTTGAGGAGTCTGTGCTTCAGTTTCAGTTGATTCATTTGAAGATTCAGTTGTTTCTGCGGTTTCTTCAGCAGTTTTATCTAATTCTTCATCTAAACGCTCTTCTTTTTCCGTCACGTTTCAACCATCCCTTCTACGATTTGTTTCATTGCCGCTTATTCATTGGCAGCGTCTAATGCGCGATAATAATCGGCCAATTTTTTTGCTAACTCGCCTCGAAAAACTTCCATCAATCCAAACATCCGTGAATACGGCATACTTGATGGACCTAATAAAGCGATCGTTCCTTGTCCATGACCTTCGATTTCATAGCTGGCTTGGATCAAACTCATATTTTGTAACAAGTCGTTGCCAAGCTCAGAGCCGATTCTGATTTGAATCGCAGAATCTCTTGGCGCCAGCAGCTGTGTCAGCTGATCTGCGTTTTTCATAAATGAATACATCGATTTGAACTGACTAACATCTTGCGTCGGTTCAAAATCCAGAAGATTCATTCGCCCGCCGACGAAGATTTTTTCTTCAAAAATATGGCTCAGCATCGTATCAAAGAGATCAACGATTCCGTCAGTCGTTTGAAAATACTTATGCAGAATCATAGGAATCTCGGTTCTTAATCGATGGTAGACCGTCATTAGAGGTTCACCGATCAATTTGTCGTTGATGATCCTTACCATTTTTTCCAAATCTTCGCTGCTCATCGATTCAGGAAGAGCAAAGACTTGATTTTCGACATTTCCTTTATCCGTCACGATGATCGCGATGATCTGTCGTGCATTCAAAGGGACGATTCGAAAGCCCGTCAATTTCCTTTCCTTCATATCTGGTCCGAGAGACAACGCTGTATAGCTAGTCAAGTTGGACAAGATCGTGGCAGACTGCTGGATGATTTCATTGATTTCATGAAAATCTTTTCCAAAAGAATGACGAATGGTTTGAATTTCGTTTTGGTCAACTTCAGATGGCTTCAATAAGTGATCAACGTAATAGCGATACCCTTTTATTGATGGCACACGCCCTGAAGATGAATGTGTCTTTAACAGAAGTCCAGCTTCTTCCAGCGCCTTCATCTCATTACGAATGGTGGCAGAGCTAGCTTCAACCCCATCTTCCATCAATCGCTTCGAGCCCGTGGGCTGACCAGTATTCGTATAGTTTTGGATGATGAGGTGTAAAATCATTTGTTGTCTAGGTGTCAACATTTTATCCACTCCTCCGTTAGCACTCATTCCTATTAAGTGCTAACACGATTATAAATATACCATATTTGCTAGGAATGTCAAGTATTTGCATCACTTTTTTAGCACTCTTTCTAAGAGAGTGCTAAAAAAGAAATCAAAAAAAGAAGCAGCGCGAAATGGCTACTTCTCTTCCTTGTTCTTTCTTATTTTTCTCCATCCAAGAGAAATGCTTCAAACACTTCGTTGCCAATGAACATCCCAGCTTTCGTTAAAAAGACACGATCACCTTGACTAGCCAACCAGCCTTTTTGAATCAACTGTTCGCTAGTTGAACCATAGATTTCCTGAAAAGACTTCCCGAATTTTTCTGCAAAGCGTATTTTTGAAATGCCAGCCTTTTTACGAAGGCCTAAAAACAGTTCCTCTTCCATTTGATTACTGGTTGTCAATTCTTCGGTTTCATGGATTGGCAATTGATTTTCCTGTAATGGTTTCAAATAATGCTGGATTGGACCTTTATTCTTGTAGCGGGTCTGTCCAAGATACCCGCTGGCGCCTGCCCCAAAGCCAAAATAATGTTCATTGTTCCAATACACTAGATTATGCAAGGACTCATACCCTGGTCGTGCAAAATTACTGATTTCATATTGATTCAAGCCAGCTTTTGTCATCGCGGCGATCGCCTCATCAAACATCTGCGTTTCAGCTTCTTGAGAAGGCAGCGCCATTCTCCCTTGGCGAACCCAGTTCATAAACATGGTTTTGTTTTCTAAAATCAAGGAATACATCGCATAGTGAGGCAACCCGAGATCAATCGCTCGCGTCAGTGTATCACGGAAGCTTTCTATGCTTTGTCCCGGAAGTGCATAAATCAAATCGATCGTCACATTCTGAAAATCATGTTTTTCCAGCAGCTGAATGGTTGAATAAACATCTTCAGCGGTATGCTTGCGGCCAATTTTTTTAAGCAAGCGATTATCAAAGGTTTGGACCCCCATCGACAAGCGAGTGACTTGATGGTTTTTCAAAACCAGCATTTTTTCTTCACTCAAATCACCAGGATTTGCTTCCACGGTAAACTCTTTGGTTGTGTGGGTCGGCAGCAATTCATGCACACCTGAAAGCAATCGATCCAGCTGGTTCGCCGAAAGCGACGTTGGCGTCCCACCGCCGATATAAATTGTTTCCGCCTCATTGATAGGCTGACACAAGAGGTTCAGCTCAATTTCTTTTAGTAACGCTTCGATGTACTCATCCACTGGCTGCCCTTCTAAAAACACTTTGTTGAAGTCACAGTAATAGCAGATATGTTCACAGAATGGTATATGTATATACGCAGAAATATTTTGCGCGCTTTTTGTAGATGGATCGTTTATTGTTTGACCTTCAGGCATTCCTAAGTGATTCTCCTCTACCTTCTTTTTACTCCCATCGATGAGAGCATCGGCACTCATTGTAGCATAGTTCTTAGAATTCTCCTATCACTTGGACTATTTTGGGCAAGAAAAAACACCACTTCCAAGAAGTGATGTCTTCAAATAGTCATAGCAAAAATTAAGAGCACTACTCTTATTAAGTACGGTAAAATACCGCTTTTGTTCTTATCCCGCCCAGAAAAAAATCTGTTTGTTACAAGAACTAACACTTCCCCCAAACTGTTAGCGCCACAATAGATAAGCTGTTGCTGACGGCTTACTTAACAAGAGCAGGACTCTTATTCTTGAAAGACAATTGCTTGTCTTATCTGACTTAAGTATACCTTTTTTAAAAAATTAAGTCCTATCATCTTTTTCACCAGTCTATGAAAACGATGAGAATCATCCCCTTGGCGACCGTTATAGAATGTGCAGCAAAATATCGATCAGATAGCGGATCAACCGATACGCAATAAATAAGAAGAAAATATTTCCCAGCAAGAATTGAAAAACATTGCCAATCGATCCCTTAAAGGATCGAAAGCTGAAATAACGCGACCAACGATTGAACCCGTTTTGGCGATTTCGTTTCAAACGATACGCTTCATCATACTTCATTTCCAAGAGGTCATAGTAAAAAATCATCAAGGGTTGTTGCACAAAGAAAACTTTTTTATAGCCTGCCATCAACGTGTACTGCTTATTATTGGAAGGGAAGTTGCGATTGCCGTTTTTCTTCACGCGCATCGTTGTTCCATCGTTCATTGGGAACGCATAATGATCCTCGAATTCTGTCAGTTGATGAATTTGCGGCACCTGATTTTCTTCTTCAAAAGCACGTACGACCTCACTCGCCTTCTGAGAAAGTGAAACCAGCCACGCCATCATCCCTAGCAAAATACCTAGCAAGATGATATTTAAAAGCAAACTTTCTTGTAACAAAAATAAATAACCTAAGATAATCAAAATCGCCACACCAAGGGCAATCATTCTTCTACGGAAATAACTGCGATACATCAACTCAAAAGAGCGCCGATAATAGGCAAAATCTTCTTTTACAAAATCCATTTTTTCCACATCTTTCTGCGTTTAGGTTGCTGATAATGTATCAAAGATCCTTTTGAAAGTCAATTTACCGAAAAAGTTTCAGCGTCTGATTTGTTTCAAACAAGAAAACGTTTTATAATGGAAGATGTAACAAAAAAAAGCGATGAAAGTAGGTTGAGATACGTGATATTACAAGAAACATTTACCTTGCAGAACAAACTGACGATTCCTAAGATTGGCCTTGGAACCTGGCAATCTTCTCCAGAAGATGCTTACAACGCCACAAAATTTGCCATTCAAAACGGTTATCGACATGTCGATACCGCGGCAGCTTACAAAAACGAAGAAGCGGTTGGGAAAGCTGTGCGCGATTCAGGCGTTGCCCGCGAAGAAATTTTTGTTACCACGAAAGTACCTGCTGAGTTGAAGACCTATCAAGAAGCGGTTGATAGCATTGATGCTTCTCTAAAAAAACTTGACTTAGGGTATATCGATTTGATTTTGATCCACGCTCCTCGTCCTTGGAAAATCATGGGAAACAATCCAGAAAACAAAGATTTTTATCTTGAAAACATCGATGTTTGGAAAGCACTAGAAGAAGCCTACTTAAGTGGGAAAGTAAAATCAATTGGTGTTTCCAACTTCGATCAAAAAGATTTACAGAATATTTTTGATCATTGCGATGTGAAACCGATGGTCAACCAGTTTGTTTACCATATTGGACGTACAAATGAAGAGTTATTGGCATTTTGTAAAGACCACGAAATTTTAGTGGAAGGCTATTCTCCAATCGCCACTGGTCGTTTACTCGATAACGATGCAGTGAAGACGATTGCGGAAGCTTATGGAAAATCTATTCCACAACTTTCAATTCGTTACTTGCTACAAAAAGACATTCTGCCATTGCCAAAATCCGTTCATGAAGAATACATTTCTGACAATGCCAAAGTTGAC
>Ga0160505_101600_pt1 | contig 10561 bp, 3 predicted proteins | sample DIDeMG_FD_108225 | JGI IMG/M metagenome (GOLD analysis project Ga0160505, IMG submission 108225) | Enriched chicken feces microbial communities from UW Madison campus, WI, USA - DID2874_E49_Stillage MG | ecosystem: Host-associated > Birds > Digestive system > Large intestine > Fecal ...
TCCCCCCCTCCTCCCTCACGTCTTTTTTCCTCCCTTTTCTACTCGTCCTTATCTTTTTTTTTTTTTTTTTTTTTTTTTTTTTTTTTTTCAATCTCGCAACAGCGTTTTTCTCCCCTGCTGAACTGAGAAATTTATACATAAAGGTCACGGTGCCAAATGAACTCTATTTTCTTTAAAAGAAGAAAAAAAATTCACCTGTTGACAGATTTCTGATATCTTTAGCTAGACTAGTGTTTAGGGTGCTTACTGCCGAACTTTTGTGTGCCTTTAACTGTAACCTTCTCTTACCCAAGACTAGAAACGGCTGAGCTTTAAAAAAAAAACCTAAATGGCTCCTCAAGGTGTGTAATACTCAGCCAGTGGCCTAGTGCAGTTCTTGTTTGGTTATCATCACCGGCAGCTCGGACGTTTCCGACGGTTGATTGAGATGGACTTGCCCAGATCTCTATCTGCAAACTGTGGGACCGGGATGTTGATAGTCTTTTGGCACTTAAGTAAACCCTGAGCCAGCACCAAAGCACAATCAGCAAAACCAACAAACCATTCTTGTTTATTCTTTGGTTCATTTAGAAGCATCGGTAATTCCTTTGTTGACCCTGTCGTTTTTTTTTTACTCAGAATAAATGTATTGGAAATAGGACTATAAAAACAAAAGAAAAAAAAAATACTGTAGTTTATGTTTACACGCTACATATTACCATGCGATAGTGCACCGTTATCAAGATAACGACCAACCTGCATCCTGCTTGCAAATCATTTGTTTACTGCAACAACAATAGGCCGCAGATTCATTTTTTTTCAACAATAATCCGGTAACCAGAATTGGCCAATTTGCTATCAATCTGCCTACGGCCCGGCTGATTTACTACTTGTTGGCCCTGAATCACTAATGCAAGACCTCTTGAGGGTACCCATTTATCTAAACTCTAGTAGCGGGTTACTGGTCCAAGCAGATAAATTAGTTACTATGGACATGTAATCATAGGTCAACACTAGTCAATCTCTTACTAAGGATTTTTTTTTTTTTAATAAAATTTTTGTTTTGATTTAGGCTATCCGACAAATAGAAATTCATCAGATGCCTGACACAGTTTAGATTACGAAATGCCAGGTGAACTCCGCCAATTCCACGCCGCCATCCAAAGGGAGCTGTACTGAGGAAGGTACCCCAATCCACTAAAATCTTTCATGAGTATTGTGCCTCGTCATATCTTTTGTAAGCTGGTTCAGCTTTGCATAGATAATGGCGTACTGGGAAAGTATTTCCAAATGAAGTGCACCAGCGAGCGAAATCATTATGGCGAATATGGTGAAATGTAAACAATAGAATACCCATTGACACCACTACATTGTCAGTCTCATAGAGACGAACGTTTTTGAAATCCATATCTTCTTTTTAAATCATTTTTTTTAATTAATTTTGTTTGTAACTATTTAATGTAAGAACAAGAACCTGATTTTCCATCTATCTTTTCCTCCGAGAATCCAATAAAGTGGTCGTTCTAAAAGGTATTTGATGCTTTTATTGTTGTACCGATTTAATTAGCCAACATCTTGTAGATGGACAAAGTGAAAAGTAAACCATAACAGTAAATTTATCAGATTTATAATTTATATATCATAGAAATAAAATAGAAAAATTATAAAAGCAAGAACCGATATAGGTATTTGTAACCTTGTGTTGTTCTAATAAACAGGAAATGGTACATATCAAACGTTATCGATACAATGATAGCATTTAACGAAGCTTTGACTATCAACAAAACACACACTAATGACAAATGTACCAATGCTTACAAGTTTTGTTCATCATTATTTTATTGCTCTTGTTATTATAACAGATATATTATGATAGTAATGGGTCTATTTACTTGATTGTTTGATATCGCATGTATAAAGTGTTTTGCTAATGACGTTAGAGGATATTTTATAGCACTTAGGACTTGGACTTTATTTTCTGCACTTGATAATCTGAAAGAGTTGGTATCACCAAAGCTTCTTTATCATTGGTTTTGATTTCTGATTAATGCCTCGCATACCATTGACGTGTGGAAAACCTTTTTAACCTAAGCTCCTTGAGCTAAACTTCTTGAGCTATGCAGCTCGACCAGGCTTCCCTTAACACCTGTAGTTGTCCATGGAGAACTCGGTGCCATCAGACGCTCAAACTCATAACAAGCGCTTACACCGCTACCTTGTAAGTCTCATGGAAACTATTTTTTTTTTTTTTGAAATCCATGTCCTTCTTTGTATGTTATTTTGTTTTATAAATTTGTAACTGATGTAAATCAATAATAAATTGATTTTCTACCCATCTACCAGGTACAGTAAGTACTTGTGACTTGGAAGCTATTGCACTGGGGCTGATCTCAAGGTGGTAAGTTTATTTTTTTATTTTTGAAATATCTATTACCCGCTAGATAATCCAACAGGGCTTTATTCTTCTCCAGCGCTGGAAATAAGCCTATTGCCAAAACTCAGTTTATAATGCTGTTGTTGGGCAAGACCTAGTATAGTTGGAGCATTTTATCTTTGTGTAAATGGACGCCAGTTCTTTTGCCGGTTTTGATTCTTGGCATTCCAAACTTGAGGCACCAGACTATTAGTTATCATAGCATAGTTGGAGTATATTCATTGCAGAGTTTAGATGAACTAAACTCGAGCGTTTAGTTATTGTTCAATTATCTAATGGCCACATAAATCACCAAAAAAAAAGAATTTTTTATATTTCTAGCTTGAATTTCAATGACCCTGACAAGATAGCTCTCGGCGTGTTTATGGAGACCGACTTTAGTAGCTTTTTTTTTGACTATTGTTTATTACCAAACTGTGCATGGGAACCCTAAGCAGGCGCCCAAGCAAGCCCCTCCAGGACATTTACTAAATTCATATATGCCTTTAGATTGTTCTTATAGTTTCCAAATCACAACAAAAAAAAAGAGGTTTTCCTAAACGGCTTTAACAAGTTGCCAATGGAATAAGTAGTACCAGTTATTTTTTTTTTTTCACTTGTTCTTTTTGACGTGTAATTCATGAAGAGCAACTGAAGTCGCTGAAGATTGAATCACCCGTATTTCTTGCAAGGATTGTCTTGGCAGGTTTGGCAAGTTTGACAGCGTTGATGGCCTAAAATGAATTGAACAAGTAAATGTAAAAAAAAAAGACCTTTATTGGTTTTTATTATCATAGGGGCAGCTTTTATTGATAACAGTATCTTATCCGTCCAACAAGATACTGTTAACTTTCCGTGTTTTTGCACCCAGTGATTCCTGGATAAATTACATGGCATCTTGTTGAATAATTGAAATTTTAGTGGTAGTAACCTCAATTGATTATTTTTATTCTACTAGACCAAAGAAATCTCATTCCATTGTTTTAATTTAAAAGTCGTTTCCCAAGGTTACCAAAACTTCATAACTCGAGTAAGCGCCCTGGACTGAAGAGTGGTTAATTACAGATAAAACCAAAAACCATCGACAAAAAAAAGTCAAACAAAAAGCTGTTTGTCTATCTACAAAAAAAAATGTAATAGCAAAGTCAATTGTTTTTCCTAAAATACAATTCTGTTGGTAACAAATTTACAAAAAAAAAAAAATTGTATGAAATGAGCACATTCGTGAGTTGAATCAAGTGAGAAATCAAGAAACAACCCAACTCAAGCTTGTTATATTCTCGCATCCCAGGTAGAGAAGGCGTGGAAGTCTTGTTGTATTCCAGCCAAGAACTGATGGAACAATAATCCCTGTGTAGTGATAAAAACTAACGGCAACAATCACATATCATAAAACAGCAAATTTTTATACATAAATACTTGGAAACGTATAGAAACCATTGGGGCCCCCAAATTAGATATCACCACGCGCGGGAAATTATCCAAGTACATATACCCAGGAATCAAAAATGACCATACCTTAAAGAATCATGAAAAAAAAAAAAATTTCTTGTCTTTCTAATACAACGCGGTCACAGTTAAGCCTGGTAGCTGGCCTTGAGCTTTTCCAGTACCTTTGCGGCCTTTTCTGAGCCATAGGCATTGTCAAGAACTTGACCGATTTGGGCCCAGACGGGCTCGTCGACAGTGAGGCTGATTGCCTCCTTTTTCTCCTCCTCCGCGGGCGTGGCAACAGGAGACGTCGCCGCCGCGCCAGCAGTCACCAGCACGGTGATCATGAGCTCGGCGCCCTCGTCGCCCAGATCGGCCACAAGACCAGAGTCCTTCAGAACCTTGCCCTTTAAGAGGAACCGCAGCTCGGAGCCCGCTGAAACCAGGTTTTCGTCGATTGCCCGCTGCTTCAAGTCCAGCACCGTGTATTGCGCGTCCACGGCAAGCGGCGCGTACGTGTGGGTGAATTTGGGCGCTTTGATGGATTTGAGGGTCAGTTTGGCAAATGTCCGTTTGGATCCGGCGGCAGCAGCGGCATCGGCGCTGCTACCCAGGCCGGCGTCTGTGCGCTTGCGCTTAGGGGCGGGCATCTTGGTCAGCGTGACGGGGCCACGGGACTGACTGGTTGTGTGGGTGGCGCTGAAAACAGGCGTGTTGGTGTGAAGCAGGTGGAGGAACCCGGAGGCAAATTGTTGTTCAGAGATGGCGGACGTCATTGTTTGTTATTGTTCTTTGCTATATAAGTAAATGCGCGCAGGGTAGTTGATTTAGAAAAGAAATCAAAAAAAAAGTACAGGGTTTCGGATTTATTTTTTGTGGTGATGTGGTGGGTTTTAGGACGACTTTTTTTTTTCACTTTGCAAAGTGCTGATTACTTAAGCGGGGTTTTGGCAGTTGAATGATTAGACGACAGATTTAATCAGATCAGTTCACGAATAATGAGTTTTGGCTATATCAGACTAAGCATGGCTCAATTAATAGCAATTAGCTGACTGCACAATGGTGGACAAAGGGGAGAACCTGAACTCAAGGCTTATGCTATAGATGTCCAACTTTTGTGCCTGTTTGATACGCATAGGCCAGAGGTTGTAGGGCCCTGACTTTTCTAGGATTTGCAGTAGCAGAGCCTAATTGGTATAGAATCCGATTACTGTCCTAATATCTACAGGTTAGAAAGAAAAAGAATGCACAGAGGTCTAACACTTGATGACGCCTGACAAGGTAATGCTCTCAGCGCATGTAAAGATATTCTACATTTAATGGCACTCAATGCTCCATGGAAAGTCCAATGCAATGAGGAAAATGTAATACACGGCACCTAGTAGCTCAATTCCAGAGAACTGGCAACCACCTCTACACGCGGAATCAAACAAACTTGACCAGCTAAGAATCCCTTTGTGGGAACCGTAACCGGGTCAAACTCTGAATGCGTTATGTCTTCAAGTACCTGCCGTTCTGGGAGTTCTGAGTGCCATTAAACCATGCTTTGGCCTGTTTCTCCAGGCCGTGTTTGCCGTAGCGACTTGTGTCAGCAATGACTTTTTTTTTTTTTTTTAGAATAACCTCCAACTCTCCCCCGGCCCGACAGAAAACACTGAAACCCAGGCTATCCAAAGCGAGGTCTAGTCTCCACGAACCCACTTAGTGCTCTTGTATATCCCTACCGCATGCAGATTCCCTTGGGCACAAGCGGCCTGGGGGGGCACGGCTCCCCGGGTTTTTACCGTTCCCCCTTTCTAACAGTTCCTAGCCGCCAGAGGACCAATCTGTAAAAAAAAAAATTTTTTTAAATAAATAAAAAGTTTTTTTTTTGGTAATCCAGGTAATCAAATTTTAGAAAGTGGTTGATTTCTGTGTTTTGTTATTTACAGTATGGACTGGGATCGCGGCTTGGCCAGCCATGTCGAAATAAGTGTATTACGGAATTAAAGCCCTCTGCTATACATAAAATTTTGGTCATTAAACAAATGCCACATGGAAAAAAATAAAATCTTTTTGAAATAAAATAAAAGTTCATTAAGGTTAAATAAAATCATTAGATAAAAAATCGTTTCTCATAAAAGTTTTCAAGCTTGGCCATATCGGCTGCTTCTAGGATGGCTTTAAGATCATGCATAATGCGTGTCATGTCTTGTTTGGGTTGGGCCAGCGATGCCTCGCGCCCAAGCACTCGTACACGCTGCTGGAACAGGTCAATCACCACAAGGCGCTCGTCGTCGGTCATCAGAATGCGCCGGGAATCATCGAGCGCGGCCGCGGCCGCCGCGGGGGATAGCCCCTGCACCGCAAAGTCAGGGTGGAACTCGAGGACGTGCCCCGCCACGCGGGGCAACACCGGCTTCGCGTCCCAATCGGGCTTGTCGTCAATGTCATCGAGCTCACGCACGTCAACCACGTGCGAGTCGCCATTGGTACCACTCGCCGCGTCAAGCGCGGGTGGCTCAAAGATAAGCGACGACAGCGACGACTGTTTGCTTTCCGAGCTGCAGCTGCGGTTATTGCTAATGGTAGCATTGCTGCCCTTGCCGACAGTGTTGTAATAAAATCCACGGTAGCGGCGCGAGTCGCCAAACGCCTCGCATTCACGCTCCTCGACGGAGGGAGAGTGAAAAAGCACGTCGTCGACGGAAACAATCGAGTTTGACCGTGACAGCGGCGAAGGCCAAAACGACGTTGAAAACGAGCTGGTGAGGGATGACGGCGAGAAGCTATTAGCAGCTTTGCGAAACACGCTGCTGGCCATGGTTTGGAACGAAGATGTGGGTGAAAAGGATGACATGGATAAGCGGGAAGCGGCCGCTAGTGACATGGCCGAGGAAGATGACGAGCAGGACGAGAGCGACGACGAGCTCACGGAAAAGGAAGGCTTGACCACGTGTGACATGGTACAGATGCCGGTGGATTTGGCAACCTGGCCCTCATACGTCACGGGGATCTGCCAGCCCTCGGCGTCAGGCACTGGCAGCGCTGTGTGGCAGTAGGCAGTCGACTTGATGCTGTGAATACTCTCTTCATCAAACCGGTTGTTGGCGAGATACTGCAAAAAGTCGGTGCTGTTGCGGTCGTTAATCAAGGAACTGAGAATATAAATAAATTTGCGAGTGGCCATGCGGTCGCCAATAACAACCGTGCGCACTGGCGATGGCGCACTGGCTGATGACAGAAGAACTGGATTGTTTCTAATAAAAGCTGCCAGCGCCGCGGCGATAAACTTCTTGTCGTAAACGTTCCACGCCCATATGAGCTCCTGGAAAACTTTGGACCAGTTTTTCTGGCCGCAGATTACGCGGGGAATGTGTAGCGCGCTGGAAAAGCGCTGGCGGAAAACGTCAATGGCGTGGCGGATATCGTCGTCCCCGAGAGGCTGGCGCGGGCGTTGCGAAAACTCCTTGTAGTAGGTGGGCAGAGTCGAAGAAAGTTTGAGGGCGATAGTGCGCTGAAGCTGGAGCAAAGCGGCAGAAAGCTCAGGCCAGTAGTCAGTAAGGGAGGGAGCTTTAGAGATGAAAACAGAAACCGCGCAAGTGTAGTCTGCCACCTCGTTAGACTTGCGGTTGGGTTGCTGGTGTTTGGGGTTGCGGTCAAGGCGAAAAAGCCGCGAAACGAGCCATTTATTTTGGGCAGGGTCGGAGCTGGGGAGAGGATGGAGTTTAGTGACGGGGCCGGTATATTTAATTTGCGAGGAGCCAAAGACGTGGTCCTGGAGAGAGTGGAAAGTTGGGATTTCGGGGGAATAAAATGCAAGGTTTTTGGGTTGAGGGTGGTGGTATAGAGCCGAATCAAACAGGGCCAGGTCGAAATGGGGGATGTCGGTAATAACAAGGATTCGAATGTCGTTGATGGCGTCCAAGCTAGGCAGGGGGCAGTTGGCAGCAAGTTTTGTTGAACCGTAGAGAAGGTTGCGGGTATCGGCCTCGTCGATAACCGAGATGGGAAGGTCTAGAGACTTGATCGAAGAGGCATCTGAGTGTATGCTCGTGTTGCTGGGGGAGAAGGCGGGTCTCGGAGATTTGGCGGGTATGCTGTTGTTGTTGATAGTGGCTGAGGTGTTGAATGGGTTGCCAGACAGTAGTTTGCCAATCATTCTGAAGCGATAGGTTGGATGGGGGGGGCGGCGGTAATCTAGATTTAATTCATTGCTGTCTATGTGGTGTCTACAGAGTTAAAGGTGATGGTGAAAACAATAAAATTCGAGGATTAAAAAGAAGAGGTTTGAAAAGGATTTAGAAAAGATTATAAAAGATTTTAAAAGAATGAAAAAGAATTAAATTAAAGTCTTTAAAGGAGAATATGATAAATGATGTTGTTGGGTTTAAAAAACAACGCAGAAAAAGAAAAACGGGTATTAGATATACACTGTGTTATGTATGTATTATGTATGTATATATATATATAAATGTATAAGTACATTTGGAAATTTTAACAGTAAACCCCGTTTGGTATAGCAACCTCTACATGAATGATCAACATTTCAAATAAAATTATAAGAAACCAGGTCAAATTAAAATCGTTTGTTTTATTCAATGAAATGGCATTATATTGTTCATAGTGGATGATGCTATTATCATCATTGTGAGTTCTTTTATCGTTGATAAACTTTGAGTTATCCGCAGATTATTCAGTTTAGAAAGTTAATAGCAATCAGTTTAAAAAAAAAAAAAATTTTTTAAAATAATTGAAATAATCAAAATATTCAAAATTTTCAAAATAAATAAATTCCAATTTCTACTTTTATTCAATGTTTTTCTCATTATTTTGACACCTTTGTAATCCTCTTTAATCCTTTGAAAGGTGTTAAGAATAAAGGCAAATAATGAAAATAATAATAATAAACAGTGCTATTAGCTACTCCTTCAGGCTTTATTTTTTTTTTAATTTTTTTTTTTTTTTTTTTGGGCTGGTGGTGCTATCCAGCCAATCAGACAGCGTGACATGCATAGACCCAAAAATGACAAATTTCTCCGAAATGTAATAAAATGTTTATTGATAAAGGTTAGGGTATATGATTTCAAGAGCAATTTCCACTTTTGGCATTGATCCCGACTCAAAAAGGCCATGAGATCACACATTGGGCGGGCATATGTTCCGAAGATTGTGAGCGCGTGGCTCAGCGTTTTAACAATAAAATTTAACAATAATATTAAATAGTTTTGAATAGTTTTAAATGATACTAAATTATACTAAATAAACCACATTAAAAATCAATCAATCCAAACCCCAGTAAATACTATCGTCAAACTGTCCATATTTATCTTTACTCACCTGATAACAGAGTCGCATTCTGCAATGCTACCCTACTATCACGTTCTCTCCGACAATCTTTTAATTTTTTTCAAGGCATTATTCTTGTTTTGGTCTTCTATTGCTAATGGTTTTAATTTCGGCTCTATCCCCAAACTTTTTAGCAATAGCGGCTATACCTGGTAATTTTTAAGTGGAAAGTTTTTGGGGCAACAAAAAAACCAAGGTGATTTTTTTTTTTTTTTTTTTGGTAGCGGCGTCAACTACTTTTTCTCTCTGGTTTATGCTGCGTCTTGCTTTTGTATTTGCTCAATAAAGACAAAGAAAAGGATACATAACAAAAAAAAAAAATAATCATATATATTTGAAAGAATTTTATACTAGAATCACCATAATCAAAATGCCCGCATATTTGAAACACCAGGCTTAATTTTTCTGTTACTGATCGAGATTATCAAAAAAAAAAAAAAAGTTATTGTTTGAGAACTAACCAATCATGGACCTTGTCACAAATCTCAGATGAATGGGCCAGCTAAGAGATCCTCCGATGGAGTGGTTATTATATTACGCATCAAGATTATATTTCTGTACCCAGAGGCGCCAAAATCTTGTCCTCGATAGTCTTGTTGTTCAATTTCAAAGTGGCTCCGTATCACAACGTAAATAAAAAAAAAATTAAAAATAAAACCCTGGCTCGTTCCTTTCGTTTTGCTGATTACAAGGTCGATAGTACGCAATCTCTTTACCAATTAGGAAGCTTAATGACAGTTGTTATTTTTGTCTTGTATGTATTGATATGTAATGGCAATTTTGGTAGAGTGCCGTTTTTCAATGAATAAAAACGAGGCGCATTGAAATAAAGCCGCGTCCAAACGGCGTTGAAACTTTCTATGTGGGTTTTCTTGTGGTCCACTACAAGGTTTTTCCAGACAAGCCGGCGGCTGTACCGTCGGTAGGTAAAACATCTGGCATGTTTTGCTTGACCGTGTCGAGAAATACGCTCAAAACAACAACAACAACAACAACAACAACAAAAAACCGTTTAAAACGAATAAGTAAGTAAAACGTATTATAATCGGGCAGATAGATCGCGTGTTAATCCTATTTCTGGGACCACTGTTTGGGATTGTCTTTTTTTATCATTCTTGAGAGTCCGCTGGTCTTGGAAGAAAATTGGGCTATTGTTTGCCACTGAAAAAAAAAAGACCAACTAGGTACTGGCCAAAACCTAGAGCTAACGGCTCAATTTAAATATACTGTAGAAGTTACAAAGACGTTTAGTTGCAAACGTCAAACTATGGGAAAGAAAAAAAAAACTTTTAAAAAGAAATTAAAAATAAACTTGAAAAAAAAAAAAAAAAGAAAAAAAAGAAAAAAAAAAAATAATAAAAAAAAAAAAAAAAAAAAAAAAAAAAAAAAAAAAAAAAAAAAAAAAAAAAA
>Ga0160505_101602_pt1 | contig 10560 bp, 5 predicted proteins | sample DIDeMG_FD_108225 | JGI IMG/M metagenome (GOLD analysis project Ga0160505, IMG submission 108225) | Enriched chicken feces microbial communities from UW Madison campus, WI, USA - DID2874_E49_Stillage MG | ecosystem: Host-associated > Birds > Digestive system > Large intestine > Fecal ...
ATTCAGCTAGAAACCTAACACTATGTTTCTGTCATAGTGAATCAACGAGATTTAAAAATAACAACTAAGATAATCAAAACAAATAAAATATTTAAAAAAAAAAAAAAAAAAGCCCACCTCCTTCTCACTCCTTTTCTTCCTTTCTTTCCTTTCCTCGCACTTCATTAACATTACAACCTGTCTATCCACGCTACTATCAGTTAATCTATTGCCGTTATAACACCCATTGTGGGCCATTAACTATTCTGAGCTACTAACACCTTATATCCGCACCATTCGTGCTTTTATTGTGCATATTTCCGTTATTACAAATCATTTTTCTCCCATGTCCCAGCCAAACTTCCAGTCCGACCAGTCCTTTTTAGACTCGCTACACCCGTCCTACGACAAGGACTTCAATGAAAACACTTTGTCAATTAACGACCCACTCATGGATGTTGAGATTTCGTCTCTCTTACAAACAACAACCCCGTTTGGCTTCACTGACAATCTTTCCAATATTTTACCTCCCTCTTTCGACACCAAGAAGACTCCTGAGTCGTCCCTTGATTCACTCTCCTTTTCACCACAATCTCCAATCTTTACGACCGGTGACACTGATTCATTGTTTGCTAACTCGAGCCCTGCTGTTAGCACCAGTGAGCAGATTGCTTCGTTATGGGAGTCATCGGAAGCAAAGAGAAAGCCCTCGATCGTGCCTGGAGACGAAAAGGCCTCAAAGGTCGCTAAACCTGCACCTAAAAAAGCCGGCAGAAAGGCGGACCCTGTGGAGCCTGCAAATAAGCGCAAGGCACAGAACAGAGCTGCTCAGAGGGCTTTTAGAGAGCGCAAAGAAAAACATCTCAAAGATTTAGAAGACAAAATTGCTGAGCTGGAGTCGGAATCATTGACAGCCAACACGGAAAACGACTTTTTACGGCAACAAGTAAAGAGACTACAGAATGAACTAAATCAGTACCGTGCAGCGCGAACCTCACAAAGCTCAACCAACTCTACACCAGCCTCATCTGGACAGTTCACCTTTGAATTTCCTTTCTTCCAGCGAACAGTTTTTAACCAGCAAAGCAAAAAGGCTAGGAGTAATAGTGGCGACTCGTCCGCCTCATCGTCTATATTGTCACCTTCATCTAATACCGACAGTATATCGTCTATCTCCTCGAACTCTCCTCATGAAAAGATAATTTCAACACCGTCATGTCCGGCTCCCCAAAAGGGCGAGGACACTTTTTGTGAGCAGCTCAACCTTGCTTGCGGAACGAGGCTGGATCCAATACCCAAGGCTCCCAAGTCGATCTCTGACGATACTCCGCTTATTATTTCGGCTCTTCCTGATGACAACTCTCTTCTTTCTCAAAACAAGTCTCTGAATATTCTGTCACCACCGGTGTTTGAGCTCGACTTTTTATCGGAGTACAGAGACCCAGTTTTTGAGCCCGAGTCTTTCTCGTTGCCTGATCTGACTACTGAGTCTAGTATATTTGATCCACTACAGCCGGTCAAACAAGAGCAAGAGAAACAACAGGCAGACTCCGACCTCCAGGAGACTGTGCCCGCCAATTCTAATAAACTGATGACCTGTACGGCTGTTTGGGACCGTATCAGCGCACATCCCAAGTTTGGCGAGCTCGATATTGATGGTCTTTGCGCAGAGCTGCGCACCAAGGCAAAGTGCTCTGAAACCGGTGCTGTCTTGTCAGAGAACGATGTTAACAAGGTTTTGTCTACTCTTGAATCACGGACAAAGAAACCTGTTGTATAGTTGCAACCGAGCATTGTGTTTCTGTTTTGTGTTTCTTTTTTGAAGAACAGAAAGAATAAAAAGTTATTTATTAATGTGAAATAGTAATGAAACATCTCCGTCATATGTTTGAATAATATAAATCCAAGTATAGAATATTCAAAAGAATTTTAATTGCCAACACTATTTAAACTGGACTATTCCTAATCAAAGTTCTACAATACTCATAAGGAATCCAGGAGTTAATATCCAACGTCTAATCGATAAATACTAGACTCATGGGGTTCAATAGGATATTACTAGTTGTATTGAAGTCTCTATCAGATTTTTGATTGCATTGTGAACGTTTGAGCACCGTTGTGCCTCCATGATTAGGATGAAGAGACCCATATTCACTACAAGTTTTGCTAGTATACTCTTCACTGTAAACAATAACTCTGCAGCTTGGGTACACTCTGGTCTGCTTCATTTATCTTGTTCTGAATCTTTGGCGACTTCAAGTAAGAATTTTTTATTTTTTAGCAGTCTTTGGGGTGATCTCCAGTTGATACCATTTACTCAGTACTGTTCAGTACGGTTTCCGACGAGTCTAGCTCCATATTCTAGTCTGTCTAAAAGCTCCTCTGTGCCCTTGATAGATTCTTTTCTAAAGAATTAATCAATACTGATATATATTGTCATAATGTATTTTAATGTCCGTTAATGTCCGTTAATAATGCTAATATATACAAAAGAGATAATTATGTACAGAGAATAATAAGAGAAATCCTTTATAATCTAAACTCTAGCAAACGTGGCCGAGAGCTGTGGGCCTTCTATTTCGACACATTTGCAATTAATAGCGTGACCAAGCGTCAATGGGACATGGATAACAACAACACAACAAGACATATTCTGTCCAGGTCCAGGTTGATACGGATAATCACTAGAATATTCATGGGTTTGTTTATCAAAAGAGATTGAGATATTTTAGACGCTTCTAGTGCTCTGATTGAAGTTCATTCTGTTGTGGTTTAATTTGACCACTGGTTTTGGTCGTATTTATGAATTTGATGTCATTTTGATTTTCTATCCTGTTTGATTCTTCCATCTCAAACTCATCCTTTCACACCAAACACATACCCATTAATAATGTAAAATCATTGCAATGGATTTTTAATATATGTGAATTTATGCTTGCTTCTCAAGCTAATTTTTATATGCAACTTCATATTATGAGCCTCAAAATTTACACTTATTACTAACAGTTTCACATATAGATTCAGCTACGACTGGTTATAGAAAGGTGTCTGATACACAGTAGTATACTGACTACAAGACAATGGCAAATACCTACTAGACCGTCAGGGGTACCAATCCAATTGGCAGATACACGACTGACCAGTTTTCCTTCCACCCAGATTGCATGTTCTGTGTTGTTTGAAATACTGTCAGTTCATGTAGGGGACATGACTCGCCGATAGCTCATTGTTAATAAATCTTTTTTTCTTGTCAGAATATCTAAAGACTCGAAAATGAAGCAACGAAAAGTTGAAAAGGATATTTTGTTCGAAAACACTTTCCTCCCCGGGGCTAATCGAGTAGTCGTCCAGGATTAGGGGTTTCGACGTTTGAATTATCCACAGACTCGGCTCATATGTCAAGGGAAATCTTTATCGTTCGTTAGAATCTTTCCTTTAATAATATCCGCTGTAGGGGTGTCCAATGGCAAAAGTTTGGGAAATACCAACTAGAACCACGATGACGTTATCCAGGCACATTAGATTATACTTTTGGCAAGTGGTAAACAAAGAAAATCTTGTATTTATATCCTTAACGTAGTATATTATAGTCCCATATAGTCAAGTACTCAATGCCATCTATAGAGAGTCTCAGTCCTTTGACATGAAGCCCAGTAAGAGCGACTTTTTTTTCATTTACAAAATCTTTGATTTCACATTTAAAACCTAGGGATTCCCGCCTTAAAAGAAAAAAAAAGAATCTGTGACACAAAGTCGTTGGTCTAGGCCAGAGGTTTATTGGTCTGGACAGGGGTACTTCAGCATGAATAGATTTGTAGCTGCTATGTTAGTAGCCTGTCTGTCTGTAAACACAGGCACTAGAAAAGGGTTTTATTTTCTTATAATCCAAGACCCCTGGGTTTGTTATTAAGACTCAGATTTAAGCTAATACATCACCTGGGTAAAAACGATTTGGCTGAGACCTAAAAATGAATGACCTAGTGCTTCTTAAAAGAATTGATATTGTGGCAATTGTAAAATTGAAAACTTTCAGATTTCTAAAACCACTCAATGAATGGAGAACTTGAATACGGTTGTTTGTTAAAATGTAAAAACTGAGACTACCCACATTATTTTTTTTTTGTCTGAGATTATCCGTTATCCACTTGGTGGTGGCCAACCGACACTTTTTACAAAATTTACCCTCGCTGCAGTTTCGGTGCATTCGTTGCATGGAAAGCGTCAGTAAGAATGATCCGGCGATACCAATCCAAATAATAGGATCAGTAGAGGAGGACAGGAGTTGAGGGATGGTTTCTGCCTGAAAAGTAATGGTGATTTCGGAAACCACTATAGCTACTGTTATGGTTATCATTGTGTTTTTTTATCCTTCACTATAACAGCCATCATGGCTCAAAAACAAAGATTCAAGATTCAGAACGGATAAATAGCGCTATAAAGATATAACAGTATCCGTAGAACTACTAGACAAAATAGAATCAAATGAAATCCTAAGCGCGACTGTCAAAACATTTCACGCGTGAACAGCATAAATGGTGCAGCAATTACTATAGGTCTTACTCATTAATGCTTGCCCTGTTGTAGGTTAGTGATGGTTTTGTTCCATGTAGTTGCGATGGGTCCCAGTCAGCATCCATTTTCTTTCTGGCACCTTTGTCCGTCTCACCTAATTGATACGTTCAGCTCTAGATCTTCATTACCCCCCAAAAAAAAATTTTTTTTGTTCATACATCTACAAAAACACAGCCATCCATAATACCAAAGGTCAGTCGTTAGCAATTTTGTTTTTAATGGCTCATTGGCGTTGTTTTGGTTGCATTGATTGTTGAAAATATTTAGCAACCTTAAAAAAATCATAACAAAAAACAATAAATTAAGCATACATGGTCTCAAAACGGCGATAATAGTAGCCAAGTTTGTTACTCCTTCGAGCTAAGGTTTCAAGACCTTTTTTACCCATCGCAAACTACTCTTTTTTCCCTCCCTTTTTCTTTCTTCCTTTTCTTTTCTTCTTTATTATCATCCTCCTCCTCCCCTTTTCCTATTTCTACACGACGAACGCCACTTTTTTCTCAAAGTTGTATGTTTAACCATGTTGCTAGCATTAAAATTCGATTGACCCCGAGCCATTCTAACGATGCCATGTTTAGATGAAAGTCTACACTCTACCCCTCAACGAAACTGGCAAGCCAACCCCCGGTGGAAATGGCCAGTTCATCAAGCTTCCACAGCCAGACGCCGCCGACCCATACGTGCTGCGCTTTGTGATTTTTTCAGCATCAGAAATTGCCAACAAAGCCATTCTTCACTGTAACGTGCCTCCAAAGGGCGTTCAGTTTGACAGATTCAAGTACTATGAATACCCGATTAATGCTGATTTCGGTAAGGACACTTTTATCGATATCGAAATTACCGTCCCCGGTGCATTTTCCTACTTCATCACATACTTGTCTATCAGTGAAAATTACTTTGCAGAAGATCGCAGATCAATTGCGGGTCTTACTCTTGCGGGCCAACATGATGTTTCCGAGGCCTCCTCAATCATAAGCGAAGCTGTCAAACTAACCAAGCCCAAGTTTATTAGTGCTATCCGTGCTGAAGATACCGCCGATGTTGAAACTCTCAAAGATGAGAACGGCCTACATGGGACTGTCAACGCATTGGCCAACGATTACGCGCTCAGTTGCACGCCCAAGTACTACTTCATTGTATCAGCGGGCTTCACATCTAATGGAAAACCTCTTCCACTCAATTTACTAAAGATTGAATCTGTGATCTCAAAGTGCATGGGTCCAATTGATACTTGGAGGGATAAACTGAAAAAAATCCAGCAGAAGGGATACAACATGATTCATTTTACTCCGATCCAGCAGCGTGGCGAAAGCAACTCACCCTACTCCATTTACGACCAACTTGGGTTTGATAAGGACAACTTCCCTGAAGGAGAAAAGGATCTCGAGAAACTGGTTAACTACATGGAGAATGATCTCCATCTCCTTTCTCTTACCGATGTTGTTTATAATCATACAGCCAACAACTCCGACTGGCTCCGGGATCATCCCGAGGCTGGCTATTCCGTCGAAACTGCTCCTCACCTTAACCCGGCGCTTGACCTTGATGACGCTTTACTGGATTTTTCGTCCAAGTTGACAAGTTTGGGGTTCCCAACCGTGCTCGACTCTACTGCTGATCTCAACAGAGTCATGGAGGGCATCAGATTACACGTTCTCGAACCGCTAAAACTTTGGGAGTACTATGTTATCAACGTGGAAAAGATTACGGAGGCAACGATAAAGATTCTCACGAAAGAACTTGACACAATTGCCCCAATTCCAGTTCCCGATCACTTTAGAGAGAATATCAAAGCTCTTGCTGTTTTTGCCGTCGAGAATGCTTCAGTTGATTTTGACAATTTTGGCCATGGCAGAAATATCAGAACTTTTGACGCTCACAAGCTTGCTTCTATTATTTATGACCTATCTGCTAACAAAGATGGTGAGTTGGATGTATCAGAAGAGCATCTCCGCAATAGAACTGTCAGCATTCTTAACGAGGTCAACTTGCCCTTGTACCGTGATTATGACAGAGATGTAGAGGAGATTCTTTCTCAGATATACAACCGCGTCAATTATATGCGTCTTGATGAGAACGGCCCCCAGCTAGGTGAAATTGATGAAAAGAACCCGTTGGTTGAGACCTACTTTAGCCGTATCAAGTCTAGAAAGACAAACAAGACTGTTGCCCTAGTCAACAATGGTTGGATGTGGAACGGTAATCCGTTGATTGACTTTGCCAGCTCTCGATCCCGTGCCTACCTTCGTCGTGAGATCATTGTCTGGGGCGACTGTGTCAAGTTGCGCTATGGATCTCACCCTAAGGACTCTCCTTATCTTTGGGATAGAATGACCAAATACACTCAGATGGTTGCAAAGTATTTCCATGGTTTCAGAATCGACAACTGTCACTCTACCCCTCTGCACGTTGGCGAGTACATGCTCGATAAAGCTCGTCTAGTTAGAAGCAACCTCTACGTTGCCGCTGAACTGTTTAGTGGATCTGAGGATATGGACCGCATTTTTGTTGAACGTCTTGGCATTACATCGCTAATCAGAGAGGCTATGCAGGCCTGGTCAGTAGAAGAGCTTTCGCGCCTTGTTCATAAACACGGTGGCCGACCTATAGGTTCATTCTCCAAGCAGCCTCTCGTCACCTTTGAGAAGCCCTTTGCTCAGGAAGATCAACAATTGGTCTACTCTTCAAATATTCACGCCCTTTTCATGGACTGTACTCACGACAACGAAACTCCCGCTCAAAAGCGTACTGTTGAGGATACCCTTCCCAACGCAGCTCTTGTGGCCATCTGTGCCTGTGCTGTCGGCTCAGTCATGGGCTATGACGAGGGCTACCCCAAGCTGTTAGACATTGTAAACGAAACCAGAGAGTACACTTTTGATGGTGGTATTGGTGCTATCAAAAAAATCCTATATGATGTTCACACTGAACTTGGCCAGCAGCACGCCGACGAAATGCATGTTCATCATGAGGGCCAGTATATTACTGTCCACCGTGTTAACTCCAACACTGGTGAGGGCTGGTTCTTGATTGCTAGAACTAATTTTGGTGAAGAAGGCGACCAGAAACGTAAGTATTTATATCAAATCTTTGATATTTACCCACAAACTAACATTTTATTTTCCAAGTTTCTGATATCCGGTTGGAGCGTACAAATGCTAAGGTTGTTCTCAGTTCAACCCTCGAGAAAACTGGTGACCACAAGGACGATGACAAAATTATTAACGGCATTCCTACGAGAGTTGTTGAGTTGGAGCATCCAAACATTTACAATGATGGTAACGATACAGTCATCAGTGTGAATGGATACTTTCCACAGGGATCTATTGCCCTTATTAAGACAACAGTTCACAACATTGAGGGCAATCTGGGAGATTTTATTAGATCAGGTGTTGATGAAGCCGTCGCTAAGTTGAATCCTCTTGAACTCAACGCAGCCTTATACAAATGTGATGGCGAGGAGCGTGACTCTAGCCATGGCCAAGACGGTGTCTACAACATTCCCAATTATGGCTCGCTTGTCTATGCCGGTATTGCTGGTTGGATCGGGCCATTATCGAGAATTATTAATGACAATGACTTGGGACATCCTATCAGTAACCATTTGCGTGAAGGTAAATGGGCGTTGGACTATACTGTGAACCGATTGGCCAAGTTTTCTGATGAGGACTTCCCCAACATGAAACCATATATCGAATGGCTCAAGACTAGATTTGATGCTATTCGTGAATTGCCCTCATTTTTGATTCCTCGTTTTTTTTCGCTTATTATGCTGAATGCTTATCTGGCGCTAAAAAAGAGAGGCCTGTCGGTGTTCCCGGAAAATATCAAGTATGGTACCGTTTTTCTGCACCGTTTGGCGCTCACCTCCTATCAGCTTGTAGGTAAGGTTCCCAGCTCGTCACTCTTCCCATTCCATAACGTTGGCAGTTTATCAGCTGGTTTGCCCCACTTTAGTTTTGATTATATGAGATGCTGGGGCCGTGATGTGTTCATTGCGCTAAGAGGTCAGCTCTTGGCTACGGGACGTCACGAAGAAGCCAAGGCCCATATTCTGGGATTTGCTGCTACTTTAAAGCATGGTCTTATTCCCAACCTTTTGGACTCTGGTAGAAATCCTCGTTACAATGCAAGAGACGCTACCTGGTTTTTTACTCAGGTATTGCAGGATTATGTCAAATATGTTCCCAATGGCCTAAGCATTTTGGATGAAAAGGTTAAGCGACGCTTCCCGCTCAACGATGACTGGGTGCCACTTGATGACCCCAGAGCATTTAGTACTACCTCGACTATTCGTGAGATTCTCTATGAGATTCTTAGTCGTCATGCAGCTGGAATCAAGTTTAGAGAAGCTAATGCTGGAGTCAACCTTGATTCGCAGATGTCAGACGAGGGGTTCAATCAGAATATCTATGTCGATTGGGAAAATGGTTTCGTTTTTGGTGGTAACAAATTTAACTGTGGTACCTGGATGGATAAGATGGGAGAGAGCGTACAGGCTGGCAACAAGGGAGTCCCTGGAACTCCTCGCGATGGCGCTGCGGTCGAGATCACTGGTCTGCTGAAGAGCACTTTGCGATTTGTCATTGAGCTCAACAAAAAGGGAAAGTTTGATTACACCGAGGTAACTAACCAAAATGGCAAGAAGGTGACGTTCAAGCATTGGAACGACACTTTACAAAAGAACTTTGAAAGATGCTTTTACGTGCCCAGCTACCCTGCGGATGATGTGCATTATGATGTGAGCACCAACATTATCCACCGCCGTGGCATCTACAAGGATTTGTACCACTCTAGCAATGAGTACGAAGACTATCAGTTGCGTCCTAACTTTGCTGTGGCTATGTCCGTTGCGCCCGAGCTCTTTGATCCTGACCATGCAATCAAGGCAATTGCTATTGCTGACAGTGTTATTCGTGGTCCCATAGGTATGCGCACGCTTGATCCCGCTGACCTCAACTACCGCCCGGACTATTACAACGGCATTGACAACACTGACTTTGCCACGTCCAAGGGTCGCAACTACCATCAGGGTCCCGAGTGGGTCTGGTGTACGGGCTACTTTTTGCGTTCTTTCCTTCATTTTGATCTTTTGCGCAAAGAAAAACAACAGGCTATTCACGGCCGCCGCATGACTGCATCTGACAAGATGATCACGCTCCAACAAATCTTCCGCCGCCTAGAGGGCAGCCGCCACTGGATCCGTCAGTCTGATTGGTTTGGTCTCCCTGAGCTTACGAACCGAGACGGTGCCTTTTGTGGTGATTCGTGTGCCACCCAGGCTTGGTCCTCAGGCACGCTTATTGATATCTTTCAAGACGTCGCTGACATGAAGTAAGCTACATGTAACATGTTGGCACTTAGATCGTAAACGAGTAATTTTGGCTATTATCTATATATGGGTAAATTTAAAAGGTAGAGTAAAAAACGGCTGTTTAATAGTACCATGGTTAGGGAACTTATATATCTTTTTTTTTCTTTACGCAGCTAGATTATATATATTAATTGTACAAGAAAAAGTTAGCGTGGGGTTATTATATCCCCGGGGATTTATGTGGGAGCAGCTGCCCCTGTAGTAGGAATAGGTCAAGGTACGGCTGAGCTGCAAAGATGATCTTGACATTGGCTGCTTTGCTACTACTGTCACTGTTGATATATATATATATATATATATATATATATATTATCAGTTTGTCTTCATTGCATTAGATTGCTGCAAAATAAATTTATAAAACAAAATGACACACAAAGAAGACATGAATTTGGTAATATTTGTCTGGCAAGATGGAGTGGTGTCGGCATGTATCATATAACTTGAGACATTAAATGGCGCCGAGTTCTCCATTGGATAATGCGTCAAGAGAAACCGGCAATACATTGCACCCAGTAGATTGATACCAGAATATTGGCATTCGGTAAAAAAAAAAAAAAAAAAAAAAAAAAAAAAAAAAAAAAAAAAAAAAAAAAAAAAAAAAAAAAAAAAAAAAAAAAACTTAAAAAAACAATCTA
>Ga0160505_101603_pt1 | contig 10557 bp, 8 predicted proteins | sample DIDeMG_FD_108225 | JGI IMG/M metagenome (GOLD analysis project Ga0160505, IMG submission 108225) | Enriched chicken feces microbial communities from UW Madison campus, WI, USA - DID2874_E49_Stillage MG | ecosystem: Host-associated > Birds > Digestive system > Large intestine > Fecal ...
ATGTGCATCAACGGAAGCCGCAGAACCGTCCGTTCACTTTTGTATTCATAATAGTAGGTTTCTTTCTTTTCTTTTAATAGGTCTTCCACTGGTGTGCCTAATAAATCGGCTAGACGGACCAATGTCTCGATGTCTGGCAACCCATTTCCTCGTTCCCATTTTGAAATGGCCTTATCAGAAACAAATAACCTCGCAGCTAATTCCTTCTGTGTTAAATTATGTCTTGATCGATACTCTTTTAATTTTTTACTTAATGATTCATGCATTCGACCACACCTCCTTGTTACAAGTTTAACAAATAACAAGGAGATTTTCGCTAAAATGGAGCAAATTCAGCACTCTACGCTGCGTAGAATAGCTTAAATCAGCTGATTTCCACTGTAAAATGAGAAAAACCGAAGCAAAGGACTTTCTTGCTTCGGTTTCCTAAATGATAATTATTTTATTGCTGCTTCAATCGCTTTCCACGCTTCTTCTTTTCCTTGTTTGGTAACGGAAGAAAAGAGGATAAACGTATCTGCTGGATCAAAGGATAATGCTTTTTTGATCATGCTTTCATGCTTGTTCCATTTCCCACGAGGGATTTTGTCTGCTTTGGTGGCGACCACGATCACTGGAATCTCGTAGTATTTCAAAAACTCATACATTTGAATATCTTCTTGTGAGGGGGCATGACGCAAATCAACAAGAGATACGACTGCACGCAGCTGCTCTCTTTGTTCAAGATATGTCTCAATCATTTTCCCCCATTTCGCTCGCTCTGTTTTCGATACTTTTGCATAGCCGTAGCCGGGGACATCGACAAAATGCAACGTATTTTCAATCAAATAAAAGTTCAGCGTTTGCGTCTTCCCAGGTTTTGATGAGGTACGGGCTAAATTTTTACGATTGATCAATGTATTGATGAAGGATGACTTTCCGACATTTGAGCGGCCTGCTAAGGCAATCTCCGGTAAAGGTGTAGCTGGATATTGTGCTGGAGAAACGGCACTGATGACGATTTCAGCATCATGTACTTTCATTGAATCGCTCCTTTCTATTTTTTCAAAAAGAAAGCCGGATAGCAATGAAACTATCCGACTTGGTCTCGATTAGACTGCTTTTTTGGTCTCTTCATTGTAAATGATTTTTGGTTCACCAAGTCCTTTTGCCGCTTCTTCCGTGATGGTGACTTTTTGGATCGACTCATCAGAAGGGACATTGAACATGACATCCATCATGATATTCTCGATGATCGAACGCAACCCACGAGCACCGGTATTTCGCTCAATGGCTTGCGCAGCAATGGCACGCAAAGCCTCTGGCTCAAATTCAAGCTCGGTGTCATCTAATGCCATTAACTTTTGGTATTGTTTGACCAGCGCATTTTTTGGTTCAGTCAAAATATGCACTAAATCATCTACTGTTAATTTCTCTAGCGCAGCCATCACTGGCAAGCGGCCAATAAATTCAGGAATCAAACCGAATTTAAGCAAGTCTTCAGGAATGATTTGCTGCATCACGCTTTCGCCTTCTTCAAGGCGCTTATTGTTCGTGCCAAAACCAATTGTTTTTTCACCTAAACGGTTTTTAACGATGGTTTCGATTCCGTCAAACGCCCCGCCAACAATAAAGAGAATATTGGTGGTATCAATTTGGATCATCTCTTGATGTGGATGTTTCCGTCCACCTTGTGGCGGTACACTAGCAGTCGTTCCTTCTAGGATCTTCAGCAATGCTTGCTGTACGCCTTCACCGGATACGTCACGAGTAATCGATACATTTTCACTCTTACGGGCGATTTTATCGATCTCATCAATATAGATGATTCCTTTTTCTGCCATTTCTACGTTATAATCAGCAGCTTGTAACAGTTTCAAAAGAATGTTTTCCACATCTTCACCGACATAGCCGGCTTCTGTCAAACTGGTTGCATCAGCGATTGCAAAAGGCACGTTTAGTGAACGTGCTAACGTTTGTGCCAAAAATGTTTTCCCAGAACCTGTTGGTCCGATCAAGCAAATATTGCTTTTTTGTAATTCTACATCTTCTGCTGTCGTTTCTACATTGACCCGTTTATAGTGATTGTAAACCGCTACAGCCAATGTCCGTTTCGCACGATCTTGTCCAATCACATATTCATTGAGAACATTCAGTAGTTCTTGCGGTTTCGGCACTTCGGTAAATTCACGAATTGCTTCTTCGTAAAACTCTTCATCAATGATTTCTTTACACAAATCGATGCATTCATTACAGATATAGACCCCAGGACCTGCAACGATCTTTTTCACCTCTTCTTGCGTTTTGCCACAAAAAGAACAACGAACAGCTTCATTACCGTTTGTATTATCGTACATACTGTTCACCCCTTGAAAATTTTCCAACCTATTTAAAGGAGTGGAATTTTGTTTACTAACTTTGCAGTCTTAAACAATCATATCATAACTTTTTTGAAAGAAAAAGTTCTTTTTACGTTGCCTAACGTTTTCTTATCATTTGTTAGTAATTGTTAAACTAGCCCCTCTTACTCCCAAGAAAAAAAGGCAAACACCGCTAGATGTTCGCCGTTTTTTTGCATTTTGCTTACGCTTCTTTTGCAGTACCTGTGACAAGTTCAACTGCTTTCTTCATCGTGATATCATGTTTCAACATGTCTTCTGTTAAGACGCGTTTGATTTGATCCACTGGCATGTTGTAAGCTTCAGAAAGTTCTTTGATTTCGTTTTCGATATCTTCTTCTGTTGCTTCCAAACCTTCTGCTTTAGCGATTGCTTCAATAACAAGGTTTGTTTTCACGCGGGTTTCTGCTTCACCTTCAAATTGTGTGTGCAGATCTGCTTCAGTTGAACCAGTTAATTGATAATACATTTCTGGTGAGATTCCTTGACGTTGCATATTGTTCAAGAATTCATCCATTGAACGGTGTACTTCATCATGAACCATTGAATGTGGTAATTCAACGATTTCTGCGTTTTCAACTGCTTGACGGATCGCAGCTTCATCTTTTGCATCTTCAGCTGCTTTTTCTTTTGTTTCAGTCAATTCAGCACGGTATTTTTCTTTTAATTCAGCTAATGATTCAACGCTGTCATCAACGTCTTTTGCGAATTCATCATCTAATTCAGGAAGTTCTTTTGCTTTTACTTCGTGAACAGTTACTTTGAAGACTGCTTCTTTACCAGCTAAATCTTCTGCTTGATAATCTTCTGGGAAAGTAACGGTAACGTCTTTGCTATCACCAGCTTTTGTTCCTACTAATTGTTCTTCAAAACCAGGGATGAATGAGTTTGAGCCAAGTTCAAGTGAGTAGTTTTCACCTTTGCCGCCTTCAAATGTTTCTTCCCCTAAGAAGCCTTCAAAGTCGATAACGACTGTGTCGCCATTTTCAGCTGCTTCGTCTTCTTTGATAACTAATTCAGCTTGTGCTTCTTGTTCACGTTTGATGCGTGCATCCACGTCTTCTTCTGTTACTTCGCGGTCTTGTTTTTCAACTGTTAATTCTTTGTAATCACCAAGTTTTACTTCAGGTTTTACAGTAACTTCTGCTTTGATAACCCAATCTTGGCCTTTTTCCATGCTGTCAACGTCGATTTTTGGTTGCGCAACAGGATCGATCCCTGCTTCTTTTACAGCAGCTTCATAAGCTTCTGGAAGAACAGCGTTCAATGCATCTTCATACAACGCTTCTTCGCCGTACATACGGTTAAATACTTGGCGTGAAACTTTCCCTTTACGGAAGCCAGGTACGTTAAGATTGCCTTTCACTTTATTGAATGCAGTCGTCAAGCCTTTTTGGATTTCTGCTTGAGCGATCGTAAATGTCAAAACACCATCATTGGTGCCTGTTTTTTCCCATTTTGCAGTCATTTATTTCCCTCCGAATATTAATTGATTTACATATGAAATAGCTTCATGCATACCTTTAAATAGTACACTAACGTTGTTTAATTGTAAACATTTTACCATGAAAGTTGCGAATTTTTCTTTCAGCGAATGCTCAATCGTAGGATATTGCGTAGGTGTCGTTTGCGTTCTTCTATTTCATTCGCTGCTTTTAGCTGTTCTTTTTCTTCAAATAACCCACGATAATCTTCAATGTAGCTTGCCACCCATGCTTTTGCCTCCTCTTTTGCAGGTAAAAATGGGTAGCTGATGGCTAAATGATCATTGATTTCTGCTGAGACGCTTTCTGCTAAAATCGGATCTTCTTGGGCGATCGTTTCGTCAATCTCTTTCTGGATTGCTTTAACAGCGGCATCTTCTTGCAAAAGTTTTAACTCTTTCGGAACGATTTGCTGCATATTCCCAAGGTAATCGATCAGTTCAAAAGGTTCGTCCACTTCAAGACGCACGAGCTCATCCACTAATTTGGGCAGTAAATATGGATTTTTGATGGAAGCTAACGTTTCATGCATCAGCGTGACAAATTGTGGTTTGGTAATGGCTTGGGTAAAAACGTGCCATTCTGTTGCACTCACCGGTTGATTGGCTTCATCTAATGCACGTAAATGCTTGCGTTTCCCATGAAAATCTTCCAGTCCTAAAATTTGCTGCACTTCTTCTACCTTTGCTAATTCACTTGCTAACTGTTCCTGATAGCGGCTTGCAATTTTTGTTTTTTTACCTAATGTAAGCCAGCGCCGAGCTTTTAAATACTGACCATCCAAGATCAGCAGATGACCAATTTGTAAATACCCGTCGGTTTCTTTTAGATAATCATCCAAATAGTCTTCCGCCAGATCTAACGCTTTGGCAAAATCATTCAACTGCTGCAGACATTCAACCAGCCATTGATTGATCTCAAAACTGGCATTTTTTTGATAGAGTTCATTGTACAGGCGAAAAGCTTGCAAAAACTCCTTTGACTGGTAGGCTTTTTCTGCCGCCAGCCGAAGCCGTTCATTTGGTCCTGGGAAATCAATCGTCTCACCCATTCTCGATCCCTCCTTACTACTTGCTTGATCTGCTAGTTAGTTTTGTGCGCCAATCATTACGTGATTGGCATCCACCTGTTTATTGAAAGCTTTGATCAGATTAATGGTCACCACACTGGTTTCTGCAAAATAATCCGCAGCCTGCTGCTTATTTTTATTAAAGACGATTGGTAAATAACCGAGATAAAAGAAAAGATTGAATTGTAATACGTAGCGTCCGCATAGCTCGCGAATCAACACGGTTTGCCAGCTGAGTTCTTCCTCTACAAAAGAAACCACTCGAATGCCAAAAAGCATTTTTCCAATCGTTTGACCATGATTTAGCTTTGTCATTAGAACAAAATAGCCTAGATAGATTGCTAAGGCACAGATGTTGTAAAGGCCAAACCGCTGATTAGTTGCTGTTAAATTCGCTAGATTGTAGATACTACCGATCGTTATTTGGGTAATCGCTCGGATCACCAACACATCAACGAGATAAGCAAAGAAACGAATCCAAAACCCAGCAAAAAAGTAGCTAGGAAAATCATTGAAGAACCGTTTGTCTTCTGCCTGTTTTTCAGGTTCTTCATACCGTTGCCAGGCTTGTTGTTTTTCCTCGATCTCGCTTTGGGTATACTCTTCTTCCTTAAAAGACGTTAAGACTTGTTGGTAAAAATCATCGGGATGATTTACTTGTGCGTTCCTCATCGCTTTGTTGGCACTTACTGGTTCGGTTGTTTCTGAAACCTGTGCCTCAGTTGGCACATCCGTATGATTGGTTGACGGTGTCGAGGTTTCCCGCTGTTCCCTTTGATCGATTGACGTACTTGTGTGATTGTCATCCGTTGACGATGTGCCAGCGGAATACTTGTTTTTCTCTGTCATAGTCATTCACCTCCATAATAATAAAGAGGTTTTGGAGCATCGCTGGTTCCAAGGCTTTCCATCAATTGGATCACTCGCTCTGTGTTTGATTCTTTTAATCCTTGTAGTTCGGCTAAACTTGAACCTAACCAAGTAGAAGCAAATCCAGTAGATGAAACATCATAGCTGAAAATCTCGGCATCTTCCAAGCCTAGATCTGCTTGCATTGCTGCTAATGTATCTTCAGGAAAACCGATTTCATCCACTAAACCAACGGACACTGCTTGCTGCCCATCATAGATGCGGCCATCAGCGATCTTTCTAACGGCTTCTTCTGTCATGCCGCGTCCTTCTGCTACGATTTTTACGAACCGACCATAGGCATTGTCGACGTAGGTCTGCAAGACTTCTTTGTCGGCTTCTGTGGGTTTTCTCGTTGCTGAACCTACATCTTTTAGTGCGCCGCTTTTATACGTATTGTCTTCGATCCCTAGCTTTTCGAATAAGCCAGCATAGTTTAACCCTGACATGATCACCCCGATTGAACCAGTAATGGTTTCATCCGTTGCAAAAATTTTATCAGCACCTGCCGAGATATAATAACCGCCACTGGCTGCCATGTTTTTCATACTGACATACATTGGAATCCCTAACTCTTTGATTTTTGCTAACTCACGAGCGATCTCCGCACTTTCATAGACGCCGCCTCCTGGCGTATTGACTTCCATCAAGATGCCCCCAATAGTTGGATCTTCTTGGATCATCCGTAGTTCTTCTAAAAATCGCTGATGATCATAAGATTCTGTTGTGAATAAGCCACCACTGGAGCTGCTGGCGATGGTTCCTTCTAAAGATAAGCGAACAATACGATTGTCTTGATCTCCGGCAACTAACGTTGTCTCTTCGATCGCATTACTTCCGTAGAACAAAGCATTTAACCCTTGCAGCGTTTGAGTTTCCTCTTGCTCTGGACGATTTGTGATTACTGAAAAAACCTCCGAGCAGATAAATAACCCTGCTGCGATCGCCGCTGCGATCCATCTTCTTTTATTCATTTTCCCACCTAACTTTTCACCTTTCCCATTTTTAGTATAGATTTTTGATGACGATCACTGCTTCTTCGTCTCCAACCGCATCAAATTTCTCACTTTTTTCAGCTAAGACGTAGCCACCAAAAAATTCCTTTGTTAGTTCATCCTGGACTTTGAATGTTTGCGCGGTTTCCACGGTGACTGATCCAGGCAAAATTTCTTGCAAGCTGTCCCAGCCCGTATCCAACATGACCTTTGTTTCATCTGTGACATTAGGATCTTTTTCTATCGCAGCTACCATTTTCTTTAGCTCTGAAAAAGTCATACAATTTACAAATTCTGGCATTTCATTCCCTCACTTTCTTACTTTTTTATTGTAGCGAACTTAAAAAAAAAAGCATAGCTTTATGAGGAAATTTCTTGGGAATCTTAATCGACAAAGCTATGTCAGCTGTTTTGATTTCCTTTAAACAGGTTCAAACCAACCTTACCAATAACTATACCAATTATTTTTATATAACTTTGAGTTGACAGAAACAGGAATAAATATTATGATATTGCTTGTATTTCTATAAAATATCTCACAAGGAGGATAGATAGACCAATAAGGATAGCGCCTGATCTGGAAACAGATGACGAGGAAAGAGTTTATCGAAACATTCGGCGGATGACTCTAGGGACTGCACTCTACAGGCAAGAACAAATCTCATCGTAAGGTGATGACAAAGACTTGCTACGCAGATAGAAATACATAATGCCAAACTAAATTTTTTGAAAGTAGGATTATCATTATGTGTGGAATTGTAGGAATCGTAGGAAAATCAAATGCAGAACGAATTATTTTGAACGGATTGGAACGCTTAGAGTATCGCGGCTATGACTCAGCAGGTCTTTATGTCGCTGATCGGACTTCGGATCACTTAATTAAAGCCCAAGGAAGAATCAAAAACTTGGAAGAAAAAGTGACTTCTGAAGTAACAGGAACGATCGGTATCGGACATACCCGTTGGGCGACCCACGGCAAGCCATCAGAAATGAACGCTCATCCTCACACTTCAGCAAACCAAGCACTCGTGTTGGTTCATAACGGTGTGATCGAAAACTTTGAAGAGCTTCATCAAGAATATTTAAGCAACCACCAATTTGAAGGTCAAACAGATACGGAAATCGTTGTTCATTTGATTGAAGCATTGAAGGAGCAAGACAACAGCACGACCAAAGCAGCCTTTAAAAAAGCTTTGTCCTTGATTCGCGGCTCTTATGCCTTTGCCTTAGTAGAAAAAAATGATCCAGAAACCATTTATGTTGCCAAAAACAAAAGTCCTTTATTGATCGGTTTGGGAGATGGGTTCAATGTCATCTGCAGCGATGCCTTAGCAATGCTCGATCAAACGACTCATTTTGTTGAGATCGAAGATGGCGAAATGGTGACCGTAACAGCCGATGCGATCGAAATCGAAGATCCAAAAGGAAACCTTGTGTACCGTGAATCTTATGAAGCACAACTAGATCTGACTGACATCGAAAAAGGAACATACCCTTACTACATGTTAAAAGAAATCGATGATCAACCAACTGTGATGCGCCGCTTGATTCAAGAATATCAAGGAGAATCTGGTGAAGTAGTGATCGATCCAGCGTTAAAAAACGAACTTTTAGCTAGCGATCGGATCTACATCATTGCTTGTGGTACCAGCAATCATGCTGGCTGGGCAGCAAAAGCCATTTTAGAAAAACTAACACAGATTCCTGTTGAGGTTCATTTATCTAGTGAGTTTGGCTACAACATGCCATTGTTGTCAGCAAACCCCTTCTTCTTGTTCTTATCACAAAGTGGTGAAACGGCAGATAGCCGTCAAGTATTAGTGACGATCAACCAGTTAGGTCTTCCTAGTCTGACGATTACCAACGTTGCTGGTTCTACTCTTTCTCGAGAAGCGAACCATACCTTATTGCTTCATGCTGGTCCAGAAATCGCTGTTGCCTCTACAAAGGCGTATACTGCACAGATCGCAGTGATGACGTTATTAGCAAAAGCCATTGGTGATGAAAAAGCTGTTCCTGAAGCATTGGACTTTGATGTTTTCCACGAACTAAGCATCGTTGCTTCTGCAATGGAGGCTTTAGTGGATGAAAAAGCTGTTATCAGTCAATTTGCTGAGGATTTCCTTTCCGAAACCCGTAATGCGTTTTATATTGGACGTGGAAATGATTACTATGTATCGATGGAAGCGGCATTGAAATTAAAAGAAATTTCTTATATCCAAGCGGAAGGCTTTGCGGCTGGTGAATTAAAACACGGCACCATCGCGTTGATCGAAGAAGGTACACCAGTGATCGGTGTGATCACGGAAGAAGTGACCGGCTCTCATACGCGAGGCAATTTGAAAGAAGTCGAATCTCGTGGGGCTCATACCCTTGTGATCGTTAGCCAAGAATTAGCAAAAGCGACTGATCAAATCATTTTACCAAACGTTCACCCATTGGTAACCAGCTTAGTGGCAGTCGTTCCAACACAGCTGCTGGCTTACTTTGCCACTTTACAGCGCGGATTCGACGTTGATAAACCAAGAAACTTAGCAAAATCCGTTACCGTTGAATAAGTTTTTTAAAAGATTGAAACCAAATTGGTTATCTTCTGTATAATAAAAAGAACTCCTCGTTCGATGACTCGATCGTTCATAGGGGTTCTTTTTTTCTTGTCTACTGCACAACAAATCCGAAAAGACTTTTAAAAGCAACTATCCTTCGCAAGGCTTGCCCACTGCGTCTCCTCTGTTAAGCGTTGCCGACAAAATCGTTGACAAGTTTCTCTAATTCGCAAGTTGGTTTCTTGCTGGTAAGTAGACAAAAAAGACGACCAAAGGATATCTTTGATCGTCTTACTTCTTCGTTTATTCCGCACCGATTTCCTCTCGAACGACCGCTGCGATTTTTTCAACATAGTAATCGACTTTTTCAATGGTCGGCGCTTCTGCCATCACCCGAAGCAATGGTTCTGTTCCTGAAGGGCGAACCAAGATACGGCCTTCGCCGTTCATTTCTGCTTCTGTCTCTTCCACGATTTTACGGATAGCTGGAACATCCATCGCGCCATTTTTATCTGTCACTCGAATGTTGACAAGTTTTTGTGGATAGATCGTTACCTCTCCTGCTAATTCCGACAGTTTCTTGCCCGTTTGTTTCATGATATTCAATAGTTGAATTCCTGATAGCAAACCGTCACCTGTCGTATTGAAATCCAAGAAAATCATGTGACCTGATTGCTCGCCACCAAAATTATAATCGTTTTTACGCATTTCTTCGACGACATAACGGTCACCGACTTGTGTGATGACGTCTTTCAGTCCAATTGCTTCCACTGCTTTATGGAACCCTAAATTGCTCATGACTGTTGTCACGATCGTTCCTTGGTTCAAGCGCTTTTGCTCCGCTAAATATTTCGCACAGATATACATGATTTTATCGCCATCAACGATGTTTCCTAGTTCATCAACTGCGATGACCCGATCACCATCTCCATCAAACGCAAGACCAGCATCCGCCCCTTTTTCAACGACAAATTCGGCTAACGCTTCAGGGTGAGTCGATCCCACACCATCATTAATGTTTAACCCGTCTGGAGACGTCCCCATTGTGAAGAATTCTGTTTCCAGATCGGCAAACAAACGATTGACACTTGTAGCTGTTGCGCCATTTGCTGCATCAACACACACCGTGATTCCTTCCAAATCATCAGGAATCGTTTGACGTAGAAATTGAGAGTA
>Ga0160505_101604_pt1 | contig 10556 bp, 13 predicted proteins | sample DIDeMG_FD_108225 | JGI IMG/M metagenome (GOLD analysis project Ga0160505, IMG submission 108225) | Enriched chicken feces microbial communities from UW Madison campus, WI, USA - DID2874_E49_Stillage MG | ecosystem: Host-associated > Birds > Digestive system > Large intestine > Fecal ...
CCGATCCATTTAAGCATGTTCCGGTCCTCGTAAACTTTTTTAGCTTCTAAAAACAGTTTGATAGCTGACTCGTCATCGTAGATCATAGCGTTCACCTCTTGGGAACATTATACGAACATATGTTCTATGATGTAAAGCGAACAGTTTCTTAAGAATGAAAAAAAGGGGCAAAAAAGGGGCAAACGTTTGCTAATGTTATCAAATAATGGCGAATATTCTGTATAAATTGAACGACAAAAACGTTGATTTGACAGTATTTTAGAACATTTGCTTCGTAGTAATCCAACTAAGTAGGATCCGGCATGTGTCTGATATGAATGAAACCAACAGCAGACTTTCGAGTCTGCTTTTTTTTTTACGAAACGGGCTGAGGGCTCGTTTTTTTATTTAGCTTAATTGATTGAAGCGCTTTGAAAAGAAGCGTACACTGAGGGTACTAAAGTTGGAGGTGCGAAGGATGAAGGAGAAAAATGCTTTTCACATAAATGGGTACGCGGGATTGGTCGGGTTGATCCTCGTATTATTAGGCGGTGCGTGGTTCGTTATCATAGGCGGCAGCAATCAACGTCTAGGGATGATAATCATAGGGATCATTTTATGGATCATCGCGATCCTGTTCATCAGCTCATTGACGATCGTTGGGCCGAATCAAGCGAAGGCGGTATTGTTTTTTGGAAAATATTTAGGTACGATCAAAGCGAATGGGCTGTTCATCACCACGCCTTTGACGCGGAAGGTACCGATTTCTTTGAAGGTACGAAACTTCAACAGCTCGTTGTTAAAGGTCAATGACTCAGACGGCAATCCGGTAGAGATTTCTGCGGTCGTAGTGTTCAAGGTCGTGGATACAGCCAAAGCGTTGTTCGACGTGGATTATTATTTGGACTTCGTCGAGATACAAAGTGAGACGGCTATTCGTCATATTGCGACCCAATACCCATACGATACCTTTAACGAGGACGATTTGACCTTGCGGGGCAATACTACCGAGGTTTCAGAAGAATTGGCACAGGAATTACAGGAACGATTGGCAATGGCCGGTGTGGAGGTCATTGAGACCCGATTGAATCATTTGGCCTACGCGACAGAGATCGCCAACGCGATGCTGCAACGGCAACAAGCCAAAGCAATCCTGTCTGCGCGGCAAACCATCGTGGAAGGTGCCGTGACCATGACGCAAATGGCATTGGAACAGATCGAGAATGGGCAAGACATCCATTTTACAGATGACCGCAAAGTGCAACTGATCAACAATCTGCTGGTCTCGATCATTACGGATAAGGGCACACAGCCAGTCATCAACACAGGTGATTTGTCTGAAAAATAATCACTGTATCACGGAGTAAATGAAAAGGAAATAGGAGGAAGCGCGATGAAAAAACTGTACATCAAACAAAAGGTCTTCAGTATCGGTGAAAAATTCACGGTGACCGATGAAGACCAACGTCCCCGCTATTTTGTCAAAGGAAGTTTCATGAAGATCCCCAAGACCTTCCGAATCGAAGATGAAAACGGCAATGAGGTCAGCCGCATCACGAAGAAAGTCATCAGTCTCTTGCCAAAATTCTTTGTTGAGATGGATGGGAAAGAGGCAATCGAAATCTCTAAACGGGTGAGTTTTCTAAAAGCGAAATATTCGATCTCTGCTGAAGACATCAGTGTCGACGGCAATTGGTGGGATATGGATTTTGAAGTTTCGCAAAAAGGACGCAAAGTGGCAGAGATCCATAAACGCTGGATCTCGTGGGGCGATACCTATGAGATCACGATCTTGAATGACGCACTGGAGGAACTGATCGTTTCTCTAGTCATAGCGATCGATTGTGTCAAAGAAGACGAGGACGCTGCGCAAACGTCTGCCTCGAATTAAAAAAACCGCGACTGAAGAACGTTCAGTCGCGGTTTTTTGTCTTTAAAAGAGTGTGATTTCTTGCAGAGCAGGGTTTTCGATCGCAAGTAATTGTTCCTTGATCTTCAGACCAGCCTCGCTAGAGCCAGAATAGCCCGTCAGCTTGCCATTTTTACCGATCACCCGATGACAAGGGATGAGGATAGGCAGCGGATTCTGACGATTGGCCTGGCCGATGGCGCGAACGGCTTTTGGTCGTTGGAGTTTTTCGGCAACGTCTAAATAGCTGCAAGTCTCACCATAAGGAATCTCTATCAAGGCCTGCCAGACGGCTTGCTGGAAATCCGTTCCCCGCTCAAAGGCGAAAGGGACGTCAAAGGTTTGGCGTTCGCCTTTTAGAAAGGCTAATAGTTGTTTTTTGGCCGTTTGCAAAATGGCTTGGTTCGCGTCAGGGTGCTCTTCGATTGGTGTGTAAGATAGTTCAGTCAACGCCGTTTGATTCGCATTTAGCCAAAGCGTGCCAAGAATCGTTTCGAATGTCATGGGTCTTCCCCTTCTTTAGCCAAACGAGTCCGTTTGGTCTTCTTTGGCTATATGTTACTATAGATGGGACAAAAAGAGTTGAAACGAGGTAGGATAATGGAAAAAATTATTCTTTTACATACCAATGATCTCCATTCCCATTTAGAAAATTGGCCAAAAATCCGCAGATTCCTATTGAATCGTAAGCAAGAAGAAACGGCGGAGCAACGGATCATTACGATCGATCTTGGCGATTTTGTCGACCGCTGGCATCCTTTGACCGAAGCGACGGATGGGCAGGCGAACGTTCAGCTAATGAATCAGATCCATTATGACGCGGCAACGATCGGTAACAATGAGGGTGTTGGAAATTCAAAGGAAGAATTGAATCGGTTGTACGATCAAGCCAATTTTGACGTGCTCTTAGACAATCTTTTTGATAAGCAAACCTTGCAGCCGCCGAAGTGGGCGCAGCAATCGAAAATCATTACGACCGAACAGGGGACCAAGGTCGGGCTGCTGGCATTTACCGCGCCGTTTCCATTGACCTATAATCCGAACGGCTGGGACATTCGTCAAGTAATGGACATTTTACCAAATCTGGTGGAGGAGCTTCGTCCGCAGGTGGACGTGCTGGTTTTGATGAGTCATCTCGGTATCAGTGTGGATCGCCGCATCGCGCGGGAATTGCCGGCGATCGATGTCATACTAGGCTCTCATACGCACCACTTGTTTGAGACAGGCGAGAAGATCGGGCCGGTCCAACTAGCCGCAGCGGGGAAATATGGGTATTACGTGGGAGAAGTGCATTTAACGATCGATGAAGAGCATCAGATCCAGCAGACGAGCGCGCGGACGTTTGCGACTGAAAAGATGCTGGCGTTGCCTGAAGACCAGGAGGAGATCGAGGGGTATCTGACAGAAGGGCATCGTCTATTGGCTGAAAAGAAAGTGGCGGAGGTTCCTTACGCGATGCGTACAGATATCCAATCGGAGCATCCGATGATCGTGGACACGTTAAAGGCAGTCAAGGAAGCTGCAAACGTGGACGCCGCCGTCTTGAATTCAGGGCTGTTTTTGACAGATGTACCTGCCGGAGTCGTCGATCAAGACCAATTACACCGGGCACTGCCGCATCCGATGCACTTGATCAAAGTGACGCTAGACGGCGCCAATCTGATTCGGTTGATTTTAGAGATGGAAAAGAACCGCCATTTTTTGATCAACTTTCCAGTAATGGGCATGGGTTTTCGCGGGAAAGTCTTTGGTCACTTGGTCTATGATGGGATCGCCTACGATTCCGTCAATCATCAAGTACGTTGGCTGGGAGAGCCGATCGATCCGGAGTTGGAGTATACACTTGCAACGGTCGATCATTATATGTTCGTTCCCTTTTTCCCAACGATCGAGATCGCTGGACAGTATGAATTTCTATTTCCTGATTTTATTCGCAGTGTTTTGGGAGACTATCTCCACACTCACTACCCAATCAAATAAAAACAAGGTATAATATCACACAGGTGGTGAAACGATGGCAAAAGAAAAAAAAGACATAAAAGAGAAGAAACAACATCCAGAAAAAACAGTCACGGATGAGCTGACTGAGGTCTTAGATGAAATCGTTGAGACACCCGCTGAAGAAAAGAAAAAAGGCGAACCCGTCGTATTTGTCGACGATAGTAATCTTTTGATTGGTGAACGCCAATACCGTTTAGTTAGAAATTATCGTGAAGGCTTTGATGCCGAACGTTTAGGTGAACGCTTTAGTGAGGTCTTGACACGCTACGATTATATCGTCGGCGACTGGGGATATGACCAGTTGCGTCTGAAGGGCTTTTTCCGCGAAGACGATCGGAAAAGCTTGCCAGAACAGCGCATTGATACATTAGAAGATTATTTATATGAATATTGTAATTTCGGTTGTGCTTATTTTGTGCTGGAACGAACAGGCGGCAAACGCCAACAAACCCGCAAGAAACGTAAGCGCAAACGGAAAGACAAACCGCAAGCATTCGTAGAAGAGAAAAAAGCACCGGTGGCAGAAAAGCCTAAGAAAAAACCGGTGATCAAAAACCGACAGCCGAAAAAAGAAGTCCCAATGAAAACAAAAGAAAAAGACGAACGCTTCGTGATTCGTCAAAGAGAAGAGTCTTAAGATGTATAAAGGATATTTGATTGATTTAGATGGCACGATCTATCGTGGAAGCGAACCGATCCCGGCTGGTCGGCGTTTTGTGGAGCACTTGCAGGAGCGAAAAATCCCCTTTCTATTTCTAACCAATAATACAACCAAGACCCCTGCGACGGTGGCGGATCGTTTAGCCAATGAATTTTCGATCCACGTTCGTCCAGAGGCGGTCTATACAGCGACCCTAGCAACGATCGATTATATGAACGACGCTGCGAAAGGGAAGAAGGTCTTCGTTATTGGCGAACCTGGGCTGATTGATCCGATCCTTTCGGCGGGCTACGTTTGGGAGGAAGAGCAGCCGGATTATGTCGTAGTCGGACTGGATACTGCGGTCACCTATGAACACTTCGTCACTGCGACCCTTGCGATCCAGAAGGGGGCAACCTTTATTGGAACGAATCCAGATAAAAATATTCCGACAGAGCGCGGGCTGCTGCCTGGTGCTGGTTCGGTAATCGCGATGGTGGAGGCTGCGACACAACAAAAAGCGACCTATATCGGAAAACCAGAAGCGATCATTATGGAGAAGGCCGTGGAGATCTTAGGGATGGAGAAATCCGAAGTCTTGATGGTCGGTGACAATTATACGACGGATATCTTAGCCGGGATCAACAACGAGATCGATTCTTTGCTAGTGTTGTCAGGCTTCACTCAAAAAGAGGATGTACCAACATTACCTGTTCCGCCGACCTACCTGGTAGAGTCGTTAGATGAATGGCACTTCGATGAAAACTAAGGGACTGGAACGTCTAGGCTTGGTTTGTTTGCTGCTGACCTTGCTGACCTTGGCCATAACCTTGACGATCAATGCGCGCTGGCTGTATCAATTGGACATTCGGCATCTGGGATTGTTGGATTATACGACGCTGTCAGAAAAGGAACTGCTGCATAATTTCGATCAGTTGATGCGTTACTTGAATCTGCCGTGGGTTGAGACGCTGAAGATGACGGATTTTCCTGTTTCAGCAAATGGGGCGCTCCATTTTTATGAAGTGAAGCGGCTGTTTCTAGTGAACTACGGCGTATTGCTCGTGACGGTCATTCCAAGTATTGTTTACGTTCGACATCTAAACAAGCAGCAGCGGCTGTGGACGATGATCCAACCATTCCGTATCGCGGTCGTTGTTCCGATCGTGATCGCCTTTTTGATGGCGGTAAATTTTGATCGCTTTTTTGTGCTTTTCCACGGTGTCTTTTTTAATAACGATGCGTGGATATTCAATCCGGCGACTGATCCAATCATCAACGTTTTACCAGAGACATTTTTCCTCCACAGCTTCATTCTTTTTTTCGTGTTGCTGGAGATTTTCTATTTATTGCCGATCTATTTCGGGAAAAGAGCATTAAAAAAAGAGCGCTAAGCTCTTTTTTTAATGCTCTTATTTGACGATGCTGTCTAAGTTTCGCGGATTTTCATGAGCCAAACGGCTAGCAGCAGACGCAGCGATCGCTCCGACAAGGTCATCCAAGAAGGTATGGACGTGGACGCCGTCGTGTTCGTTGAGTTTTTTTAAGATGCCGGGTTTGACCTTGTCGATGTAGCCATAATTTGTAAAGCCGATGGAACCGTAAACGTTGACGATGGACAGCGCCATGATCTCGTCAATGCCATAAAGGCCTTCATCTTCTTCCAAAATCGTTTGCAAAGGATAATCCAGCTTCTTCTGCTCCGCCAATTTGTCCAGCTCAATGCCGGTGATGATCGCGTTGTGGACTTCTCTTTTTGTCAACACACGGTTGACGCTATGGATGCACAATTCGATATCTAATTTTTCGATGTACTCCTTCTGCAGGAAAAAGACCAAGTCCGCGATGTCTTCGATGGTGACGCCGCGTTCTTCTAACAGGTCACGGGCTTTCTTTTCAAGTGCCGTCGTTTCAAATACCATGTGGTACCTCCTTGTGACGATTAATTTTGTGGAAACAAGCTCGTACTATGACCGGGCTGTGCACGATTTTTAGGATTTACATAATGCAGCGCATTGTTGACAGCTGTTGGGGCTTCCCCCATACCTGTAGCAATCAATTTTACTTTGCCGTCATAGGTGGCGATATCTCCGCAAGCATAGACGCCAGGGATCGACGTGCGCATATCTGATTCAACCAAAATCGCCTGTCGGGTACTTTCCAATCCCCAAGAGCGCAAATGATCCAGAGAAGAAGAGAAGCCATAGTTTACGATCAAATAATCCACATTCAACGTAATTGTCTCATCACTTTTCGCTTTTTGTAAAGTCAGATCCTCTAATTCCTGTTCCCCGTGAAGTTCCTTCAAGAGGTAAGGCGTGTAAATGTTGACAGAGGAGTCTTTTAATTTTTGGACACTGTGCTCATGTCCGCGGAAATTATCACGGCGATGGATGATAGAGACTTCATCGGCAATGGGTTCCAACATCAGCGCCCAGTCGATCGCAGAATCACCGCCGCCAGCGATCGCCACTTTTTTACCGGCGTATTTCATCAAATCATTGATGTAATAATCAATGCCATGATTTTCATAAGTGTCTGCGTCATCGATCATTAAACGTCTTGGTTGAAACGATCCGTTTCCAAGCGCTAAAACGACGGCTTTGGTGTAATGACTGTCCTTATTCGTGACTAGCTCCAAGTAGTCGTCGTGCTGCTTTAGTGCGAGGACTTCTTCGTCCAAGCAATAGGTATGAGAAAATGTGCGTAATTGTTTTTCTAAATTGCCAACCAGATCTGCCGCTTTAACGACGGGAAATCCAGGAATATCATAAATATTTTTTTCGGGATAAAGTGTCGTCAGTTGTCCTCCCAACTGTGGCAGGCTGTCTATCAGCTTCGTTTTTGCCTGACGGATACCTGCGTAAAAAGCCGCGAACATCCCGACTGGACCCGCACCTACGATGGTTATATCAAAAATTTCCATATCAACACCCTTTCTTCCCATCGATTGTAACAAATAAATGAGAGAGAAAGAAACGCTTGGCTTGCAGAGGTGGCAAATGGAGAAAAGTTTGTTATGATGGACACAGTGAAAAAATAAAGGAGGACATTGAAGTGACTCAATTTCCACAATTAAACTTAGCAGAAGAAAAAGGTCCAAAAGCGACGATCAAAACCAACATGGGGGATATCATCGTACAATTATTTCCTGAAGATGCCCCAAAAACGGTAAAAAACTTTGTTGAATTAGCGAAGAAAGGGTATTACGACGGCGTGATCTTCCACCGTGTCATCCCTGATTTCATGATCCAAGGCGGCGACCCAACAGGTACAGGCATGGGCGGCGAAAGCATTTATGGCGAAAAATTTGAAGACGAATTCTCCCGCAACCTATTCAACCTGCGTGGGGCATTATCAATGGCAAACGCTGGTCCAAATACCAACGGCAGCCAATTCTTCATCGTCAACAACCAAAATGTTCCTGCGAACATGATGACGCAATTAGAAGAAGCTGGATTCCCAGGCGAAATCATCGAAACCTATAAACAAGGTGGAACACCATGGTTGGACTTCCGTCACACAGTGTTCGGTCAAGTCGTTGAAGGCATGGCCGTTGTAGACGACATCGGTGCAGCAAAACGCGGACCGCAAGACAAACCAGTGAATGACATCGTTATCGAAACAATCGAAATTACAGAATAAAAAAAACGGCCAAGCGGCCGTTTTTTTTATTTTAAAGCAGTCACGATGCGACGCAGACCTTCTTCTAACGTTGCGCGAGGGCAAGCGACATTCAACCGCATATGCTGCTTTCCGCTCGGTCCATAACTGACCCCGGCGTTCAAGACGACTTTTCCTTTATGGATCAGCCGTTCCTCTAATTCCTCATCTGACAGGCCGTAAGCGGAGAAGTCCAGCCACAAAAGATAGGTGCCTTCGGGCTTCATGATCCTTACTTCAGGCAGCTCTTTTTGGAAAAAGTCTTGCGTATAGGCGACATTTGCTTGGATATAGGGGAGTAATTCCTCTAGCCACTCTTTCCCCGTTTCGTAGGCAGCCTCCATTCCCACCAAGCCAAAGGTATTGATCTCTTGCTGGAAGTTCTCCTCTTGCTTGCGGAGAAGCTGTTTGCGCAGCTTGTCATTTTTTACAAACGCGACTGAATTTTTGATTCCAGCAAGGTTGAAGGTTTTCGTCATTGATGTAAATTGCAAGCTGAATGAACAAAACGCGTCTCCGGCATTAAAGAAGGAGGTCATTTCGTGAGGAGCAAAAACCAAATCCTGATGGATCTCATCACTTAAAACGAGAACGTTGTATTGCTGGCAAAGGGCACCTAAACGCTGCAACTCCTCTTTTGACCAGACACGTCCGCCAGGGTTGTGAGGATTACACAAAATCATGACCTTTACATGGTGCTGTTTGAATTTTTCTTCTATATCTGCATAGTCCATGACAAAACGCCCCGACTCTTCAATCAACTGACTGCGGACAAGCTGGCGACGATTGGTCTTGATGATCCCAGCAAAGGGAGGATAGACAGGGTCGTGGATCAGGACGGCATCATTTGGTTTTGTAAATGCTTGAATCGCCGTATTGATCCCGGCTAGTACGCCGGAGAAAAAGAGGATGTCGTCTTTTTCCAATGCTAATTGATGATGCTCCTGCTCCCAAGCGATCACGGCATCGTACAAACTTTCAGGTGTCTCTGCATACCCTAATACTCCGTGCTCTAAAAGTTTTTGGTAGGCGTTCAGTACGCCTTCTGGTGCTTTGAAATCCATATCCGCGATCCAAAGGGGCAGCAACTCTTTTTCATTGTACATGTGAAGAATGGCGTCCCATTTTACGCTGTTCGAGCCAAGCCGGTCGATCGGCTGTTCAAAAGTTGTCATTTTAGTACCTCCTGTTTGATAACTTCAATTTTATCTATAAATACAGTATAATGAAACATGCGAAAAGAGGGAAATGAATGGGATATAAAATTGGAGATATTATTGAAGGTCGTGTAACAGGTATCCAGCCGTACGGTGCATTCATCTCATTGGATGATCAGACGCAAGGGCTGGTGCACATATCAGAGGTACAATCAGGCTACACTAAAAATATTCACAGTTTTTTAGAGGTCGGCCAACTGGTGAGGGTGCAGATCATTGACATTGATGAATACACAAAGAAGATCAGTTTGTCATTGCGAACATTGCTGGAGCATCCCGTTGAAGTGCCGTATCATCGGAAACGCTACTTTACCAACCGCAACAAAAACATTGGGTTTCGTTCATTGGAAAAGAATATGCCTGAATGGACAGAAGAAGCGATTGATTTCTTATTGAAAGAAAGAGTTGAAAACTAATCGTCTTTTTATGCAAAAATTGTCTTTTTTTCTGAAAACATGATACAATAGGGACGATTTACGATTAGCTTTTGCAGAGGTGAAAATTGTGACAAAACAAGTATCTGGTACAATCATGTTGCATTTAGAAGATGGATCGAAACGTTTTTTAGTTCACGAAATAGGAAATGAGAAAGAATTTGCCCGCACTGATACCAAAGCTGAAAACACTGTTTTAGCTAGCTTTTTGAATTTTTTGAAAGCAACACTACATATTGATGTGACGAATATCCGGTTGGTCGAACTAACGAATACTCAGTCACACGGCGACAACTTACCCCTTTATGTGTTTGAAATGGCGAGTGAAGAAGTCACTACGCTGCCAAATGGATTTGTCTGGGAGACGCCTGACAGCTTGAGAAAGATACTTGGAACGATTGAAATCGAAGGTGTACCATTATTTGAATAGATACGTAAAAAGAGCTTATGAAAATAAGTTCTTTTTTTTTGAAAAAAACAGTTGACCGATAGTTCATTAAGTGGTAAATTAATAAACGTTGCTGATGCAGTGAAAGCCGAACGATGGCTTTCGGAATTAAAAAAACTTCAAAAAAGTTGTTGACATTCACTCAGTAACCTGTTAAGATATAAAAGTTGCTGAAACAAAGCAACAAACAACGTAGACCTTTGAAAACTGAACGAATAAAACAAACCAAATGTGTAGGGCGCTTCTATTCTATAGAAGCAAACAA
>Ga0160505_101605_pt1 | contig 10547 bp, 7 predicted proteins | sample DIDeMG_FD_108225 | JGI IMG/M metagenome (GOLD analysis project Ga0160505, IMG submission 108225) | Enriched chicken feces microbial communities from UW Madison campus, WI, USA - DID2874_E49_Stillage MG | ecosystem: Host-associated > Birds > Digestive system > Large intestine > Fecal ...
AAAAAAAAAAAAAAAAAAAAAAAAAAAAAAAAAAAAAAACATTCTCATAAAATCTATATGAGATAAAAGATAATAATAATAAACCCCTTAGCAGAAGGCAAAAAAAAGGAGGAGACATAGGTATTAACTATCCTCGGGACAGTCTTGGGGCGGTTGCTGAAGGAGAGACATGTCAAAGTCAAACTCAGCGTTAAAATTGCTAATGCTTGTGCCCCAGTCCTGATTGTTGAGACCGCACATGATTTCAAGGTCCTCGTAGGTAACTTCACTCGCGTTCATGGTAGGGAAGGAGAGTGGCGTTTGCTGTTCATGTATTTGCTGCTGCTGTTGTTGTTGGTCAGACAATGGATCTTGGTATGACAAGGGAGTCTGGTAGCCACTGGACTCGGAGTAAGTTCCTTGCAGGGGAGGAGGTTCCATGCCATAGGGGTAGTTGGCCGGATTGGAGTATGGAACCTGCGGTTGCTGTGGTCCGTGGAAAAAGTTGATCCCTGGTAACTGCTGTTGAAACGGGGGCTGATGCTGTATTGGTTGTGATTGTGGTAGATGCGGTAGTTGTTGCTGTTGCTGATTGTTGGTATGATCATGGTCTTGTTGAAGGTGGATTTGCTGTTTCTGCCTATTTTTTGTAGTAATATTTTTATCTTGCGGCTGGTGTATTGAAGCAATAAGCGTATTACTGTTTTTAACACCAAATGGAAAGTCCTCAATGGACGGCAAAGTCGATGCTAGGGATACCTGAGAGTTTGTATCTCCTTGGGAAACTGGTATTTGGACACGCTGGTGGGGGTGATGAATCCTTTCTGCTAAGGGAGTCTGAGTCACATTCTCGTTACCACTAGCATTAGACTTCGAAGGACTTTCGCCTTCGTTTTCCTGCTTGATTTTTGTTTCACTGCCATTGATATCGTTATGGCTGCTGCCATGAGCCTCAGTATTGTTACTATTAGGGGTCCCAGTTGGCTTGGGAGGAGCAGTGCTGACTTTTGGCAGGATGGTAAGTCTTTGGATAATATCGTAAAGACTTGGTGCAGATTCGCTCTGTTGCTGATCGTGCTGACGCTTCTTTTTCGAGTTGGGATGGTTTTTCTTCTCGTCCTCCTCAGCCTTGACCAGCGCTCCAGTGATCAGTTTTCTAATGATGCTGATCCCCCGTCTAGCCTGCGGATCAACTGTTTGTAAAAGCTCTAGGACAGTAAGCAATTTCTCTATGAGTTGTAAGTTGTTGTTAAACTGTCGCTTATTGATCACATTACTATCTATCATGTCTAGCAATAGATAGACTGCTGCTGCAATACCATTACCACTGACACTGGGATGCTTCTTAAAAACCAGTGGTACATTGAGAGAGCAATTGACAAGTAAACGCTTGGCGCTGTCAATGCAGATCTTGCGATTAGATTTGTTCCACTCCGCTTTAGGCACACAAACCGCCATGGTTCTATTAATAGTGAGCCGCTCAAAATCTGTAGCGATATGAATCAGGTACCGTTGTAGTGACAGTGCTTGGGAGTTATGGTCACCATACATGAATTTTTGGGTGTTGCTTTTTAGTAACGCCGGAAGCGAGGCTGCCAGTTTGTCGAGTTGCTCGTTCGCTGCAATCAGATTCTCTAAATGCAGTCGATGGGGATCTATATCAAAGTAGTATTTCCGCTTGATAATTGCCAGCTGGGACATGTAGATATGATAGGTTGAAACAGTACAAATGTTTGGAGAATAAGGTGTCGGGGGTTGAACAGAAGTATGATTATAATTTTCGTCGATATACTCCATCAAATCATCATCGTTGTAATTTCCCGGAAGGATAGTGGTAAATGAAAAGGGCTTGATGATAGACTCTCGTCCAGTGTTATCCATCCAATCAAAGTCAATAACCGACCACCAGATCCTACGACCAAGTTCTCTATCCAAAAACCTGGTCGAGCTGTCAGGGTCACCAAAGTCACTGCGACCAATTAACCCAAGATTATCTTCTGTGTCAATTTTGTCTAGATTTAATCGCTGCGCAATGTATACCATAGTGTTGAGTAGTGAGTTACGCATATTGACTCCAGAAAGGGCCTGGAAACAGGGTCCCAAGATGCAGAACACCTGTACAGAGCGAATGTCAGGGTACTTATGAAGCTCGCCACGATGAAGACACTCCAATGATGCTGCAAAAAGCATATGCGGAAGAACTCGAATTGTCCTGTCGTCCATCTTCAGGTTCTGCTTCAAGTTGTCGTCAGCATAAAACATACCAAGACACAGAATCGCATACCATATCGAAGCCCATAAGTACTGCCCTCGCACCCGATCAAATTTGTGAGTGAGCTTCTTTGGTTGATTTGAATTCCAAAAATGGTCGTGTTCGAGGTAAAAACTAGGAGGGTGAACCGCGCTATGCAAAAAGTTGAGGCATTCTAAAGAGTATTGCACAATCATAGATGATTGAGGGCGAGTGATTTCAGGTAGATCAAATGCAAGCGAGAATAAGATTTTCTGATCAGCGCTGTTCGCAAATGGAAGCCGCGCAGCAAAACAATGGCTCATCTCGCCAATAGAGCACGAGGGACATGATGGCACTATATCTTTTTTGTCGAGGGGTTTTCTCGAGAAAACTGGAATCACGTTTTGGTCCGATGACTGTTGATTCTTTTTTCTCAGCCGAGACGGTGGCTCACCATCTTTAGTTACATCATCCGCCTCCTCGATGATTCCAATAGTGAGATATTGCAAAGCATTAGCATAACTATTGACTGATGAATCTCCTGGAGAAAATGGGGACATGGTGGAGACTGACTCTGGTGATTCAACAGGAGAGGAGAAGTCGGGGGATTTGTGATTAGACTTGACGTTGCCGGCTTTGTTCTCAAGTCGTAGCTTGACAACAAGCTGTTGCAGAGATGAGACCTGCTTAAGAAGTTCCGAATTTTCACTTTCTAGACGTCTCATCTTTGACAAGAATTTTGGGGGAATATTGGCCTCGTTTGCGCTATCCATGTTGTGGATCAGACCCTTGACCAAAACAACTTCACGAGCACACAGATGAGCTTCACCACGCTCAATACAGGGCTTACATGGAATCACTTTGTTGCACTTGATCTTCTTTTTTGCACATGAAATACACGTTTTCGGGACTCTCTGCGATTTCCGGACTTTAGGTTGAGATACTGCCGAGTCAGGTGCTTCGGTTGATGGGGCACTCAGATTGTCACCAGAACCAACGGAAGGCGAAACGGTTTCAGACTGGTTATAGTTGACACTAACATCCGAGAGCGAAGATTGATTTTCATTTAGTGGCTGGTCTTGGGGTTGAAAGTAGTTTGTATAGTCGGTTAAATAGGTCTCGGGTGAGATCTCAGTTGCATTGGGAAGACATCCCATGCTCGTCGGTGACGTCTTACTACAACAATTAGAGCAGCCAGACATGCTATTGCGGGCGTATGAACTTGAACGAAAAGCGAGAAAACGCAAATAAGCAGAATTAATTCTTTAGGGAAAGATACAGAGATCTAGAGTAGTTGCGAGAGTAGAAAGTGAGGAAAATAGAAAGGATTTGATTCGTACAGAAAGTAAATGAAAGTAAAGGATAAAAGAAAATGGGCTCAGAAAGTTTACAGGGCTAGAGGTACATAATAAATATAATAATAATAAATATAATAATAATAATAAATAGTAATAATAATATTATTATTAAGGTATTAAATTTTTTTTTTTTTCGAAGCTTCAACTATTTGTATTCTTCCCTCTCCACATTGAGGGCACCTGAAATCAAGTCAACCGACACTCTTTAAAAAATTATTTCCCGACCTATAGCCGAACTATGAGAGCCATTATTCAAAGGGTTAAGTCCGCCAGCGTCACTGTAGACGGCAAAATCGTATCCATGTGCGCGAGTCCAACCCCCCTCTCTGCTATTTAATTTATGTTTTTTTTCCAACTTCTATTCTAACGATTTTCTACTATACTTAGGATAGATCAGGGCCTTCTGGTCCTTGTCGGCGTTGGCCAAAAGGATACCGAGGAGGACTGTGAAAAGATCGCTTCAAGAATCCTTCGTCTTAAGCTTTGGGCGAGTGAAGACGGTAACTCACAGTGGAAGCGCAACGTCACCGACATCAAGGGTAAAGTTCTTTGCGTGTCTCAGTTTACTCTTTTTGCCAATACTAAAAAAGGCGCTAAGCCAGACTTTCACTCCGCTGCAAAGGGTGAAGCTGCCAAGTCTTTGTACGATATTGTGCTCGAAAAGGTTTCCAAGGGAATGCCTAACGGTAAGGAAGATATTGGCGATGGTGTTTTTGGTGCTATGATGGATGTAGCTCTCGTCAATGATGGTCCTGTCACTATTACATTAGACACTGAAAAGAAAGAATAGATTTAGAATAAATCAAATAATTAGATATACCCAATGTTAAATAGCCACTCATAGATAGATATATAGATAGATTATCGGTTTATTGATCTTACATCAAATAGTTATAAACAAAATTATAAAACAAAATGACATGTAAAGAAGATGTGAGTTTCAAAACATTTGTCTCTATGAGACTGGCAAAGTAGCGGTGTCAGCGCGCGCTATAAATTCAGATGTTCAATGGCGCCGAATTTTCCATTAATAGTTTCATTTGTTAAGGGGTAAATAGTCACTCAGGCTTGATCCATTAGCTACTCGCGGCGGGCTTTTTCTTCTCTGCCTGCTGCGCAGCGATCTTCTGTTTCAACGCGTCCTCAATGACTCTCAAGTTCGAGCTCTTCTGAGCAACAATTTTCTCAAGATCAACCAGGTTTTCCTGCAGCGTCTTAGTCTTTTTATCAAAGAATTCAATCGCATCCTTGGAAGCCTTTTCGACAAAGTAACCCGTACCAACATCAACCATGACCTTGTCGTGATCAACGACTCGGCCAGGCACATAGAGGGAGCTGGTGAGAGGAACCAGCAGCTCTTTGTTCTCATTGTCTGAAGATGAAATGACCTTGACAGTGGCCTTGCATTCGTTAAACTTAAGCTGGGCCTGCTGCAGCTTCTGGAAAGATCCGGTCAAGTGTTGGATCTCTTGGGTCAGTTGTTGCTGGACCTCCGCTAGCTGGGGGCCGCTTAAAGTATGGACATCAACTGAAGAGCTGTTAGCTGATTGATTCAAAAAAAAGGATCCTTAAACACACACGCACCTGTAGTGGTTTGAGACATTGTTTTGTGATGCAAAAGTACTTGATGGGGGTCTTTTGGTGGTGACGGATCAACGAGAGGATGGTGAAATCAAAGGGAGGTTTGAAAAAAGCGGAAATGGAAAAACAAAAAACCAATTTCACACTCGACTTTTCAACTTTGCAACTGGCAACCTGCAACTATTTTCAGTTCTGGTTTCTAAACATAAAAAATCACAACCATGTCAGAACAAGGCAACAGCAATGACAGTAATAGTAATGATTTAAATAAGGAGCGAACGAACTCGATTCTTCAGTCAATTCAGTCTATGAAGACCGCCGCTGGTAGTGGTGTTGTGGAGGCCCCAAATAGGCAAAAGCTCCAACTTCCAAAGAAAACGCTGCCACTTCCCAGCGAGTCTCAATTGACATCAACAGCATCAGCTCCATCTTCTAGAGTTGCAGGATCTTCAAGTAGTGTGAAAACGCTGGAAGCGGCAACAACTACAGTTCAATCTAGCTCTTCGAATACGAATTTGCCACCGTTGGGACCCTCGAATCCAGTGTCTTTGCCCTCCTCATCATCTACGTCTAAGCCAGCCACATCCTCAAACCAGCAATTACCAAGTGGTTCTTCTAAATTAGCACCGGGAAATCTCAGAAATGCTTCCAGCACCATCATTCCAAAAAACAACAATGCGTCAACTTCATCTAATACGCCTGGCCTTCAGCAGACACTTGGTGTTAAGCGCAACCGTGCATACGGCAAGCGAAACGTAATAGTGTCACCTCGACAAAAGGGCAATCCACTGCTTAACAACATTTCCTCAGTACCGTGGGAATGGGGCGACATTTTGGCAGATTACTTACCTTCGCCAGCATCTTGTGTGTTATTTTTGTCGCTTAGGTATCACCGATTACATCCTGAGTATATTCAAATAAGAATGGGGAAGCTTCTCAACGCGGAATCAGCATCATCATCCTCTTTCCAGCAACTTAAAATTTTGCTAGTACAAGTAGATATTGAATCGCATGCTGATGCTCTTCGCGATTTGACTCTGATATCAATTGCAAAAGGCTTTACAATTTTGCTGGCATGGAACGAAATCGAGGCAGCCATGTACATCTCGCTGTTAAAGACTCATGATGGCGGCACAGCTAAGGTCATTCAAGGCCAAGTGAAAACTGACTACGAAACATTGCTGACAGACGCCCTAAGCAAGATTAGGGGGGTTAATAAGAAGGATGGGCTTTCGTTAATCACTGAATACAAAAGCTTGAAAAATGCCATTGAAGATGGTGGCAGAACATTGGAGTCTCTAGATGGTTGGGGTGGAGTCAAGGTAAAAAGATTCCGCGATGCAGTGACCCAACCATTTATCTACAATAAGGTCTATCCCAACCATAGTCATCAATCGGAACGGGAAAAGCCCACGGAAGGGGAATCCCAAGCCAGTGATACTAACAGCAATTCTCCAATACCAGTGGCTGAGGTCGAAGAAGATTTCATTTGAAAATATCCATTTGAAAAAGAAGTACATTTCTTCTTTGCCTTATAGTTGACACCAAAGCTCAGGCTTGATTGGAGCAAGGTCAAACATGAAACATCTATGATTAGCCAATTGGCAATAAGAATAGGAATGCTTAGCCTCAGCCCCTTGACACACGAGATGGCTTTCATATAAACCTATCTAGTTTTTTTTTCTTTCTATTTTCAGGAGGCAAGTTGCTGTCGATATGCAACATGACATATGTTTGTTTGATGACAGGGCGCACTGAACCAATGAAAAAGAAGGTTTTCCTGACTGTCGAAAGTGAAAACTGGAGAAACGTCATCATCTGCATCTTCGGTTATTTTTTTTTTATATATGATAATCTGAGACTTAAAAATGTTCATACTATTATTACCTTCGTTAATTTTATAGCAATAAGGAAAATGCAGGAAATACCACTTGAACACATTACCAGGTTTCAAATTGTAAATAACGGTTACAAGTTAGAGTTTTCTGCAGTTGATGATGAGCTCACATGGCTTCACAAGCATGTACGATTGTCTCATTTTCTTGCAGAATGAAATCATTGTCAATCAGATAATAGAATAACGAGTATATCAACGTTCCTTGTGTTGATCTGGGATAAGACTGTCTCTAAAACAGTGTACACTTTATTATAGTAAGATACTTGTGGTTTATTCCGAGAGCCTTGAAAAGTTTGGCGCTACGGATGAATACTAATATTACAGTATTGCCGTGCTCTGTGAGATGAGCAAAAAGGAAGTTACTAGTTTTTCTGCTATTATTTTTTTTATAATCCTTTTCTTTTTTACATAGTAGGGTTCTCAATCTCTAAAAATAGACATATGACAAGGAAAGTCCATTTAGTAGCTTTGGAGACAATAAGCGAGGCTGAAGAATACGAAGGAAGTATTGATTGTAGATATAACTGATAAAAAAAAATTGCGATTTTGAAAACTCAACTAAGAAACAAAGCAAGCACTACCGTAATAGCAGCCTTAGAAACAGGTTATTTTACGGTGTTGATGCCTATCGAGATATCGCCAAAACCAAACCAAAGTTCAATGGAAACCAAGTTACATACTTGATTCAGGATAAATTTGTTCTAAATAGAACTAAGGTAGAGTAAATCCTTTTTTTTTTTTTTTATAAATGATTTTCTGATTTTCTTCCCTTTCTCTTTTTTCCTTTCCCCTTGTTATTCATGTTCAACTTCTTTTTGATGTGGCATACAGACTGGTAGACAACAGCATTAGTTGCCGTTTACATTCTCAATATCAATACTGCGACTGCAAATTATAATTAGACAGTTTCACGTCAATCATGTTGTCACCGTTGTTACCATGATTAGGGCGGTAGTAGACGATATTTCTATTAACTATTCGATCACTGGTGTGTAGCTTTCAAAGCTAGAAGTAAAGTTTCCACTATTCTGATACAAATATAAATTCAAATGCCAGCTGAGAATTATCATGAGAAACAAGCAGAAGCGAAAACCACTACATTATTTTATGGTTTAACAGCCATGAAGGTACAAAAGTTGTGGGAACTGCATTATAGCCGCTCTCTGTACTGCGATACGCTGTATTTATGCCTGGCTAAGGTCTGCAAAGCGGGTACTTGAATCAGAGTTGTTGCCTCTAGCGTTCAAACTTGGCTAGAGACGCCCTGCATCAGAGATATCCACGCCGTCGTTGCCGCTAACGCCTCTATTGTTGTTTTACCTATAATTAGTTTTGCTTTCAAAGTCGTTAACAACGTTGAAAGATGCATTGTTGTTATAGGCGGTTAAACTGAGAAACTACCGACTTTTAGAGATGAGAGGAAGACAATGTACTACACATTTTAAAAACTCAAGTATAATTTTAAACAGCTCAGCAAAATATGAAGAAAACCAAGAAACTAGAAAGAAACAAAGCCAATACAGAAATACTGCAGTAGTGACTATAGAGTCTGGGAGAAAAGCCAAGATATTAAGGAGCATTAAACCCATTAAGCGATGAATGATAAGTGTGGGTCAACCGAGTTGGGAGAACGAGTAAATAGTTGAAGTGAATAAAATCACACCTGACAGACAGCATTGAAGACGCTTTTACATGACGTGGCCTAAGCAGTCTTGCTAACACGACCGTTAGAGAAAATTATGTATAGATGTAGAAGTTGTTACAAATGATAAGTGACATGCGACTGCACTTGCATTACATGGCAGATTGTGAGCGAAAAGTAGTGATGGGGCAAGACATGTGCTTTCCAAATATGATACGAGAGTAGACATTAAGAACATAAAAAAATCAGGTCTATTCCTTCAGCCCTTGTGTCAAAAATAGTCCTAGCCAGGGTCTTTTCGATAAATATTTGATGTCTTACATTCATTCACTGCGCTAGTTTGAGCGATTGATTGAAACGGACAAAAAAAAATGGGGATTTTCAATGGGGAGGGGGAAGACCAGCGAGGGTTGTTGGTCTACGGTATCTGGTACGACTGGATTAGATAGGAGATACGAGTAGACCTTCATGATCGCATTTCTGGCCCCCATTTTTTGTTTTTGTTTTGCATGGGAGTGTGGCTTATAGTCAATAGTATATCAAAAATGATCTTGACCCGGCTATACATCGCTACTGAAGTTCAGCACATAGCATCCTGAGTAGACTAGCAGCCAAAGGCCTGAAGCCTGTACAAACATGCAGTCGCTAATCGCAAAAGGTACAAGTTTTCTGCAATACGTTTTTCCACGATTTTACTCCCTAGACTCAAACCTAGAAGCATTTTTATCCTTTTGTTATGTAGTTGGTTTCAACTTGACTCTCAAAGATGCCCAACTGGGATGGCCAAATGCAAGGCAATTTATGACGATCGCATCCAACATGTTAGAAATTCAAGATAAAAAAAATAAAAAAAATAATTTTGTTGACTGAATTGAAACATGTCTTAGGTAGGACTTTTGTGTTTTTTTTTTAGCAAAGGTGGTCAAACTTGTTGAAAATTTAATATTAGCAGCCAACACTCGTGGAGGAGTTCAAGAAGCAAATTGCAAAATATCGATAAAAAGTTTCTACAGTTGACTGCACAACCTGGACTGAAATGATACAAAAATACTGTAGATGAGTCATGATGGAGCTACATTTTACTGAAAGAAGTGCTTCGGTGTCAGACTTTTTTGTTCACCTTAAAACTTGTGCCTACTTTCAACAGTACATGGAGATTAGGTGTACGTACTGCTTGTGCAGTAATTCCTGTAGCCACAGATACACATATAGTTGAAAATTCTGGAGAGCCCAGATTTGTTGGTCTTCTTCCTATTCTTTTTTATTTTTGCTCCTGACTGGTCCTGGCCCAGAGCTCCGCCTCCTGCTTTGTATTTTTGCCTCTATGTTTGATCCGAGCAGATTTCGTAGTTGTCGCAGAATAAAAAAATATCCCGATTCATTATGCTCGTAAAAGGATCTATTTGAGTTTAGATCTTTGCAGAGATTCACACAAGATTGACTCTGATTTTCTGTCTCCTTCTTCACCACCGGTTCCAAGGAAGAGGATCACCGAGAGCCGTAGAGACAGAATAACCGGCGTAGTTAACACTCCAGGGCTTACACAGAGAAGTAGTAAGTACCCACAATTAAAATACAGTTGGTAGCAATACTAGCAAAGACAAGTCAATAGAAATTTGATATAGTATTAACAAAATAATTAGTCCCAGAGTTTTGAATTTCTCTGGATTAAACAAAATGTAATTGCTGTTGATTGTTTTATATTCGTTAATTATCATGAAAATCAAGAGTATGTGTAGACCAATACATGATGTACATTGTGCATTTTATTATTTTACTTTCTTGAAAAGCTCACTATTTTTAAACTTTCTTTTTTTTTTCTTTTTTTTTTTTTTTTTATGATTTTTTTTTTTTCTA
>Ga0160505_101606_pt1 | contig 10546 bp, 14 predicted proteins | sample DIDeMG_FD_108225 | JGI IMG/M metagenome (GOLD analysis project Ga0160505, IMG submission 108225) | Enriched chicken feces microbial communities from UW Madison campus, WI, USA - DID2874_E49_Stillage MG | ecosystem: Host-associated > Birds > Digestive system > Large intestine > Fecal ...
GGAAGATTGAACAAGAAGAAATAAAGACAATGGACTGTTGACGACTTGCACCTCGACGGGAGTTTGCTGGAACAAGAAAGATGCCTGGAACACTCAGCCTGCGACTGATTCCTTTATTTTGCACTGCTCCAACAACGACCACGACAGTACCACGACTTGTCGTCTCCTGAAACTGACGTTATTTCCTCCGAGTGGCCAGGCACACGCTGGCGTCTTTTGTTTCACCGCCTCGACGGTGGAGCCGATACCCGTGAATAGACCCAGCGGGTTAGAGTTCCAGACCGCGCGGAGTGCGGCGACTTTGACGCGCGACGTGCAAGTGTCCGTCCGGTCTGTGTGCGGCGAGGGTGGTGGGGCACGCGATGTGCGTTGTGAGCGGAAGGCTTAATGGAGAGCCTATTCTCGCTATTCTGTCGAGGCCAGCTAGTGCACAGCACCAATGTACCGCGCCGATCGTCGCTCGGATAAACGTGTTCGACACACACAAACAAGCTTGTTGTTGTCCCGCCTATCTGAGCACCTCTTAACGAGTACGAACGCACGCTGTTCGCTGCACAGTGCCTGCTCGAATGGCTACATCTGAGGTTCGAATCTAGACCTTCCCATGCTTGTTCTTAGACATGTTCGAATCGAGAACGTTCTCCTACCTGCCGCCTCAGCACCTAGTTAACGACGTCAGTATACCTCGCCCAGCCAGCATGTAGCTGCGGGTGATGTAATGACCCAACTTAGGACTCGTTGCTCAAAGATCACCTCTCAGACGTCCGTGGCTATCGGTGCCACTTATCATGTTCCTTGCAGTGTCAACGCAACCGTCTCCCGATGTACTGTACAACTCTGAATGCCCAATCGCATCTGCTCTACAACTACTTTCTTCACTGTTACCCTTGTCGCTAATCCGCCAAAGCAGCCAGCCGCCGAATGGCCGCCTTGCCTTGGAGCCTCTCCTTCGTGAGGTCCGAAAGGGGCTTGGCGCCGAGACGCTGCTCGTAGAATGCGATGGCTGGCTTGTTCCACTGCGATATCGATATTAGTATAGTCATGAGAGGGGCAGATGGGAGGCAGGCCAGCGGGGACGAGGCAGCTATGGGAGAGCCAGGAATGCGCTTGTGACAGCGTTCTGCCTCGCTGCTTTCCTTTGATGATCTAACCATGCTCTCCGTCTCATGAAGTACCCAGAATGCGCAAGATTAGGAAGAAGCCAACCTCCATAGACAGCTCATGGTCCTCGCTTCCTGCTCCGGGAGGCGTACTCACGTCATGCACCATCCATTCGACGCGCTCGCAGCCCTTCCCCTCCGCCACGCGACCCAGGTGCCCAAGCAAGAGCTTGCCGACGCCCTGGGCCCTATACTTTTCCTCCACGAACAGGTCCTCGAGGCTGAAGCCCGAGGCGCCGATCCAGGTCGAGTAGGTGGTGTGGAACTAGGGTCAGTGATCGAAGTGCTTGTCAGAATGTGTACGAGAGCCCTGGGAGGATGTACTTGTCGTCCCAAAGCGCCAGTCCCAGATACGTAAGGCAGTTGAACATTATGTGTATACAGTCCACAGAGCCACTCCGAGCCTAGGCATAGTCGGACACTCAAGTAACTCACAGTAGCGATCCCCACGACCTCGTCACCGGATCGGGCGAGCAGCGCGTAGAACTTTTCCTCCGCGATAGCCTTCGCGAGCTGGATATCAGACCAATCGCTTGCACAAGTCATAATCGTACCGTCTCGGGGCTGGCCGTCACATGTTCCGACTCCTTGACGTATTCTGCCTGATCTGTGAGCGTGGGTAATGATTCCGACATACGAGATGCTTGATCATGGTGACCACATCAGCTATGTCGTCTGGCGTCGCGAGGGATACTGTGATTCCGGTCATGGTGTCGACTCTTGCAGGAGGTCGTTAACGATACAAAGAAGGAGTGAGGCTGGATGTATTCTGTTGCGACTATATACCTGGGACGCCAGCCTCGACATCTCGCTAAGACGTCATTTCGAGTCAGTATTATGACTAAGACAGTAAGCCAAGCGAGGATTCCAACTCCCTTTCTGGCGGTCCTTGCATCATCATGTCGACCCCGAAGGATCAAAGGCTCAAGTTCCGGTGCATCTGACCTCGGAAACAGAGCCGTTGCGCTCCGGCATTGCAACAGTAGAAACTTGCTCAGACAGAAGAAGACACACACATTACACAATCTAGAAACACTACAACTTTACACCCAGCTCATCCTTAGAGGTAGTCGACGACACCGTCAAGATAGTAGATCTTGCCGTTGCTCGCCTCTGTGACGCCCAGCACCTTGATCTCGCCGGGGCACACGACCCACGCGCCGTCCTTGTCCTCGACGGTAACGGAGACGCCCTCGTGCAGCGTCGCGGTCTCCTGTCCCGGCTCCAGCGTGCCGGGCACGATATGCGCCGAGAGGAAGGCCTCGACGTTGGCCGCAAACTGCTTGTCGGATGCGGGGGTGCCGTCCGCGTTCTGGTGTCTGTATGTCAGTCAAGCGCTAAATGTAGCGAGAAGGAGACACCGTTCGGAGACAGTACGCACGGTTTCCGGGGAAGAGCGATGATTGCGCGGTCGACGGGGACGAGCAGCGTCGTCTCGCCTTTACGCGTCAGGCGGGATGTCTGGGTGTAAGCAGTTGGGCTAGGAGGCGAGATGGAGGACAAGAGACATGGGTACAACACCGGAACAACCCAGGGTTGCACCTTCTCTGCCCGTCGCCACCAACACTCAAACTCACGACAGAAGCAACATCCCTCGCATAGTCCCACCACAAGCTCGCCCTCCGCTCGACAGTGAGCACGTCGGCGAGGTTGAGGCTCGCGCCACCGGTATGGGGCACGTCGACGACCCCGTTCTGGGCCTTTGGTGGCGAGAAGACGGCCTGGAGCTCCGAGTCGACCTCGGCAGCCCCGGAAACCGCATCGCCGGCGGCAGGGAGACGGATAGAGGCGCTAGTAGCAGACGCGAGCATCGTGAGCGCGAGGAAAAGTGACAGCGAGAGCCGCTTCATTGTTGGAGAGAGATAAAGTGGGGACGGTGGAGAGAGAGAGAAACGTCAATGTGCTCGTGTGCATCATCGTTGGGGCCTTGGATCTTTTCAGGGTGGCTGGGAATGATTTTCATTGAGGGACAGCATGTGTGGTTCAGCGCAAAACGTTACGTAAAAACACCCAGACGGATTAGCTCAGTGGTTAGAGCGCGTGCTTCACACCGGATCGCCAGGTTCAAAGTGTTCGCCCGATGTCGGCGGTTCGATCCCGCCATTCGTCAATTTTTTGCTCGTTTTCAACCCTGTTCCTCGTTACTCACCGTGCACACTCTCCCGCCGCTATCGTTTGTCGTGGCTGCTTTAACGTGGTCGGCAAGAGCGCATGGGGAACTGAAGACGCAAAGTCGAAAGGCAGATTCGGAGCCGTTGAGGGGCACCCACCTTTGACCTGGATCCTGGGACAGAGGGAGCGCGCTCAAGCGGACATGTGGTCACCGTTTGGAATTCGCACGGCCGTTGTGCTACGTGTGCCGGCGTTGTCGTAGAGAAATTGGGTGAATAAACAAATATAACTGTTGAGAAATAGGCAAAGCTTAGAGAGGGAGTGAAGGCAAGCGAGTTTCGGTCTGCACCTCTGGAGCTGGGAGTTGGCGACGAACAGGGGAATGTGCAGTGACCAGGTAACCGTGGGAGGTGAAGAAGTAAGAGTGCTGTGTAGTAACAGATCCCAGACATGGGCATTTGGACGTGGGAAGCAGTGCACACATGACACGTATGCTGTGTGTCTGTTGTCGTTGGTTACTGATCAACATGATCGTCGCGCACATCCTAGTAAAAAGTGGAGGTGGCACTTCAACCTTCTTCACCAGGATTCACTCATCGTCTTCTCCGCATTATCACAACTCCACAACGGACCATTCTATAATTTTTGAGCTGCATTGCATCCGGTGCACTCTCCCAGCCTCGCCGCCATGCTCACTCGGATGCATGCAAAAAAATAATCATATAAAAATAGTCAAAAACAACAGGCCGGGGCGGCCTTGCACTAGTCTTTCCAGGCCCTGGCGCTCACAATATAGCTCGACTATACAGAGTCGGCCGTTGGAAAGGGCACAGATCAAAAGTAACACTCCAGCTAGCACCAATGGTGAGGAAATGGAAAGTTGAGCAAGAAACGTCCCTGGGGGCCGTCAGTGAGACATTTGCCCATATTTCGGTTTGGGAGGTACTGCGTGGCACTGTGGTCAACACAGGGGGTGATATAAGTAGCCGTGATCATCTGGCAAGAGAGAAAGGACTGGAAAGATGAGAGGAGTGCAGTGACCGGAGGTGGAGAGTGGTAGTCATTATGGGGACATGGACGATGCGGTCATGTTGAGCGTCATATGTGACGTTCCTGCCAGTCGTCATCGTCCTCCAAGCGCACAGATACAGCACCCCCAATCCTGTTCTTGGGGATGCAGGTTTGATGAGAGGTTCGTGCGCAGAAGCAACCAAGAGGTACACTCGGTCGTGTTTCCTGGCCTAATAACGGGGCCAAATCTTGGCAGCCCAGCTTGTTTTGTCGTCAGTGTTGGCATCCGCGCCTTGGCGGGTAGTGGGAGTGAGGTACACGTACCTGTGGCGGATATAGGCCAGGCTCGTCGGCGCGAGCAGAGAAAGCGTTGCAGCTTCGGCGGAGACACGATCGGCACGAACGTCTGCCACGCTCAACTTGCAGTGCCACATACAAGTGACATCAATGCGGATCGTCGATCGAGCTGTGGATACCCGACATGAGGCGACGCAACGCAACGCGACGCCCGGCCCGCAGCAAGTCATATTCTTATCCGCCCTGCGCATGGCCATGACGAGTCATGCTTCTCTGCCGCGTACGCACGTTACGCTCATCATCGAGCCTCGGCCGCCAGCTGACGATCCCTGACTTATGCTTCTTGATCCTCGATCCTAGCGCCCGGATCTCCGTTCCAGATCTGTGCTTCGTTGCTCTTTCCTGAATGCTGTGGGTGGAACAACAAGCTAACGGAGGGTTTTGCGCACTGATCGTCGTCTTACCGAGGTCTGGAAGCTCCGTTCCGCCCCTGCGTTCGTTAATGTTGTGAGGATGGAAATAGAGCGGACAGAGATGGATATCGAGGCGTAGACTGCGGATTCTCTGCACTCAGCCTATCCTGATCACCACACCCGAGCAACGAGACCGCGTAAGTGTCTGGTAAACTCGAACGCAGCAAAGATAAGCACAGCATCTAAATACATGTTGTCGAACTATCTATTCCAGCCGCAGCCAGCGACGGAGCAGTGCATATACAACGGCGTGTGGCGAGGCCCGCGCACGAGCGTCTATTCCAGACAATGTTCTGCTGGGGTCCGTGTCCACCGAACGCCACTAAAACGTGGGATGCGAAAGCATAAATGAAAATAAAAACCTAGTGTCCTACGGAAGCGTTCGGAGTTCTTAGATGCACAGGATCAGAGAATAAATGTACGGGGGGTATCATGTCGAGGGTGTTGGCGTCGACACGATAGAGCCGAAGCGGGAAACCACGACATGTGGCACACCACGTCGTCGCTTAGCACTGGTTGATCCAGACCGTCTCCGTCTTATTGCACACGGTGACAGTGGGCAGGTGCTTGTCCGTCGTCGTGGTGGGCTTGGTGACCGTGGTGTAAGCCGTGGACGTGTACTTGCTAGTGACAGTCTCGTCCACTGCCCTGTCAGCTCAATGGCCCATGCGGTAAGCTCACCAGTGGCAGTGGTCGTCTTGGCGCAGACAATCGTGTCGGTAGTTTTGGTGCTGACCGTCTTGACCGTGTCGGTGCACGTCTTCGTCGAAGTCGTGGTGGTAGGCACACACGAGGCGCCACCGTGACCGCCGCCGGGACGAGTACCACCGGTACGGCGCTGTCCAGGCTTCCTGAGGGGAAGGTTGCGGCGGAGGCGCTCGGCGTTAGTCAGGCCGTCGAGCTCGGTCTCGGCCTCGGTCTTGGGTCCCGCAATGGGGTTGGCGACGGGCGCACGCTTCCAGTGTCCGCCAGGCTTGCACGTCGTGCTGGTCACCTTGCAGCAGTCGTCGGTGACGGTCGGCGCGACGGTAACGGGCGAGTAAGACGTGGACGTCTTGATGGTCGAGTACTTGGGGACCACCTGGGCTGTCTGGGTTAGCACACACTGAATAGATTTGAGGCGTACTGTTGTAAACAGTGGTGGTGGTGATACAGTTGGACTGCACAGTGTTGGTAACGGTCGTAGTGGCCGTGAACTTGGTCTGGGTGCTGAAGTGTGAGCTCAAAACAGCAGATATACGTACGTGGTCGTGGTCGTCCACCAAGTTGCGGTGGTGCACGTCTTGTCGCAGTCCTCGTCCTTTCCACCGCGGCCATCACCACCGCCGCCGTTGGCGACGACGAGGGAGGCGAGGGCGAGGAGGGCAATGAGGCGCATGTTAGGTAGACTCGGGGTGGGGCGAGAGAGATGAGACGGTAGAGAAGAGTAGAGTGGGAGGGCGAGAGAGATGCGAATGGAGAGAAGAGTGGGGTTGAGGAGGCGATAAAGAGCGACGAGGGAGAGGATGGCGCTGCTGACGATCAAAGGCGGCGTCGAGAATGAACGCCAATGGCTGGAAAGAATAAGGGGGAGTGACTTTAAATGAAATGGGGGGGATGAACAGAGAATGTTTATTAGATGAGACAGGTTATAAGAGAATGGCAGACAGTATAAGTAGCAGCCGTGAAAAAAGAGGGGAACGAGTGCAGAGACGGGGGACGGGGAATGGGGGATGGGGATATTTGAGAACTGGGGAGACTGCGGCTGGGTCGCCGCTGCCAGTGACTCGGCGGATAAGCGGATGCGCTCGACGCTCGAACGTGGACTGGCAGCAGTCACTCGATACCAAGAATAAAGCGAGTGTGTATATGGCTGCGAGGCACAAGGGTCGACAGTCAACAGGGTCTGAGTTCGACCGACAGCCGACACAGAGGAGCCTGTGTGATCGATGAATTGGTGGTGGTCTCGGCGAGGACTATAAACACCCTCCTGACGTCGGCGAGACACATGGTGCGAGATAGATGACGGATAAGAATGCACTTGGAAGACAGAGGCATGACAAAGAATACATACCCCATAAATTTTAAGATGTGTGTATCGGCGTTGGGGAGAATCATCGTTGTTGAGAATCAGTTACGGGCCTCATGGAAGACCTGCAGAGCAGATCCGTGCGCCCTGCACTGCTTGCCTTCTGGGGACATAAAGGACGGCGGGAACAGCAGTACATGGAGGCAAGAAAGCGTCGCGCATCGAGGTCGCTGGCCTTGGAATACTGGAACTGTGCGCACCACAGCCATTGTTCCCTCCCTGCTCTGAGATCTCGTGCCTTTGAGACCCTTGCACTGCGAAGGTCTTCAGGAGGCTGCGAACGAAGCAGAGTGAGGCTGGAGATAGAGGGTAGAGGGCCCGAGCACGATGGGAACGAGGTGCACCGTGCACTCCGCATGTCAAAAGCGATCAGTTGCAGCGCGTCGTGGTCCACGCCAGCCCCTAACGCCACACACACACGCCAAGCGCCACTCCAGATTCGGGGTGGCAATCGCCCCTGCACCTGGCTTGTCTTGGTCGTCTTTCAGCTTGCCCATTCGCATTTTTCATATTCTCGCAGTTTTATGAGACATTATGAGCTTCGTTTTGCCCTTTGGTATCTCGGATACTCCTGTGGCTTATATAATTGCCCATGTTCGGTAGCCAGTGTTCTGTTTTGCAGTCCCTGTGTAGAAGCAGCCGCTCCCTTGGGCAGCAAGGTCCAGATTTGACGTCCAAAGCTGGAGAACGGGCAAGAGCATGCCTCGGCTCGATATGCAGACAGGGTGACAGGGTGTCATGGTGCTCGAGGACGTGGGAACCGAGCAGCGGATCTGCGCAGGGCAGGCGTGCAGGGACTGCTGTGTGGTGGTTCGACGACGGCAGTGCAGTTTCTGACACCACACACTATCTCAATCCACAAATGGATAATGGGTCATGGAATATGGAGACCCTCGGAGTCACTTTGTGTCTGACATTCAGTCCTTGTTCCAGAAGCTCCCAAACAAGGGCACAACGCGCATGCATTATACTGTAAAGTATGTGATACAAGATATGCATGTCCGTCGGCCACGGAAATGAGTTTATACTGAGCCCCGGAGATCTGGAGAGTCTGGGTACCTTCGGAGTCCCCGGCCACGAGTAACCTCGTTCCTCGTCTTGTGCACCAAGGGCGGTCGTTGGTCCAGGTCCAGAACGGACGTTTCTCATGATCCTCGCGTCGCCCGAGCACACGATGATCACGCGCTCGGGCATCCTCGCCGCTCTGTTGCCTATCTATCTCCACTTCGGGCATGGAGGCACTGTCGACCTCGCCACACAAGCCTCGCAGCATGTGCACTGCGCAGGGACAAGGGCAGACAGCGACATTAGACATTCCATCCACGGCTTTGTGCAATTGTGCATTGACTGTGCAGGAAGCGGAGCCGAATAAGCTATAAATAAGCATCCTTTGTACAGACAGCAGGCAATACAGTAGCAGGAAGGGAGATTGGGCGTCGAAATGATTATTCTTGTGCGCACAGACAAACTGTGGACCTGGCGCGCGAAATATTTATGAGTCAAGCGCAACAGAAACGCCACGTTCCGACCGCCCATTCGGGTCTGCGGCCGTTGCGAGTGTTTCTCCAGAGGCAGAGACATAAAAACGGTAACTGCCCGCAGGCCGATTCTCTAATTTACCAGTGCAGTTCTGTGTGCGGGTAATTACAGACTTCGTTTATCTCCTCTGCCACCTTGACCAAAGTCACGAATGGAAACAGGACGATCACACTGACAATTCAGCCCTCCCTTGACACAATCCGGGCATTCCTCGGAACCAACCCAAAGTCCCTCCGACCTATGAATCCTTCACTCACATTAAATACAAACTTAACCAGCCCTAGACCCAGAAACGAGGTTCAATTCATGGACTGGTCTGTCCTCTCTGCGAAATTTTCCGAGAGACAGGCTGAGGCTGAACTGTCCGAAGCTGGCTGCGGCGTCTGGGGTACTGGCGGCGTTACGGTGGCAACAGCCTGCGCCACGGCGCCGCCCGAGCTCGGACACCGGGGTAGATACGCCGCCAAGGGCGTCCAAGCGGGGTCTGCAGGACGGCTCGCCGTTCGCTTGTCGGAATCCAGGGTTTCGAGAGACGGATACAGGTGCAGAGCTTACAAGCTGTAGCATTTGAGAACTCCTCCAGGTACTGATGCCGACTATAAAAGAGCGAAGCCTGACACACCACCCCTTCCCCTCCGATCCCAGAATGTGGCGATATATCCTGCAGGGTGTGCGTGCAGTCGCTGCAAACCTCGTGACAGGCCTTGCTTGTCCCCTAGGTCCACTGCAGCTCTACCAAGGCTGCCCGTCTGTCAGCCCTCTCTCATCACTCCAGAGATCCTGGGCGATATCAGGCTCGATCCAGTGTGGCCATGCCCGCAGAAGGTTACACCCAGGGCATTCATGGACCCCACACGGCGACCCCGCCAGTGTGGCCCAGAAAAAACTCGGAGACATATCGGAACCTCTGGCCAGACTCGGCCCCGAGGAATGGAAGAAAGGGACCGACGATACCGCGAAACATGGGTGCTGTGTACCTTGGATTATCTGAGACACTCGATTTCGAAGTGTTGAGATCTTGATACATATCTTGAGTGACCTTCCGCCGGGACATGCTTCTCTGTTCCCTGCCCTTACGGTACTGGCAGGGCTTGGCTTCTTCTTCCACACCAACTTTGCACCGCGCCTTCGGACATGCTTATGGCATCGGTTGCTGGTTCCCACGCCAGGGGGGAAGATGCCACGGGGGAGTTGTCTAACAAGTGAGGCCGTGCATCGGTAATCACCAAAGATCCAGTCTTGCCGGGTCTTTAAGGCCTTATCTTTGACGCGTTGGGGCTTCCAGGCTCCCACCTCGTTGAAATGTCTCCGGGCCTGTTGGCTCATCCCCATAGCCAAACGAGAGACAGCCGCACAATCAAGATTTGGACAAGATTGAGACAGGTTAACGCGGCACAAAGACGGGAGTATGCAGCAAGTCAGCAAGGCAGCACCCGCGTGACGGTGGTCTAAGACCCGTGAGTGAGTAGCGTGACCGAGGCGCCGGTGCGCCGTTCCCTCAGAATACGAACCGCTTATCGGACCGATCGCCAGAGCCAAAACCACGCTTCAATCTCCGTTCTGTGGTTAAATCTGTGGCAAGTCAGTGGCTCCGGGTCGTGGCTGTTGCAGTGGCTGTTGTGGAGACCATTGTCGTACTTCCCACCACAAGGCCGCGCCGCAATGGCAATGGCGGTATCGCCTCCAACCCATGACATTGTGAGCGCTACCTTTCTCTTAGAGCGATGACTTGGCGTGGGACTCTGTCGTCCTCGCCGTTTCCATCTGATGGACGTTCGAGTGCCTGGAGCTGCCCCTGCTCCCAGCTTTCCAGAGGGGCAAGAAATATGATGGGCTGATACTCAATGTGGAACACCACAAATGGACGACCACAAGTGGACGGCACA
>Ga0160505_101607_pt1 | contig 10543 bp, 9 predicted proteins | sample DIDeMG_FD_108225 | JGI IMG/M metagenome (GOLD analysis project Ga0160505, IMG submission 108225) | Enriched chicken feces microbial communities from UW Madison campus, WI, USA - DID2874_E49_Stillage MG | ecosystem: Host-associated > Birds > Digestive system > Large intestine > Fecal ...
TCGGGGGAACGGTACAACCTAAAGTGAAGAAAACAAGACACATCGGCCAATAGGACAACTGGATGCGGAGCGAAATCGGACCGAGATACCCCCGACCCCCCGGGATGTGACCCTCGTGTGGCCAATCCGTCTTCTAGACTTCCAGCTTCCAGGTTTCCAGAGTGTGTGCCAGCCAACAACGTCTCTCTGTACACGGCCCGATCGGGCCGTTTCTTACTTGGCTCAAGGGGATCAAGGGCTGGATCTCGTTAAGGACGCCACAGAGGCACATGTGGGTCGGCATGTGCGCTAATCGCCACACTGTAGAGTGGCATAACGTGCTAAACCCACTCGCCGGCGGCACTCCGTGCCGCACTATCCGCGTATCCGCCGCGATAGCGTACTATCTATCCGGTACTCGAGAAGGGGTGATCAACTGCAAAGTTTCCCCAGGCGGGCCAAGGCCGGGGATGTGCCTAGCCCCGCTTGTTCTCCGGATATTGATGGTGATCAGCGGACGAGAGAGTGGGGCACAACGCGACTGGACCAGTGGGAGCCAGGAACAGTGGGAACGGGGCGAGCATGGGGGGTTAATTGTTTTGTTCCTTAGACAGCATACGAGGGCAGCGGCTTCTGGACCTACCGTCGGTTACCTACACGCTGCCCCACACCGCCGGCTGTGCTCCTTGCCCCGAGCTACGAACTACGCCCCGCACGTCGCCGCACCCCACTCTTGGGCCCCAGAGTCTCGGCGTATCGGCGCAGCCAGACAAAGTACAGGAGAGGCAGTGCCTGGTGAGAGTGGCACAAGACAGAGACTGTTTGACTTGGATGAGGACGACGGTTGTGACTGGACAACGGAGATGCCACGATTTTTTTTTTTTCTGTTGACAGCTGGGCCACTATTGCTTGGAGTATATAACCCTGCTCCGTGGCGATGGATGGAGTCCCACCCCCTCCGTGGCCCCACCGTACTTTCATCCTTTGACAACTAGGCCCCGCCGCGCTCCGACAAGGTCCCACAAGCAGTAACCCCGTTATCCCTACCTCCACGCCGCGTGGCCCGCCACACGACAAGTTCCAAGCTCACCACAATGGCAGCAACGTCAATCAACGAAAAGTCGAGCATCGACGGCCAGACTGAGAAGCAGGTCGGCATCCCGATCATCACTCATGTCGAGAATGAGGAGGAGGCCGAGAAGGTCATCCAGGCCGAGCACGAGTTTACGTGAGTACTGTGGCGATGGAGTAGAGGGCAGCAGTGGCATCTAGGGTTCTTTGAGCCATTGGCGGGTATCACCGCCGCCGCCTTGGTTGTGGCGGATATCAGCGATAGGTAGTTGGTTACTGTAACTCCGGGCGCCACCGACAACCTCCCTCCCCTCAACACTCTCGCCGTCCAAGGACATAGCTAACGGCAGCGAAAAGGAGTACAACAAGCTCAAAAATAAGATCGACATTGTCCTGATGCCGCTCCTGATGGTCGCGTACGGCGTGAGTCCACACCCCCGCCAACCATTCCTGACACGCAGCTGCAATACATCGACAAGACGTCGCTCTCCTCGGGCGTCATCTTCGGCCTCAAGGAGGAGACGCACCTCAAGGGCAACGAGTACGCCAACCTCACGTCCTTCTTCTACATGGCCTACTTTTTTGCGCAGATCCCGATGCAGTGGCTCCTGCAGAAGATGCCGTTCGGCAAGACGCTCGCAGGGTGCGTCATCCTCTGGGGCGGACTCGTCATGTGCCTCGCGGCGTGCAACAACTATGCGCAGCTCGTCGTTGTGCGTGTCCTCATCGGCTGGTTTGAGAGCGTCATCACCCCCGCGTTTGCGATTCTCACGTCGTCGTGGTACCTCCGTTCCGAGCAGACGCTGCGCCAGGGTGTCTACTACAGCATGAGTGAGTGAGAGTGAGAGCGGAGGATGGAGCCAGCTGGCGTCAAGACCATATGCCCATAAACCGCGCTAGCTCTAAACCTCTCCACCGACCACACAAATGACACACCTAACACACAGACCACTTCATCAACATCGTCATGTCAGTCGGCATCTACTACATTGCGCTGCGCGCCCAGGAAGCAGGCGGTATCAGCGGCTGGCGCGTCATCAACCTGTTCCTGGGCGCCACGACCGTCTTCTTCGGCGCGCTCATGCTCATCTTTGTCGGCAACCCCGCCGAGGTGTGGTGGCTCTCCAAGCGCGAAAAGCTCATGGCGCACGCACGCGTCGTGTCCAATGCCACCGGCGGAGGCGAGCACCACCCCTGGCGCTGGGAGCAGGTCCGCGAGTGCCTCAAGGACGCGCAGTTCTGGCACGCTATGGCGTTCAACTTTTTCGCGCTGATCCCCAATGGCGCGCTCACCACGTTCCAGTTTGTCATCTTCGTAAGTGTAGTTACAAAACTGGGGCTGCATATGAAGGGAAGGCGTGCTGCCGTCCCGACTTTCTTTTTCCCCCCCAGCTTATTTCGGCTCGCTTCGCTCGCCGCTTACACCCCAGAAATCGTTCGGCTTCACATCCCTCCAGACGATCCTGTACGCGCTCCCCATGTTCGGCATCAACTTTGTGCTCATCATCGCTGCGTCCGTCGCGATCCGGTACTGGGCATGGACGCGGTTCCCGATCGCGATCGCGACGCAGGTCGTCGGCGCGGCGATTTGGATGTTCGTCGGCCTCGCACCTGACGGCACGTCGCGCTGGGCCAAGTGGGGCACCTTCCTGTTCTGCCACACCTTTGTTGTTTCCATCTTCATCCTGTGGCCGCTTATGAGTGTCAATGTTGCGGGACGTACCAAAAAGTCGTTCTTCTCGGCCGCAAGTCTCATGAGCTACTGTATTGGCAACACTGTCGGCTCCCAGATCCTCATCCGTAAGTCGAAACTAGAGAGTTCTGTAGCTCACACCCCACAGCCAAGGACGCGCCAAACTACCCGCACGGCCTCGTCACGTGCGCCATCATGCTCCTCATCTCAATCGTCAACACGGGCCTCTGGTGGTGGTACTATGTGCGCGCGAACCGCAAGCGCGAGGCAGAGTTTGCGCGCTCGGGCATGACTGAGGAGGAGAGGGAACACCAGATGCGTCTTGCTGGCGAGGCGGACCTGACGGATAAGCGTGAGTCCAAACGGCATTGACAAGGGTAGCATGTGCTGACAGAATACCAGAGAACCCCCACTTCCGCTACTCGTGCTGAGTTGGAAAGAAAATTGGGAATAAACTACGAGTTTGCAGTATGACGAACATGGGTCGGTCAGTCGGTATCGTTTGTCGTTGTTTCAGTTCCAGTCGTTAGAAGAATGAAATGTGACAAATATCAGCAGGGTTATGATCATGAGCTAGAGGATAGCGACGAGGCAGCAGCGCCGGTCGCCTTGATAGCTCCAGGTGAGGCGTGAAGTGGTGACTGAAGCCACGCAACGTCCTTGAATGCGTCTCAAACGTAGCAACATTCTCAATGAGCCATAGACACAGGTCAAAAGCAGGTCAAAGGGAGTCAAGTAAGTCAATGCCAAAACATTTACTGGTTTCGACGGTGAAAGTCGGTTTTGCAGACAACACGGTTTGAACTCGGCTCACTCTGGTGTTTCCAGACCATAACGGGATATTGCGCGCTTGTCGCGTGCCATTGTCCGGTAAATCCAGCTTGTCGACTTCTTGGCGGAAGTACCTTGCCCATCCAAGTCCCACCCAGCCCTTCCACCTAGCCCTTCCACCCAACCCTTCCGCGCGATACTTCCTACCATTCCATATCAGTACTCTACAACTTCTCCACCTCGCGTTTCCTAAGCGGCGTCATCTCATAGCTCTCCTTGCCGACGGCCTTGCTGTCCATCTCGCCGCGCGTCCGGCGACGCGGCTTCCGAGTGCGGAGGTACGTGAGGAGCAGGCATACCCAGCCGGCCGTGATACCGACCGGCGGAACGAGCCAGCAGAGCCGCCACCACCAGCCGCTGCTGCCGCCCTGCTGCCGCTTCCACTTGGCCACTGCGCGGTCGACCTGCACCTCGAGATCGCTCAGGGTGCCGCTGTTGTCGATCACGGTCGTCGCATAGTTGAGCTTGTCGGACATGGGCATCTGGGCGGCCATGCGGGACTGGGCTTGCGACTCGGTCAGAGGCGGGTTGGAGGGACGCGCAAGGAGGCGGGCGAGTTGGAGCTTTTCGTTGCTGCTCGTTAGGTACAGTCAATGGAGATGGAGAGTTGGAGTCGGGCGCTGTGGCTTGGAAGCTGGAAGGAGCCACATATGAGACACAGCAGACCACATGGTGATGCAGATCAAATTGTGGTCACCGCGGAAGTCGTGGAGACACGCTCCCGAGTCCGCTTGCCACCACCGCGAGGTGGAGCGACAACTTTCAAGTGATCTTGCCTCCGATGGACCAACATTCCCTCCTGCCCTCCCGCCCTGGACCACAAGCACTCACACATAAACCACCACGACGTCCCCAACCCAGCGCCACAGCCCCGCCTCAATGAGGAGCGGCACATCGACGACGGTACACCATTCTCCCTTGAGCCAGTTCTTGAGGACGGCCCAGAACATGGCGCGGCGCACGCGCGGGTGCACGACGCCGTTGAGCCACTTGCGCTCCTCGGGATCGCGGAACACAATGTCCCCGATCGCCGCGCGGTTCAGCGTCACCCCGTCCTCCATCACGACGCGGTCGCGCCCAAAGTGGTTCACGACCAGCTCGTACCCGCTTGTTCCCGGCGCAATCACCTCGCGTGCGAGAATGTCCGCGTCCACGATTGGCAGGCCGTGTTTTGTCTTCAGGAGGTTGGAGACGGTGGACTTGCCTGTGGGGTTAGTGGAGTGCAGAGGCGCGGAGGGGGAAGAAGCTATAGTTAGGTGTAGGTACTGCGAACGCCTCCGGGACGGTCGTTACCAGCAAGCAGAGCGCAATAGTTGGTGCAGTCACTTGGACTATCACGAAAGCCTCTGACCATGTCCTTTTCATGGCCACAGGTCCAACCTCCAGTTCGCCGGCCTCAGACCATTGCGCTCCATTCACGTACCAGTGGCAATACCACCCGTAAGACCAACGACTAAAAGTCAGCACAGCAACGCAGAAGAACATACCGAGCATCCTGCTGAGTTGATCCCGGTACGTGAACTTGAAGTGAACGAATGCAGACAGGCAATGAGGAGAAGAGCAGTCGCAGGTTCTTGTTCTTGTTGTCGGTGACGTCTGGCGGTGGGCGACTCGCTTGGTACATTGCCGGCCTGGTGGATTTGCTTCCGTTCACGCCAATTCCGGTCAGAGGGTCTGTACGCCCCAAGAGTTAGTGATTCGCCACTGGCTACTGTGCTCCTGGGCGTGCAATTCAACCCACAACTCAACCACAGTGAGCCAGTGAGTCACTTCTCGGCCTCTTGGCCGGATCTGTGCACTGCGGTTCACTGTCATAATTGCTGCGCTTTGCTATCTGATATCACTGCGACTGGGGGCCCATAGTGTAACCCAGATCTCACCAGAAGTCAACACTCGTGCGCTGTCTGTCACGCCCAGCAACTGGCTTCCCACCGCGAGTTCAGACTCTACGATGACATTGCATGCTCTCCTAAGGCTACTCTTTAGACAAACTGTGACGGATCGAGGGGCGGGGCGGGGTGGAACAAACATCCAGGATGGACAGGTGAGGGGAAGGGGATGGGGGACTAGCAGAGAAAACGACTGGATGCAATCGAGGTCGAGCAACCACTGCAAACGAGACGAATCGGACCAGAGATCATCGGACGTCGATTTTATCGATTTATCGTTTTCGACTCTGTTTTCTTGTGCTACAAACACGTATATAGAATTTTTGTCACTCAATTTACGCGTGCGCGGCCTGGGGCTCGGGAGCCGAGGTCTGCGCAGCCTGTGGGAGGTCAGTTCCGGTTAGAGGTGTCCTGGTTCTACTAACGGCAGCAGCAGCGAGGCGGAGCTCACGCTTCTTCTGGTAGTCCTTGATGGCCGACTTGATGGCGTCCTCGGCGAGAAGCGAGCAGTGGACTGCAAGTGTTAGCAAACGTGCGTGAACGTGAAATGAGGAACAGGCGTGGAAAGCGCCCAAGGCTGAACCAGTGGCTTCTGTAACACTGCCTAGAGCAGGCACATGTGGACATAGTGGCGACGCGCGACGGTGGAGCGCAGCACGCCAAGTGGACCCCAAGACAGCTCTCGTACCCGTCGAGACCCGCTTGCACTTAGACACACTGGCGGCCGAATCACCAGCAACAGGATCGCACCGATACCGGCCACCACGCGTCTGCAGCACAAGCGCACCTCGGCACAAATCCCACCACGGACATATCTCCGCCACCAGCCCTCTCTCTTCACTCTTGTACTCACGCTTGACAGGCGGCAGGCAGAGCTCCTTTGCAATCTCAGTGTTCTTGACCTTTCCGGCCTCGTCGAGGTGCATTCCCTTCACGCGCTCGGTGATGTAGCTCGACGACGCAATGGCGGATCCGCAGCCGAACGTCTTGAACTTGACGTCGCTGATGATGCCGTCCTCGCCAACACGGATCTGGAGCTTCATGACGCTGGAGGGTGTTAGTACGTGTTAGATCGTTAGAGACACGGGTCACGGAGCAAAGGAGAATGGGGCGCGCTGATTTTATCGTGCTTCGGCGCACCGCGCCGTTCGTTCCCACTGCTCCCTTCTCCCCGACTCGGCGACACGGGCGGCGATACTCACTCGCCACAGGCAGGCGCGCCGACAAGACCGGTTCCAACGTCGACGTCGTCCTTGTTGAGCTTGCCGACATTACGGGGGTTCTCGTAGTGGTCAATGACCTTGGCGTGGTAGCCGCGCGCAGCAACAACGGGAGCGGCACGGGGGACGACGGGGCGGGCCATCGGGCGGATAGCGACGCGCGACGACGACGCAGCGGTACGGAGGGCGGAGCGGAACATTTTTGGATAGATGTGGTGTCTAGTTGAACAAGGTGTGTAGTTTACAGTAAATGCTACGATGTGAGACGATGAGAGAGGATGATGGAAAGGGACGCAGAGAGATGATGTGAGGAGACAGAAGTATGGTGCGTTCTGCTTTGCGAGATGCGGTCGCCGCTGTGGATACCTGGATCCCCGCTCTCTTTGGCCCCTCCCCTTTGCAATATCAACCTCGGCCACTGTGCTGCAGGGCCCGAGGACGCCACTGTACCTGTAGCCCCGGGTGACAGACCACCCGACTCCGATTTCTGGGGCCTCCTGGCTCCTGGCTGATGGCTGACAGAGCATTAGAGTGGCGACGGCGTTTTTCGGCATTAACTAGCTGTGGCAATCCGAGTGGGTATTAGCCAATCTCCGCCCTGGTAAATGAAGTGTGCGGGGAATGTGCGCCCAGGAGCTCGAGGTGCGGTCGCCGCACAACCCGTATTAGTATGTGTTGCGGTGACGTAAGTGGCAAATTCGGATTTTGCCGGAAAACTGGACCCAAACTTATCTGATATGACTAGACTCGCATGACTCGTAAGCACATGGGGCAGTCACCACCTGCAGCGAGTCACTTGAGTCCACCAAAGAAGGAACCCCGGTCTCGGCCTGTACCTTTTGTCGCTCATATCATATTAATCGCTCCATCCTTTCTGCTGCTGACGCATGTCTTGCACGCCTCTTAATAGGAGGACTGGTTATTACTGACTGACGCGATTCCTACGGCCGAGGAGCGGGCTCTTTTGCGGACTCCGTTTCGATGAGTTCCTACAGGAATGTGCACAGTAAGGGACCGCTGACTGCCTTCTGTGGGCGGGGACAGACCTCGATACACTCGACGTAGAACTGTTTGGGCCCCGCCGTGCGGCAAATTAGACTACGCTGACCTCATTGACCCACTGCGCCGGTTGGAACGAGCTGAGATCTGATAGCGGTAGAGGGCCAGCCTGATGACGTACACGACACTATGCGAAACATGAGGCCGCAGACTAACATGCAGCTATGCGATGCTGGAGGGGCTCGCCTATCCTGACTATAAATGTCGTGCGATGCGTCCGCATTTCTCTTTCATGCGACTCTATCTCACAACAGATGTGAGGCTTACGGGGACTGCGAGAGGCTGTCCCGATCCACCGGGATGCTTGCCGTGAATATGAAGGCGCAGTGGCCATTGGGGGGAGCTAATTTGGATATCAGCCTTTCGGTTTACGCTCACAAAATGTTGACGAGTATGCCCAGTGAAAGGGGAGAAGAGGAGGAACACCTTGCCGGTCTGTGGGGGGTCCAGTGCAGAGTTCCAAAGTGCCTCGGTGGTACGCGTGTCAGCCTCTGGCGCCGCCGTTGTATGGGCTCACAAGACAGCTGGATCTCGCCATGCGCCATCCTTTGCTCTCCGTAGCTTCCTCCAGTCTCGTCTCCTGCCTTGCCAGCCAAGAGAAAGACGCATTAGACTTTTGGTTCCTGCTAGTTGAACGAACGTAGCGATATTGATCGGCGGTGGCGGGCATGTTGGAAAGTGTGTATATGTTGCAGTGTTGTTCGTATATGTTGCAGTGTTGTTTCGGATGAAGAGTGTATAGGTTGCAGTGTTGTTTCGGATATTGTGGCTCGTCGGTCAAGAATGAGCGCGGTAATGCTCTGTATTGAGCAGCACCAAGTAATAGGCAGGACTCAACGGCACATGCAGAGGTTTGTGCAATCAAGTACTCCGCGTATTGTAGATACAAGTCCTCACATCGCCCCGATGCAGTCCGCAAACCCCGCATTCAGGCTCAGCCGACCGCGCCGCGAGAGGCGCTGCGAGAGCTGCAAGACCGAACCGTCGGGCATGGCATTATGGACCCCAGCAGAGTCGACATGGCACGGCCGCAGAGGGTAGAGACGCGCGGAGGTGTCAGTTCAGTCCTGATCCATGAGTGCTGCGGGGGCTTGTGGCCACCACTGTCCAGTGGAGCAATGAAGCGATGGGCGAGTACGCGACCAAAGGCGTTTTACATGGGGTTTCCTGACTCGGGCTTCGTATGCATGAAAAAGCTACTATGGGCCCTTGGACGACGGTTATCTTCTTTGCTTGTCGTCGTGAGTCGAGTGTGGGTTATCATGCTCGTTGCATCGCTGTCACGGACCACTCGGCCACGAGGTGTGGGTTTGCGGCTGGCTAGCGGCGTCTGCGCACTTGCGTACGCCGGAGACATGCGGTGGTGAAGCTCCTTTATCCAGTGGTTATTGTTTCGGGTAGGCCTCACGCAAAGTCCAACATGGGATCAGAGTCATGGCGTGGCGAGGCGGCACGCAAGTGGCATTCACGCCACACTCCGCGAATAGCATTAGTCAGTAATTGGGTGTCAGCTGTCACGTCCGCAGACATTAAACGGGAGCCCGTGAGGGCAAGTCCGTCGAGTTTCGGTCCCAGACGCCATGACATTCCCTCCAAGGCGACACTAAGGGAACTGGACGCGTTGTATTAATATGTCTGGCTGTCAGCTGTCGTTGGCTCCATTCCCGCCTGTCAATTGAAAATCCTGCCAGTGATTCCCCCGATATCCACTGACCTTCCGCACCGTGATCTGATCGGTACTCAAGTCTCCGGATGCGTGCTTATTATCCCGGGACACTTGCTTCGTCTCCGATGTGTCAGCATTGGCGCTCAATGCACCATCAGTCCAGTCATTTTAGGTGTCTATATGTTGTCTCAGTCGTCAGCATTCTTCAATCGCCCATCACGACGACGAGCTTGCAGAGTTCCGAGGTATTCAAGTAACAATTATCAGTGCGTCATCTAGCTGATTTGGAGGTTGTTCTGGGGATTGACAAGCGTACGAGGACATGACACCGCGTTTCGATCAGCCTAACTGCCACGGTCAACGAGTTCGTGCAACCCTGCAGCCGGGAAACGTGAGGTCGTCGAAGCTGTCACTGCTCCGGAGCGCCCAGAGTGTCGTAGTCGTTCTCGTCCGTCGACAACGAACACGTGTGCAGCAGGAGCAGTATGATTATACCATGAGGTCGTACAATGTGTGATAACTTTGTGATGACTTTGGGGTTCTCAGGACGAGAGGCAAGTCTCGAAGGGAGAACCACCACGTCTTGCCCAAAGCTCCCTTAACTCCAAGATGGTGAGGGAATACGCGCTGTAGGAGTTCCATTTCGTCGCTTTCCTCTCGCCCGTCAGCACACGGTCTCCGGCGTACGCGAGTGCACCGCCCACAGACGACAAAGGGTGAATGATCGCACCGTGACCGTCGGGACAAGAGTTCTCTACCATCCGCCTTGCCCATCAGATTCCCCACCACCTGCGCTCCCAGTACGGTCCCGTACTCATCCACTTCCAGTGCTCGAGCGGGGTGGCCGGCATGGGTCGAAAGACGATCGGCGCAGTCTGGGCGGCGGGGTGGTCCTCTAGGCGCTCCATCTCGCTGCGGATGCGCGGGAGCGGCGGGGACAGCGTTGTCGTCCAGTAGTGCCCTTCCTTGATGCTGCCGACCGAGGTCATGGGCGATGCCTCGCCCCAGATGGGCTTGAACAACGTGAACTCTGTGGGCAGGTCTGGCGGATCGTCTGCGGTCCTGTTGCCTACCGCCGGCACTCCCTGCGTCTCCGTAGTGTTCTCGGCATTCGCCATGTCGACGTCCGGGTCCA
>Ga0160505_101608_pt1 | contig 10538 bp, 6 predicted proteins | sample DIDeMG_FD_108225 | JGI IMG/M metagenome (GOLD analysis project Ga0160505, IMG submission 108225) | Enriched chicken feces microbial communities from UW Madison campus, WI, USA - DID2874_E49_Stillage MG | ecosystem: Host-associated > Birds > Digestive system > Large intestine > Fecal ...
GGCGAGAGGCTCAAGCAGGACTCTACGCCGCTCACGTACACGCCCCGCCGGATCGAGTCCATCCCCGGCGTGCCGTACTTTTACCTCATCGAGACGGACCACCGCACGTACGGCCCCAAGGCCATTGAGCGGATAGTCGCCGAGAAGCAGGCCGCAGGAGACAAGGTCGACCGCACACTGCTCGACCTGCCGTTTGAGGAGTTTGGGCGGCCGCGGGCTGGGCCAGGACACTGGGCGTCGCTTATCCGTGTCGTTGACCCCTTGGGCGTGAGTTCAAACAGCAAATCTAAAACTGACAACAGAACACAACAGTACAGACGCTCGATTTGGATGAGGACGAGGCGGCGTTCTCGGCGACGATCTGCTACTTTGAGAGGATGGGCGCGCGGCCATCGCTCGTGGTCGGAACGGCGTACAAGACGACAATGATCCCCCGCGGGTGCAAGGAGGGCTGGTTGCGCGTATACGACATCAAGGACGGCGGACGCACCCTCGAGTTTTTGCACAAGACACGGACAGACGACATTCCCATGTGTCTTGCTGGCTTCCAGGGCTTCCTGCTCGCTGGCGTCGGCAAGAGCTTGCGTCTGTACGAGATGGGCAAGAAGGCCTTGTTGCGCAAGTGCGAAAACAACTCGTTCCCCGTCGCCGTGCAGACGATCAACGTCGTCGGCGCGCGTATCATCGTTGGCGACGTGCAGGAGTCGACATTCTTCTGCGTCTACCGCTCCATCCCGACCCGCCAGCTCCTCATCTTCGCAGACGACAGCCAGCCGCGCTGGATCACATGCGTCGTGTCTGTCGACTACGACACGGTCTGTGCCGCTGACCGCTTCGGCAACATCTTCTTCAACCGCCTCGAGGAGCGCGTGTCCGAAAAGGTCGACGACGATCCCACTGGCGCTGGTATCCTCCACGAGAAGGGCTTCCTCATGGGCGCGGCGCACAAGACGGACATGATTGCCCACTACAATGTCGGCTCGGTCGTCACGTCGCTCAACAAGGTGTCTGTCGCGCCTGGTGGCCGCGAGGTCATTGTCTACACCACCATCTCGGGTGCTGTCGGTGCCCTCATCCCCTTCATCTCTAACGACGACGTCGAGTTTATGACCACCTTGGAAATGGTGAGTACAGAGTCTCTGAAGGTTGGGGTGGCACTTCCTTTCTTGTGCGCCCAGAAACGTCAACGCCACCCAACCGTTGTGCACTGTGTACTTTTGCTAACAGCCAGCACATTCGCTCCCTCAACACGTCGCTCGTCGGCCGCGACCACCTCTCGTACCGCAGCTACTACGCCCCCGTCAAGGCTGTCGTCGACGGCGACCTCTGCGAAAGCTTCAACCTCCTGCCGTACCCGAAGCAGCAGGCCATTGCGGCCGATCTCGACCGCAACGTCGGCGAGGTCCTCAAGAAGCTCGAGCAGCTGCGCACCAGCAGTGTCTTCTAGAGTGTAAGAGAATAGCAGTAGAATAGAGGGTGTAGAGTGGGGAAATGATCGTCGAGTGAGTGAGTGGCGAGTACGAATCGCGGACGCGGACAGTGCGGGGCCGTGACGTGAAACGTTAGAGTTGTGTCCCTGCAGTATCTCAACTCTGAATCCTGCCGCCTCTGACAAAAGGTTAGTGCTGAGACAAAAGCCAAGCCAGGTCACAGTAGATCAAACGCCGGATTCGGACTCGCTGCCAAGGGTGTACGTTAATGCAAATGATGTAGTGCATCTATCTAGATTGTTGTGGAACCGTGCAGAGTGGAGTGGGTGGCGCGTCGAGTGTGGCCGTGCTGTGTCTGAGGCCAATCTAGCCGGCAGCATGGTCGAGGTTGTCGTCCGCGGTCCCGAGTTGTGCCACCGCGGATCTTCCGCTGCATGACTAAGAGCCCCGAACTCAATCACGAGGAGCACCCACGATGGATGCATGCATGCACCGCTACTGACTCGATGTCGATCTCTACGTCGACCTCGGGCAGATCAAGCAACGCAATACGCGGGCGATAACGCGCCATGAACTCATGAACCCACACCTGGACCCCGATTTGGCTTGGCTGCGAGGTATTTGGTTGTGCCTCGTCCATCGTCAAAGATTTGTTTATCTCTCTGCTCACTCTTCGGAATTCCTCTGCTTCCCCACAGGCACACGCAGCGCACGAGCCATGTAGAGGTACGCAGGCCCAATTTGCCGAGCATACTCGCGTGGGTGACTAGCTAGAACCCATCAGCCGGGTGATGTCGGACCTGCACGGGTGTTGTGCTTTGTAACAAGATTTTTCAGCGATTTTTCTGTAATCTCAAAAATCTCTGTAATATTATACCTCCGAGTCGTTCCGGCCCACTTTGTAGATCGTGGCGTCGCGTACGGGTACGGAGCTACTCCGCCTGGCTGACAAAGGATGCATGCAGCACAGTTGCTTTCTTACTCGAGTCCCGGAGATGCAGTGCGCGAGGACCCACTCGGCAGAGAGAGGGGACAGAGGACGCGGCAGGGATGCATAAGGGTCTGTCTGTAGGAACAATGGAGTGTCGATGCACGCTGTGGCGTACAGTAGGCACACCCTCGCCCGTAATCTCTCTGTTAAAAATTCTGAAAGTATTCCGAACGGATCAACGGCGTCTTTGAGCGGACAATGCAGAGGAGATGAGCTCCAGCCGCCCAGGCACCCCCGCCGAGCCAGATTACAGAGCAGAGGCAGGCAGGTGGGGCGTTAGAGCGCCAGAGCGCCAGGAATGCTGGATCTACGCTATCACTGTCCGCCGTTTTACCTTATTCGAGTGCCCCTGCTTGTCGTCGGACTGTTGTTTTTACCGGTCCGGACTTTTGATCGAGTGTTATAAAAGATCGACTGCACTCGACCGTTGTCCTGCTCCCCATCATCATCATCGGCCACTCGTTCCTACTCCTTTGTCTGCTTTCTGCTTTCGACTTCGACTTGCACCACCACCACCTCCCAACACTTCACAATGGCGCCCCCCAACTACATCGAGTCTGACATCCAGTCCGACACCAAGTACCTCGACGTGAGTATCCACTTGACGCCCCACACACTTGCACACAACCGTCATCGTATAGCGTACCCTCCACTCTCGCAGTGTAGATGCTTGCCCGTCTACTGAGGAAGACGGCAAGCATCTTACTCGGCATAGCTGTCCTCTGCGTACTCGGCGCTCTCTCGCCGCAGTCACGGAGGTGGACGAGGGTCCTCGGACCTCGTTCCACACCGTCGCCCGTCGTTTCGCACTCCACTTCTTCCTTTACTGACATCCTCCAGACTTCGCGCTCGCGTGCGTACCTCAACGATGTTGTCAAGGCCTTCTGTAAGGGTGCCGTCGTTGGAGCCGGTATCTTTGCCCCGACGCACTACCTCCTGAAGCAGCGCTCGTCGACCTACCGCGCCCTCCCTCTGCCCGGCAAGGCGTTCCTCGGCATGATGATGATCGTGCCCGTTGGTACCGTCTTCGCGGAGAAGGCGGGCGAGCACTACATCGCCTCGAACCAGTGGGACTCGGTTGGAAAGACGGAGCTCGAGATCCAGGCGCGCGCGCGCGAGGAGAAGTGGAGGAGCATGAGCACGACGGAGAAGATCAAGGACTGGTCGTCGCGTAACCAGTACACGATTATCGGCGGCTCGTGGGTCGCCTCGCTCGGTATCGCATTCGGTCTTGTCGCGCGCAACAAGTACCAGACCTTCTCGCAGAAGATTGTCCAGGCGCGTATGTACGCCCAGTTCCTCACTGTCGGTGTTCTGCTCGCGTCCGCTGTCGTTGCCGGCGTCAACTCGCAGGGCAAGAAGCCCGAGATGGTCAACAACGACCACTCGTGGAAGGACATTCTCGAGCACGGCGGAACGCTCACCACCGCCGAACGTTACCAGATGCACGCGCCCCCGTCCGAGGAGTCGTCGTCAGCCTAAGCGCAGTGACTCGCCTGTATCACACTGCCGACCTCTAGAGCTAGCGCAGACCACTTCCAACACCGCAGTCTCCGCACACCGTTCTCGCTTAACAAAAACCACTTTATCACGATTTTGTCAAGTCCAACCTAGGCTTCGTCCTCCCCAGCACGACTGCACGCCACCCGAATCCAGCACGCCTCGACTTGTGACCCGGCACGCTTGCATACCCGCATCCACACAGCTGGTTGTCTGTAATCTATAGAATCGATCCCAACGCATTCATTGAGCATGACTGAGAGCAGAGGAGAGCACGAACGCGAGCAAAGTTGGCCGCGGTACGAGATTGATTCTGCGATGACGTCTTGGCAGGGTTTGAGACATGTGGAGCTGGGAACAGGGATCTCAGCGTGAGTATGACGAATAAGACGCCGAGCTCCGAGACTGGGGTCCGAGGTTCACCTTTGCAATTCCGGCGACACGGCCAAGTTGGACAGGACGAACCCAATGCGCAGGGATAGTGCGTCCCGGGGTTGTCCGGAACGAACCGGGCGACGTATGACGGCCACCGACCTTCCGGAGGTTGCAAAGTTCCAAACCCCTCCAGAGCAAGAAGACTTTGATTGTTTTTAGTGCAATATCAAGACCTGTTTGGTGCTCGGTGCGTTTGACACGGTGGGATTCAGAATGGCTGCTGGAGATGCACGTTGCCGCTGAGCCCACGGCATGGTTTAAGCCGCTCGAGTCACTGGATCAGCCCTATGTGTGGCAAACAGCATGCATTGTCCGATGAAATGTACTATGTCTACATGCACAGTGAGTAAGGAAGGTCGTGGGAGTAAAGGGGCACCGCCCCGGAAGCGGGTATTGATGAAGATTAAGTCAATGAAGCGGGTATTAGAGACCTCCAGAAGACAGTCGCTAGAGGGCCAGAACAGCAGCAGCGAGAGCTGCAAGCGTACCGTAAATGGACAACTGACGGACGCTGTCGGCGCCAGAGCCGGGGGCCTGGGTGGCAGCCGGCTTGTTGACGTTCTCGTTAATGTCGACGCTGGTGTTGGATGCGACGCCGGTGTTGGATGGGCCGAGGGCGCTCTCCGTGCCAGTCTTGGGGCTGGTAGTCGCGTCTGAAGAGTCGGGGGCCTTGGTCGAAGTGTGCTGAGACGAGTGCGTGGTGACCGGGGTGGGGGCGACGGAGGTAGTCGGGACGGACACGACCGAGGAGCCGTTGACGCCACCCAAGATAGTCGGGGCCTCGCGAACGATAAAGTCCTTGGTGTCGATGCCGTTGGCGATGCTGCTAAAGGTCCTGCAGTTGGACGACTTGGGGTAAAAGGCAGGAAGGGATGGCGTGACGGTGTTGCCAATGGTGTGAATTGCACCGTTCCAGGAGCCTGTGAAGCGCTGGCGGAAGGTCGACGTCGTACCGTTCGCCTGGGGGTACAGGCCGGGGGGAGCCGCAATGTCGCCGTCGCATTCGGTGAATCCATTCGTGTCGGCGCCCGTGAAGGGAATGGCCATGACAAAGTTGCAGCCCATGATGTCGAGTTCGTGCTCGCACATCAACGCGGTGGGAATACCGTCGACGACGGCGGTGCAGATACGGAAGCAGAACTGGTTGTGGGAGATGAACGACATCCACTCTTCGTAGAAGACGTCCTGGCCGCCGACCATGTTGGTGGTGACGTTGCCTCCGACGGGGTTACCCTCGCCTTCGGGGCCATGGGGGTCCATCTCGCCTCCGGTGTCGCCGAGGGGAATGTTGAGGCGAGTGCCGTCCCAGTACCCCGAGATCTGGATGTAACCGGGGGTGCGGAGCAGCTGTGCCGAGGTGATGGTACCGTCCGGGATGAGGCTGCCGTTAGCGTTGACGCTGGGGGGTTGGACTCACCGAGCATTGTTGCGGGGCTTGGTGCACCAAGCGACGACCTCGTGCTCCGTATTACCAATCGTCGAGTCGGGTCCCGGCTCCGGAGGCGCCCAGAGGCAAAAGTCGTCGACCGAGTTGATGCTGGCAAGGCGCGAGAGCGACTGCTGATTGACCTGGCTGCCGACGGGGAGGAAGAAGGGGGCATCGGGGTTGGTTGGGCCATTGGGTCCCGAGGCGACAACACCGGTCTGGGCGGTGACCCGAGTGGCAAGGAGAAGGAGCGACAGCATGGTTGAGAATTAAAAGATAGATAGCTGGGGATCGGGGCAGGGTGCACTGCTTCTTATGTATCAACGAATGGCGGCTTACATGCTCTCCGCAGTGCTGCAATGCGGAGGCGGGCATGCGCTGGTGCCAAGCTGGAGGATGCACCATTGCGATTGTCCGCCACCGATGGTGCCAAGAAGCGCTGCTGCAGGTGTCAAGTTTGAGGTCAAGCCCCCGTGTCAGGGTGGATATCTGGTTCTCTAGTGAACACGCGCACGCGTTTCGGCACTCGCCCAGTGGGATTCATAAGAATGCATTGGCGAGAACCACAGCGCGACGACCACGGACATTGCCACAACAAGCACCCAAGACTAACGCGCTCGACTCAATGTCATTGTCATTGCCAGTCAGGGTCGGCCATTTTCTTGTCCACTTCTTGTCCAGTCTTGGCGGAATGTAGCTACGCAGTCATGTGCCGGGGCAGTACCACCAACGCAGTCCCCCAAGCCCTTGGCTCTTGGCACAATCTTGGCTCGTGCTTCATGTGCCATGAGGTAATACTACAACGCCGAGGGCAAAATGTCGCACTGCGTGGGTTGAATGCACAGTAGAGAACCGTTCGGCGGGCTGACTCACAGAGGACGGTCTCGAACCCCATTGGTCCAGTTTCCACCGCCCAGCCAAATACAGCGCTGACCACATTCGGAACGTCTGGGCCCTACTGATGGCGACGCCGAGAATCGAACCAAGGAGCCAAGCCGGATTCCAAGAATCGATCCATTGTTTGGTGTACTGGACCTCGTTCACTTGCGCTGGGCATTAAGCGCGCGTTTGAGTAACCGACATTTGTGGAAAGAGCATATATTCAGCCTGGAACTAGGTGTTCTGGCGGATGACGGCTAGCCCTGGTGCATCAAGATTCACAGCGCACCGCGGCATTCTCGGAAGTTGAGAAAGCATCGCCGACGACGACGGCGACGACGACGATTCGGTTCTGCTTCTGTTGAAGATCACGTGAGTACTCACCTATCGCCAGGAAAGAATGCCGTCCAGGCCAAGGCTCGGCCAATACCGGCCAATCCCTCGGTACCACAGGACCGTTTCGGGCTATTCATCCAGGGGTTCCGTTCACTCGGAGCACGCGTGTGCGCCAGTCCATCAACCTCCCTCAAATGGTTCGTCTTGGATATCTGGCGACTTACTTTCCTTTCAGGTCTTGACAGTTCATTTATACAGAGACGTGCATCTGGCGATCTCTCCGACTCACCACCCTGAGGATACTGTTGAGTACTGACTCGCTTGCTGTTCGTTTACGCATCGGTTCAACAATGCCTAAATGTCTTACTCTTCCAGTTGTTGTCACACCGATCATCATGTCCCAGAATCAGAGTGTGTTGAGCTAGTGGGCTCGTGTATTGACGTCTGGAGGCAAGAATCAGCGTCGCAGGAATCCTGGCCGTTCTTCGCTGAAACCGTGTAGAGCAGCGACAGCTTATTCGAGTGGTTCCATCTCATGCGTCCTCATCCAAACGGCGCACCCGGAGAAGCTTATACCGTGTCTGTTCCTTTCCAGTCATCACGTCATGGCCATTAGGCATCGTTCGGCTCGTGAGAGGGTCAATGCGGACGTGAATTCACAGATGCAACGCTGTTCATTAGCTTGTAGGCGTGGCGATGCTGGCAGTTACGTTCCTCCGCATCCCATCTCAAACCTAAATAGGAACCTGCCGCAATGCAAGGCAGCCCGTCGAAGACGAAGCATTTGACTTTATCCTATTCATTGCGGGGCCTGAACTTTGTACTTTGTGCGGGTTCCTGGCGATAAAGCACGATAAAGCACGTTCAGGACCGACAACTAGCCAGCTGTCCAGTTGTGACTCTTGAGAACAGCCGAGACACAACTCTCAAACTTGCTTTCCCTCATGGTTCCAACGTGTTAACGCATGGTTAACTAGGTCTTTGCAGAATGGTGGCAGCATGCCGTCCAGGTGTTGCGTGCGAGAAACTGACTTATCCAGGCTCAACTCCGCCCACAGCTGCAGACTTCGGCGCTAGTCTTGGAGGCGGTGTCGCGGTAGCCTGGGGAACTGTATTTTGAGGATCCGACAACAGCATGTGCTGCCCCAAATGTCGCCTGGGTTACAGCCGACTACCCAGATGTTGGTCCCTGGAGCGTATACGTCTGGCTGAGGGTTCCACGGACTTTGAGGCTGGACTGGAGACCACCGGCTGCCATGCCCGCAAGGAATGTCGGACGCCAGGGGCACTGAACACACACGAGCTGCCCTCTTGCGCCCGCCGTCGTGTTCCTTTCTCAATTGTGACATGCATATCTCTTAAAAGATCAGACGGCGTCTGCTCATGTCCTCCTGGGCCCCCAACCTTAACGACTCCATTGATTCAGGGACGGATTCCAATGTGAGGTTTGCGGTCGCGATGGCTGTCGTCCACGATTGTTGCCTCCCAAAGGTCTAAGTTCGCTTGCCAACCTGAGAGGCAGCCACGCAGACGGCCCGGGGTGCGCGCGGGGTGGTATTACGATAGATGAACAGAGCAATGAGAACTGGAAAGCTATAGATAGCTCTGTAAGCGGATGTATGAAGGTTACGTGACTCGGGAACGTGTCGTACCAGAGGACGCCTGTATATATAGCTGCCGTCATATCTCCGCCTACCCACACTTTGCCCTCCTATTATACTAGTCACGTCCATGACCACCCCAGCGGCATCGGCACCTCCAGCCTCTGGAGGGACCTCCACGATCGCTCCCTGCCCCAAGGCCTTCAAAGGGCTTCCGTGGCGCCACCCTGCAGCCCCACATAAACCCGGCTCTCCACCAGACCTTACCGATGATTGCTGGATTGCGGAGGATCACAAGGCCAACAAATATCTTGAGCTGCTGTTCGGTGCGATTGTTTTTTTTGGTATCGCTGACACCCAGATGTCATCGTAGTTGCGGTCATCTCTACATTTTCTGATAACCGCGAGACGAATACCCTCGAGGCCACCGCGTCCTATTTTTCGTTCTTCATTGTGGTGCCTTGGATGTGGACCGTTCAGGTTCACTATGACGCACGTTATGAAGCAGACGATCTCTGCCACCGCCTGTTCAAATTACTCCAGTTGGCAGCGTTTACCGCCGTGGGGGCCGCTGCGGCCGGCTGGGATGTCTACAGCCTTCTTTCTCCCAGGGCTCTACACATCCATGGGGACACGCTTGCTCATACGAAGCTTAGGGTTTCACATTGTACGCGAATCCACTCTGACCCAGCAGTAAGAGCAGGAGAGGCATTTACCGCGGTGGCCGCCACATTTGCGGCCTACCGACTCCTCCTGATTATCCAATACCTGTTTGGTGAGTGATCAAGGGTGGTGAACCTTACATGTAGTCATTCGTGCTGGCGTCTCCGCTCGTCGACCGGTTAACAAGGAGCGGTGGACGCTGAGTGCCTTTCTGGTCTCAGGGGCATGCGCAGCTGCCGCCGCGCGCGTACCTCCATATGGCACCGTGACGGTAAACCTCAAACTCGCCTTTCTGTATATAGGAGTGGCCATCGAGATGTGTGTCGTGTGGGGCACAACCTTCGTTGGGCTGTTCGACCGCAAGGGGGCTGCCAAGCTCTCCGAGCGCTACGCCAATTTTACCATTGTGCTGCTGTGAGTGTACAGCAGGGTCATATACTGACTAGTAGGGCGGAAGCATGTAACAAGATTGTCAAAGCCATTTCCAGCTCGTTCTCAAATGTCGGGAGGGAATCGAGGAATTACCCCATTCAAGTCGTCGTCTGTGGTACGTGAAAAAGTACTTGGAGTCTGACGACACAGCGATCTTCATCCTATACTTCCTTTGGGGCCTGCTTTTTGAAGACTTTCGCGACGAGGACCCGGTTTCGAGCAGACGACTCGCGCTTTGGGAAGTACTCCACTACTGTCTACACGCGGCCCTTGTCGTGTTTCTGTCTGCCTGCGTGGTACGTCGAATACGGGGAATCGCACTGAACGTAGCATCACGTGCACTACGGCTCTCTGGTACGCAGCCTGAGCGAGTTCTCCCTAAAGTGGGGAGACCTGTTGTACAATATAGATCGGTGCCCGCCCGACATTAAACCCATCGACGCACTCGACTTTATTAGTGATAAACTGGACCGCATCCCGTCGCTTGAAACACCACTTCAGGTGTCGTTTCGGGTCGCCGCCTCGCTTACCACGGACTTGACACTCTCAACAAGACGAATGGCACCCACTGTTGGGGCGGTCGATGGTGGCCGTCAGAGTTGAAGCCGTCCGAGGGGAGGCTTGGCGAACATGACCAAGATTTGCTGGTCTTTTCCGAGGACCCGTTCATCATTCGGTCCAGATTTCTGGCAGAAGGCGCGAAACAGATCGCAGCGGTTCGTGAGTCTATTGACTGGACTGACTGTAGGCGCACGGAATCGAGCTCAGCGACAAGGCGCAGGAGACCATGGGAGTGCTGCGGACGATGAACACCACTTGGGAGCTGCTTCCCAATGCAACGGAGA
>Ga0160505_101609_pt1 | contig 10536 bp, 5 predicted proteins | sample DIDeMG_FD_108225 | JGI IMG/M metagenome (GOLD analysis project Ga0160505, IMG submission 108225) | Enriched chicken feces microbial communities from UW Madison campus, WI, USA - DID2874_E49_Stillage MG | ecosystem: Host-associated > Birds > Digestive system > Large intestine > Fecal ...
AGCGCGCATACACCCGCGTTCTCCAGGGCCACATCGCCGTGGCACAGCAGAACTTCCCGCGCGGCGCGGATGCCGGCGGCATGGCTCTCATGTCGAAGAAGTTCCTTTGGGAGTGGGTTTCGTGCAAGAAGAACGCTAGTCTAACCCTCAGGGATGGCCTCGACTACGGGCATGGCCTCGGCCACGGTGTCGGCAACTACTCTACCGTGCACGAGAACCCCGTTGGCTTCCGTCCCGGCTTCTCGTTCCAGCCCAACCACGTCACGACCATCGAGCCCGGCTTCTACCTCGAGGGCCAGTTCGGCATGCGCATCGAGAACGTGTACCTTTGCAAGGAGGTCGAGGTGAGTTAATCCCCATACTTCTTTCTAACTCCCAGACAAAGTACCAGTTCCAGGGCAAGCGCTACCTCGGCTTCGAGTGCCTCACGCGCGTGCCCATTGACGTGCGCATGATCGACTGGAGCCTCACGACCAAGTCGGAGATCCGCTGGGTGAACGCGCACAACACAATGGTCCAGGAGGCTCTCCTCCCCATCCTGGACGACGACCTCGACCACGACGCGCGCGAGTGGCTCAAGCGCGTGTGCAAGCCCAAGATTATCCTCCCGTGGACTGGCGCCTAGTGTAAGAGTATGGCGTTGTGTCGGAGAGCGTGCATGTAGCGCGTGGAGCAGAAGAGCATCGTCGGTAATCAATCAAACCATATGCAGTTGTTCACGAATGCAATGCAAGTACATACAGCTCATACAATCTCGCGCCATGCTGCTTCCTTAGCAGTCTTACAACCCTGCGCCCAATGCCTCTACGCGGCCATTCTCCCTACGTCCACAATCCCTATCTGAGGTCCTTCCACAACGTCCCTCTCATGACCAGTAAAGTGCACCCAAGCACTGCAGCGAGGATACAGCATATGCTCGCGTCGTCGCTCTCAACGGGTGGCAGCGCCGGCAGCGGGCGCTCCTGGTGCTACAGAGTCAGTACCTCCGACCTTGAGATCTAACAATCGAGATCTGGAAACCGCAGGTCGGGATCTGGGCACGTACAGTTGCAATGGTAGGTAACGGCATCGAGCTCGGGAACACCACCACCGACCCCGAAGCGCACGCGCAAACAGCCTGGATCTCGACTCGCGCAACGTACGCGGCGGTGATGCTGGTGTTGAGCTGAGGTAAGGTCGGGATCTGCAGAGAGTTGTCGGGGCCACCAGCGACGGCACGGCACTCAGAGTATGCGCCTTGCCCGCGTCCTGGCTGCAACGTAGGCTCTGGGAGACACCGTCGGTGCCAGCGGCGACAGGGCAAGGCATAACCGAGCGGGAGGGGAGTGAGAGCCGGCACGGGCTCTGGCGCAGGCTGGGGAGTTGCGACCGCATACGCGGCGGCTGTATGATGTCAGGCTGTGGGCGGACGAAAATGGGACATGGGACATGGGACACGGGACACGGGACATGGGACGCACCGCATACAACCACTGCGAGAACGACAAACACTAGGAGGCTCATGACGAGTGGGCAAGAACGTCCCACTTGCGATTGCGGGGGGCGAACGACAACGATCTGGGTCGCGACAGAGTTTAAGTATCAAACGACATTGACATTGCGATTACAACAATGGCGATGGGCATGAGCGTTTAATCGTCATTTTCGTAACTTGGAGCTTGGACCAGCAAGGTTCCATTTATGCCTGTGCCTGTTGTCCGCCTGCCATTGTCTCCACTGCCTGCCAATCAGGCTAGTGCCTGTACCGTGAGACAAAGCGGCGGGCGGCGGGCGCTAGGCGCTAGACAGCTTCGCACCTGCATCTGTTAGAGATCTTTCTGATAGAGTTTGTTCAGTCTGCAAGTGGGGTGACGGTTTGGAACGCGGAAAGATCATGCTCGGCGCGAGAGATACCAGGAGGGGTAACTCTCGGGCACCGGTAAACTCTGTTTCTTGTTTCTGTTCATTGTCTGCTCGTTTCTGGTGGAGTCAGGTGCGAGCTTTTTGGTTCCAGGCTCACGACTCCTCTTGCAGATGGACAAGCTGCACTGCATGGGTGGAGGTCTGTACGTCCCCCTGTCTGCCTCGGCGATGCATAGCTGACGATGAGTGCGAGGCCGACGTCGTCGTCGTCGTCGACGACGAGATAAGCACCAAGCACCGACCGTTGAGCGTCAGCCGTGTCTGTTAGATCTGACGTCATATCAACAGTACAACGAGCAACTCCCCCAATCGCATTCCATCGTTGCAATATCGTTGAGATCCAGAACACATCGCGGCTCACTTCCGGCCTCGTCGGCGCACAGTGCGCCGCGCTCAGCATCCATGTCCGGTCTGGCAGCCGGTACCGGGATTCCGGGGCATCTCTTCGTCCTCATAGTCCACGATGGTCTGGCTTTTAGTTGGTGGCGTCAGGGCGCGTCAGCTGGCGATTCTCGATCCTCGCTTTCACCACCACCCTCCCTATCCCCATCATCTCTCTTAATATCTCGTCTCGCACCGCTAATACCTCGGAGCTTTGCCGGAGCTTCTTGGCTCCACCCCAGACATATGACAGAGGATGCCGGACATCGACTCGCACGGTGTAAATTACTCTCGACAATGACTTTGAATATCCGAGTCGCTGCTGGCCATACGTGCCGTGTGGGGGTGTGGGGCACATCAGTGGGGATAGTGGGAAACAGAAGTTCAGACATGGGTTTCTGAAACTTGCGCCCCCAAGGTCGAGGGCGAGCAGGGCAGGATGCGCAGGTAGCACGCCACCACCACATCTCCCTCGCGCCGACTACGGCCTCGGACAAAAGGAGCCAAACGTACGCCATCAACATGACTTCTGATCGCTGATTCAGGACGCTTGGCTCTGGTTTTAACGCAGGATCAAAGTGGCCGCACTCGTTCTTTTGCCTGATCATGTTCCTGACCACAGCAAGTCCAGTGCGCTTCTGGGCCTATCCTATCGCGCAGAGTAATCAAATCAACGACCTGCTCGCGCCTGCTGACACCGCGACGCCAAATCATGGCTCGCGATCATGTGGGCCGAGCTGCCGATACGCAAATGCCTCCAAATGCCTCAGCGTCACATGTCCTGACCGCCGCGCTCGGTCGTGTATTTCGTGTATTCAACACTCCCACCCACCGGAGCTAGCCAGTGCGGTTGTGTATTGCTCGGCAACTCCCTGACAATTTGGTTTTGTGCTCTTGGTTGCGCGGTTATTCCGCCTCTGGCCCTCCACATTACACGTCCACTGCTCGCTAGTTGACCATTTTTGCTGTTGTATATTAACTAATGCGATGGGGCAGAGAGCAAGTTCATCCATCATCTTTCAAGCTAGAAGACTCTCGAACCTGCAGCTCTGAACTACTCGCGGCCGCTTGGTCACACTCGACATCACTCACACCCGCCCCCACCGTTAAAACGCCTGGCAAAGCCATCGGGCTCTCTGACAGCGTTCGCCAGCAACCACTCGCACGACCAGACTCCACCTCACGGGTCCTCGCTCACAGACGTAGCCGCGGTCCTTCGCTCGCGCTACCCATGCCCAGCCGGCGACTCACTGCAGGAGGTTGATTGCCTCATTCTTTCTGCTCCATCTCGATACTGGACAAAGCCCGTCCCTTTCAAGACTAGACGAAGGCTGTCTTGAAAAGTCACCCGACCACTCGTCATTCCGATACGGTGATCGCATCGCCATAGTCCAAAAGCCGCATCCCAGGGCTCAGCCACACTTTGAGCCACAGCTTGAAACCCGTCTACGTCTACGGCTTCGACCTCGCCTCCACCACGTACTCCTCGCCTCTTCGCTTCCAACGATGTCCTGGACCAAGCGCGTCTGCCCCGGCCGTTCCGCCGACGGCGCTAACATGGGCCGTGAGTACTTGAAACAGTGCAGCTGTGGGGACGTCGACGTCGACTTGGATTCGTTGGCCAGGCTAGATGCCCAGTGGACAACTCTGCGGACCACGTTCGTTGCCCTGCGGTCTGCCTAGGGCCCAAGTTGATCCATTTGGTATCTGTCCTGCTGGATCCTGGATCATCCCAAATCGATGGTGGCACGGGCCCAGAGAAGCAGTGCGAACTGTCAGACCGTTTATCAACCCTACCCCGCGTCCCTTGCCCGCTGAAAGTTTTCAGACGCTGACGACGCAGAGTGGTGCTACGAGTACTATATCCCCGCTGAGGCGTGCACGCGGTGCTACTTCTGCCTCGAGTTTATGCGCTGGGGCATCTAGCGAGCATGCAGGCTCGTAGGAGCTGCTAGAACAGCGGCGAACGGCATACCCATAGATGCACATACCCGACGGCCAACACTGGCCGACTAGAAACGACGACGACGACCCGCGACACGAAGCGACCCGATAATCTGCATGGACAATGGCTCAGGCATAGGTGTACTGTACTATAGACTGGTTTCGGACCCATCTGCACCCCCGTTTCTCACTGTGGCTTCTATTCGCTTCCAACCTTTAACGACTTGTGCTGATTTGCTCTTAATCAACAGTTGGATCAGGACACCCCAAGCCCGTGCACACTCTCAGTCATCCATTTTGGCGGGACATCCGCCCGTGCACCTCAAATTTTCGCGTTTGTCGACAATAATCGTCAGTATCACCGCTGATGAATGTCCACGCAGACCGCGTCCGTGCGGGGATCGGTGCGAGAGACGCCAGCACGCCACGGCGTTTGTCTAATCACCTGGCCAGCCCGCTCGGATCGCCACACCGGCTCGTTTCCGGTCCTCGGGACGCAAGACGCTCGGCCGGCCCCCGCCAGGGTGTATATTCCGTGTCGGGCTGGAAAGCGGAGATGTTGTTCTTGGCATTTGGTTTGTGGTTGTCGTCATTGGGGATCGGAGATTAGGGATTGAGATGAGAGGGGAGATTGGTGGTTTGGTTGCGGTTTGGGATGTAGATGTCGAATGGGGATCGTCGATGATCCATCCACGTCCATGCGGAGCTGAACTCGACCTAACAGCTGACAGACCACGACCAAGGGTGCGCACTGCTCCTGTCAGTCACCTGTTCTCCCTTGATGGCGACTGAGCAGCTTCAGACACGTGGAAATCAAGACACCAAGCTGAAAATACAGAAAATAGACAGAAATTCACGAATGTGAGTAGGTGTGGAACCAAACCCTTCTTGAGACATGATCCACCCGACTAGTGAGTTCCTCCGAGTTGCAGACAGCCGCGACATCCGATGTGTCAAATCTCCAATCTCCGCCACAGACATTGGATCCTGCCCAGTTGCAGGGAGCCAAACTTTATTGTCTGTGAGACACGCTCAGTCTTAGTGTTGTTTAGGAAGCGAGTCGCATCTCCGAAACTGCACAGTACACGCTCACTGTGACGTGTCTCCCCTCTTATGTCTCACGCCACTGTCCGGAACTATCGGCTTCCTTCACCCATTCTCAATGAATCCCCCTCTGACAGACCTGCATTCAACAGATAACGGCTTTGGCACCTCAACGTCCAACTCATGGGCTCAGGGCCACATGAGCATACAGTATTCACAGTAATAGTACTCGGCAACGAGGTGGTACGCGAACTTGCAGAGTTCTGGAGTCAGTTCAGATAAGGCGGGGTACTCACCGCCGGCGTTCAGGCCATCCAGGCGGCCGCGGCAGATGCGGTCGGGGCAGTACGCTGGGTGCCAGGAGTTTGTGCTGGAGCTGGTAGTGGTCGTGGAGCTGGAGTTGGAGTTGGAGGCTGTGGTGGTGGTAATGGAGCTTGACGTCGAGGTTAACTTGGGAGTCGAGGATGAGTTCGAGGCCGAGGTAGACCCGTGAGTGAACTTGGACGGGGACATGGCGGTGCGCTTCGAGTGGAGAAGATGTTGAGAGAGGGTCAGGCGAAGTGAACCGGCGGATCGGCCAAGTGGGAGATTGTCAAAGCGAGAATGTGGACCATCTGCCTTTATACCGCGTCTGAATGGCTGGTCGGGATTGTGTGTCAGGGGCCAGAAGTCGAGAAGCGTGTCAACACACACTTTGTGTGCTTTCTCGTCACACAATGGGACCACCAACGCGCGGAACTGTTTAATCATTCATTGTTGATCGCTTCTGGCAAGTGACACCCCACCTGAACAGTCTCGACAGGTATCAATGTTTTGCCACGTTGGGCTGGGTTGCTGGAAGGCGTCGAGTACACGTCAGTGGTGGATAAAGATGTGTGAGTCACACCGACCTCGCCGTCCCGCTTCTGCAGCTCAAGGCATCATCGATGTTCAAGAAGTGAATGGAGTGGAAGAATGTATGGAATGGAGAGTGTTGTATCGTATAGGAGAGTATGGAGTGGCATAATATAGAATCTAGTCTACAGTAGACTATGTGTGTCTCAAGAAAGTATCGCAATGTCGGTATGAATGTCGGCGTCTGGGTGTACTTTTACTCTACTCGATAGTATATGCAGGAATGTATCGTCTGCCGTCTTGGTCCGTCTAGGGTGTCATCGTATCGTCGTGTTGTCGTTCAGTGGCTGGGTCCGGGCGCACCATTGGCTCCGGTGCAAGCGGGAGGCGGGAAGGTAGTAGGGGGAGGCATCGCCGAAGCGTCTGCCCGGGACACGCTGCGAGACTTGGGCTTGGCCGGAGTCCTAGCCAGGGGACGGGGAGTGGTCTCCTTGGACTTGGTTGGCGTCTCGTGGGGAAACGCGACCTCCTCCTCCGAGTCGTCGGCCTCGTCACGGCGGCGCTTGGGTCCCTTGCCCTTACCCTTGCCTTTACCGCGGCCGCCGGAGGGCGCGACGCCCGAGGAGATCATCTCGGCATCGTTGGCGGTGTAGAGGACAAAGGTGAAGCCGCCGTTGGGGGGAGGAGGGACGTTGGCACGGCGGCGGCGCTTGGGCGTGCGGGGAGCGGTGCCGTCGCGAGAAGTGGTTGTGTTGTTGTTGCCGTACGCAAAGACGTGGACGGGGGTGTTGGCCGGGTCAGGGATAGGCATGGGGACCTGAGTGGCCATGTCCGCGTCGGTGTCCTCAGCTGCGGCGTCGGTAGCAGGAGCCGCGGAGTAAAGGTCCGTCTCGCCATTGTAGTAGGCGAACGAGAAGGCACCAGTGGGAACCTGGACGGAAGGCGCAGTCGGAGCGTCGGCGGCAGAAGCAGCGGCCGCCTCGAGTTCAAGGGCAGTGTAGCCGGTCACAGGAGCGGAAGAGACGTACTCAGTGCGAGGGTAGCCGTGGACGACCTGGGGCGGCTGGGCCTGGACCTGGACCTCGGGCTGCGGGAGCTCGCCAAGGAAGAAGTTGCCCGCGAGAAGGGAAGGAGCGATGGTGCTGGGAGGAACGCTGGTCTCAGAGGTGGAAGGTCCCGAGGTGCTCGAGGAGGTCGAAGTCATCGACATGCTGCGGATGTGGTGGCTTGGAGGAGAGGGAGTGGTGTCCATGCGGAACAGGGTAGGGGAGCCCTTGAAGCCCGCAAACGCGGGAGATGGGGAGCGCTCGCCATCCGAGGGGTTGACAAAGTCCTCAAACGACATGTCGGCCACGGCAGTGTTGACGCCGAGGATCGCCTCGGGGCTGAGCTGCGGCGCGAGGGTCGCGCCCGCCGACGAGGACGCGGTCGCGCGGTGCGTGAGAGGAGAGACAGGCGACATGGAGACCGAGGACGAGCCGGAACAAGAGACCGAAAGCGACAAGGAACCCGAGGAAGAAGGAGCGACACGGAACAAAGAGTTGCAAGTTGAAGAAGTGTTGTTGACAAAGTTGGTGTTGGTGTTGTAATGAATCTGTCCGTTGGTTGCAGTCCTGGTGCTAGCGGCGTCCGGGGGCGTCCAGAGCTCGGGGCTGGAACAGTAGGCGTACCCGTCCGACGCGAACCCTTCGAGGATAGCGCGTTCCTCGTCCGAAAACTCAATGTCGAGGGGGTCAAATGAATAGTCGCCAGAGGAGCCCGAGGAGCCCGAGGCCGAGCCGGAGGCGTGCGACGCCAGAGGAAGGGCCTGGGCCTCGTTGGTGGCCACGGCAACGTTGGGCGACGAGTCGGAGGCGGGCGACGAGCCGGAAGTAGGCGTGACGGAGGTGGATTTATCGAGCTGGATCTGGGCTTCCATCATCGAGACGAGCGACTGGAGAGCGGCAGAGTCCATTGTGGGTAGGGCGGGTGGGTGAGGAAAAAAAAATACGAGAGAGAAGGGGGAGGGTAGGTGGTGGTGGTGGCGAGGAAGGGGGTGTGAGGGTATGAGGAGCGAGGGGAATAGACTACGGAGGCTACAGATGTCCTGCGGAGGACAGGGGATTATACTATAGGGGAAGGAGTGTGGGGTGGTGGCTACAAGAAACGGAATGAGAAGACGAGACGAGGAGACGAGAAAATATCGGGGGTGCGTCGGTCTTTATATCGTTCAGAAGAGTGCAGGTGTGCGTGCTCGTGTGGTGGACACTATGCCATCGGTCAGCTAGGCCAAGCACGGCCGGGGACCTCTCCGTTCAGCTAGTTCTCTGCTGCTCTGGGCTTCCTCTCAGCTGGCTCTCCTGTCTGCTGGTTCTCCGCCCCTCTGCCCTCTGATCTCGCAACCCAACCCCCCGGTCCCCATCATCTTGCTCTCGAGACATCGTCCTGCGTCAGCTGGTCACCGCTGCAGGCTAGTCCCCGATTGACCACAGACCCCATGACGCTGACAAGCGGCTAGCGTGGGTACATGCACAAGGCACTGACTGAGGCGCAGCATTCTCTGCACGATTCCCAGCCCAACGACCTCCATTGGCATGCACACTGCGCTGCGATTTGTCGTTGTTGTAGACGCATCGGTGCAGATGGACGCAAAAGTAAACAAAGTAATCACAAAATATCAGTGTAGCGGCGATCACCGTGCAATGTCACCATATCCGGATGTAATCTCAGATCTGTGTCTGTTTGTGGCAGTCCTCGTTTGGTAGGCTGGTGCACAACTCCAGACGGCGAAGCGGTACTACGGATTTCGTGTCTCACTATCGCCACTAGGCTGTGAACTCTAATATTTTTGACAGCTGACGACCGGGATGCATGCACAGTCTGGCAGTGGGTACGCGGGCATTGCAGCACAGAATCTAGAGAGTGCAGGAGCCGAAGCACTGGCAGCTGCACTGCGGGTACGCGGCGCGATCTCTCCTGCCTTGCTGGAACAGGCCCATCATTCTTTGACCATAAGTCCCTCACATATTCTGCTCTGATCAGATTCCAGCGATCCATACTTGGCCGCTGATGTCATTGATACCCCTGCAGACCTTCTAGAAACAGGATCCGATATCAGAACAAAAGAAAAAGTGTCGTCAGAGCGGGTAGATAATCGGTGCATTCCGTGGGGCCGCGGATGGCGCGCGGTCCGCGGCGGCGTAGCGCCATATCACTGTCACACGAGATATATGGTCAATATCAACAGCTATGAGGCGGGGATGGGCACCAGAGCCAAGGAGCTGGATCGTAACGATACGCAATGTGCACTCGAGGGCTCAGGTCGACGCCGCCTCTCGTCTCATGCCCTCAGAGGTCGTCGCTCCCTCAAAGGCATCGCGCTATCAGACCCCACATCCCTCGCGCTTAGGCTCATTCGGATCCGAGGAAGATTGTCGACCCATTCGCGCGACCTGTGGTCGAACTGGGCGACAGCACAGCACACGCTTGCACAGCGCGCACAGGGACGCGCCACACGAGACAGCATCAGCATTCTGCAGTTCTGCAGCTCTGTGATCGCGCGACCAAATTCCTGTCGTCCGGAACCGTGGGTCCCACACTACTACGACACAGAAACAGGTCACCCTGGTCTACCGGCGGCTCAGCGGTGGCCAAAACACGGTAGGCTGGATGAAATTTCGAACTGCTGGGGATTTCGAACTTGAAATTTCGAACTGCTGAGAAATGGTCGGTGCGAGCAGAGAGCACTGGAGCTGCAGTCGCGTCCACGCAGGAGTAGCCTTGTTAGTTCGCTGGGAGTGTCGACGGCGTAAGGCCCAAGGTTAAGCAAGTTGACGACGAAGGGCGGGCAACAGGTCAAAGGGACACTTAGGTCCTGCCCTGCGAACGCAATGTTGGCTCTTCCAGTCATACGGACAATACATTACTTACATGAGGGCGCGACACCGCAGGCTGCGTCCAAACCCAAGTCATAGCCCTTCTGCTGCTCTCGAGCTGCTGCACAACCTCGCAAGTCAGCCAATGGACACAAGGCCAATGGCCAATGGAAAGCCGAGCTACGCGATGACTACAGCCAGGCGCTACGACCTGCCCATCCCGCGATTCTACCGCACGCCGGTGTACAACTCTCGCTGTACCGCACAAGGCTGTGTCATGTGATTCTCCTGCGACGCGTCCAGAACCTCAGGTAGACCAGACAAATTGTATTTCAATCTGTCGATGGCAGGCCGTACTAGTTCGGCTCCCTGGCTGAACCGAATATGTGTCTCACCAACGGTGAAGCGCGTCACGCTCATAGCGACACACGGACAGTCGCCTCGCACCGTGCATGTATGTGCTCGTTTCGAGTGCATGACGGTTGTCCGCCTAAGCTGGTAAGGCTCATGCCAGCTGGAGCTTCGCTTCGGAAGGCCCCCAAGGGTCAGTCAGAGCGCCGTACAGTGCCCTTCCCAG